>WNFS01002991.1_pt1 | contig 18118 bp, 13 predicted proteins | sample 5400141 | NCBI WGS metagenome assembly WNFS01 (sample SAMN13153358, study PRJNA577476) | soil metagenome | isolation source: 60 cm saprolite under Madrone tree | place: USA:California | collected 2016-06-14
CGTACTGCGGTTAAACAGCGAGTCGTTCGAGTCCCTCTTCCCGGCGTTGACGTTGTGCGCGGTGAGAACGACTTTTTTCCCGAGGAGTTTGTAGTACAGCATCAGCAGAGTTCGATCGAGGAACTGGAACTTGTTATTCCATAGGATGTGAAAAATCTTTGCCTCTGCGACCGTGGCGTATCGGAGCAGACGAGTATAGTAGATCAACACCCTCGATATCTTTCTAACGAGACTGGCATCATGCTTACTTCCCCACAGATTGAGAAAGTTTAGTTTGGGAGCGGTGTGCATTTCCGGACTGTCCACGTCATCGCTGCCGATCACATCTAGCCACACACCTTTTGATGCAAGCGCCAACGCCAAGCCGAATGCGTAGGGCTTGTCAAAACCGCCGGTGAGCAAAGCGACTTCAATCTCAACTGACAGCGCCGGTACCACGGTTCCGGAAGCGGCGGCCTCTTTGCTGACGGTCTTCGGAGACGAAAGACATGTTCCCATTGTCAGCCTCGAGTCCCTGCCAGTTGATGTGAACGGTCACCTTTTTCTGTATCACGCGAAGCTTGAGTCTCCCGTAGTTTGACGGCCCCCCCATTTCGGGTCCGGTCAGAGTCTGAAATTTCCGGGATCTTGGGGCTTGGAGCTTCTGGGAGACTGGTCATGGCGAAAAGGAAAAATATCCAAGCTGGAGCCATCATCCGCAAGAACGCTGCCTCCGTAAAGTTGTAAACCAGCCCCATGAAGAAATATGCCAGCACGAGGCTGCCTGTCGAGACATTGCTGCGCCACACCCTGAAGACCCTTCGGTATCCTGTCGCAATGATGACAACGAGCCAAGCTACTCCCACCCATCCCAGGTTCAAAAAGATCTCGAGGTAACCGTTATGAGCCTCGTTCGGGCGCCACCAGTACATGCTCCACATTTTCTCGAGTCGCGGCCCCAGCCAGAAACTCTCGAAGCCGGTCCCCAGCACCGGATTTTGAACCAGGCTGAGGCAAACTGACCAAACCTCAGTCCGGTCAGTGAGCGTCGGGTTTCTTCCCATTGTCCCCAGGACGCTCGGACTCACTCCAAAGAACAATACAGCGACAGAAACAGCTAGCATTGTTGCTGTAAGGAAATGCACGAGCGCTGGCCTTCGGCTAGCCGCACGAGAGTTCGCCCACAAGAGTAACGTGCTCGCCATGAGGAAGGAACTTATGGACGTCATCGAATTGGCGATCCAAAACAGCCAGAGCACCATGCTCAGAATGATTCCGTGAGCGATCAGCCGTCGGGTCCGGCCTGTACAGTTCCGATCCCGGTAGGCAGCGAGAAAGCGCCACACAGATCCCAGGCCGAAGATGAGGCAAATCACCCCAAGAGCATTCTTGTTTGTTGTAACGCCTGAGTAGTGAACTTCCCCGAGCCAGACGCCGTACCCCCGCCCGAGGTTGGGGAAATACTTGATGAGCAAAATGGAAAGTGGGATTAGGACGAAAGTCGCCCGGGCGAGGAGTCGCTTCAGTGCGGCAGTAGGTTCGCGATCACTCAAGACGATCAGGATCATAACGAGGTCGCCCAAAGCCTTGGTCCAGCGCTTGAATGCTACGTCGGGGTAGTCGGACCAGAGCAGACTCACGGCGCAGTAGAAGAAAAACAATAGGATTATTGCATTCGCTTGCAAGAACCTCCCAACTCGCTGTCCTCTTCTGACAAGGACAATCAGTCCGACAGCGAGCAAGCCCGTGAATACCAGCCGGTCGACCGGGCTCCCCTCCAGTACTTGGTCGGGTGAATCTATTGAGTTCACCTGCAACCACTGGCCCACCGATCGCGAACAAGCCAGCGAAAACCAAACAACGGGAATCCACAGGCCCACCGAGGTCCGGGCCTTCTTATCCCGGTCGAGCCAAAAAAGTCCCACGATCAAAAGGGAGTAAACGACAGTGGCTATCGCAGGGGACATTTACCGCCTCCGCGAGAGCATCTCTAATTCGAAGAATTTAGTCATTTCGTGTCCAGTAAAAGGCAGACAGAAACTCTCCTAGCAGAGAGCCTTAAGCACTCGTAGCAGTCCTCGCTTCGACGCTTCCCTCGACTCTTCATAATGACACCGGCGATCTTCGACATGGCTCGCCTTCAAGAAGCCCTGTCAGCGTCTTGGGGCTCGCGCTTGTACCACGCGCTCCGGAGTTCGCAGACCTTGGCGTGCATGACCTCCGGAACATGGTCGAGAACACTCAACTAGCAACCCTATGATTCAAACTGATCTCATGAACGTGATCTGATACAGCCGCGCTGATCGCGGTATCTTGAGACGACCCCCCGGGTTTATAGACTCGCAACCGCAAACCAGGTAGTTCCTCATTTCCATCGACCCCGATTTTCACACGCAAAGTACGCGATTCCCCGCCGACGGTCTCGAAGATTGCCGACCGACGTTTACGAAACCAGGAGACTGCCTGGGAGGCGGTCGAGAGCCAAGCTTCTCGGTTTTTGAGCTCGTCCACCAAGCCCAGGTAAAAATCACCCCATAATCTTTCAGGGGCGATGCTTCGGTCATGCCAGTTGACCGTGACACTGCCGCCAAACCGAACCGCGTTGTCGATGATACCGTCAACTCGTTTGCTGGCCTCGTTTGAGGATAGAGCAAGATAAGCTGGGAAGAACAAGGCAGTATCCATGATATGCAACGGCAGTTCGAGTAGGCGGGTCGCTTCCAAGGGTTTATAAGCCTGAGTCGTTCCTGCGCGATACCCAACCGTCTCGTTGTAGCCAACCGTGGAATCGTAATCAGCGCCCGCTTTTTCCAGTGTCGCAGGTGATTGTTCATCAAAATAAAGCCAGTGCATTCGCACTCCCACATCTTGGATTCCCGTTATTCGACGAATCTGTTCCAGTTCCTCACGCCCGATGGAACTGTCAAGCCACGCATCGATCCCGTGTACTCCGACTTCGCAGCCTGCGGAGATCATTTTTCGAATGTGGCCTGCAATGTCAGTCGCCCCATAGCGAGACGCGCGCCGGCTGGGCGCCGGGCCCCGTCTAGTCCGTCCTGGATAGTCCTTGAAAGGAATCACGAAGAAAGATGAGCTTAATCCCTTTTCCAGCTTCGTGTAATCATCAAACTCGTCCCAGAAGTCCTTTGCGAGACCCAGATGAACAAACGGTAGCTTCAAGGCCGCAGCCCAATTGGTCAGTAAATTACGCAAGCGCGCCCGTCCCCGGAGCACGTCAAACACGGAACCGAGGACTGCACGGCCTAGAAACCCAAACATGGTGTGGTCAAACTTGTGGTGGCGGATGGAGGGATGATCTACGTCGTGGGTTAAGCAAGCAATGAATCGATACCCAGCTGGGACCGGCGGGATCTCAACTAGAGGGAAGCCACTCGCAACGATTAGATCCCGCAAGACTGCGATATGTAACTCCAATGCCGGAATGCCGGCGTTAGCAGCAGGCTGGCCCAAAGTAAGCAAAGCTCGAACCTCACCGAACAGGTCATAGCCGATGCGCGCTAACACCCTTCCTTTCTGCTGCTCCAAATGCATCGCCTGCTGGTGGGTGCCTTCATCTCCCGAGTCCACCGTTCCTCTTTCTCGAAAGGTGATGCTGCATCCATAGATCGGGATTCGGATTCCTCCGTAGGAGAGGATGCGAGTCTCTTTTTGCTCGGAAGCGATTTCAATTTCGGATTCCGCGTCAAATGGTAGCTTCTGACCGGCATAGATCAGGACCAGTTTCGCGAGATTTTCGGGCAACCCGGCATCTCCGGAGCAGAGCAGGACTTCATACTGCCCCTCGCTCCGGTAAAACTCCCACGGAGTCTTGAACAGCTCAAAGAACTCACAGACGACAGAGTGTTCCGACGGATTCGCAATGACCCCGATCATGCCAGCAATTTCTTGGTTTCCTTTGAGCAGCACCAGCTATATGGAGCACAGTTGCACGGGATCTTTTTCCCCCTTAAGGAGGTCGCTCACCAGACCCACCAGTGTCTGCCTCTCGTTGCCCCATATGTGCGTCAGATAAACCTGCTGCCCGCGCTCTACGATCTCATTAACCTCTTTGCCGTGGGAGAATACATATTCGATTTTCTTTGCAAGGTCCTCCGAGTTGCCGGACTCGAAGAAAAGGAGAGATTCATTGCTGAAGTAATCTTGAATGCCCGGCGTGTGGGGAGCAACTACTGGCTTCCCCAAAGCCAGGTACTCGAAGATTCGAGTCGGGGTGTTAATCTCCGTAAACGCATTCCGATGATTCGGAATGATGCCGACGTCGCATTCTTCGATAGCTGGTACAAGATCCTCGAGTCGCTTCGGCCCCAGATAACGAATCGCTTCCTCCAGGCCTTTGCTTCGGGCCGCCTCCATCACGCGGTCGAGAAAAACAGTCCTGGCACCATAAATCCTAAGTTCCGCGGTTGGGACAGACTCTTGGACTCGCGCAAGTGCGTCAACTGCGAGGTCCAAGCCATTCCGTTCAACTAACGACCCGTGATACATGATCACGAAGCGTTTGTCGCGCGCTTGGTTTCTGGAGGCGTATGATTCTGGCGTGCGGAACGGAAAAATCTCGTTGTCCGGAGAATTCATGATCACTCCAATCTTCTCCGGACAGCAGCTGCGGGAGCCGAAAATTCGCTTGCATGCGACGTTAACGGTCAACACTAAATTAGCGCGTGCGATGCTCCACTTCTCGATTCGACTTGTGAGTCGGACGATTAGTCTGTCCCTGTCAAGGTTGAATATCGTCATCATGAGTTCAGGCATTGGATCATGTAGATCGAGGATCACCTTTGCTCCCAGCGCCTTCGGTATCAACGAACTCACCACAAGAATGTCGGGCATGTTATGCACGTACACCAAGTCGTAGCGGCGGGTCAGTGAGCGCAAGGCAAAGATAACGGACGAAATCAGAATGAAGGCAGCATACTGGCACGCGTATGCTAACTTGCCGCCCCGGCGGTTTTTGAGTGGGGCACGGAGGACCTCGACGCCGTTCAGTTTCTCACGCCGAGGAGCGTTTTCGCTTCCAAGGCATATCAAGTCCACCTCCATCCCTTCCCCCACAAGCGCATCCACGGCGCGACGTGGTCTTGGATCGCCAGGGTAAAGCGAAAACGTAACCATCGCCGTCCGCTTTCCTCGAAGCCGCCGGCTGCTGGAGGCCATCGGAGGTTGAATTTGCAAAGCGGGATCAGTTTGGTGGGTCCTAGACGAACGAACCATGCTCAGTGTCCAATCAGCGATGCGCCCCTGGCCCTCGCATTCGTCCGCGGTTGCCGCAACGGTTTCAACTCCTTGACCCAACTGCCATTCGCTTGTCCGTCATACTGTGATTGCTCAATTTCGTGCGGGCGTCTCGCTCGATCTTCTTTTCGTTAGAGTCGTGAATCGCCTCGAGAATCACGGAATGGTTAAACTTGTTCAGGAGTCCGATGTTAGGCATGACGCAATGGCCGCCAATGATACCTGGAAAGTACTTGACCGAAGGAAAGAACTTTATTTCCTCCCAGAAGGAGACGATTTCGTCGTACTGCTGGTCCGATTGATCACAATATCTTTCGACCTCTTGCGCCCAGGCGATCATCAAGCCGAAGTAAGTCGTTTCCGTAAGCTTCGCCAGTTCGGTCGCTTCCGTAGACGACAACACCTTGGTTTTCAAGCCAAGAGAGTTGAAATGTCTGGCCGCAAGCTCGCCGATTGCGGGATCTATCGCTCCCACGAATTTTGTGTAGACACGCATTTCCTCCAGCATGCGCGCATGCTTGCCGCGTACCGGACTGTGCACTACCGCGGCACCCGTTCGCTCGGCTACTGCTCTCGTGGTCCCGATTGCCACGGTGCTGTTGATGATCGTCAGCGTTGGCCGGAAAAGCTCGATATAACGGGCGGTCTCACCAACAAAATCTTTGATGTCGAACGGGTAGCAGACATGCAAAACATCGACCTTTCCGATCTCTCCGGTGGGCGGCGTGATATCCACTCCAACGGCATTGTGATGCTCGGAGACGAGTTCGAGGAGGGGCCGGCCCACCTCTCCTAGTCCAACGACAACGACGCTTTTTGGTTCACTCAACGCCTTGGCCTCCTTCGAATGGTGTTCCACTTCGTAACGCGTCTCCGCTGGGCCGTCCTCGATTTCCTAATGGTGCGTACTGTACCGCCCACAAGAGACCTGGCAACCACCCCTGTCCATCACCTACTGCGGTCTCCGGTATGGCCTGCCTGATAGATTAGGCTGACACCGTTGCGGGACGTTCGGCTGCGGTGCTTTGTACGCTTCGAATTACAGCCTCTACGACCCGCTCCAGCTCTTGTTCTGAAAGGCCAGGAAACATGGGGAGAGACAGGATTCGTTCCGCAGCTTTCTCGCACACAGGAAAATCGCCGAGCCCATACCCAAGGTTGGTGTACGCTTTCTGCAGATGCAGAGGAATCGGATAATGAATCCCGGTGCCAATATCTTCCTTGGCGAGCGCGGTCTGCACCGCTTCCCGGTCCTCCACTTGAATGACGTAGAGATGATAAATGGCCTTCGACCACGAGGGTTCATACGGCGTGATGATATTTGTCTCCGCCGCGGCAAACAGTTCATTGTATTTGCGGGCGCGCTCGCACCTGCTTTGGTTCCAGCTTGGCAGGTACTTCAGCTTCACGCTTAAAATCCCCGCCTGAATGGAGTCCAGGCGCCCATTGTACCCCTCCATGTCGTGGTAGTACTTTTTTGCTTGCCCGTGATCGCGGATCATGCGGATGTTGCGCGCCATTTCCTCGTCATTAGTCGTGACTATGCCCGCTTCGCCGCACGCGCCCAAATTCTTTCCAGGATAGAAGCTGAAGGCTGCCGCCTTGCCGACCGAACCGGCCTTCTTCCAGCGATGGTTACATTTGGAGAAATACTCAGCGCCGTGGGCCTGGCAGGCATCCTCGATGACGATCAGGTTGTAGCGAACCGCTAGCTCTTGGATGGCATCCATCTCGGCGGACTGTCCATAGAGGTGTACCGGAACCACTGCCGTCACCGGCCGCCCTGTCCTCCGGCTGATCAACTTGCCTGCACGGTCGCGCGAGCACTGGTGCTCGAGGAAGCTGCGCAGCTTCTCCGGATCCAAGTTGTAGGTGCGCTCATCGATATCCACGAACTCGGGGCGCGCGCCCGCCTGCGAAATCGCTTCCGTCGTGGCAATAAACGTATTCGGCACGGTAACGACTGATTCTCCTTCGCGGACGCCCGCTGCCATCAAGGCAAAACGGAGCGCATCCGTCCCGCTGTTCACGCCGATCGCAAACCGCGTCTCACAGAATGCGGCGAACGACTGCTCGAATTCTTCAACCATTGGCCCGCCGATGAAGCCTGCTGTTCTCAGTGCCTTCTGGAAGACGGGAACAAGTTCCTTCTCGAGTTCTTCGTGAACGCTGACCAGATTCAGAAATGCAATCTTTCCGTTGTTCGTCATTATGCAGTCCTTGACTCCGCGGTGATATAACGCAAAAGCTTTGCAGGATTTCCCGCCACAATCGAGTTCGCGGGTACATCCTTTGTCACGACGCTGCCGGCGCCGACGATGGCGTTCTCCCCGATGACGACCTTGGAGAGAACTGTAGTCCCCGAACCAATTGAGGCGCCTTTTTTTACGAGGGTCTGCTCGACCTTCCAATCCTTTTCGCTCTGCAACTGGCTGTCGGACGTAGTTGCCCGCGGGTAGGAATCGTTGATGAAAGTCACGCTATGACCGATGAACACATTGTCCTCGATAATCACGCCTTCGCAAATGAAGCTGTGGCTGGAGACTTTGCAGTTCTTTCCGACCGTTGCGTTCTTTTGAATTTCAACAAATGCTCCTATCTTCACGTTGTCGCCGATTTCGCAGCCGTAAAGATTAATGAACTTGGAAAGTGTGACTCCGTTTCCCAATTTCACGTCTGAACCAATCGCACAGAACTCATTCACAGGCGCACCAATTCTCCTCTCTTTTGAATGGAACAATCCGCTGCTTCCAGCATGCGGACGACTCGAAGGCCGGCGTGGCCGTCGTTGATTGGCGTCTTGTTGTTGAGGACGCAATCCGCGAAGTAAGCGAGTTCGACACGCAGCGCCTCCGATTGTTCGATCTGCGGCGCCCACATGTCGCCGGTTCGGTAGCTTACGAGGACGTCACGGATTCCTTCTCCCCCGCTGATCGCGACACCCTTGTCGTACACGCGTATCTTTTCGTCCGCCACGAGATCGTTCCAGACCAGCATCTTCTTCTGGCCTCCGATCAGGGTGGTGCGAATCTTCACGGGTGAAAGCCAGTTCACGTTGATGTGCGCGATCACATTCTGCGGGAAGTAGACCGTCATGAACGCGACGTCTTCCACACCATTCAAATGCTTTTCGCCGGTTGCAACGATGGCCTCCGGCTCTTTCTTTATCAGATGATCCATGATCGAGAGATCGTGCGGCGCTAGATCCCAAATCACGCTGACGTCGTGCTGAAAGAGTCCTAGATTCACCCGCAGCGAGTCGTAGTAATAGAGGTCACCCAGGGCGCCACTGTCGACCAGTTCTCGGATTTTACGCACCGCGCCGGTAAACAAGAATGTGTGATCCACCATGATGGTGAGTCTCTTCCGGGTCGCCAGTTCGATGAGTTCTTCTGCCTGAGCCGCGTTGGAAGTAAAAGGCTTCTCCACAAAAACGTGTTTGCCATTTTCGAGTGCTGCTTTGCTCAGCTCGTAGTGAGTCCAAACGGGGGTGATCACGGCAACCGCGTCAATTTCCGGCGATCGCAAGACTTCCCAAGGATCCGAAGTCGTCGAAAGGCCAGGATGGTTCTTGCGCACGCGGGCCACTGCGGCAGGGCTATTGTCGCAAACCATCATCACGCGCACGTTATCTAGACCGTGCAGATTCCTGACGATGTTGGGTCCCCAATAGCCGTAACCGATTACACCGACTCGGATCATGTTTGCTCTTCCCTCTGCGGCGGTAGATGGATTGAATTATTGCTAGTCACGGAGAGGATCACTTCCAATTTGGAAGGCCCATCGAAAAGAAATCAGCTGAAATAAGGAACTGACCTGCGACCGAGGAGGCAGGTGAGGAGTGCCGCCTCTAAAAACTCAAACTTAGCAGAACTATCTCGGCACCCTCGCTTTGAATCTTTAAGTAGCCGCAGCGCCGTTTGGACAGGCTACCGCCATTAATCTCACAGGGAAACATCCCAAACTTGCCTTCAAGATCGATCTTGACAGCCCCAAAATCCACCACCTGGATACTCCGAGAAAGGAGCTCCGGCGGCGCAGAAGAGGGTCGCAATCAAACTGCCACCCCGTCCTAGGCTTGAGGCAAAGCGGCCTAAACCAACCCAGGGCCCAATTGTCTGAAAAGACGTGGGTTGTTGGCAGAGAAGCTGCTACAATCGTCATCGGATTGTAACAATCTCTCGCCGGAAAGTGGGGTGAGGGAAAACTCTTACCACCATGTGACATGGGGATTCCTAGCCCGGCACCGGACACAGACAGCCTGATTAGCCCCCCGGTGTGGACGGGCTTGGTGAGAGAACCTGGCAGATTGGCGGGCCTGCCGTACAGTGTCACTACCTGTACCTTATTTGGTCTTCCAACCACTATTTCAACCCCCCCTGCCGCCATATCATGTCCTTCGGGCAGAGTCTGGGGTCACATAGACGATGAGTGGTCCACTGATTAAGCAATCGCGGAAACCTATCCGTTCTCGGAACCTGGGGTTTCGCGCGCAGCCAGCGCCGATGCTAACGGGAATGCTTGCCTCGTTCGCCTTGTTCCCCCCTTGTCTCGTTTTGGAGTCTGCCCGCCCATGCCGTCGTGGAGGACTCCTTCAAGCCATGAGATGCTTCTTACTTGTTTCGATTATCTTTCTGCCGGGACTGGCAGCGGCGCAGATTCCAGCAAGCCGAAGCGTGGACTGGACTCATGCAGGTATTCCCGGTGGAATCCCTCACGCAGCTTGTTTCCAAACCGTACCCGCCAGCGGTGGTGCAGACGACAGCGTAGCCATCCAAAACGCCATCAACGCAGCCCCGGCAGGATCGGTCATTTGTCTGAACGCCGGAACATATACACTTCATCGGGCATCGACCGTTTGCCAGGGGAAGTCGGACGATTTCGGTTCTGGCGTTTATGAGGCAGGCTTGTGCCTCACGGACAAGTCCGTCGTATTGCGTGGGGCTGGTCCAAATCAGACCATCCTTCGCTATGGCGACGGCGCGAACGTTATCAGTCTGGGGCGGACGTATCTATCTCACTCGAATGTAGTTTTCATTCCCATCACAGCCGGGGGGAACAAAGGTTCGAGTCAGATTACATTGACCAACGCCTCCGGGATTACAGCAAGCAGCTATATCGTCATCACCCAGACCAACCCTAACGATCCTGCCGACGGCAATCTATTAGTAACCGCTTCGGGATATGCCGGAGTATGTAGCTATTGCGGTCACGACCTGCCGAATAATCTGATGGCGCAGATTGATAGGGTGGTAGGGGTAGCTGGAAACGTGGTTACTCTGGAGCGCCCACTTTATTTCGATTACACCAATGCTCCACAAGCCTACCTTCTTCCGATGGTCGAGAACGTAGGCTTGGAGGGCGTACGTATTCAGACAACCGCGTCCTCTGGCACTGGCCTGGTCTTCAAAAACGTAAACTTGGAGGCTTGTGCCCATTGCTGGGTACATGACGTTGAGAGCGATATGGCAGTGGACAAGTCCCATATTTATCTGTCAGATGTGTACGGCAGCCAAATCAGCGACAACTACTTGAATGATGCATACAACCACAACAGCGGATCTGATTATGCAATCCTTCTGGAGTTCCGGGCGTCTGAGAATCTGATTCAGAACAACATCATTCGCAAGGCTCGGCACACCTTCCCCGTAAGCGGGAGCAGTGGCAACGTGCTTGCCTATAATTACGCCCTCGATGCGTACATGGGGGAATACCACAATTCTCTGCCAGAGACTCAGAATCACGCAGCGCATCCCTATATGAACCTCTGGGAAGGAAATGTTTTTTCGAATATCGAGTTCGACTTCACACACGGCAGCGGCGGTTACAATACCGTCTTTCGGAACTACGTCAACCTTACTTCCACCAACCCCGATACGGGCGCTCCGATGAGCGGGGCCATATTCGCCATAGCGGTAGCCTACTACAACAACTACGACAACATTCTAGGTAACGCCATCGGTCAGTATCCGTCAGGCTGCACGGCCACTTCTTACCAGATCAGCGCCAATTCTTCCCAATCTCCCAGTATCTATAAGCTCGGCTATTATGACGACGGAGGGACGCCAACTCCGAACGCCACGTTGTCGGCCAAAGTTGAAAATACGATCCTTCGCGGCGGAAATTGGGATTGCCAGACCAACTCGGTGGTATGGAATACCAACGTTCCCGGCGGCAGCTTGGTTTCCAGTTATCTCCCACAACAGACTTTGCCCAATTCTCTTTATCTCTCCGCAAAGCCCAATTGGTTTACCCTGAGCGGCGCTGTTTGGCCACCAATCGACCCGAGCGCCAGCACAAAAGTGAATAAAATTCCCGCTCAAATCTGTTATGAAAATGGGCCGAAAATCGGAAATCCATTTAATCCGTCATCTTGTTACAGTTCCGTTGCCCCCCAGCCTCCAACCGGCTTGGCGGCCGTTGTCCACTGAGGCGTAGGACGTTCGCCTGAAAGCTCAACGTAATGTCCACTGTTTTGCGCACGTTTGAGGGGACCTAGTGTGCCGTCCCGGAAATACGTTCACATAGTCGCCGAACTTTAGCAAAGATCGAATCTGCCGTGGCGGTCCAGACGAAAGGCTGCGCGAGGTTGTTGGAAGTTTTCACGTATTGATCGATTTTCTCGACCAGTTCCTTGACGCTACGAAACGTCCCGCGCCGAATCGCCTGTTGTGTAATCCGGTTGAACCACATCTCCACTTGATTCAGTCACGAGGCATATGTCGGAGTGAAGTGCATGTGAAAGCGTGGCCGTTGGGCGAAGCAGCGTCTTACTCGCGGATGTTTGTGGGTAGCGTAGTTGTCCGCGATGAGGTGCACATCCAAGGTCTCCGGCACGTTCTTCTCGATCTCTCTTAGGAAACCCGGATATTCCTGATGCCGGTGACGCTGCCGGCATTGTGTGAACACTTGGCCTCTGGCCGTGTCCAGGGCGGCAAACAGCGTGGTGGTCCCAGGGCGTCGGTAATCGTGGGTCACGCCCTCTACGTAGCCAAGTCCCATCGGCAACATCGGCTGCGTGCGTTCCAGCGCCTGAATCTGGCTCTTTTCATCCACGCACAAAACCACTGCATTTTCCGGGGGATTCAAGTACAGCCCTACAATATCCCGTACTTTCTCTACGAAAAATGGATCGGTCGAGAGCTTGAAATGTTTCTGCCGGTGCGGCTCTAATCCGAAGGCCTGCCAGATGCGGTCCACCGTCGATTTCGACACTCGTGTCTCTGCTGCGATTTGCCGGATACTCCAATGCGTACCGCCTTTTGGTTTCGTCTCCAGCGTCTTCCGCACCAACTGTGCTACACGCTCGTCACTGATCGGGTGTGGGCGACCGGGCCGTAACTCGTCATGCAGCCCGGACACATCCTGCTCCAAGAAGCGCCGCCACTTGCCGACCGTGGCCTTGGTCAGCCCCAGCTGGCGCGCAATTTGCATGTTCGTCTTCCCAGAAGCACTCAGCAAAATAATCCTTGCCCGACTCACGAGCCCCGCCGGAAGAGATCGCGAACTGGCCAGGCCTTCGAGCTGTTCGCGCTGCTGCGCTTTCCGTCGTCCCATCGCCATAGGCACCCCCATTCTGCACTGGAGATACCCATATTCCCGCAATTCTATTGCCATTTATTTATGGGACAGCACGCTAGCCGAGCGCTCCCTCCGATGAGTATTGGTCCACGCAAGCGCCAGGATAACTGTGAAGACCAGAACATTGGCAGGAATGTACAAATTAAAGTCGGCCAAGCTGTGTATCAGGATTGCCGAAATACTTCCGATGCAACCGAGAGATACTGCCTTGTCGAAACGCTCTTGAGCGTTCCTGTAGTTCCGGACGGTTTGGGCGAGGATCCAGAAGATCGAGCCAAAAACCAGCAGCCCTCCGGGAAAACCGAGTTCGCTGACGACCTCCAGGTAGTCGCAGTGCGCGTGTTCAACAAGGAGGTTGCGAAAAGCGGTCTGAACAGACGGATAGGCCACGGAGAATGAACCGAATCCGGTTCCAAAGAAAGGATGCTGCCGAATCAACCCGAAGGTGTCGTGCCAGATCGAAATGCGATTCTGACCAGTCAGGTTGTATTCCTGCCCGAGAGTTTCAAACCGGCTAATTACGGGATCGCTGCCAATCCAGAGCACAAGCCCTGCAACGCCGAGAAAGAATAGTGCGGCAACGGTTGCCCTCGTTCGCGCCGACAACGACGAAGTTCCAGCGAGGACTATCACGGTGATAAGTGAAACCAGGGCCGAAATCATGCCCATGCGCGAATGCGAGAGGACTACCGCTGCGAAAAAATTGGCGGCAAGAAACAGCCAGAAAACAACGGAGAGCAATTCGTTCCTGGAAACGATTTTGCTGATCGTTGCCATGCCGCCCAAAGTGTTCCTGAGGAGAACCTCAGCCCGGAGCAAAGCAAAGGCCACGGCAAACGGCAGGATCATTTCCAATAAACCTGCGAAGTGATTGCGGTTGATGTAAGTACCGGTGGCGTCTTCCAGATAGTATTTTTTCACATAGGTGAAGATCTGCTGCCACCCGGTGAAGTATTGAATCAGACCGTAGAGAGCCTCAAACATTCCCAGGGCCAGAAGAGCAAAGACAGGCCGCTTTTTCGAGTTCCGATACTGGCACACAACCAAAGTCAGGAGGAAGGCGGTCAAATAGGTGACCAGCAGCAGAAGGTGCGACACCGTCTGGTACTGTGCGATGCTGACTGTAAAGTGAGAACGGCCTGCGAGATCTTCGAGCGTCCGTCCGAACAACGGGGCTGCGAAGGCAGGGAGCGGAAGAATTTGCAGCAGAACCAGGACAATCAGAAGGAGAGGTACGGCTACAGGAGGATGGATCGGGGCAACACGGGAACCTTGACCGGCAAGAAGAAGGAGGACTCCGAGGCTTAGGACAATCACTTGCGTGGCGAAAAAAAACGAAGGTGCGGTGCCACCAAAAGCCAGAACCGCCAGGCAAACTGCGCCGATGAGGCCGACTTCGAGGAATCGGAGCATGAAAAGGCTCGCGATGGATCAGCCACTCGCTTTTTGTTGGGGCGTCTCGAAATCTGTTGTAGCGAAAGTCTCTTGCAAAGGGGGGCGCGCATCGGGACCATACGGGCCATAGTTGTAGTAGCCGTTCGTGCGGATATCCACGCTGTTCAGCACGACGCCGATCAAGTTTCCCCCCACGCTGCGGATTCCGGATTGCGCGTGAAGAATCTGCTCGCGAGGCGTGGTCCCGCTCTTAACCACCAAGAGGACTCCGTCCACCAACGGAGCGAGGATGCGGCTATCGGCCAGGGCAAGCATAGGCGAAGAATCAATCGGACGGATTCGGAGGCACGGGGCCGCACACCAAAACATCAAGACCATGCGACCCACAAGGACGCACCGCAGCGTGCCAATCCTGCTGGCCGGTGAGGTAGCTGACCAGGCCCAGGCTTCCACTTGTGCCGAACAATTTGTGCAGAGAGGGAAAGCGCAAGTCTGCATCCACAAGCAAAACTCTATGACCGAGCTGCGCAAGCGAAATCGCCAGGTTGCAGGCGACTGTGGTCTTACCCTCAGCAGGCTGCGTGCTCGTGACCAGCAGCGAGCCCGGAGGCCGGTCCGGGGTCGAGAGCAAAACTGAGGTACGGAGACTACGGAACGCTTCGACGAGGGCGCCATGTTGCGTTCCGTCTAGATCGATTCGGTGCCAGGATGAACGCGCGTCTTTGCCGGTCCCATTCCCTTTGAGCACGAGAGCCTTGTCCTGTTGGAGGAACCTATGGATGCCATGCTGGTCGCCATTTGATGGGGGCACAACAGGAATCAAAGCCAAAGACGGAAGGCCCAACAGCCGCTCGACGTCGTCATCGCCTTTGAGCGTATCATCCATGCGTTCCTGGAAGAACGCGGCGCAGACACCGAGCCCTAATCCGAGAAACGCAGCCACCATCAGATTCAGTGCGATTCTGGGCTTGACGGGTCTTGCAGGTGGTTCAGCGGAATCCACAATGCGGATGTTGCTCGCCTTTAGACTTGCCGAGACTCCCGCTTCTTTCAGCCGCTGCAGCAGGCCCTCGTAGAGCTGTTTGTTCGTGTCGACCTCGCGTTTCAGAATGTTGTATTGCACGGACTTTTCGGCGATCAGGCTTACCTGCTTTTGCTGCTCGCCCAGTCCCTGTTGAACCAGGTTTTCGCGGCGCACCGCGGCGGAATAATCGTTGGCAATCCGGTCGGCGGCGCGCTTACGCTCCACCCGGAGGGAGCCCTCGATTTCATCGATCTGGCTTTGGATCTCCTTTACGCGCGGATAATCGGCATTGAACGTCGTCGACAACTGGGCATGCTCGCGCTTGAGTTCGGCCAAGCGCTCGCTCAAGTCCTGGATCAGTTTATTCTCGAACACGCCAGGCAGGGACTCGTACTCGCCCGTTTGAACCAACCGGTAGAGCGCTTCTTTTTCGTATCGCTCGGCTTGCGCCTTGGTTAGCTGCTCCTGTAATTGCTGCAACCGCTCGTTCGCGACATTCTGACTGGCACCCTTGTCAGTTTCAAGAAAGACGAGGCCGTTGTGCCGCGCATAACTTTGGAGCTCGTCTTCCGATTTCTCCAGTTTCGCTTTCACACCCACCAGCTGCTGCGTAAGCCACTCCGCAGCCTTCTGCGTTGCTTGCCATCGTGCTTCGAGGCTCTGATCTACATAGTCCGCGGCAAGGGTGTTGACGACGCGCGCGGAAAGCTCCGGATCGCGCGAGTCAAATCGAACGGTGACGAGGCGGCTGCGGTTGACGGGATCGATGGTCAACTGATCTTGAAATCGTTCCAGGACCCGCTGAGAGAGCTCCCGATCGCTACCCGCGGGGATCGGACCGATTGCAAAAGCTTGTGCCGTGGAAGGCTTTTTCGTCTTTGGCCAAACCTGCCACCACCTGGAGGAGTTGAATTCGGGAAGAGTGTCGAGACGAAGCTGTTCAATGACGCGGCGCGACAGGCTTTCACTAGCCAGGATGTTGTATTGCGTCCTCAGGTATGCGTCGGAGACGGCCTCGAGCTCATAGAGCTCCTTGATGGTCGGAATGTCCGGGTTCTCCTTCTGAATTTCGAGCAATACCTGAGCGCGATAGACGGACCGTTGCTTGAGTGTCACGACAAGAATTGTTGTAAACAAGATGAAAAAGACGATCAGGATTGTCGGCAGGCGCTTGTGCAGGATGCGGCCATAAGCGCGAAGGTCAAGCCCCTCGTCAGACTCTAGGATCTCGTAGGAATCAGGCAGCTCAACGACCCGGCCATCGAGTGCGCCCGGCCCCCGCCGATCGAGTCGATGGCCACGGCCGTATAGCTCGACTTGATTCCGGTCCTCCATGCTCTCACCAATGGAAGATCAGGAGCCCGGTGAGTGTTTGCGCTGCAGCTTCCACTCCCCGGCCGAACGTGCTCTTCACGGCGCTGTTCGGCACGAAAACAATGTCTTTCGGTTCGAGCATAGGATCCGGAGCCTTCCCCGTCAGGATCTTCCCCAAGTCAATCGGAGTTTCCTTTCGTTCACCGCTTTGCTGATCCGTACGGATGATGCGCGCTTCGCCTTTCGAGGCGGTCCGAGTAAGACCCTCACTCAAAGCGAGCGCCTGCAGGACGGAGATTTTCTCATTCGACTTCAGAGCAAACCCACCAGGCCTTCGCACCTCGCCAATCACGTAAACAATCCCAGCACGAGTGACCTTGACGATGTCGCCCGGATGAACCAATGGGTTCTTGCGAGGATCGGCCGACTCGAGGAGCGCCTTCAAGTTCACTTGAACGACGCTCTCGGATGCAGATCCATTGCGGTTGATGGCCGAGGAAGCTGCGTTCTCCTCCCCAGCGTTTTGCGCGCCAGGGGAAGATTGAGCCATCGCGGGGGGGCGATCCGCAGCAGGGTCTGACTCCACGGGCAGAGCCGCGCCTCGCAGAATGATGACGGTTTCTCCTGCGTCATCGGCTAAGCCTTCGGAGAGGGAGAGAACCTCGAGCAGCGTTTTACTTCCACGTATCTGGAAAACGCCGGGTCGTTTCACCGCTCCCATCACCGAAACAGGATGGCTCTGCATCTCGTGCACAAACACGCTCACGTGAGGATCTTTCATATAGCTCCGGTGGAGAAGCTCCTGAAGTACAAATTCGAGTTCCCGCGGGGTCAATCCGGCCGCACGAACGGACCCAAGCAAGGGCAACGAGATTTCACCGCTCGCCGAAACGCGGACTTCGCGATTCAACTCCTGCGCTTGGAAAACATTGATGTTGAGGACGTCTTCGGAGCCGATGCGATATTCCTGAGGGCTTACCGCAGGCGCCGATGGGTTTGATTCCAGAAGTGCCTTTAGGCGGCGATTCCAAGCCTCGGCCGTTTCCAGGTTTGAAGGAGGCAAGATCTGGCTTTGGACTCCCGATTCTCGTGTGGAAGGGACTTCCTGCCTGTTCTGATCGGAACCAACGGCAGTCGTGGCGCACAGGAGCCAATCAGGGAAACACAACAACGACGCGGTCATTAAAAGCGCACAGCCGGAGTAAAGAGGCGCTCGAATGCACAACGATTGCCTCAAAACCGTGAACATTGCTGTTCCCATCCCGTGCAGAAAACTGAGAGAGAATTGAAGGCTCGCCAGCGCACCGAAGACCGCCATTTGGATGCGTATGTTTGCCAATCGAAATGCGTTGATACCCACCCTAAGACACTGACCGGGCGATTCCAGATTAGAGACCGTGAAAGGGCCAGTCGATACGGTGCAGCCTTGAATTGGAATGCAGGTGAACACCTGACGGGAACTCATCGGCCATCAAGCCGCTGCTCATGCGTGCGAAAAGGTTACGTGCTCGCTTGCTTGCGCGACATGCGATTTGGCGTTTGCGCCCCGCTGGCCTGGAAGTTCTTCAGCCG
>WNFS01003594.1_pt1 | contig 18087 bp, 16 predicted proteins | sample 5400141 | NCBI WGS metagenome assembly WNFS01 (sample SAMN13153358, study PRJNA577476) | soil metagenome | isolation source: 60 cm saprolite under Madrone tree | place: USA:California | collected 2016-06-14
CCGCCCCAAGGACTTCGACGTCGCCACCAGCGCACACCCCAACCAGGTCAAGGACACCTTCCGCAACTCGCGCCTGATCGGCCGCCGCTTCCGCCTCGCGCACGTCTTCTTCCGCGGCGGCAAGATCATCGAGGTCTCCACCTTCCGCGCCAATCCCCTGGACGAGCTGCAGGACCTTCCCCGTGACCTCCTCATCCGCCACGACAACGTATTCGGGAGCGCGGAGGAGGACGCGCGACGGCGCGACTTCACCATCAACGGCCTCTTCCATGACGTGGACGAAGGCCGGGTGATCGACTACGTCGGCGGGAAGGAGGATCTCCGCGCGCGTCTGGTGCGCACCATCGGCAACCCCGACGTGCGCATGCGCGAGGACCCCGTGCGCATCCTGCGCGCCATCCGCTTCGCCGCGAAGTGCGCCTTCGACCTCGAGCCGAATACGCGGGCCGCGATGAAGGCGCACGTGCACGAGATCCCGCGCTGCGCGCCCCCGCGGGTGCTCGAGGAGGTCCTGAAGCTGATCCGCTCCGGGGCTTCCCGCCGCTCCTTCGAGCTGCTTCGCGAGGTCGGAGCGCTGCGGATCCTGCTCCCTCCGGTGGCCGCCTACCTCGAACGCCGCGGAGCGGAGGAAGCAGAGCGCCACCTGCGGGCGCTCGAGGCGCTCGATGCGCACGTGCGCGTGGGCGAGATCCCCTCCGACGCGGTCCTGCTGGCGACCCTCCTCGCCCCGCTCCCCAGGGAGCCGGCGCGCCGCGGGGCGGTTCCGAAGGCGTCGCAGGTCCAGGAGCCGCCCGCGGCTGCCGACAAGGACGACGACGAGCTCGAACGTGAGCTGAGCGCGCTGGAGGCGTCCGCCGAGACCCCGGAAGCCGAAGACCCGGCGCAGGCCCCGCTGCCGGAGGGCGCGCTGCGGGAAGCGGCGGAGATCCACGACGAGCGCCTGGGCAATCCCGCGTTCGCGGGGGGCGCCGACGTGCAGGCGTGGAGCCTGCCGCAAGACGTAGTCGCTCCGGACGTCGTGCTGTCCGAGATGGTGCGGACCGCGCGGCTGCCGCGCCGCATCGCCGAGCGGGCCCGGATGATCCTGCTCGCGCAGCCGATCCTCTCCGGGGAGCGCCGCCGGCGGCGGTCGTCGCCCCAGGCGTTCGCGCGGCAGAGCTACTTTCCCGAAGCGCTCGCCGTGTTCGAGCTCTCCGTCGCTGGCACCAGCCAGGGCCACGAGCAACTGGCCCGGTGGCAGCAGACGTTCGCCGGGCAGGATCTCTCCCGCGTTCCCGCGGGCGAAGAGCGCGGCGGGAGCGGTCCGCCCAAGCGGGGCGGCCGGGGCGGCCGGAGGCGCCGGGGACGCGGGCAGGGCCAGGCCCGCGGGAAGTGATCCGGCCGGCGCTCCTCACACGCACGCGTCGACCAGGATCCGGGCCACCCCTTCCGGGTTGTCGAGCGGGAGAAAATGGCCGCCTGGCAGGATCGTGAGATCGACCTCGAGCGCCCGGGCCAGCGGGCGGCCGACGGTCTCCAGGGGCAAGTACTCGTCCTGATCGCCCCAGATCACGCGAACCGGAACCCTGGACTGGCGCAAGCGCGCGGTCATCCCCTCGGTCTGCCGCGGATCGAGACATCGCGCAGCGTGGATCAGGCGCTTGCCGCCCTCTTCTCCCGAGAATGCGCCGAGAAGGTCGCGGATGGGGCGCAGCCGCCGGGCGAGCACCGGCTGCAGCCGTGCCGCCAGCGTCAGGTCCCAGTCGCGGATGCTCGCCACCGCGCCCATCGCCCACTCGGTCTCGTGGACCCCGTCCATCAGCACCAGCTCGCGGACCCGCTCCGGCCACCGGACGGTCAGGATCTGCGCCGCCGCGGTCCCCACGTCGTGGGCGATGAGGGTCACGCGATCGATCCCGCGCTCGTCGAGGAGCTCCAGGAGCCAGCGGGCCTGGTTCTCCATGCCGACGTCGGGAGCAGAAGGAGAGTCGCCGTAGCCGAGCAGGTCCGGAGCCAGGACGCGCAACCCGGCGGCGGTGAGCCGCGGAAACACGTCCTTCCACAGCCGGCGCGTGGTCGGGAACCCGTGCACGAGCAGGGCAGGGGCCCCGCTTCCGGAATCGTCGAGCGCAAACCGGGTCATTTCCAGACGCGGCGGTCGTCGATCCGCTTGGCGTTCTCCGGCACCGCGCCGGTGTGGACCTCGCCGCGCACTTTCACCGCGTTGCGCAGCGCGTCCGCGACCAGCGCTACGTCCACCGCCGCGCCGGGAGCGAGCTCCAGCACGTACTCGAGGTGGTCCTGGTGGTGATCGCGGGTGACGACAGCCTGGAACCGCGCGATTCCGGGGAATGCCTTGAGCGCCTTGTCGATCTCGGCGCCGCGGATGAACATGCCCTTCACCTTCACCGCGTCGCCCACGCGCCCCAGCAATCCGGCCAGCTTGGGGGCGGTGCGGCCGCAGGCGCATCGGGCCGGGGCCGCCAGGGCGCCGATGTCGCCGGTAGCGAAGCGGAGCAGCGGGTACGCCTCGTCGAAGATGGTGGCGACGATCTGACCCGGCTGTCCCGGCGCCGCCGGAGCGCCGGTCTCCAGATCCAGCACTTCGAGGATGCACTCTGGATGCAGGTGCATCCCACCCTTTTCGGGGCACTCGTAGGCCAGCAAGCCGAGGTCGGCGGTTCCGTAGCCCTGCAGGACGCGCACCTTGAAGTCGTTCTCCATCTCAGCGCGCAACGATTCGGGCAGCATCTCGCCCGTCACGAACGCCACCTCGGTCTGCAGCGGCGTTCCGAGCTCGCGCCCGCGCTTGAGCAGCGTGTAGAGGAAGCTGGGCGTGCCGAGATATCCGCTGGCGCGCAAGGTGGCGGCGATGCCCACTTGAAGATCGGTCTGCCCCGTCCCGGCCGGCACCACCACGCAGCCCAGCGTGCGGGCCGCGGAGTCGAGCATGAATCCGAGCGGGGTCAAATGGTACGAGGACGAGTTCAGGACCACGTCGCCCTGCCGGAACCCGGCTGCGGCGAGGGCCATCCGGAACCGCCAGAAATCGTCGATATCGCCCTGCGGGTCGAGGATGGGCCCCGGCGAGGAGAAGACGCGGGCCAGCCGCGAGGCCTCGACCGCGATCAGCCCTCCGAAAGGCGGGTCCGCCGCCTGCAGCGCGGGGAGATCGTCCTTGCGGGTGATGGGGATGTCCTCCAGGCGCTCGACCTTGGCCGGCAGGGTGCGGCGGAAGTACGCCGAGTTGGCCCGCGCGTGCGCGACCGTCTCGCGAAGCTTGCTCGCGAGGCGCCGCCCGCGGTCCGCCGCCGTCTCTTCCTCGATCGCCGGATCGAGGATGCGCCCCGGCCTCACGACAACCACCGCTTGCGCCGCCGGTACGACTTGACGGCCTTGTAGCTCTTCTTGCCGCCCCCCAGGTAGAACTCGCGCACGTCCTCGTTGCTCTTCAGCTTCTCCGGCTCGCCGTCGAGCACGATCCGGCCGCTCTCCATGATGTAGCCGAAGTGCGCGATCGAGAGCGCCACGTTCGCGTTCTGTTCCACCAGCAGCATGGTCGTCTTCTCCTCCCGGTTGATCTTCCCGATGATGCGGAAGATCTCCTGGACCAGGAGCGGCGCGAGGCCCAGCGAAGGCTCGTCGAGCAGCATCAGCCGCGGCCGCGCCATCAGCGCGCGGCTGATCGCCAGCATCTGCTGCTCGCCGCCGGACAGGTAACCCGCGATCTGCCTGCGCCGCTCCCGCAGGCGGGGAAAGTAGTCGAAGCAGAGGTCGCGATCCCGCTTGAGCGCCAAAGAGTCACGCCGCGTGTACCCGCCCATGGTGAGGTTCTCGTCCACGGTCAGGTCCTCGAACACGCGGCGCCCTTCCATCACCTGGAAGATGCCCCGGCGGACGATCTGCTCCGGCTCGAGCGCCTCGATGCGCTCGCCGTCCAGCTCGATGGCGCCGTCGGTCACCTCCCCTTCCTCCGCGTGGAGGAGGCCGGAGATGGCCTTCAGCGTCGTGCTCTTGCCGGCGCCGTTGGAGCCGAGCAGGGCGACGATCTGCCCCTTGGGCACCTCGAGCGACAGCCCCTTGAGCACGAGAATGACGTCGTCGTAGACGACTTCGACGTTCGCGAGCCGGAGCATGGGTGCAGCGGGCATGGCTCCTCGCTTCAAAAAACGCGTTTCATTACCGACTGGCGAAAAACCGTGCTCCAGCATAGCCCCTAAGCCGCCTGCGGCGGCCGGGGCTAGAGACCCAGCCAGTCGGGGCGCCGGTCCATGTCGTACTTCTTCGCCTTGGTCAGCTTGCCGTCCTTGATCTGGTAGATGTTCACCGTGGTGGTGGGCCGGTGATCGGTCGGCGCGTAGGTGACTGGCTCGGTGAGCCCGCCCAGATCGAAGTTCTTGAAGGTTTCCAGCGCCGCCTTCACTCCTTCGCCGGTGAGCTGGCCGGACTTGTCGGCGCGCCTGAGCGCCTCGGTCCAGACCAGCGCGTACGTCCAGCCGCGCACGTAGAAGGTGTCGTGGGTATCGGCCGGATGGTTCTTCTGGTGGAAGTCGGTGAGCCGCTTCATGCCCGGCACGTTCTCGCCGAAGGGGACGTCCACCATGATCCCGGTGACGCCTTCCGCGGCCTCCTTGGCGATCTGCGGAAGCGCCTCGCCGAAGCCGTACGGATTGGAGCCGAACTTCGTGGCCAGCCCGAGCTTCTTCGCATCCCGCAGGATGGTGGAGACGCCGGTGGTGGTCACGTTGATGTATGCGTAGTCGGCCCCCTTCTGCTTCATGTTCAGGAGCTGGCTGGTAGCGTCCTGGAACGCGCCCGGCACGATCTCCTCGTCCACCAGGTCGATGCCGCTGTCTTTGCAGAACCGGCGCCCCGCCTCGATGGGGCTCTTGCCGTACGCGTTGTCGCCGTAGAAGAAGGCCACTTTCGGGTTGCGCGACTTGTCCTTCCAGTCCTCCTTCACCCAGCGCAGCCAGGCCCGCAGCCCGTCGGAGTAGCTGGGGCCGACGAAGAAGTTGTAGGGCGTCTTGGTGGGATCGGTGAGCGCGGCGGAGAACGAGGCGGAGACGTAGGGGACCTTGTCCTGGTTCACCTGCGCCTTGAGCCCCTCGGTGTCGCCGGTCCCCCAGCCGTTGATCACGATGACCTTCTCATCGCCGGTCATCCGCTTGTAGGCGGCGACCGCCTCCGGGATCTTGTACCCATAGTCCACGTCGACCAGCCGGATCTTCTTGCCGTTGATTCCGCCGTTCTCGTTCGTCCAGGCCACCCCGTCGCGCACGCCCTGCGCGTACGGCTTGCCGACGTCGGAGGTGATGCCGGTGAGGTCGAAGATGCCGCCGACCTTGATCTCCTGCTGCGCCTGCGCCGAAGCGGCCAGGCAGAGGGCCAACAGCGCCGAGCGAATCAGTCTCATGTCGTTTTCCTCCTTCAGTACGAGAACGGATACAGCCGGAACCAGTTGCGGATCCGCCGCCAGAGGTCCGCGAGCCCGTCGGGCTCGAAGACCAGGAAAAGCACGATGGTGAGGCCGAACACGCCGACCTTGAGCGGCGTGAAGAGCTGCACGAGGTGCGGGAAGCTGCCGGACAGGGCGCTGGTCCCCAGGCGCAGGATCTCGGGGAGCAAGGTGAGGAAGATGGCGCCCAGGATCGAGCCGAGCACGCTGCCGAGCCCCCCGATGATGATCATGCCCAGATAGTCGATGGCGAGGGCCAGGGGAAAGTTCTCGGGGCTGATGATCCGCGCCTGGTACGCGAGCAGGGAGCCCGCCACGCCGACGTAGAACGAGCTGACCGCGAACGAGAGCAGCTTGTGGCGGAACACCTCGACGCCCATCACTTCCGCCGAGATGTCCTGGTCGCGGATGGCGATGAACGCCTTCCCGACCCGGGTCCGGAACAGGTTCCGGGCGAAGTAGAGGAGACCGATGCAGATGGGGACGGTGAGGAAGAAGAGCCGGCGGTCGTCGGCGAAGCTGGCTCCGAACACGCTGGGCGCGGGAACGCTGATGCCGGCCACACCGCCCGTGACCGCCTCCCAGTGGGAGGCCGTGAACTCGACGATGAAGTGGGCGGCCAGCGTCGCCATCGCCAGGTAGAGGCCCTTGAGCCGGAGCGAAGGGATCCCGAACACCATGCCGGCGAGCGCGGCGACGATCCCCGAGGCAGGGCATGTCACCAGGAAAGGGGCGCCGTGGTTGGCGAGGAAAGCGGTGGTGTACCCGCCGACCGCCAGGAACGCGGCGTTCCCGAGCGAGATCTGACCGGTGTAGCCGGTGAGGATGTTGAGCCCTGTCGCCGCGATCACCGCGATGGCCGCGCGGTTGGCCACGTCCAGCCAGTAGGAGGTGCCGGCGAAGGGGATGGCGAAGAGCGCGACGATGAACACCGCGAGGAAGCGCCGGGCACGGCGCGTCTCGAAGAGGGCCATGTCGCTGGCATAGGTGGTGTGGAATTCGCCGGAGAGCATGGTTCAGACCCGCTCGATGCGGACCTTGCCGAACAGGCCGTAGGGCCGGACCATCAGGATCAGCACCAACGCCACGAACGGCGCAACCTCCTTCACGCCTCCTCCGAAGACGGGGTCGAGGTAGCCGCCGGCCAGGTTCTCCAGCACTCCGACCAGGAGACCACCGAGGATCGCGCCGCCTACGCTGTCCAGGCCGCCGACGATCACCACCGGCAGGACCTTGAGTCCCAGGATGGCGAGCGAGCCGTCCACCCCGCCGCGCATGGTGGCGAGCAGGATGCCGCCCGCCGCGGAGACCACCGCCGCGATGCTCCAGGAGAGCGCGAAGATGCGCCGCACCGAGATGCCCATCGAGAGGGCGACCTGCTGCGAAGCCGCGGTGGCCCGCATGGCGATGCCGGGGCGCGCGTACTTGAAGAACAGCGTGAGCGCGACCAGCAGCACGGCCACCGAGGCGGCGCTGTACAGGTAGCCGCGCGCGACCGGCAGCGGGCCGAGCTGCACCGGATCGAGCGAGAACACGGCCGGCACCGGCCGGGTGTCGGTACCCCAGATGCCCTGCACGATGGCCCGCAGCACGCTCGAGAGGCCCAGGGTGACCATGATCACGGAGATGATCGGCTCGCCGATCAGCGGCCGGAGGATGACGCGCTCGAGCACCAGCCCCAGCAGGGTGGCGAAGGCGAAGGTGAGGAGCAGGGCCGGCAGCGTGGGAACGTTCGCCTGCGCCACGATGGCGAGGAACACGTAGGCGCCGAGCAGGAGGAATTCGCCCTGCGCGAAGTTGAGGATGCCGCTCGACTTGAAGATGATCACGAAGCCCAGGGCGACCAGCGAGTAGATGGCTCCCACCACCAGGCCGTTGATCACCAGCTGCAGGAAGAACTCCATCTACGCGGCTCCCATCTCGCGCACCGCGAGGTTCGCCTGGATCCGCGCGGTCCTGCCGTCCTGATAGCGGATGGTGGTGTCCACGGCGATCTTCTGCTCGTCGCCGTAGAGGCCGGCGATGATCCCGGCATAGCGCTCCTCGACGAAGGAGCGGCGCACCTTGCGGGTGCGGGTCAGCTCCTCGTCGTCGGCGTCCAGCTCCTTGTAGAGGAGGACGAACTTGCGGATCTTGGCCGCGGCCGGGAGCGTCTGGTTGACGCGGTCGATCTCCCTCTGCAGCAGATCATAGACCCGCGGCTTGGCGGAGAGATCGGTGTAGGTCGTGTAGGAGATCTTCTGCTTCTCGGCCCACTTCCCCACGATGCCCTGGTCGATGCACACCAGCGCGCCCAGGTACGGTTTGTCCTGGCCGATGACCACCGCTTCCTTGACGTAGGGCGAGAACTTGAGCCGGTTCTCGATGAACTGCGGCGAGAACTGCGTTCCGTCGGCCAGGCGGAGCACGTCCTTGAGGCGGTCGATGACCACCAGCTGGCCGTCTTCCAGGTAGCCCGCGTCTCCCGAGTGCAGCCATCCGTCCGTCAGAGTCGCCCGCGTCGCCTCGTCGTTCTTGTAGTAGCCGAGGAACACCGCCGGGCTGCGCGAGAGGATCTCGCCGCGCTCGCTGATCCGCACCTCCGTCCCCGGGATCGGCTCGCCCACGGTGTGGAACCTGATCCGCTCGTCGCGGTGGATGCAGGAGATTCCGCTGATCTCGGTCTGGCCGTAGATCTGCTTGAGCCGCACGCCCATGGCGTGGAAGAAGCGGAACACGTCCGGGCCCAGCGCGGCGCCGCCGGTGGTGGCGCTGCGCAGGTTGAGGAGCCCGAGCCGATCCTTCAAGGGACGGAACAGCAGCCAATCGGCGATGGAATAGAGGATGTTCCAGACGACCGGCACGGGCCGCTGCTCGAGCCGCAGGTCCGCCACCTTCGTTCCCAACGGCATCAGCCGCTCGTAGAGGAACCGCTTGAGCGGCGTGGTGTCCATGATCTTCACTTGCACCGTCGAGTTCAGGCCTTCCCAGATGCGGGGCGGCGCGAACATCACGTTGGGCCCGATCTCGCGGATGTCGTGCAGGGCCGTCTCCGGTTCCTCGGGGAAGTTGATGGTGAACCCGATGGCCAGCGCGGTCGCCACCGACATCATCTGCTCGCCGATCCAGGCGAGCGGCAGGAAGGAGACGAACTCGTCGGCGGGCCGCCGCGGATCCACCTGGTGCAGGCTCATCGCCATGGTCAGCAAGTTCGCGAAGGTGAGCATGGCGCCCTTGGGGGAGCCGGTGGTGCCGGAGGTGTAGCAGATCATCGCCAGGTCGCCGCCCTTCCCCTGGGCCACGTTCTGGGCGAAGAGCTCCGGGCGCTGCGCATGAAGCTCGCGCCCGCGCCGTTCCACCTCCTCGAACGAGATCAGCTTGTCGTGGCTGTACCGGCGCAGCCCGCGAGGGTCGGCATAGACGACGTGCGTGATCTTGGGGAGCTGGTCGATCATGCCCAGGATCTTGTCGACCTGCTCCTGGTCCTCGGCGATCACGAACTTCGCGTCGCAGTGATCGATCACGTACAGCACTTCGGCGAGGCCCGAGTCCTGGTAGACGCCGACGGATGCCGCGCCCGCGGACTGGGCGGCCAGCTCCGCGATCACCCACTCCGGGCGGTTGTCGCCGATGATCGCGACCTTCCCGCCCCGCTGGAGCCCGAGAGCGACCAGCCCGAGCGAGAACTCGCGCACCCGCTCGCGGTAGCGTCGCCAGCTGGTCTCGCGCCAGATGCCGAGGTCCTTCTCCCGCAGCGCCGCGCGCTGGCCGAGGCGCTCCGCGTTCTGCAGCAGGAGCTTGGGAAAGGTGTCGCTCGGGCTCATGCCGCATGGCCCCCCAGGTACGCGGCCTGGACTTCGGGGCTGCGCTGGACGTCCTCGGGGGCCCCGTCGGCGATCTTCTGGCCGAAGTTCAGCACCACCACCCGGTGCGAGAGGTCCATCACCACGCCCATGTCGTGCTCGATCATGAGCACGGTGGTTCCCCGCTCCTCGTTGATGTCGAGGATGTACCGGGCCATGTCCTCTTTCTCCTCGGCGTTCATGCCGGCCATCGGCTCGTCGAGGAGCAACAGGCGCGGATCGAGCGCGAGGGCGCGCCCCAGCTCGACCCGCTTCTGCAGGCCGTAGGCGAGCGTGTGCACGACCTGCTTGCGCCAGGGCTGGATCTCGAGGAAGTCGATGATCTCCTCCACCCGCTCCCGCTCGCGGATCTCTTCCTTCCGCCCGCGCCCCCAGTACACGCCGCCCGCGATGGTGCCGGTCTTCTGGTGCACGTGGCGCCCGATCAGGAGGTTGTCGAGCACCGTCATCCCCCGGAACAGCGCGATGTTCTGGAAGGTCCGGGCGATGCCCAGCCGCGTCCGGGCGGCGGGGCCGAGGCGGGTGACGTCCTGTCCGTCGAAGACGATGCGGCCTTGCTGCGGATGGTAGACGCCGCTCACGCAGTTCAGGAGGCTGGTCTTGCCGGCGCCGTTCGGGCCGATGATGGCGTTCAGGGCTGACTGTTGGACCGAGAAGCTGACGTCCTGCAGGGCGGTGACGCCGCCGAAGCGCAGCATGAGGTGCGAAATGTCGAGGATGGGGCCGGACATCCCACGGAAGACTACATGTTTGCTGTACACAGGGGAAACCACGCCCGGATCCCCGAAGCTGGAAAGCGCGAGCCCTCGCCGGGACTCGCGCCTCCCTTCAGCGCAAGGTTTTGAAACGCTACTTCTTCGGTTCGGGCGCGGCCTGCTGGTCCGGAGCCGCCGGCGCTCCCGGCGTCGCTCCCGGCGCCGGCGCCTGCTGCGCCTCCTGCTTGATGCTCTCGGTCATCATCCCGATGGTCCACCCCGACGACGAATCCCGGATCGCATCCAGCGCCTTCACCGCCCTGACGTATTTCGCCTTGTCATCCGCATCGAAGAAGATGACGGGCGGTCCCTGCGTCGCTTCCTTGCTCTTCGCCACCCGGAAGTACGCCTTGAGCCTGTCCTGCGCGGTGGCGTCGGTGAGCGTCTCGTTGTTCAGGTGCCAGATCCCGGACTCGTCCACCTTGAAGACCACCTGCGTCAGGTCCGGCGGCGGAGGCTCGTTCAGCATCTCCGGCGGGGTCTCCTCCGGGACGCGGACGCCGATCTCCTTCTCCATCAACGGCGTGAGGACCATGAAGATGATCAGGAGCACCAGCACCACGTCGACCAGCGGCGTGATGTTGATGTCCGAGCGCGGGCCCTTGGTGACGCCGACGGCCATTGCCATGGCTACGGCGCTCCCTTCAGCTCTTCGGCTGCGAGCGAGACGCCCTTGAGCTTCGCCTTGGAAGCCCAGTCGAGCACCGGCCGGACCTTGCCGTACTCAACGTCGGTATCTGCCTTGACCATCACCCGCTTGCCCGCCTCCGCCGCGCCCCTCATGGCGGCGATGACGTCCTCCTGCTTCGCGGGCGTCTTGTCCTGCTCGATGTAGACGTTGCCGTCCTTGGTCACGCTGATGAACGCGGGCTCCGCCCCCTGGCCGGTCACCGCGTGCTTTGCCTTGGGAAGCTCCACGCTCTTCCCACGCTGGAGCATGGGCGTCACCACCATGAAGATGATGAGGAGCACCAGGACCACATCGACGAGCGGCGTGATGTTGATGTCGGAGCGGACTCCGCTCTTTGCGCCGACGTCCATTCCCATGGCTCAGGCCTTCGCCGCCGTGGAGGCCGCGGCGGCCGGCTTGGTGCCGGGATTGGTGAGCGGCTCCTCGAAGCGGCCTTCCTTGAGGAAGAAGTCCACCAACTCGTTGGAGGCGTCGGCGATGTCGACGCTCATCTCCTCGACCCGGTTGGTGAGGTAGTTGTACATCATCAGTGCGGGAATCGCGACCAGCAGACCGAACGCCGTCGTGATCAGCGCCTCGGAAATGCCGGCGGACACGGAAGCGAGACCGCCCGAGCCGGAGGTCGCCATCAGCTGGAAGGCGGTGATGATGCCGAGCACCGTGCCGAGCAGACCGACGAACGGCGCCGACGAGGCTACGGTGGCGAGGCCGGAGAGGCCCCGGCGCAGGTCCGCCATCACGCGGAGCGTGGCGCGATCGAGGGCGCGATTGATGGCCTCGACCAGGTCGAAGCTGCCGACATCGTGCGGGCCGGCGCTGCGCAGCGCTTCACGGCCGCGATTGTACTCGGAGATTCCTGCTCCCAGCACCCGGGGGATATGCCCGTACTTCATGGTGGAAGCCATCTGCGCCGCGTCGATCATCTGGTGACCGGGGAGCAGATCCCGCAGCTTCTCGGCGTACTTGCGGCTCTGGTCCTTCGCGCGAGAATAGCTGAACAGGCGCTCGGCCATCACGCTGAGTGAGTAGACGGACATGATCGCCAGCGTGATGACGACCAGCGGAATCGCTTCCCGAATTTTTATTTGAGGCGATAAAGGGCGGCAGAACCTACACAGGCGGACACTCGCTGTCAACGCAGCCTGCCGGGGCGTGGCTGGACTTGTTCCGCAGAGTGCGAATGGGGCCTTGCGACCCTTGGGCGCCTCGCCGCTTGCTTGACTGCCCGGACCACATCGGGAAATCTGCCCGCGCACGCATGACGCGCGCCTGCCTCGCGGTTCCCTTCTTGCTGGCGGCTTCTGCGGCGGCGCAGATGACGGGCGAGATCTCCGGCCGGATCGTCGATGCGCAGACGGAGCGGCCGGTGGCGGGCGCGCTGGTCGTGGCCTCGGGTCCCGCGCTCCAGGGCGCCGAGAGCGGGCGGACCGATTCCGACGGCGAGTTCGAGATCGGCCTGTTGCCTCCCGGCGAGTATGCCTTGAACGTGCAGGCCGACGGGCACCAGTCGTTCTCGCAGGAGCGGCTGGTGGTCCACGCCGGACGCGGCATTCGCGTCCACCTCGCGATCGTGCCCGACGCGTGGCTGACGGCGCCCGTCCGGTTCGGCGTCCAGATCCCCGTGCTCCCGGTGACCACGGCCCAGACCGGCGTCGCCGTCTCGCGCGAGCGGATGGAGCTCATCCCCTACGGGCGCGATGAGCGCAGCTATGAACAGACCGCCGTTTCCACCCCGGGCGTCCTGATCGTCCCGCCCTGGCTAGAGCCGCCCGGGCTGCAGATCTCCGGGTCGCCCGCGACCGGCACGCGCTATCGCATCGACGGGCTGGACGTCACCAACCCCGCGACCGGCCAGCAAGGCCGCAGGCTCCTCCAGCATTTCATCGAAGAGGTGGATGTGGAAACGGGCGGCCTGGGGGCGGGGTACGGGCGCGTGGCTGGCGGCATCGTCCAGGCGATCACCAAGTCCGGTGGCAACGAGCTGCACGGCTCCGCCTTCCTCGACTGGATGCCAATCGAGGTGCCCCGGCAGTCGCTGCGCTACAACCTCGAGGGTGGAGCGGAGCTGGGCGGTCCGATCCAGCGCGACAGGCTCTGGTTCTATGCGGGGTTCGCGCCGGTGCTGGCGGTGACCAGCTCGTCGGGCGCCCAGACCGATTACCAGTACATCGGGAAGCTGACCTGGCAGCCAGCGGAGGGACAAACCCTGGCGCTTGCGGCCGTCTCCGACGACGTCTCCCTGCGTTACCTGGGCCACTTGTTCGATCGCGGCGCGCAGGTGGAGGCGATGGCCGGCTGGCACCACGAAGGCTCGGCCACCAGCTCGGTGCAGTCGCGCCTGCAGATCGGGCATCGCGCGGAGCTCCTCGGCACCCACCGCGTGCTCTACGGAATCGAGACCGCCCGAGATGCCGCGGGCGACGCGAGGCGGTGGTATGGCGCCGCGTTCGCGCAGGACACCTGGAGCCCCTTCCGCGACGCCTTCGTGCAGGCCGGCTTGCGGGTCGAGCGCGACGACCTGGCCGGCGCGACCGACCTGCTGCCCCGGATCGGCGTCTCCTGGGATTTCAGCCGGCGGGGCGTATCGCGTGCCTACGCGTTCTTCGGCAGCTTTCTCGAGTCACCGCCCCTGACCGCTCCAGGGCGGACGCGGGAACGGGACTTCGCCTCCGGCGTGCAATCCCAGATCTGGCGCGACCTGGTCGCCGGGCTCGACTACGTGCACAAGCAGTTCAGCGACGCGCCCGACGGGCGCACCTCCTACGATGGCGCGACGCTCTTCGTCGCCAAGCCGTTCTCGGCCAGCTCCTTGCTGCAGGCCAGCTACACGGTGTCCTCGCTTCGCGGGGCAGGAAACGTCGCCGGGGACTCTCCGAACGCCTTCAAGCTCGATGCGGCCTACGCCTACGAGTGGAGCGCCAAGACCACCCTGACGTGTGGCGCGAGCTTCCGCGCCATCCAGTCCGAGCCTTGGCAGACGACGCTGGACGTTCGCCTGGGAATGATCCGCTCGCTGACCAGCCCGTATCTGCTCACGGTCACGTTGGATGCCGTCAACCTGCTCGATCGCCAGGCCGGAGGGGAGCCGCCGCTGGCCATCCGCTTCGGCGCCCGTCTCTCGTTCTGAACAGAGGGTCTGCCGTAAGCGGCCGCTCAGGGAGGGCCGGAGAGCCCGCGCAATGCCGCTTCCAGCTCCGCCGGCAAAGGGCTCTGGTAGCGTACGCGCGATCCGTCGGGATGGGCGAAGGCCAGCCGGCTTGCGTGCAGGAAGTGCCGGGAGACCCCGGGCAGGTCCGGGCCGCCATACAACGCGTCGCCTGCCAGCGGGTGCCCGATGAAGGCGAGATGGGCGCGGATCTGGTGCATCACCCCGGTGGGAATCTCGACTTCCAGCAGCGTGAATCCGCCCTTGCGCTCGACGGGCTCGAACCGGGTCACGGCTGGACGCGCTCCGTGCTCCTCCGCGTAGGAGGGATCGCTCGCCGCCTGCATCCGGCGGGAGTCCCGCGGGTCGTGCAGCAGGGGAAGCGCGATCTCCCCGCCGGCGTGGATCTCGCCGGCGACCAGCGCGAGGTAGCCTTTCTCCACCGTGCGCGCGCCGAACTGCGCCCGGAGCATGGCGTGCGCCGCGTCGGTGCGGGCCGCGAGCAGCAGTCCCGACGTGTCGGTGTCCAGTCGATGGACCAGGCCTCCCTCCCGCGGAGCAGGCCCGACGCCTGCCAGCTCGGGAAAGCGGCCCACCAGGGCGTTTGCCGCCGTTCCCGTTTCGCCGGGCCTCAGCGGGTGCGATGGCATGCCGGCCGGCTTGTCGGCGACCACCAGGCGCGCGTCGGCGTGGACGATCCGGATCGGCAGGTCCGGCTCCGGGACTGGCCGATCGGAAGGCGGCTTCTCCACCGCGATCCGCGAACCCGGAGCCACCGGGGTTCCCTTGGGCGCCCGCTTGCCGCCCACGCGGACGCGGCCTTCGGCGATCCACTCCATGGCCCGCCCCCGCGAGACTCCGAAGAGCTTTGCCACCGCCTTGTCCAGCCTCTCGGCGGGCGCGTCCGCGGGGACCACGCGCTCGTCGAGCTCCTGCGGGCTCATGTCAGGGCCGCGCGCACGTGTTCGGACGCCCAGGAGGCGAGGGCGTAGATCGACTCCATCGGATTCACGCCCAGGGAGGTGGGGAACACGCTCCCGTCGATCACGAACAGGTTCTCGATCGCGTGGTGGCGCAAGCGCGGGTCGACCACGGACCGCGCCGGATCGACACCCATCCTGCAGCCGCCCATCTGGTGGGCGGTGAAGACGGAGATCCGGTTGGGGCCGAGCGGCGCCTGATCGATCTTCGCCAGATCGCTCTCCTTCACCATCCGCACCGGCTCGGAGTGGAAGCTGACGATCTCTCTCGCGCCGTTGGCGAGATGGATGCGGGCGATGGCCTTCATCCCGGCCCGGAAGCACTCGTAGATCCGCTCGGTGAAGGGATAGTCGAGCCTGGGGCCGCCTCCGTCGCGCGGCGTCACCGTTCCGCCGTTCTCGCTCGCGTCGAAGCCGTCGATCATCAGCGAGATGGTGGCGCAGACGTGCGGCAGCAGGGCCATGTCCGCCCGGAGCCGCGCGCCGAAGCCGGGCATGGCAATGGAGGAGAGCATCGGGTGCACCGGCGCGGCCTCGATGAAGAAGCCGGCCCCTTCGCCGCGCCGCGCGAAGTGGTGCGACGCCACGCTCTGGGGAGCGCCGTAGAAGCCTTCGATCCGCTGCTCGTAGAAGGCGCCCATCGCGACCACCGGGTGCAGCCAGGTCTTCTGACCGACCGGCCCCTGATCGAGACCGGAGCGGAGCAGCAGGACGGGCGAATTGATCGCCCCGCCCGAGACGACCACGACCCGGGGCTCGACCCGCATGGTGCGCCCATTCGCCTGCTGCGTGCCGGGCCGCAGGAACGAGCCGATCACCGCGCCGGCCTGCTTGCCCGACCATTCGACCTTTTCCACCCGGCAGTTCGCGTAGACCTCGGCTCCAGTGCCGACGGCGTCGGGCAGGTAGGTGAGCGTGGCGCTCTGCTTGGCGTCGACCGGGCATCCCATCCCGCAGTACCCGGTGCGCAAGCATTGTTTGACGTTCCGGTGGGTCGTGTCGACGTCCCACCCGAGCTTCTTGCACCCGTCGTAGATGGCGCGGTTGTTGGGATTGGTGTCCTCGTAGTCGGCCTTGCTGATCCCGAGCCGCTGCTCCACCTCCTCGAAGTGGGGCCGCAGCATCTCGGGAGTCAGCGACAGCCCTTCGGTGCGGCGCCAATGGTCGAGGACGGCATCCGGCGTGCGATAGCTCGTGGTCCAGTTCACGACCGTCCCGCCGCCGACCGCGCGCCCCTGCAGCACCTGCACCGAGAGGTCCGCGGTCGCCCGGTTTCCGCGATCCTGGTAGAGGCGCGGAAACGCCGTCGCCTCCTGCATGTCGAACTCGTCCTTGGTGTGGTAGCCGCCTTCCTCGAGGACCAGCACGCTGGCCCCCGCGTGCGCAAGTCGCGAGGCCACCATCGCGCCGCCGGGGCCGCTGCCGACGATGCAGACGTCGGGCCTGACCACGACGTCCCTGTCGCTCTTGGTGTGGATCATCGGCGCGACCCGAGCACGGACTTCACCAGCTCGTAGGGTGGTCCGGCGTACCCGACGGCTGCGAAGGTCTCGGGCGCCGAGAAGTAGAGCGCGCAGCAGAGCCGCTTCATCGCCTGGTACCCGGTCCGCTGGATGGCGAGCCGCGAGGTCTGCCAGCGGCGCAGGTGCGCGTCCTGCTCGCCGGTGGACATGGCGGTGAAGGGGCGGGGCCGGCCACCCTGGAGCGCGCTGAGGAGCGCATTGTCGAAGAGCGCGAGGAGCTGCTTCAGGTCCTTGCGGTCGGTGTCGGGCAGCGGGGCAAGGAACGCGTCGGCCTTCCCGGCCACGTCGAGCTCAGTCGCGGTCGGAGCGCCCGACGGACTCTCCTCGGCGAGCACCCGATCCGCCACCGCCGCCCAGATCGAGTATTCCGCGGGAGTGAAGAAGCGGAGCTCGCGATCCTTCGGCAGGTCGCGCAATTTCGTTCGACGCAACGCGAGAGGGATCGAACCTGCCGCGGCGAGCAAAGTTGCTCCAGCGACGGTCTTTTTCAGCAGCCCTCGACGCGACTCCGGCACCGCCACATTGTATCAGTGGCAATCTGGCTGGAGGACGCGATGAGTCGTTCGATCTTGATCGTTCTGACCTGTTGTCTCGCGTGCGGCGGACGTCTTGTGGATGCGAGCCGAGGTCCGCCTGACAGCGGACAGGAAGCCGTCTGGTGGCACACTTGCGGCCTGCCCGCCTGCTCTACGGACGCCGCAGTGCCGCCTTCCGGTCTTCCGCTCTGCTCGCCGCAGCTCACCGGGTCGGCTTGCTCGATGCCCGGCGATCAGTGCGATCCGCAGCTTGGTTGCGGCGTCCATCTCTTGTGCAGCACCAGCGACCCGAAACAGCAGTACGGCGGCTGTCCTGTCTCCAGGATGCGTTACAAGAAGGACATCCACTACCTCTCGCGGGAAGAGTTGGGCGGATACGCACGCGATCTGCTCGCCCTGCCGCTCGCCGACTTCCGTTATCGAGGGGGCGATGAGCGCATGCGCCTCGGATTCATGATCGACGGGCACGAGTCGCTCGCCTGCGTCGATGGCGACCATGTCGATCTCTATGGCTACACCAGCATGGCTGTCGCCGCTCTCCAGGTCCAGGAGGCGGAGATCGCGGAGCTTCGCCGCCAGATCGCCGGCCTCCGCGCGGAGATGGCGAAGCGACGCCCTTGACTCTCCCGCTGGGGAAGACCGTACACAGATCTCGGACGCGTGCCGGCGCTGAAGCCTGGGCCCTGAGCCGCCTTTGGCGGCGGGGCCTAGCCGAAGAAGACCTCAGCCACCGAGAAGAACGCGTCGTCCACGGTCTTCAGCTTCGAGGTGGCCTCGGCGAGCGGGACGCTGAGGACCTGGTTCCCGCGCAGGGCCGCCATCTTGCCCCATTCCTTCTTCGCCACCATGTCGGCGGCGTGGACGCCGAAGCGCGTCCCCAGGACCCGGTCGAATGCCGTGGGCGTGCCGCCGCGCTGGATGTGCCCGAGCACGGTCGCGCGCGTTTCGAAGCCGGTCTTCTTCTCGATCAACTCGGCGATCTGCTGCCCGATGCCGCCCAGGCGGATATGCCCGAACTCGTCGAGCTTCTCGTTCATCTTGCTCTCGCCGGCGCCGAGCTTGGCGCCCTCGGCCACCACCACGATCGAGAAGTTCACCCCGCGCGAGCGGTGGCGGCGCAGGATGTGCTCGCACACCTTGTCGATCTCGATGGGCTTCTCCGGGATGAGGATCACGTC
>WNFS01001380.1_pt1 | contig 18081 bp, 17 predicted proteins | sample 5400141 | NCBI WGS metagenome assembly WNFS01 (sample SAMN13153358, study PRJNA577476) | soil metagenome | isolation source: 60 cm saprolite under Madrone tree | place: USA:California | collected 2016-06-14
GCAATCTTCCGCGCTTGACTGCCGGCGACGCTGCCGAGGTGCTGTTGGCGATAACTGAAAACAACCTTCGCTCCGAAGTCGCGCGCGGCGAAAATGCCGGGCGCTATCTTCGACACAGCGCAGTCGTGCGAGAGCTTACGGCCTTGGGTGAGATCGGTGCCAACCGAAACAGCTTTAACGCGGAACCAACCGTGAATCGTGACAACGGCTGGCAGAGGGACAACCTGCGCGCTGTGGCTTTCGTCCAGGAGCGCGGCACGCGCCGGGTTCTCGGCGCGGCGGTGGTTGGTCTGTCGTCAAAATGAACGACCAAATTATGCCGCCTGAACAGTCCGATTACATCTTCCGCCGTTAACCTGACAATACCATTGAAAATGTCTTTCCGCAGACCGAGATTCAGCTATGCATCGTGCATCTGGTGCGGCACTCGCTGAACTACGTGGGCTGGAAAGAACGCAAGCAAGTGGCTGGGGATCTGAGATTGATCTACACCGCGGCGACCGAGGTGGAAGCAGCCCAACGGTTGCGTGAGTTTGCGGCCAAGTGGGACCAGAAGTTTCCTTTGATCGCGAAGTCGTGGCGCACGAACTGGCCGCGAGTAATTCCGTTCTTTGCGCACCCGCCCGAGATTCGCAAGATCATCTACACCACCAATGCGATCGAGTCGCTTAACATGTCATTGCGAAAAGTGACTAAGACGCGTGGGTCATTTCCCAACGATGAAGCCGCTGCCAAGCTGCTTTACCTGGCGCTGCGCAACATCGCTAAGAAATGGACCAGAAATGCTGTTTCCGATTGGCAGGCAGCGCTCAACCGCTTCGGCATTGTCTACGAGGGCCGCTTGCCGGCCGACTGACTGCGGTGACCGTGGGGTGCTCCCAGGATGGAAATCGAAATGGGCTATGGAAACCGTGGAAAAACAACCTACGTTTTCCCACCGTTCCCACAGCCTCTACCACTGAACCAGTGAAATTCAATCTTAACCGTTTACACAAAATATTTGACACTGCCGTCTTGGGTATTAGTATTAACTTCCCGGCCATTAGAAATGAAACGAGTGACGCCTGGCGCGGGTGGCATTAGCTTCTTTTAATCTCCTCTCTTGGGTGCTACAGCTTGGCGGTGGGGTTGTGATTATATCCACGAACCTTATAATACAAAGTTTGGAAGCGCGCGGTGGACGACCTTAGTGACGAGCGTCACTTGTAACGACACTGGCAAGCGTGGGGTGCGGTAGTATTGTCCGGGCGTTTGTTAGACATGCCGAGCCTCACGCTCGTTCACGTTGTGTCGCATAAGGAGTTCCCCCGTACTATGAAGCGCAGTCGCCGTTTGTCTTAGCGGTTCATTCGCTGCTCGAGAGAACCGATGGGTTTAGCGGTGTCGCAGACATTCATATCACATAGTCAACGTGATGAGGTCACTAAGAACCTGTTTCTGAGGGCGTTTTGTGGAACTGGTGTAACTGACGTTTGTCGTGAATACGAAGACGCGCCACCTGCTGGAGTAAAGGCTTAGGACATTGCGGCTGCGGAAGGGCCGCGTGCGCTACAACTGAAGGTCTTCGCGTCGTCTAAATATTGCGACACCTATGAAGATTCAATTAAACACTGGCGCTTTTCTCGTTACTGATTCGACTCAGGTTGCTGGCATCCCGGTCACGACGCGGTTACCGCCGACGCCGTCATTGAGTATCTGAGTAAGAATGTCAGAAACGCGCAGGTTATTATGCGTGAAGCAGTCAAAGCCCTGGCAGACAATGCGCGCGCATGTAAATGCGGATCGGCTTTGAAGAATGCGATCTTCACCGTGCCTGAGTTGTGGCCCGAAGCAACCGCGGCCAGGCTATCAGCCATCAAGGAAAGTACCGAAACTAAATGAAATTATGCGTTTGAAGTTAAGGAGTAATGCTATGAAGAAGTTTCTTGTAATCACGTTGATGGCCTTCGCGCTTTTCGTAATGGCGCCTGCGGCTGTGGTGGCGCAGGGCGGAGCGAAGCAAGGTCCGGATGTAGTGCGCGATCCTGATATGGAGAAGGACTCGCTGCACAACCTGGAAGTCGCGCGCCAATACTTTACACTCCGAAAGGCCTACAAGGCGTCGCTGGCACGCTGTGAAGAGATCATTGCCGGCAACCCGACCTTTTCGAAAATCGACGAAGTCCTGTGGATCGCAGGTGAAAGTAGCCTGCGGCTGTCAGCCAACAAGGGCAAGCAATCAGTGAAGACCGCGACCGACAAGTTAAGAGGAGATGCCCGCGACTATCTTTCGATGCTGGTTAACAATTATCCCGACAGCAGGTTCAAGGGAGATGCCCTCGAAGAGCTCAAGTCTTTGGGCGGCCCGCTGCCGAAGGATAGTAAGCAGTAGGCAGTGAGCAGCGAATCTGGATGCAGCGGTACAGCCTTTGGTCGCGTCTGGTTGTGTAAAGGCAAATCAATTTGCTGATCAAGTTCTGAAATCTCAATTCTGAAATCTCAAATCAAAAACCCAATATGTCATTACTCGTTGTAGGTTCAGTTGCGTTTGATAACGTGGAAACGCCATTCGGCAAACGTGAGCGCATGCTCGGAGGCTCGGCCTCGCACTTTTCTATTTCCGCCAGCTTCTTTACCGACGTGCGCGTGGTCGCAGTGGTCGGCGGCGACTTTGGCCAGGCGGAAAGAGATGTTTTTGCCCGCCATAACATCGATACCAGCGACCTCGAAGTTATTCCGGAGGGCCAAACATTTCAGTGGCATGGCCGCTATGAATACGATCTTAATGTGGCCCACACGCTCGATACCCAACTGAATGTTTTTGCCGGCTTTGAACCAAAACTTTCCGAGAGTTCAAAGCAGGCTCGTCTGGTTTTTCTCGGCAACATTCAACCGGATCTACAGCGCGGCGTGCGCCAACAGATTCCCGGCGCCGAGTTGGTGGCTTTGGATACAATGAACCTTTGGATCGACACCACTCGCGATTCATTGCAGAAAACGATAGAGGTCGTTGACGTGGTGATTATCAACGATGCCGAAGCGCGCCAGTTGGCTGACGAGCCTAATCTGATAAAAGCCGCTCGCAAGATCCTCTCGTGGGGGCCCAACACCCTGATCGTCAAGCGAGGAGAATACGGCGCGGCCATGTTCACTAAAGACGAGTACTTCGCGATTCCGGCGTATCCGCTGGAAGCAGTCTTTGATCCGACAGGCGCCGGTGACACTTTTGCAGGCGGCCTGATGGGTTATCTCTCGAGTCAGGAAAAGCTCGATGCCGGCGCTTTGCGTCGGGCCATGATCTTCGGATCGGTGATGGCGTCTTTCAACGTGGAAGAGTTTGGCACCGAACGGGTACAAAAGCTGACCCATGACGAGATCAATCAACGCTTCCGTGACTTCAAACGCTTTACCCATTTTGAAGAGATTCCGTTTGAGCGCGCCGTCAGCGCGGTGAAGTAGCGCACAGTGTCAACTTGCGAAGCGTCGCGCAAGATAACATCTTGCGCTACAATCTCAAATTATGTTTTGTCCAACCTGCGAATCTGAATACGAGCCCCGAATTACGCGTTGCCCCGACGATGGATCGGAGTTAGTTGATCGTCTAAGCGTGGATGACGGAGCACACGACGGCAGCGAAGCTCGATTCGTTGCCCTGCATACCCTGTCATCTCCGGCCGAAGCGGAAATGGTCAATGATATCCTGCAGCAAAACGGGGTGCGCGCGGTCGTGCAATCGGGAGCATCGGATCAATTCTCACCGCTCTTTTCGGTAATGTCGCCGGGGGCCGTGGTGCTTGTCGACGAACGCGATCTCGATCGGGCCAGAGAACTCTACGCATCTTTCTTTGGCGATGATACTTCGCCGCTGACCGGTCCCGCTTCGAAAGAAGACGACGAAGAGTCAGAATAAGAAATTGGTTTTTCCCCTCCCTTTGGGAGGGTTTAGGCGAGGGTGCGAAGCTTGACGCACACAATGCCCTTTCCCCGGCTGTCTCCTTAAGGAAGAGGGAGAAAGACTTTGAAGTCTGTCTCCAACCTGCTATGAGCAATCCTTCCTCCGCACCCATCGTCGTCCTGATGACCGCGGCCAATCGCGAAGAGGCAAGCCAAATCGCAGAGATGCTGCTGAGCACGCGCCTAGCTGCCTGCGTCCAGATCCTACCCGAGATTCGATCGATCTATCGCTGGCAGGGTGAGGTCATGCGCGAAATGGAAACCTTGTTGTTCGCCAAGACTACGAAAGACCAGTTCGATAACGTAGTAAGCAGAGTCACCGCCATACACAGCTACGAGACGCCAGAGATTATTGCGCTGCCGATCACTGCCGCAGCGGAACCTTATCTCAGGTGGCTGTTGGGTTCGCTCCCAGAAGGATCGTAAGCCTTAACGACAGAAACGATTTCTTCCGCCGAGTCCGTAACGTGCAAACGCCGGAAATCGTCTTCGACAATCTTTCCGTCGCTCAGCATTCGACCTCTCAGCCAGTCCAGCATTTCCTGCCAATATTCTGAGCCATAGAGTACGACAGGAAAATTATGAATCTTCCGCGTTTGGATCAAGGTCAACGCTTCGAAGAGTTCGTCGAGTGTGCCAAAGCCGCCGGGAAAAATGATGAAGGCGTTACTGTATTTGACGAACATCATCTTGCGGACAAAGAAGTACTTGAACTTGAGCGAGAGTGTCAGGTAAGGATTGGATCCTTGCTCGTGCGGTAATTCGATGTTGCAACCGACTGAGGCACCCCCAGCCTCAAAAGCGCCGCGATTGGCGGCCTCCATGATTCCCGGACCGCCGCCGGTGATTACGGTGCACCCTGCGCGCGCCAGCATCGCACCGGTTTCCTGCGCGGCCTGATATTCCGGATGATCCGGAGGCGTGCGGGCCGAGCCAAAAACAGACACTCCATTCTTGATGTGAGCCAGATCTTCAAATCCCTGGACGAACTCGCCCATGATGCGAAAGACGCGCCAGGTATCCGTGTGCAGAAACTCATCTGCGCTCGGCGTTTCGAGTAGCCGTTCGTCCTGGGTTCCGCCGGGTGGCTTGGTTTGATTTTCGCCCTTGTTCATTATCGTCACAGACTCTGTCCTACCCGGTCGCTACCGCTCCCGGTACCGACCTCACGGCTTAAAGTCCCATGATGTTATAGCCGCAATCAACGTAGATCGTTTCGCCGGTGATGCCGGAAGAGAGCGCGCTGCAAAGAAAGAGGGCGGTGTTGCCCACCTCGCGCGGCTCGACATTCCGGTGCAGCGGCGCGCGTTCGGCGTGGTGCTTTAGCATCGTGCTGAGACCGGATACACCCCGCGCCGACAAGGTTTGGATGGGTCCCGCGCTGATCGCGTTGACACGGATATTGCGCGGCCCGAGGTCGGCGGCGAGATAGCGCACACTGGATTCCAGCGCCGCCTTGGCGACACCCATCACGTTGTATCCCTGATAAACCTTCTCGGCGCCGTGAAAACTCATGGTTACGATGCTGCCGCCTTCGGTCATCAGCGGGGCGGCGGCGCGCGTAAGTTGAGTCAGCGAGTAAGCACTGATCTCCAAAGCGGTGAGAAAGGCTTCGCGATCTGTTTTCAAGTATTCGCCTTCTAACGACTCGCGGGGCGCGAAGGCGATGCTGTGAATCAGAAAGTCGAGGCGATCGAACTCAGATCCCAGGCGCTTGAAGGTCTCGTCAACTTCGTCCTGCTTGGTTACGTCGCACGATAGCAGTGGCGAATCCGGCATCTCTGTTTTCGTCAGGCCTGCGACGTTATCTTTCAGGCGGTCGCCCTGATAAGTGAAAGCCAGACGCGCGCCGGCTTGGTGCAGCGCCTGCGCCGTGGCCCAGGCGATCGAGCGTTTGTTGGCTACGCCGAAAATAATTCCTTGTTTGTTTTGCAGCATTCAGATGTTCCTTAACTGTGATCGAAGCTGAACGCGGAAAGTATTAAGTAAGAACCGGTGAAAGGGCAAGTAGGCTTAACGTGCGGAGCGCGGACATCCTGTCCGCCAGCGTGCGCAGCGCGCTCATCCTGAGCTGACCACTTTCAAACCATGTTCGCGCTTCGCGCTCAGGCGGACAGGATGTCCGCGCTCCATTTCACAACTAATGCTTGAAATGTCTAACCCCGGTAAAGACCATTGCAAGGCCATGCTCGTCGGCGGCGGCGATAACTTCGTCATCGCGGACCGAGCCGCCGGGTTGAATAACAGCGGTGATTCCATGGCTTGCGGCTTCGTCAAGGCCGTCGCGGAAAGGAAAGAATGCGTCTGAAGCTAAAACGGATCCGGCGACTGGCAACTGCGCGCGCATGGCCCCAATCTTTACCGAATCTACGCGGGACATCTGACCGGCGCCGACACCGACAGTCTGCCGATCGCGGACATATACGATCGCGTTGGACTTTGTATGCTTGCAGACCGTCCAGGCGAACAGTAGGTCGTCAGTCTCGGCTGCTGATGGCGCACGTTTGGTTACGACCCTCAGATCTTCGCGTTTCAAACGATGCGTGTCGCGGGTCTGCACCAGCATGCCGCCCGAGATCTGTTTGTACTCAAGAGCTTCATTTGTTTCGGGCGGACCGGCACGCAGCACGCGCAAATTCTTTTTTGTTCTCAGGACTTCCAGTGCTTCCGGTTCATAACCCGGGGCGATTAAGACCTCGATAAAGATTTCAGCCACGGCACGCGCGGTCACTTGATCGACGCCGCGATTGAAAGCGACGATGCCGCCAAAGGCCGAAACCGGATCGCAGGCGAGTGCTCTGCGATAAGCCGCTTCAGTTGTCGCTCCCAAAGCAGCGCCGGCGGGATTCGTATGTTTAATGACAGCGCATGCCAGATCGTCGAAATCGCAGACAAGCTGGTAGGCAGCGTCGGCGTCGACAAAGTTATTGAAGGACATTTCCTTGCCGGAAAGCACTTCAGCATGAGCGACGCCACCGCGCTCACAGTAGTCGTAAAGAGCAGCTTGCTGATGGGGATTTTCGCCATAGCGGAGGTCGGTGAGCTTCTCAAGTTCGATTGAGAATGCCGGCCATTGTACTGACGATGGCAGCCGGGCTAGTCGAGTCGTAATCGCGACGGTTTTCATATGGTTTACGAAATTGTCGAGATCCGCGGTCGTGCCAATATAGTTGCTGATCATGGCGTCGTAGCGCGTGGTTTCCATGAATGCTCTCCACGACAATGTAGTGCGAGTCGCCTGGCAGAGAGAGCCATCCTCCTTGTTCATCTCAGACAAGATCGCCGCATAAGCCTCTGGCGAGACTACTACCGCGACGTCTCGGGCGTTCTTCGCCGCCGAACGAATCATCGCCGGCCCACCAATATCGATCTGTTCAATCGCTTCTGCGAGTGTGACCCCTGCGCGCTTAATCGTTTCTTCGAATGGATACAGATTCACAACAACCATGTCGATAAGTTCAATCCCACGTTCGTGCAGAGCCGCGATATGTTCATCGTTGTCTCGTAAGCCGAGCAAGGCTCCGTGAATCTTCGGATGGAGGGTCTTGATTCGCCCGTCCATCATCTCCGGAAAGCCGGTCACCTCGGAAACGTCGCGCACTTCGATGCCGGCCGCGCGCAAAGCCGTAGCCGTTCCACCCGTGCTAATAATTTCCACGCTGAACCGCTTGAGCTCGCGCGCAAAATCAACGATTCCAGTCTTGTCCGAAACGCTAATCAAGGCGCGGCGAATCTTTACAGGTCGCAATCCGTTCTCTGTTGTCATAATGGCTTGTCAGAACCACCTGCGGTAGCGGGTGGGCTCTCTTTGTCTCCAAAGATAAACCACCCGCTACCGCAGGTGGTTTCGGACTTAATCCTGTTTGAGAGTGTAGCTGCTCCTCAGTTGATTTACTTTCAGCGTGCGATTTGAGACGAAAACATGAGTGCGATGCGGCTTGCCGTCTCGCGATGCTTCGCCCGGATAAAAACCGATCACATATTGGCTCCGCAAATCTTCTTCGATGGCCACAAACACCGGTGTCAGATCAACCGGAGTGTTCGGAGCGAGTGCTGATGTCGAAGTGCCGGCCACGAAGAACCGTCCCGCGGTTCTTTCCGCCAGGTCGCGAAAGCCTTTAGCTGAAGGGCGGGGAACCAGACGCCCGTCGCGCGGAGTGAACAGCGGCAGTTGAATTACGTAGAACGACACATTCATCCGATTCGCGGCCGCAATAACCTGTTGGGCGCTTGCTCGGCTGGCGGTATCAAGTCCATCGCTAATCAAGATCGCAATCCGGCGCTCGGGTGAATTCTCAGATCGTCCGGCGTAAGCCTGAATCGCAACCAGCGCCGCGTCAAATATCGCGGTCCGTTCACTGAGGTTCAAAGGGACGCTGAAGGCCGAGCCGGCATTGTCCGCTGTGTTAGCGAAGGGCGCCACCACCTTGGCTTGCTGTCCGAAACGGATCACCGCCACGCTTGAGGCTGCACCGAAGCGCGCGAACAATCCGAGCGCGGCATCGCGCTGACGCGAGAGTTGCTCACGCAGGCTGCCGGAGTTGTCCAATACGAACGCCAGGGCGATTCGTTCTGCGCCTGATGCGAAATAGTCGATCTTAACGCTGCGCTCGTCGTCGGTCAGAGCAAAGTCTGCCTGTTTCAAATCGGCTATACGGTGTCCGCGTGAATCAGCCACAGTCACCGGTAATGCGACCAGATCTGTGCGGACAGAAATGACGTCAACCGGTTCGGTCTCCTGGGCGGCAGCGAAAGACGCAAACAACAGCAGACTAATAGATGTAGCCAGACAGAGAGGGAATCGCGATCCGCGCTGAGTGTGCGGTGTAAGCAGGACCATGCTCAGACGGGCTAGAAAAGAAAGCGCCCGAAGAACAGGATGCTCAGGATTATCAGGACAGTAATGACGATGATCTTAACGAGACTCATGGCCGTTTCCTCGTTACCCTTAAGGAAGGGTGATTTTATTGTGGTTTGAAGAGTCTGTCAATACAGCAGTCGACACACCAAAGGAGAGTTCCATGGAACGAAAGTCATCGGCCGATCAACTGCACCGCGCCGGCAATGAAGACTATGCCCACAATCGCGGCCACAGAAACCGTAAAACTCGAAGAACGCCGGTGAGCCGCGGGCAGAAGATCGCTCGTCGCCGTGTAAAGGAAGAAACCGGAAGCGAAGCCCAAAAAGATTGCCAGCGCAGCAGGAGGCGGCAAAACTGCCAAAGCGAGCAGACCTCCAATGACGGGCGCAACTGCGTCCATGAGCAGAAAGACAACGTCCCTCCGCCGCACCGGTTCCCCATGAGTGACCAATAGAATAGTATTCAGACCATCACTCATGTCGTGTGCTATGACCGCCAACGCAACCAGCAATCCCGTTCGCCAGTTCACCAAAGAAGCCGCGCCGATGGCCGCTCCGTCAAGAGTGCTATGAACTATTAGACCGATCGAGCCCAGACGACCAACGTGCTGATGAACCTCATTGGTGCACTCACCTTCCGGGCAGGCGTGCAGGACGAGCAGCCGCTCAACCAAATAGAAGATAAGGAATCCCGCCACCACGATGCCGAGGACGACTCGAAAGCTCCAGCCCTGCGCTGAGGCTACCGACAGAGACTCTGGTAGCAGATCGAAAAAGACCGCGCCCAGAAGGACGCCGGCGCCCAGTCCCATTAACAAGTGAATCCGATGCCTGGCGACAATTGCGATGTAACCACCAACCAGGGTTGAGCACATCGCAAGTACAGTAAAGAGAAGCGTAGACATTATACGTCGTTCATTCTCGCATCGATTCCAAATGGGGCCTTCAGTACTCCATTATAGAGGGGGCGGCGCCTCGTCCAGGCGGGATTCGTTTCGAGCGCCGGCGTCTCGGTTTCCGAGCCATAGCCGCTAATGGCGTTCGAGTTTCTCGTAAAGGCTCAACCAGAAGAACGCCCTTCTAAAACAGAATCGAGGAAGCCACGCTTCTCTCCGAGTAGCCCTATCGCCTCCTCAAAGCTGGCGAGCCGACTTGGCTTTCGCCTCTTTCGTAGTGGGCGTTTTTCCATTCATCCCCGAACCGCGCCGCACGAACCCTTATCTCGTTCCAGCTGAGTTGCATTGTTGCTCATTTATGAGAGCTCATCTCTCTTAACATCAAGTGGGGACCCAACAGCAGTAGAATTGTACCTCAAGGCCGTGGTGCGTGCCGCAGAGAGCCCAAAGAACATTATGCCGCGCCACCGTTCATTGCGGATCGAAGGTTCCGCTTCTAGTCCGGCTTACCACCAAGTTCGAATGTGAATTTGATCACGGCGCCGACGCGATCCGTCGAAGATGTGAGTCCGATGGGAACTCCCAACAACAATTCGCTGCGCTTCGCCAGACGCCAGACATAGGAAGGTGTGATAGTTAATTGAGTTTCATTCCCGCCATTCCATCGATTACTACTCAATGAAATCTCCCCGATGACCCAGCCGCGTCCGGCGTGGATTGACAGCCCGCCGTTCGAAAACGCGAACGTACGCGGCGGATCCTGTAACGGATCGAGTCGGCGATGCTTGATAACGATTTCGATTCCGGTCGTTGAGAAGACTTGATATTTGCCGTGAGCCAGTTCACGAGAGAGAAGCATCGAAGGTGAAACCGTATAGGCGCCCTCTCCAAGTCTTCTTCGCAAACTACCGGTAGGAAGACCACCGTCGAGAGCCAGGGCGAGATGGGTAAACTCTGAACCTATTCTCGGCCATGTATAGCGAGCTCCGATTTCGATGTCTCCAATCCCAGTCTTCGTCAAGCCGGCTAAGTTCGAGCTATTCACCAACTGTATAGTGGTTGAGACCTGGAGCGCATCTGATATGCCCCACTCGATCTTTTGCGTCACCGACGCATGATGTGAAGCGCCCTGCCGGAAATACCAGACCCCAGTAGTGAGCATGGTCTCATGTCGATCCTGAGGGACAATTGAATCCGCGTAGACCAACTCCAAAGGTTGGCGCTGCTCAAGTGATTTCTGCTGAGCATAAGCCGGATGCGTAGTAAAGACAGCCTGGAAGAATAACAGTAAAGAAGCTCCAGTGTGGACTACAGTTCTTCGCCTCATCTTTAGCATGGATTTCAAAGAGAACCGCCGCTCCCATTTGCTTATGGATGCGGCGGTCTCTGGTTATCGGCCTTAGTACTCGTCGAGACTAAAAAGTCACGCCGGCCTGGATCTGAAATGTGCGCGGCGTTACGAAATGCGTACCGCTAAAGGTCGAAAGGAAGTTATAGAGCGCCGACTTGTTTGTGATGTTGATGGCTGTAAACCGCAAGGTCAGCTTCTTATGTTCGGTCCCGAGCAGGTTATCGGTGCCAACGCTGAAATCAAAAAGATGACGCGGAGCAATGCGTGGCGGATTGGTATCGTCGTTCTCCGTGCCATCAGCCGGAATGCGCACGCGCAAAGCACCGCGATTCGCCGAGGAGCACGCGAGAATGGCTTGCGTCGACGTGGCGAACGTGCTACCGCAGAACAAACCGATTTGCGCTTGCTGGTCGGCGGTGAGGCCCAGGGCCGAGGCGAAGTCCGGAACTGATCCTGCGACCAGACCGCTGTCGTACCGCCAGGTGAAGTTCACATACGGCGCGACTTTCTTCCACTGCTCGAACTGATACTGCACCTGCGTCGTTTGCTCGAGTTTCTGATCATGATCGATCCGGAAGACGCCGGACGGCAGATCGGAATTAAAGAACAACCCGCCAGTCTCGGGCGGAAAGAAACGCGCCCGTGTATGTCCGGCCACGATAAAAGCCGAAAGACCTTTGTAGTTTGTCAGGTTGAGACGCAGAGAGGCGCCGTCGACTTTCGACTTCTGCCACGAGATCGGAAAGGTGACCGACGTGTTAAAGAGCACATTGAAGTCGTAAGCATTGTTGGTCCGCTTGATGAAGTAGTCCATATCCAAAAGCAGATGTCTACCGAGGGCTTGTTGAAACCCGGCGTTGACCTGTGTACGTGCGCCGGGCCGCAAAGGCAAGTTACTGGTGTCGCCGAGGACGCCGTTGGCCAGTCCGCCTGCGCCGGTTACGCTCGAAAGAATCAGATTTTCATTGTAGGGACTTTCAAAGCTGCGCATGAAAGAGCCGCGCAGGACGGTGCCTGTGCTCTTAACGTGGTACGAAACCCCAAGTCGCGGCTGCAAAAGGTTCCCCTTGGTAATGCCGTCATAGTTGTCGAACCGGACACCCAATGACACCGCTGCCTGACCCAGCGTCAGGATGTCCTGGGCGTAGAAAGCTTCCTGTTTGATATCTGTGTGACCGCGGAAGATGAACTGTTGGCCGCCACGCGTCAGATCGAACGGCAAGAGGCCGGGCAGGAAGTCCGGGCTGGCTGGATCGTTGAAATCCGGATCGGTGATGCCGAACTTGAAAGACTCGGTCAGGAATGTGTGCGAAAGCTGCACGCCGAACTTGGCATTATGTCTTCCCTTCACGTAGGACAAGTCCGCTTTCACTCCGACGTTATTTAATCGGCGTGACTGACTGAAAGTCATTGTTTGATCCGAGAACGGATTGGGGCTGGCGAAGTACTTGACATTATCCAGACGGTAATAAGGGTTAACTGAGAGCACCGTGGTCGCGCTGAAAATGTGAACGTAACCCGGCGCGATGTTGATGCTATGAACCAGCTGTCGTTGATCCTGTCCCAGGGCTTGCTGATCAAATTGATTTGGAGTCTGAAAACTGTTGCGAGCTAAGAACAGATTCAGATGAAACGTGTCTTTGGAGTTCGGGCTGTAGTCAATGCGATCAAAAATGCTGCCCGCCGAGCCCTGGTCATGCAGGACGATAAATTCGGGCGAATCAAGAAACCTGCGCGACCGCTCGAAGTTGAAAGTGACGAAGTTCCCAGCCTTGGCATTTCCGTAAGCCAGCGAAGCATCCTGGCCAATGGTACCGAACGAGCCATAGGTGGTACTGAAGCTCCCAGTGGGCTTCTTCTGATTTAGGCCCGACTTGGTGATCGCATTCACTACCAGACTTGTCTTGTCGCCGTACTCGGCCGGCGTCGATCCCGTAATAATTTCCATCGATTGGATCGCATTGGGCGGCAGTTGCGTTGAAAAGGCTTTGCTCTGCTGGTCAGAGACGGGCTGGTTGTCGATTGAATAGGATGTTTGCGCATGATCTCCAAGCGGATGAAAGAATCCGTTGGAATCGGCGACCACGCCCGGAGCGGCAAGCGTTACGACGTCACTCAAGCCGGATCCGACTGACCTGACAGGAAGCCGCGTAATCAGCGATTGGTCGACATCGGTGTGTGAGGTTGAAGTATTCTCCAGGACCTCGGCGGTGCTCGAAGTAATGGTCACGGTTTCACTGGCCGTGCTTACAGAAAGCGGAACTCTGATGTTGATGGGCACTGACGTCCGGACCGTGAGGCTTTGTTGTTCCGACGTGAAGCCTGGCGCTGACGCTTTGAGTTGGTAGTTATTTGGTGGAACATCGTTAAAGTGAAATGTGCCGTCCGCGTCGGTAGTTGCGGTTCGCGTATACCCGGTAACGGCGTTAGCAATAGTGACCGACGCGTTTGGTACGACTGCGTTGTTGGGATCCGTGACGACACCGGTTACGGTACCGGCGTTAAGCGCTTGCGCCTTCACGCCGACTGACGTGACTGAAATTGCTGAACAAATAATTAGAAATGCGAACGAGAGCGGAAAAATGGATCTCTGAGCCTTCATGACTGTCTCCTATAAAGAACTTGATTGCCAGGCAAAGCGCTCGGACGAATACCGTTTGATGTACGGTCGTCGCTGGCTTTGAACAATGCGCAGATCGAGGATCAAAAATGACTGCGCACCCTAACAGCGATTTTTGGCTTAGAGAAGGGAAGGAGGAGCGCGGCCGTGTCCGGTGGCGATGAATTCAGAAAGCTGAACAACCGTGCGGGGAGCAGCGTTCAGAGCCCGAGTTTCAGTCGCTTCAACACCAGGCGCATGGCCAATTACTGTAGCGGAGAGATTTTGGTGAAGCTGACATATCAGGCACGCGTCGCCGGACTTAGAGGTCGACTGAGTGCCGCTAGTACTGTTCGAACTGACTTGAGTCGCTTCGTTGTCGGTTGCCGATGGGGCAAGACTGGATAGCGACTCGTTCGGTTTAGCTTTGGCTCCGTGATGATGTGTAAATTCAACCGTGCTGCCCCACGCGAGCGCAGCCAGCAAACACATTGCGAGCATGCGGGTTCGTTTGACGGGGCTACGGAAAAGCATTTGTGCTGGCTTAAGGATCACGGCGCTAAACTTTGATGCTAGACTAGCCCTGTAGTTTAGTCACCCATGAAAGGCATGTCAATCCAACTTTTCCGAGGGCTGCGAGGAGATTTGTCCGTAATCCTGTTTCCGCACAACCGTGGTGAGGCGCACGCTTATGAACCAATTGGCGCCGCTAGTAGTTTCTTTCGCGGTTTTTTCCAGCTCAAACAAGAACGAGTCACGAAATCATACGAAACTGCGCGAATAAAACCAGTTCTGCTTCGTGTGATTTCGTGGATCAATTTAGTTGGGGAGCGGCGAGTTCTCAAAATAAGACACTACCCTGACGCTCAATCGAAGGTTCTCTGCACGTATTGGCGACACCCAGTAATGGCTCTTTGCTGTCTCGCGGTACTGATCTGCCTGTCTTCGATAGCGGGTGCGCAGCGACTGAGGATTGAAATCCGAGTACTCCCCAATACGAACGGCCGAGTCATCGTTCAAGGAAGTGGCGCGCCGGCGGCCGCCTGGTCATTCCCCGATAGCTATGCCGGTATCTTGAATCTCGGCAGCCGAATCGAAGGGCTCAGGTTGTATGACGCAGCGGGCATCGAAGTTCCTATCCGTAAGATCGCGCCAGGACAATTTCAGGCGGAGGCTCCCGCCACGCGCTTTCACTATGAAGCGAAACTCGTCGCTCCTGCGCGCGCCTCGGACGCGTCCAGAGTTTCATGGTTAAGTTCTGAGCGCGGATTGTTGATGTTAAGAGATTTGTTGCCGTCGACGCCGTCGCCAGGGACGGCCAACAAACAAGTTGGTCAGGGCGTGACCGTGCGACTCAGCCTTCCACCCGGCTGGGTCGCGCATGCGAACACGGCGCAGAATGCCGGAGGCGAATTCGAGCTCGCCGATGCTGACCTGGGTGTGTTTGCAGTAGGCGATCGTTTGCGGATTTCAACGACCAAAATAGCAGGAATGACGTTCAGCTTGGTGGCTGCGAGTGAATGGGCTTTCAGCGATGCTGAAGCGCTCGAACTGGCGAGCAAAGTTCTCAAAGCTCACACGGATGTCTTTGGAGCGGCGCCGTCACGCCAGGCGACGTTAATTCTGTTTCCTTTCCCCCAGAGTGGAGTGGCGGACAAGTGGAGCGCAGAAACGCGCGGTTCGTCCGTTACTTTGTTGGCCGGACGGCTGCCGTCGAAAGTTGGGGCGCTTGCCCAGCTAAGCGTGCCGCTAACACATGAGCTTCTCCATTTCTGGGTGCCAAATGCGTTGGCTCTGACCGGAGACTACGATTGGTTCTACGAAGGGTTTACGGTCTATCAGGCAGCACGGATTTCCGTGCGTCTGGATCTATTGACCTTTCAGGAGTTTCTCAATGCGATTGGCCGCGCATACGATGGTTACTCCCTGGCCCTCGATCATGACCACTGGTCTCTGATTGAAGCGTCAAAGCGAAGATTCACGACCGGAGAATCCTCCGTCTACTCTAAAAGCATGGTCGTCGCCTTTCTGTACGATCTGAACCTGCGAAGTCTTAGCCGTAACAAGCACTCGCTCGATGAGGTGTATCGGAATCTTTTTCGCGAGTATCGTAACGAAGAAGCGAGCGTGCGCGGCGGGCGATCTCAAACGGTGCCGGGAAATGACGGCAATGCGGCCGCTCTGCAGGCGCTCGGGGGCTATTCGGGAATGCAGAATTTCGGCCGTTCGTTCGTAAGCAATGCGGCCGCGATCAATTTGACGGAGCTACTTGCTCCGTTCGGGTTGCGCGCAGAGACATTTGGTTTGCGCACACGCATCAGCGTGAACGAGTCGCTGACCCACAAGCAACGCGATTTGTTGCATGACTTGGGTTACAATGACTACGTTCGTTCACCGAACCACGGGAAACCACTTGAGTTCAAGTGAAAAGAAATCATATACGCAGGCAATTATGGAGTTCCGAAAAATAATGAGAGATCGAGGTCGTCAATCAGTATTCGCAGTTCCATCATTTCTGCTTGCAGTTTTGATCCTGGGTGGATGCAGCACGCTGGCAAGTCGCAGTAATACCGGCGTGGTGGTAACGCGCAGCGCGCAGATTCGCAGTTCGACGGCGGTGGTGGCGGCTGACCTGCTCGAGGTCAACCGGGGCGACGTGGTTGATATTCTTGACTCGATTGATATCCCGGATCCGAGTGACAACAGCAAGCGAGAGCGTTGGTATCGCGTTCGAGGTCACAACGACGAGAAAACTGAAGGATGGATCGAAGCGCGAAACATCATGCCCGACAAAGTGCTTGAGAACGCACGGAAGCTGGCTGATGAGGACAAAGGGACGCCGGCCCAGGCTACTGGGCAATTGCATGCCGGATCAAACCTTCGGCTGACACCTGATCGGAGCAACAACGAAAACATTATGATGAGGCTGGATAGTGGATCCAGCTTTGAGATCATCGGCTGGAAGCGACTACCGAAATTGAAGGGATCTGAATCCATCGAAAGCGACACGGCGCCAAAAGCAGGTAGCGCGACTTCGGGAACGAACAAAGCAGCACAGGCCGACGATGAAAATCCGGAGGATCAGGAGACGACCGATCTCTGGTACAAGGTGCGTCTATCGCCTTCGATTTCACCGGCGCCCGAAGGGTGGATTTTTGGAAAGCAAGTCGAGTTGATGGTGCCGAGCGATATTATTTACTATCGAACCGGACGCGAGTTTGTAGCATGGCGGCGCCTTGATGACGATAGCAGTGAGGAAGGATCGGCGGCTAAGACAAAGGATGTGGCGAAGGAATCGCGACCAGGCAGTTGGGTGATTTTGGAGAGAAGTTCTGCTAAGGAACCACATAAGCTGGATGAACCGGACTTCGATCGCATTTACGTGCTCGGGTACGAAAAGCACGACCAGGATCATTACACGGCGTATCGCAGCCCAGACTTGGAAGGTTATTTGCCGCTGCGTATCGAAGGCCGAGGATCAGAGAAGACTTTTTCGGTAAGAATCAAGGACGACAGCGGCAAGATAACAGAAGCGAAGTATAGCCTGTATCGCGATGATCGCGGCGTAATGCACGTTTCGGCGCCGGGCGAGGTTAGGGGCAAGAGAAAGAGATAAGATCCGTGAGCCTGTGGAGCAGGCGAAAGCATAGAGCCTGGGGTGAAGCGAAGCGGAACCCCAGGTCAAGCACGACAAAGAATCACCAGCGCGCCTTGGCGGGCGAAAGCATAATCGAGTTTGGGCTGTCGCCCGTTTCACGGGCTTGCGGATCTGGCCCGGGCTAGTTCCTGGGGCTCACGCCCCAGGCTTTATGCTAACGCCTGCTCCGCAGGCTGAAGACTGCGGGATATCAAAGGGACTTTTCTTGGAATGAGCACTTTCGCTGAAGTCCGAGCACAGAGTCTCACCGTCACGGAGGACAGCTTAATCGTCGGTCTAAACGACGGCCACTCGATTACCGTACCCTTGGCGTGGTATCCGCGGCTGGTTCACGGCACACCCGCAGAGAGAAACAACTGGAGATGGTGCTCGCCTCGACCCGGCAGAAGGATTGGGCTTCGATTTTGTTGGAGGGCAAGCTGCCCGGCCGCCCAGAAAAGAAATATCAGGAACTTAATGTCGCGGCGGTGATAAATGCGATGGCAAATCTCTAGTAGGCTGACGGAGGCAAAGTTCACGTCTAGCGAAAGTTGGACGGTAGTGTCCAGTTGGACCCTGCGCTTGACTCTTACGAAATGTTCAGTTAGTATCCACGATTGCTTAAGGCAAAGCCAGACTGTCCTAGGGTAATCCCCACAAGACAAATTGGATTCGATCTTTGAAAACTAGATAGAGCGTGTCCGTCTCAAGACCTTTGAGAGTCAAAACGCGAACGATAAAGTTCGCGCAAAACTCGAAAGAGTCATTACAGAGACTGAATACGAAAGTAACCAGTAACTGATAA
>WNFS01003721.1_pt1 | contig 18081 bp, 16 predicted proteins | sample 5400141 | NCBI WGS metagenome assembly WNFS01 (sample SAMN13153358, study PRJNA577476) | soil metagenome | isolation source: 60 cm saprolite under Madrone tree | place: USA:California | collected 2016-06-14
CAGGCAGTTGCAGGCGGTTAGGCATGCGAAAGTTACGGGGCGAATCAACAATGCTCAGTATCGAGAGTTGACAGAACGTCCGAAAGAACGGCGCTTCGGGAACTCCGGCAACTGACAACTGTCCGGGTCTTCGACAAGGCAGGCGGCACCGGACAGGCGGCGCACTACGTAATAGCCCAGGCGAAGTCGGCCATTGGTGAATCTGGAGGGAACCCGTCATGAACCCGCCAAACCCGCCAGAAACGAGGTCGGCTCAAGCTTTACAGGATCTACAGTAAACAGGACATAAAGGGGACATTGGGGACATGATTCAAGTCGACCTGAGGAGGACATAAAGGAGACATTGAGGACATTGAAAAGTATCGGTGCTCCAGTTGTTCAAATGGAAGTTCTCAGAGGCTCTTCAAAATCGTTTCCGGCCTAATGCGGTAACAATCAATCTTTGACAACGGTTCCCAGTCGAAGCGAGCAGGGTTCTGAATAGTGGTTACTTGAGGTTGCGACGCGCAGTTGAACACGACGTATAGCCAGTAGTCATCGCCCAGACGCTGGGCCGTTTTGTATTCGTTGGCGGTAAGTGCGATCTCACCAATCGCAGCTCGCCCTTTCACTTCGATGAATCGAGTCTCAATCCGTTCTCGCGCGCTATAAGAGACCGGCCGGCGCGAGATCAGATCAAAGCCACGAGTATCGCTCTCGACGCTTTCCACCTTACAACCTCGCACCTCTTCAAAAGCAACAGCCGACTGAACCGCGATTCGTTCGATCGTAGCGAATCTCAAGTCAACCTGAGCTTCTGCCTCGCCGGACGGTCGAGCCACGGTATAACCAACAGCCCCGTACGCTCGGACAGCAGGAGCGGAAATCGCCCGTCTTCGATTGCGCCCACAACATCGGCTACGATAAGGTCTGTTCGCTGGTCGTCATGAACGAGAGCGGTGTAGATATCTTGTATACCGATGCCATTCCATTCAGGAGGTACTGTGAATTCGGTTATCCTGGGTATGAACTCGTATTGAAAAGCTGAAGCTGCGGCCTGCTTTTTACTGCTCACATTGAAGCGAATGGGACCGCATTGCATAAGGATGATTGGGTGGTGCCCGTCTTTGCGAACTGGGGTCGCCGTCAATCCGACGACGTGCTTTGCCTTTACCTTTCTCAACACTCGCTCGAATGAGAAGGCGGAGACGTGATGGCATTCGTCCACGATCACCTGGCCGTATTCGGCCACTATGTCCTTCACGTCGCCCTTTCGAATCAGGCTCTGTATGACTGCTACATCGAGTCGTCCGTTTCGCGCGGTCTTCCCACCCCCAATTTGACCGATGTCCTTGGTGCTAAGTCCGAGAAAGAGCGCCAATCGCTCCCGCCATTGATCCATTAAGTGACGGCGATGAACTAACACAAGCGTGTTCACTTTACGCATCGCAATCAGTTGCGCCGCAACGGCGGTCTTGCCAAAAGCTGTTGGAGCGCAAAGGATCCCGTCATCACAAGCAGCCAAAGCCTTTGCTGCCTCTGTCTGCGCCGCACGACGATCGCCTTGGAAATGGACCTCTATGGGAACTCCACCGAACCGATGGTCGGTAACATCAACCGCGATGCGATTACTGTGGAACAGATCGAGCACCTCTTTCAGCAACCCACGAGGCAGAGCGATGTGATGAAGTAAGTCCTCAGCACATGCGATGACGCGGGGTTTGCCGAAGGTCGAAAGGCGCATCGCTTGAGTCTTGTAAAACTCCGGATTCTGAAAGGCGGCCAACCGAATCAAGCGATCCAGAAATGCATCGGGTAAATCTTTCTTTTCGACGTAAATCAGATTCCCAAGTTTGATTGATATGTTTGGAGGCAGCGGTTCGGTTATGATCTTGAATGCATGCTGGCCAGACGGCGGGAGGATCCACGGATCAATCGCTTCATCGTAATCGGATGCGCTGTGTCTAATGTTAATGACGTCGCCGGCTGGATACACCTTGCGAAGAAGTACTTGAACTTCGTCCGGGCCCAATCGCTTTACCGAGGAAAGGAACGTCCACTGGTCGTCGTACGCCCGTAGCTGATCGTCTACGAAGACGCTGTTGCCGTTTTCGCGAGGGCCGTGCTGTAAGGGCAAGGCTATGAGATTTCCGAATCCGCCCTTGGGCATTGTGTCCTGACTTGGAAACAACCGGTCATAAGAATCGAGCCCCATCGCGTAACGCCGCTCCATCGTGCGGGTCAGGACGGCGCTCGCGAGCTTGCGGGCCAGAGCCGCTTGGATCGGACTTGCAAAGAATATCCAGACATGGCCTCCATTGCCCGATCGTGAACGCTCGAGCGACGCAGGCACGCCAGTCTCCTGACACATCTTCAAAAATGCGCAAGCATCTGATTCCCAGGTTTTCTTGTCGAAGTCTACTGCTACGAACCAACAGGTATCGTCCTGCAGGAGAGGATAGACTCCGATGGTTTGCTTTCCGAGCAGATGATCTCTGATCACTTCCTCGCTCAGAGGGAACAGCTTGCTGTGGCGAAATGATTTCTTCTGGCCACGACCCGGTGAAGGCGCTTGGTCCCATTCGCGAATACCCGCCGGCGAATAGCCAGTCTTACCGCTTCTGCCTTCCCACCTGAGCGCATACACATCGTCCCGTCCGCGAAATAGGCTCCCGAACAAGGAGACTTTGAGTTCCGGCCGAGACTCAGCCGTTACGGTGGCCGACGCTTGTGCTTTCTTGTTGTTGTGCGCCGAGAACTGATTAGGCGTCGAAGCGAGGGTATCTGGTGCTTGACCAACACGAACCCTGAGCCGGGCGTTTTCTTCGCGCAAACGCTCGCATTCTGCGATCGCCTTTTCGAGCTCAGCCTTCAGAATCTCGTCGTTGCCCATGAATCAACCCCCGAAAAAAGAGACCACAAAAGACGGTTGTCGGCGCTCTACATTATTGTCGTAAGTTCATATTCGAATCAGCCGCATCCGTCAGGTATAATCAAACCCATTATGGTGGGCTTGGAAGAAACCATCAGCATGCCGCTTGTTGTCACCGAGCAGGGGACCATTCGGATCAAAGGCTCGAGAGTTAGTCTGGATTCAATTATCCATCATTTCAAACTGGGAGCGACAGCCGAGCAAATTGTGCAGAGCTTTCCTTCTCTCAGTCTCTGCGACGTTTACTCAAGTATTGCTTACTACCTCACGCATCGCCAAGAAATTGAAGAGTATTTGAAGGAGCAGGAAACAGCAGCCGATGCTCTTCAAGAGCAACTGGAGTCTAATCCTGACTACCAAGCCGAGATCGCCGAACTACGCTCTCGTATCTTGGGCCGGTGGATCGCGGCTCAAGAGAACGGCGATGCAACGCCTATGGGGTAGACTGCGCTGCCATGCTGCGGTTGCTCATTGATCAAGATCTCGATCAAGTCATCCTTCGCGGCTGTTACTTCGCGTTCCGAACTTAGATGTTTTAACCGCTCATCAAGTGGATCTCAGTGATGCGTCTGATCCGGACCTACTGGCTTGGGCAGCGGAGCATACGCGCGTTGTTGTGACACACGATCGCAGCACCATGCCCTACGCGCGGGAGCCCGGATCGCCAAAGGCGAAAGTGTTGCCGGTGTCATCATTGTTTCCCGGCGCTGCCCGTGAGCCAAGTGATTAATGATCTTGAAATCATCGTTTCGTGCAGCGATAAGGATGAATGGGAGAATGTCCTTAAACATCTGCCGCTCTAACGCGAGGGTGGCTGCGGACGCGGAACAAGGACTACAAAACGCGATTAGCACCGCCGAGGACGTGACAGATGAAACAAAAAGTCAAAGCTGTGAAGGCTCGCAAAAACAGTCTTATCATTCTCTGTCAGCAATTCAATCAGGAAGTCGTAACCTGAAGTGTGGCACCGGCACCCGCCAGTGAAATCACCCGCGGGCTGGCGCGCACCACAATAAATCAGAAGGATTTCAAAACGTGCGACGCACTTGGATTGTATTGCCGGCAATGATCTGGGAACGGACCAGCAGAGTTACTTGTACTGTGCGGCTTATGCTAAGGGCAAATTCATCGCGGCGGTCTCGAGTCGGCGTATTTCAAAATGAATGGGCGCAGCACTCCGGATCCCGTGAACAAATCGTCCGCCGTCGGTGAACCAGTAACCCAGGAGAACACGATGTCAGTGAAAGGCGACAAGGTCGAGTGCGAAACGGCATATCGAGACTGGAGAGGATGCTGCGACTCAGGAGAAAACTGTCACGACCGGATGCCGTGGAACAGTTTGGTTGGAGATTAAATCCAGCCTGAACCTGGGACAAACCGTCGTTGTCGATGCTGGGAATTTGCAATCAGGACAGGCGGGGGCTGAGTTCTAAGTCTGCCGTCGGAATTCACGCGAACTACTCTTCGGAATGCTTGGCACGCCATGCGAGCATCCAGCACTTGCAAGAAGCGCGTAAAGCTTATTGCCAACGAATCCTACGCCAGATGCGTCGGAGATGAATGAACCCAGCGCGGGGCTAGTTGTCGCCCCGCGCCTTCTCAAGGTTTAATTGACGGAAATGCGCTCTCCGATTGCGTTGCCCGGAACTTCAAACATGAAATTGCCGGACGGATCATAAAAATCCAGCGTGAACGAACCGCTGTGGGTGTTGCCCTTATCGCCAAGGACAGGCGTTTCGCTCAAGTTGATCGTTCCCAAGAAATTTCCACTTACATCGTACGACCATACTAGGTGAGTGAGCTTGAAAATCCGTGGCGCCGCCTCCTTCCACACCCCGAGGCAGATGTTTCCGCTCCTTGGATCGACGTTTGGGTTGTGAACTTCGGTGCCGCCAGCATTCCAGATCTGGAACGCCTCCTGGATAGTCTGATCTCCAACCTGGAAACGGATATGCCAAAGTCCAACGATGGACGTATTGACCGCGTTATCACTCGCGGTGGCAGACCCGTTCTGGACCGATAACCGTGATACCTGCGATTGGCTTCGGACAGAAGTCGCAGCTGCCGACATTGCGCTGAGCGAATCACCGCAGGATGCCATTGCGGTCGCGCTGAATGCGACCACCAGCACCGACAAGGCAGCAACCCTCACGCCCGCGATGTTGTGGATCGTTCTCAATATCCTGATGCTCCCTTTCTTGCCCGCTATCTTCCGCCAGTTCATGCCATCCTCCTTCGCGACGGATCTTTCGCCGCCGCATTTACGAATTTGTGATTTGGTGAACCACGAGTGGGGAAAACAGCAAGAAGCCTAGTGTTGGAATTCGAAGATAAGAACCGCGCTGGGGACGCTCTTCGGCACCAGCTTCCGGAGATTCTCCGGCTTGGCGCGCGGATCGAGCAGACCGTTTCTCACAAAATCCACCAACTGCCGGAACTCTTCATCCGTCAGATAAATTGGATTGGCAAGCAGCGGATCGAGTCGCTCGAGCACCGGCGCCATGGGGCCGATCGGACCTCTCAAATCAGCGGCGACGCCTGCGGCTGGGTTGTAGCTGTTGACGGAAGCAACTACGTCGAGATGGTTTCGTAACACGGATGGAAGGTCCGCGCGATGAAGCCATCGAGCTCGGACGCAACAGCCGTCTCGGCATTAACCTTTTAGTAAATAACCCCTGTCATCGCTTCTTCATTAGGCGGCATCAGAAGTGACCCGTTTCCTCTCAGGTTCGCATAATCACCCGTGCCACCTACAATCTCCCACCTTCCCTTAGCTGGGTCAGTGGCAAATTGACATTCCTGATGAATAATGATGGTTCCAGTTCCATCTGATGCTATCAACGTAACCACGCAATGAGCTCTCGTACCATCAGCATTAAAGCCAACGTGCATTGTGGCAACCCCTGAAATTGCAAGGGCCCCGCTTGTAGTAAAGGTTCCCGCTACATCGGGAAATGTCGAGAAATCAAATACAGCAGTGATGGTAACCGGTGTGGGTTCGGGAGCCGAATAGGAGGATACTGAGGCTCGCGCCAGTTGTTTCAGCGTGGCGGCCGACAGGTCGTTTGCGGCAACGGCCAGGGCAGGCGCGCTATAAGCGGTCAGACGCGCGCTGCCGCTCCTCTCCGTACCAGCCAGAGCGGCCTGGGTCATTCCGGTAATGCCAAGCATCGCCATCAAACTTGCGAAAGCGATGAGCGAATTCCTGAATTTGTACATGATCGTTTCTCCTTCTAAGCGAAATTTGGTTTCGTAACTTCGATCCGCATATCTCCATTGCACTGCGAGGGATCTGGCTGGTCGGTATTCGTCTTCTTTCAAACCTGGGGTTTTCGTAAACCAGCGGCAAGGAATTGCGTCGCATCGAGGCAAAGAAACTGTTCAAGTGACACACATCTCTTACTCCTTCGTGATCAATCGGCGGCCGCGCGCTCGGCCAAATCTGGCGCACACGCTGCGACTGCTGTTATTCTTTGCTCTACTTACTAATGCGCAAATCGCCCCCGAAAACTCTAATGCCACCTGGACCGCATCAGGTCACGACGCTTTTGAAGGAATGGAGTGACGGGGACCGGACCGCGTTGGAGCAGTTGATGCCGTTGGTGTACGACGAACTGCACCGGCTGGCTCATCAGCACATGCGGCGGGAAAAGCCGGGAGAGTTCATTGGCAGAATCGCGCGCACTTTTTCGGAATCGCGGCCCGGCTGATGCGGCGGATCCTGGTTGACGAGGCACGGAAGCGAGACTCGGCAAAGCGCGGCGGCGCCACGATTCAAGTTTCGCTTGATGAGGCTACGAGCGTGGCGCAAGAGCAGGCCGCCAACGTAGTCGCTTTGGATGACGCCTTAAGGAGTCTGGAAGCAATCGACTTACGCCAGAGTGAGATCGTCGAGTTGCGTTTCTTCGGGGGATTGAGCATTGAAGAAACCGCCGGCGTATTGAAAGTCTCGCCGGGCACTGTGATGCGCGATTGGACTTTCGCGCGCGCCTGGCTAAGAAACGAGATGAACGGCGCATGAAGAGAATTTGCCACAGCGGCGCAGAAGCGCAGAGAAAAGCCAGAAAAACAAGGATTGATCTTCATAAATGAGCGGTATTATTCCTTCTATAATCCTCTGTGTCTCTGTGTCTCTGCGGCTGATCAATCCAAAGCGGCATCGCGCTGCGCTTGCTGCCGCACTTCAACGTTATGCGTGACCCGCACTGGGAAAACCTCAAAGAAATTTTTCACGCCGCAGTTGCACTGGCGCCGCAGGAACGCGCCTTGTATCTCGATCGCGCTTGCGACGGCGATCTAACGTTGCGCCATTCGGTCGAATCCCTAATCAAGTCTCACGAAGAAACAGCTAACTTTGTGGACACGCCCGCGTATCAGGCTGCGGCCGAGATGTTAGTTGATGGCGTGGCCCTTAGCTCAGGTCAGACCGTGGCCCATTACCAGATTCTTGGGCTGCTCGGTGAAGGGGGCATGGGCTCAGTCTATCTGGCCCAGGACACAAAACTACATCGGAAAGTATCGCTCAAATTCCTCTCGAGCAGTTTCACCAGGGACAGTCAACGTCTGCACCGCTTTGAGCAGGAAGCACGCGCCATTTCCGCACTTAACCATCCGAACATTCTTACGATTCACGAGATAAGTGAGGGGGACGGCCGGCGTTTCATCGCGACTGAATTCATCGAGGGCCAGACACTGCGCGAGCGCCTGCGTTCTGACTTGAAGGTCGATGACGCGCTCGACATCGCCATTCAGGTGGCGTCGGCGCTGGTGGCGGCGCATCGAGTGGACATCGTCCACCGCGACCTCAAGCCCGAAAACATCATGATTCGCAGAGATGACGGGCTGGTAAAGGTGCTCGATTTTGGCCTGGCAAAAGTATCTCCGCGCATTAAAGGCGGCGTGCCAGTAGATTCCAGGATCGCCACGGCGCTAATCGCGAACACTGGGCCAGGCGTGGTCATGGGTACGGCGGCCTACATGTCACCGGAGCAGGCGCGCGCCGATGTGGTCGATGAGCGCACGGATATTTGGAGCCTGGGGGTGGTGTTGTTCGAGATGGTTGCTGGCTGTTCGCCATTTGTAGCCGCCACTTCAAATGAAATAATCTCCGCGATTCTTTCAAAAGAGCCACCTTCCCCGCTGGCGCGTTACACACGTGGCGTGCCGGAGAGACTGGAAGAGATCTTAGAGAAGGCGCTCGCCAAGAATCGCGACGAGCGTTACCAGACGAGCAAAGATCTGTTGACTGATCTCAAGCGCCTGAAGGATTCGCTGGAAGTCAAAGCGCGCCTTGAGCCGAGTGGCGCACCGGAGGCGAAGACGAGCCAGCAAAATGAAACTGGTGCTGGTAATTCAGTGGCCATTGGCGCGAGCACAGCCCATGCGGACGCAACAGCAGGCAGCGGGACTCGACCCACCTCCAGCGCTGAATACATTTTCAACCAGGTCAAGAGCCACAAGCACAGCGCAGTTATGACGATGGCCGCGCTGGTGCTGGTCATCCTGGCGGGCACGTTCATTTACGAGCGGCGCTTGCCACAGACCCTCGCATCCAGTCAACCGGTAATCAAGTCCCTTGCCGTCTTGCCACTCAAGTCGTTAGATGAGGGCGAAAAATATCTGGGAGCGGGAATAGCCGATGCCGTTATTAGAAGAATCAGTCAAACAGGTCAGTTGACAGTGAGACCGACGAGCGCCGTTCTTAAATATGTTAAAGAGGACACCGATAGCTTAGCAGCTGCGCGCCAATTAAATGCAGACGCGGTGCTTGAGGGGAGTGTGCAACGTGCAGGCGATCGTCTGCGGGTGAGTGTCAATCTTTTGCGAACTAGTGACGGCGCATCGCTTTGGGCCGATAGTTTTGACATGCCCGCGACTGACATCTTCGTAATTCAGGACAAGGTAGCACAGCAGGTTGCCATGCGATTAGAGCTTCGCCTTGATTCGGCGCAGCAGGCGCGGTTGAACGAAAAGTACCCGACCGACCCGAGAGCCTATGAGTCTTACATCAGAGGAGTCGCCAGTCTTGATGAGCGCGGCGATGGCGAAGAGTACATGTCGCAGATGAACGACACGATCAACTTTTTCAAGAAAGCGATCGAGGTTGATCCTAAATACGCGCTGGCTCACGCTCAGTTGGCATTTGCTTACGTGTGGACGGCGCTATTCATCACACCGGCGGATGCAAAGTGGGTGGATCTTGCGCGAGCAGAAATCAAAGAGTCAACTGAGCTCGATCCTAATCTTGCGGAAACTCATATCGCTCACGCTTTGTTGCTGTGGAGCTCATACGAGGGCTATCAAAACGCGGAAGCCATTCGGGAGCTGCGTATCGCCAAACAACTCAATCCGAACAGTAGCAGTCCCGATTTACCGGCGCTTTATGGTCACGTTGGGCTCGATGATCTCGCCGCGCAAGAGCTAAAACGCGCAATGGAAATCAATCCGACGAGCCAGAGCCTTAAGAATTTGACAATAATTCTGCCTTACTTGCGTGCGGATGCGGATGAGCTTCTTGCCGCTCGTCAAAAGCTCGAGCCCGGACTCTTATATGCTGGCCCCTTTTACTATCTGCGAAAGGGCCGACTTGATGACGCTCAAAAAGTACTCGACGAACGCTTGCGGAACGCTCCTCACGACTACGATCTTTTGATGAAGCAAGCTCTGCTCTTTGCCCTGAAAGGAGAGCTTCAGCGAGCAGAATCAAGAGTCCCGGAAATTTTGGCGACGATTCAGTTGAGTGACCAGTCCCGTCATCATGCGACGTATGACGCCGCCTGCATCTACGCACTCGCTGGGAAGAGTGACGAGGCCGTCAAATGGTTAAAAGAAACTGCCGCGACAGGCTTTCCTAACTACCCGCTTTTCGCGCGCGATCCTTATTTAGATCGCATCAGAAAAGCGCCGGAATTCGTTCAGTTCATGTCCGATGAGAAGGCTCAATGGGAAAAGTATCGACAGGAATTTGGAAATTGATTAGTTAGCATTAGGAATCAGATCGCTAGCGATTTTTTCGTGGCTGTTGAGTGTTGCCTGTTAGGGTCCAGCGTATTCGCCGGAATTTTTGACACGGTAGGGGTCTGGGGTTCAAATCCCCACGCGCCTACCAATGTTTTCAATAAGTTAAGGCGTCCAACCTGATTGTTCGTTGATCCAAAACGATCCATTCGTGAGGCGTAAATTGTCACCTTTCGTTTCAATCGTTGGTGTCTAAGCGCTCGTGCATCCTCAGAGCGATATCCAGCAACTGACAATGAGCGGAGTTTACGCCCCAGGATACCTCATCAGACAAAGCGGCAACGTGTTACTCCAACGAAAGATAGGTACACTTATGAGGACCAAACTCATTCTCACTTTTCTCAGTCTCCTCTTGCAGACAATGCAAACGGCAAGCGTTCTCGCACAACAGTCGCAGACAACCAGGCTTCCTCCATCAGAGCAAACAGGATCGGAAGCTGCTACTGCTCCTAGCAAGATAGCGTTTATTTCCGATATCGGAGGTGGTCAATCACTCTACGTCGTAAATCCCGATCATTCAGATACGCAGCTCTTCGGTAAGTTACATATCGAGGGAGTACGAATCCCGCGCCAAGACCTGGTGTTTTCTCCCGATAGAAAGCAGGTCATGTTCGTGGGCTCGTCAAAATTCGGTAAGGAGCCAGCCCTGTGGATAGCCAACACTGACGGGTCCGGCGCGCGAAAACTAATGGATTGGAAGGGGGTTATCCGGAGTCCGTTTTCAGCGTCCTACTCACGCACTGGCGATCGTGTAGCCTTCGTGATTAGCGAAGAAAACCTTTCGAAAATCTATGCAATGAAATTGGACGGCTCAGACTTTCATTTTGTTGCCGACGGGGATCAGTTGGCATGGTCCCCTGATGGGCATCAACTTGCCTTAACAACGTATGTTCCGGAAAAGCAGGCCAGATACGTTCGTGTGGTCAATATAGACGGCACCAATCTGCACGACGTTTCTACGGGCGGCCGCGCTGTGGAATGTACTTGGTCTCCGGACGGAAAGAGACTTGCTGTCATCGAGTCGCGTGCCGAGACTACCTCCGAATCCAGGTACGATGTTTTTGTCGTTGCACCCGACGGTAGGCAGAAGCAAATCGTGATCGAAAACCGAACTCTCTATTGGCGTCTGGAGTGGTCACCGGACTGCGAGTTTCTTTCGTTTGTCGCGAACTTTGAAGGGAATCGCGGTCTCTACGTTTGGTCCACTCGCGAGGCTTCGGGAAAGCGCTTACGATTCTTCGCTGGAGTCGAAGCACCATTTGCATGGTCACCTGACTGTAAACATATCGCTTATGGAGAAGACATCGTCAGCATTTTTGACTTAAGCACAGAAAAAGCGAGGATTCTATTTCATACTTCAGGCTTTGGCCGTCCACTCTGGTTACCGGATGGAAATCACCTGTTCGTGTATAACACTCTTGGGTTGCGGAGAAACCCCGACTCTCTCGATCTTGATCTATACGTAACCCAAATCGAGCCGCGCTATATCAAGCGGCTTACAGATGAGGGGATGGATGTTTCTGACATTTCTTGCCCACCTAACGGTAAAGTCATCGCGTTTGTCGCTAACACAAAGACAAACGACGGAACTTCAAATTCGGGCGTCTACTCCATAAATCCCGACGGATCCAATCTGCGGAAACTTCCCGTTGCGAGAATACAATCCGGGTGGTTCGCGTGGTCTGCCGATGGGAGCAAAATTGCTTTCTTTAAGGAGATGACGAACTGTAAGGGATGCCGCCCTGGAAACTTACAGATTCAAGTGGCAAATGCGGACGGCTCAGCTGAACAGACGATTGTTAACGAGCCGGCTTGGAATTTTGCCCCGGCCTGGCTGCCGGATGGCAAGAGCATCGTCTTTGTTTCGGATCGCGGAAATACTTTTGGTGTCTATATCACTGACATCCAAAGTAAGCGCACGCATCTCATCGCCGACGTCTCTCGATGGTTACCGAAACACGTAAGAAACGACGCGAACCAAAGTAGCATCTCAATCGCATGGTCTCCAGACGCGACAAAGTTTGCAACCTCAGCAACAAGCGGACGGCCTGGCGGGATCCGGGTCATCGACGTTAAGAAACCGTCCGCCGCCTTTGAATTTTTTGGCATCGCACCCTGGCTGCTCGGCTGGACTCCGGATAGCCGACGAATTGCTGTGGGTGACCTGGTCCATGGCATGGCCATGAATTCGATCACTCCATCCTACATCGACTTAGTAGCGGTTGATGGTTCAAGCAGAGTCAAACTAATAGCGCCCTTCGTAGATAGCGCTCCGCAGCTTTTCGGGATGTCCTGGTCTTTGGATGGCAAGCGTTTCGCATGTAGCGGTATAACGACTTTTGATGCCGATGGTTCCAACCAGCGCTGGATCGTAACTGGATATCGTCCGGCGTGGGTGCAGTAGCTTCGCGTTTAACAAAAGTTGCTCACTTCTTGCCGTTGCCCGCGGAAGACCGCGACAAAGGAAAAGGGGCCAGAATATTCTGCCACGATTTTGCCACGGCTCTCCTGCGAGTTATACGGTTTATGCGGTCTAAAGTGCCTTCTCTGGCCGCGATATTAGTTTCTACGCTGAAGAAGCGGATTACGCGCTTTACGTGGCGGTGGGGCCGCGTATTGACACGGTAGGGGTCTGGGGTTCAAATCCCCACGCGCCTACCATTTTTATCCAGCAAAATCGCAGATTTCGCAAATTCTCACGCTTCTCCGTTGCTCCAAAACGCTCCAATTGCCGTAGAGCCCGCCGAGCAATTTGCAGTAGATCAACTGACCCGTTCAAATTCTAATTGGCTGAGTGGAATCGAGTTGCCTATATAGGCCAGCTGGCACTAGAATCGCCCGCACCAATCAGTTTTATCATTCTGCAACTCAATGAGGAGGAGATATGAAAGGAAGAGTGATCCTACTTACCTTGGCGGCATTGTTTGTTGGCGCGACCGTGTGCTTAGCCGCTAACCCGCAGATGGGCACCTGGAAGCTGAATGAGGCAAAATCGAAATTCAGCCCGGGGGCCACAAAGAACAACACGGTGGTATACGAAGAAGCGGGCGACAGCGTGAAGGTTACGGTGGATGGTGTCGATGGCGCGGGCAATCCGGTTCATAGCGAGTGGACCGGTAAGTTCGACGGTAAATTCTACCCCGTAACCGGCGACCCTACTTCAGACACGCGGTCGTACCGGAAGATAAACAACCATACATTAGCGTTAACCGGCAAGAAAGGCAGCAAGGTAACTCTAACCGGTCGCATAGTCGTTTCAGCCAACGGCAAAACTCGCACCGTGACCACGAGCGGAACTGATGCTAAGGGCAAGAGGTTCAACAACAAGGCGGTATACGACAAACAGTAGGGGGATCTCACCCATCATCAGGTCGCGAACGGTAATCCAGGAGATTGCGGTTTCAGTGTTGGGGAAAAGCACTCCTTCGATCAAGTTAGGCTCTGCCTGACCTCCTCACAAGACCGAGCCAGCAAGAACCTGAGCGACGCCGATTGCGGCTTGCCGCCGCACAGTGCGGAAAGGCTCGGCCTTTCCGGATGCGATCTCTCAATTCTTTTCCTGAGGCTGAGCCTCAGGAAAAAGTCAGTAAGAAGAACTAAGCGGAAAGCCGTAGGCATTCCGCACTGTGCGGCGGCAAGCCGCAACCTAATCGCTCCTGCCCGTTGCGTTCAATACGCTTTAGGTACTCTTTGTGCAAATCCCTACGCTGTGAATGCTATAAAACATGTCGCTCGTATGGGGCGAATATTTGTCGGCCTATTTACTCACCTGCCAACGATGGGTTAATAGAGCTGGGCAAGTCCTACCAGGAACGCTATGAAAATTCTGGTTCTGAGTCATGCGGAAGTTTTAGAACTCCTGCCGATGAAAGAATGCATCGCTGTCATGCGTGAAGCTCTGATCGCGCTCGCCGCCGGTAAGGCTCATCAGCCGTTAAGAACAATCATCCGGCCGCCTGACGCGAAGGGTGTAATGGGGTTGATGCCAGCCTACGCCTCCGGTGATCGCGCTGCCTTTGGGTTGAAAGCAATCTGCGTATTCCCGGGAAATCCAGCTAAGGGTCTGGATTCGCATCAGGGAGGCGTGTTGTTGTTTAGCGCGGAGACCGGCGAGTTGCTGGCCATGATGAATGCTTCAGCGATCACGGCCATTCGCACCGCAGCGGTCTCAGGTGTGGCTACGGATCTGCTCGCGCGAGTAGATGCTTGCAATCTCGCGCTGATCGGTTCCGGTGTGCAAGCACGCTCGCATTTGGTCGCGATGTCTGAGGTTCGTTCCATTAAGCGTGGCCGCATAGCGAGCCGCAACCTTGAACACGCACAAAACTTTTGTGAAGAGATGAGGCCGGACTTCCCATTCGCGTTGGAACCGGCTGAGACCGTCGCGGAAGCTTTAGAGGGCGCGGACTTGATTGTCACGACGACCACTGCCGTCGAGCCAATCGTAAGGCGCGAGTGGATCTCAGCCGGCGCTCACTTGAATCTCGTAGGGTCGAGCACGCCAAACACGCGCGAGGTAGACAGCGAGACAATGGCGGCAGCGAGCCTGTTTGTGGACCGACGGGAATCAACTCTTAACGAAGCCGGGGACTACCTCTTGGCAGCGCGTGAGGGAGTAATTGGCCCCGACCATATTCGCGCCGAAATTGGCGAAGTTCTAATAGGAGAAAAACCGGGCCGGACATCGCCGGATGAGATTACGTTGTTCAAATCTCTGGGCCTCGCTGTTGAGGATCTTTTCGCGGCGGAGTACCTGTACCGGAAAGCAAGGGCAGCGAAGATTGGCTCGTGGGTTGAGTTTTAGTGAGCAGTGAGCGGTGAGCAGTGAGCGGTGAGCAGTAAGCGGCGAGCAGTAAGCGGCGAGCGCTTCAACGCTGGCTACGAACTGCTGACTACTGACTGCTGATTGCTTGCTTACTGCCCACCGCTTACTGCTTACTGCTTACTGCTTACTGCTTACTCGATGCTACCGTCCCTCGCAGACATCAACGCCGCCCGCCAACTGATTGCTGGTTCCGCTCTACGCACTCCGCTCGTTCGGCTTAACGCCCGCGAAGCACCGGCCGAGATTTACCTTAAGCTCGAAAATCTTCAGCCGATCGGCTCGTTCAAAATCCGTGGTGCGACGAATGCCATGGGCCATTTGACGCCGGAGACGTTGTCGCGCGGAGTATTGACTGCATCGGCAGGAAACATGGCCCAGGGTGTCGCCTGGCGTGCGCGTGAGCTTGGTATTCCCTGCACGGTGGTCGCGCCGGAGACCGCGCCGGATACGAAGATCAAAGCAATTGAACGGCTTGGCGGACGTGTCATAAAGGTTCCATTTGAAGAGTGGTGGCGGGCGTTCGAAACGCGCACCTTTCCAGGTGTCGAAGCAACTTTCATCCATGCGTTTGACGATCTGAATGTGCTGGCCGGCAACGGCACAATTGCTCTTGAGATCATGGAAGACTGCCCGGAGGTTGATGCAGTTGTGATTCCCTGGGGAGGTGGCGGGCTTACCTGCGGTATTGCTGCCGCCATGCGTGCGCTGAATTCGAAGTGCAAGATATATGCAGCCGAAGTGGCAACGGCAGCGCCTCTCGTTGTTTCGCTTGCGGCTGGAACTCCTCAAGCTGTGGATTATCAACCATCCTTCGTGGATGGCATTGGCGCCCGGGTTGTATTTCCGCAAATGCTCGAGCGCGCACAACGGTTGATTGATGGCTCGCTCGTTGCTGAACTGAACGAAGTTAAATCTGCACTCAGACTGATGGCTGAACGCAACCGCATTATCGCAGAGGGTGCCGGAGCGTGTGCTCTTGCTTGCGCCTTAGCGGGCAAAGCCGGCGGCGGTAGAGTGGTGTGTATTGTTTCGGGCGGGAATGTAGACTTCGCGACGCTTTGCGAGATACTAACGGTTACAGACGATAGCCAATCAGGCTGACGAGGTTGGTAGTGTCCTGGTATACGCGTCGTATTCCTTCTGACCTCTGACTTCTGATCTCCGACCTCTGACCTCTGATCTCTGACCTCCGACCTCTAGGGTTTCCGTCCAGCGCGGATCGACTCCGACAGCTTCTGAACATCAATCGGCATATCACTGGTCTTCAACGTCGCTATCGTATCCATGAGAAACTTGCGCACCTCAACCCCCGGGGTCTTATTGGTCGCTTCGCAATTGAGCATCACCACATAGTCGCCGCGGACCACCGTCACATACACTTGCGTTTTCACCTCAGTATCCATTCCCTCCGGCATATCGAATTCCCACAGCGACGCCGGGCCCAGGGCGCTCATGTTCACGCTAAACGATTTCAACGTCAGCTTGCTCTTAAGGAGCTCTCCAATATATTTCGACTCCCAATCGCGATGCGCAGCCATCACTGCCTTGTCATCAAGCTTCTTCTCTTTCGCTTCCGGCGCAAAGCCTCGGATCTCCGCCGCTTGAATTTGTAGTGTCTTGCCATCAACGGCGAGGAATATACGGTCCGGGACGTTCACCTGCTTAATTTCTTTGCCTTTGACGGCGAGTGTGAAGTGAAGGTCATGAATGTTCCAAACGAAGAGCATGCCGTCGTCTGTTTTGATCAACGCCCAAACATCTGTTTGTTGAAACGCAACGCCGTAACGCAAACTGTTAGTTTGCGTGGCCTTGACTGGCTCTACTGTAAGACGGGGCGAAGCATAAGTCGGCGTCGACCGCGCACCGTAAAGCAAACTGTTAGTTTGCGTGGCCTTGACTGGTTCCACAGCAAGAATGGCGACCGAAAACCCCCCGAGCAGCAATGCAAGTCGAATAGAGTTTCGTAGCAGCGTGCTGCTAACAACAGTGGAAGAGTCCATGAGCCTCTTTTACCACAGGCAAGTAAGGCGCGCTAAGAGTTGCGGCAGTGGTTTGTACTGCATTTGTGTGTTGGGCTTGTGAGTGTCTTCTGGTAGGCATCGACTTCCAGTAGGCAGCGATTACCAGATAGTTCACCTTTGTGGCATGAGGTCATCAGTACCACCTCGCGGTAGCGGGTGGGTTCGCAGGAGGACAACGATATCGCTGGGTCAAACGAATTGAACTGTTGGATCTCTCTTTCGCATCCAGAACCCACCCGCTACCGCGAGGTGGTACTGACCTCATGAGACGGTACCGCGCGCTTATACCTGTTACGGCGTACGGCATCGGCTTCACACATAACAGCGAAGGATTCAACCGGCCTTAAGATCACGGTTTGAGTCTCGTTGAAAATCGTCGGTGGGCAATTAATCTGCGGATGCCGTTTTGGCCACGGTCAACTGCCGGATAACTTTGCTGACCGCGCTCATATCTGACGTCTTCATCACGCACTGGTTGATACCTGCACGACTCGCCAATTTCATTGTGTGCTTGCTCAGTTCAACGCCAACCAGAACGATTGGCATTCCCTCGCGCTGCGGCAGCGAGCGCGTGAGCCGCGCCAGTTTCAAGCCTTCCGCCCCTCGCCATTCAAGATCGATCAGCAACAAGTCATACGGAATCTCACTCTTGAGAAACATGATGGCGCTGCCACGATCCGAACAAGCCACCAGCCGGTAATCGGGTTCCGCCAGCTCTTTCCTTAACGCGGCTATTAATGTCAGATCGCTGCCGAGATACAAGAGCCGAAACTTTGATTTCGTAGACTGTGCATGCGCAGAAGCCAACATAGACCGGGAACCTCCTTCAGGAAAGAGGGTGATCAAAGTCAGCGGCTTCGTTATGACGGGATGCGGAGGGTGATAGGTTAAGTCAGCGGCTCAATACTCAGCACTCAGTACTCAGTACTCAGCACTCAGTACTCAGCACTCAGCACTCAGCACTCAGTACTCAGTACTCAGTACTCAGTACTCAGTACCTTAGCACTCAGTACTTCAGTACCTTAGCACTCAGTACTTCAGTACCTTAGCGGCTTCTGTTATGCTCTGCGGCGATCGAGTCTTTGAAAATCGACAACGGCCAATGCGTAGCTCAACCTCCCAAGTAAGCGAGTGATGAGCATCGCCGTTGAGCATGGAAGGTTCCAACTCACGGCGAAAAGCAAACGCAGCAGTACTATATGGATAGTTGTCCATATAGTCAATTGTTTTCTACGAGGTGCATTGCCATCGGGAGGTAATTCCTGATGGGCAGCATCCGTCCTCGGCCAAAGCGCCTCGCCGAAAAG
>WNFS01001927.1_pt1 | contig 18074 bp, 17 predicted proteins | sample 5400141 | NCBI WGS metagenome assembly WNFS01 (sample SAMN13153358, study PRJNA577476) | soil metagenome | isolation source: 60 cm saprolite under Madrone tree | place: USA:California | collected 2016-06-14
CGTATTGCCGCCGACGCCTTGGTCAAAGTCGATCGCAGTCCCTCCGTTCCCAAAGCCATCCGGCACCGTTGCCGCACTGTTCGGGAGACCGGCCAAGGTCTGAAACTGCATGTCACTGGGCAAGTCGTTGGTGGAAATTTGCACCGCGGCGGAAAGAGCAGTCCCGGCATCCCAACGGAACACCTGAACGCTGCTTGCAGTGGGCGCGCCCTTCGGGGTGAGCGCACCTAGGGGCGCGGAGGCCGCGCCGAAGCAGACAATGTATTGCTTACGTTCGGCAATCGCGCGCTGACGAGCCACCCGAAGCTGCATCAATACGCGATCGAAGGCCTGATTTGCGCGGGCATCTTTCAGCGCCGGTTGCAACGCCATGAAGCCGATTCCGGCCACGATCATCATGACCGCGACCACGATCATCATTTCAATCAGACTGAAGCCACCCGCACCGCTTCCGCGGGATGATCGGGTTTGCCAAGAACTTGTTTTGCGATAACGCTGCATTACCAAACCCAGCCTCCATTCGCCGCCCGCGGCGGCGGAACTACTTGCAACAGTTGAGGGGATGAGCAACGGCCAGCAGCGGGGACTTCTCTGGCGCACTAGTTATCGTAGGTACAGTTCACACCAGGGTCAAAGCACCGAAGTACCTCTGCGAACCGGCCTACTTAAGTAAGTAATTGGGGAGGGGTTACGGAAGTTCCGCAGTGGAGTCGTCGGGCCGCAAATGCCAGGGCGACAAACCTGTAGCTGGTGCGCCAGTCTTAGACCCGGTTAATCCCCTCAAACTGTAGATTCGGGGACCGAACGTAGCCCGCGCCTAGCCCGATGGTTCTGTAGTGTTCAGCACGGTCGAGGAAATCCGGGCCGGAGACAACGAAGTAGTCGAGCACGGGAAGGGGCAACTTGTTGGAATCGTCGATGTAAACGCCGGCCGCTTCCAGGAGTTGCCGAATATCCAGGCAGTAGGTGATACAGAGACTGATGATCTTGGCGATATGGCGCGGCAGCCAGCCCATAGCTTCGTAATCGGAAAGCAAACCCAACGCGATCGCGTAGTCGCGACTGGCCAGGATTTGAGCGATGGTGCTGGTGAGTTGGTGTGCGGCGCGGAAGGTCAAACCCGTGCGGCCTCGCGCCGCTCGAATCAAATCCGAAAACCTCATATCCGCCCGGCCAAAAGGTAGCGAGAGGAGTGGTTCAAACTTCATTCGCCTCGCCCTGGGTTCTGATGTTTCCGGTTTCACGAAACCGCATTCCAAATCCACCAAACCGAGAATCCGGGCTTCCCTCGGCAGGCACAGCGGCAAGCTCCCCGACGGGGGGCGGCTGGGCAATAAGACAACCTGATGGGGGTCGATCCATCGGAGGTGAGAACAAGTCAGTCCTCCGGGCTGCTCCAGCAGCCATAGGAGATTTTGCAAAGAACTGTCATCGGCCCCATCAGTCCGTTGCCGATAGCAGCGATCAACACGCACAATCGTGCCGGGGATGAGCTTGGGGGAAACCATGGCATCACGGCTCCCGATCTTTGCGAAGCAGTAGCGTCCGGTAGCGGATTCTTCTCCCGGTCGAAAACTTATGGAGGAACCACCAACGGATTGGTGGATGGTGGAAGAAGGTGAGCGCAAAGACCGTGACCGGAAAGAGGCGGTTTCAAATTCTATCGGCGTGACCAGCACCGTACGTTCGGTGTGCAGCTGGACTTGTAGACGAGGAATCTGGTGCAGGTCAAACCCAAACATTCGCATCCAGTCGACGAAGCGGTAACCGGTACTTTCGCTCAAGGCCACGATCTGACAAACGTGCGGCGTGACTCCGCTTCGCAGCTTGTAGAGGAAAGTCGGTGGAATAAAGTAAGGCGATCTGCTTCCATAACGCTTGCCCGTGCCCAGGGAAAGCTGGGTGACGGTGAAGCCCGACTGGCGCAAGATATTCGCGACGCTCCGGACTCGCACGTTCGAGCCATATTGAGGCGCAGCCTCTTTGCCAGCCTCGGTCTGGCGAAAAACAGCCTCCGCCAGAGGAATCCGAAATAAACTGCGTGCCGCGGCGGACGCGCTCATTTACCGATACTAGGCGGACTTTTTGTGCACGAGTGGGGACATGTGGATAGCTCTCTTGGTTCATCCTCCATACTCAACGAATGGCGAGCACGTACTCCTTGAAGTTGAGCAGCCATCGAAAGAAACTCTCTGAGCGATGACAGGTTCGGTTTCTTAGGGCCCAGGCCCGCAGCTGGCCGGTTTTCGCTAGCTTCCATTTTCCATCCCGGCCGCGTTTTCTCGGTGAGTTCGCAACATGGCCACCAGCAAGGATGTTCGATATTCAGCCCGGAGGATCCACGGCCTTGCCCAGCGTGGGTAACAACGTCGACGAATCCAACGTCGCCCACAACAAGAAAACTTCCCACCCTGCCCACCCAGTCACGGCAAGCTTAAAGAACAGTATGTGTTGGGAAGTGGACTCAGTAGTGACGGCAAAAAAAAGGGTTAAGCAGGGAACCAACACGAGCAGCGCCAACTTGCCTAGGCTTGCCGTTGCCGCGGCCCGGGGAAACACCCGAGACCGTTTGGTAAGAACCATATCTTTGAAACGGGCCGAAGTTGGGTATCAGCATAAGTTTCGGAATTTGTGAATGGAGCATTGGCTAATTTACGTCGGTTTACCGACGAGCGTGAGTTGCGCATATGCATTCCCCTTTTGTCGGCATACCGACGCCGTTTACCGTATCGACCGCGTGTTTTTCGAACACTTCAAACCCCTCCCTTAAAAAAAGTACGGTCTTCCGAATGGGGGTCCTCTATCCCCAAAGGGGTTTCTCATGAGAAAAATGGTTCATCTAATTCTGGCAACGTTGCTGCTGCTAGGCGCTGTGTCAACCACGTCTTTGGCCGACGGAGGAGCTCCGCGACCAAACTGCTCCCCGGGCAACTGTCCCGGGAAATAGGAGTCGCTAGGTTGCTTGGCGACTAGTCTGAAAATCCTTGTGGGCTGTCTGGTTTGCGCGTAGCCTGCCAGTGCGGCCCATGAGACTTCCCCACCTGGCACCGACAATCTTGTGGTTTGTTCCACTCGCGCTACAGGCTGCGATTGCCCTGGTCATGGTCTCGCGCGGACTCGCCAGAGTATTCCCGGTGTTCTTCGCCTACACTGTTCTTGTGCCTTCTCGCGATGTCCTCCTTCTCCTCTTCCCCAACTCCGGGAACCGGTACGCTCTTGTTTTCTGGTGGGGAGACGCGATTGCAATCTTGTTGAGTCTGGGAGTAGTGGTTGAAACTCTGCGGCATTTGTTCCAGCCCTACCCATTCCTGCGATTCGTTTTCCGGGGAGCCTGGATTGTGGCAGTCATTGCAACCGCTTCCGCTCTAGCCTTGTTCCATAGCAATAGCCCCCGGGGAGCCGATCGAGTGCTGGAGTCGATTCTTCTGATGGAACGATCGGCTAGGATGTTGCAAGTATGCTTGCTGATAGTGCTGATTTTGCTGATGTCCCGCCTGGGCTTGACGTGGCAACACTATGCCCTGGGAATCGCCGCAGGATTCGGGATTTACTCGGCCCTGGATCTGGCTTTGCTCCAATTTCGAGCCCATCTGCATTCTGTCGCTTACGCCACCTTTGCGTTACTCGGCTCTGCCGCATATAATCTCGCCGTCATCACTTGGGCTTTTTACTTTCTGAAGCCTCGGGATGAAAAATCGGTGGACAGCCTGCCAAGTACCGATTTGGCAAATTGGAACGACGCCCTAACCGAGCAGGTAGATAAATGGTATCAACGCTAATAATTTTGTTTGCCAGTGGTTTTTGTTTGTTGCTGGTGTGGGTGATTCTTCATTCCGGGCTGCCCCCCATCCGAAGCCTGGGCGACTGGGAAGCGAACAAGCACGAAGTCGATATCGACGCCTTCCGCCTGCTCCTCGAGTCGGCGGAAGAGCAATATCTCCGGAGGTCGCTTCCCCCGCTTGAATTCCGGGTTTTCCAGAGACGGCGCCTGAAGTTGGCGCTTCGATCGCTGGACTTGGTTGGGAAGAACGCCCTGATGTTGATGAAGCTGGGACAACTGGCCAAGGCCGGAGCGAATCCGAAGTTGGCCCAAGAGGCCGAAGAGTTGATATACGGCGCGCTTCGGCTTCGTGTAAACTTGCTGCTAGTACAGCCTTACTTGAGGCTGAAATGGCTATTTCCTGGGTGGACGGTGTCGGTTCCGGGGTTCGCGTTGCCGTATGAGGAATTGCTCAGTTACCTCAACCGGGTCCGGCAACAACGGCGGTGGGACCTTGAGCGGATTCTGATGGCAGGTTAAGGTTCATCCTGTCGCGAGGATGGAATCCCTCTCCTGCGGTCGTCTAATTTCTCTTTCATCCAATGAAAGCTTGGGTTGTAGGAAGAAATCTTCTTCCGCCTCATTCAGACATTTCTGCGGACAGCAGCTTGCTTTCCGATTGCCGAACTGCAGGTTGAGGCAGGAAATCACGGGCACCGCCAATGGACTCGGGTAAATGGATTCGGGAGTTGCGGGAAGAGCGATTTGTTAAATCCAGCGATATCGAACGTATCAGCCGCTCGATTGCCGACGTCAAGGGCAACGCGGATTTTTATGTTTCGCACTCCACGCTGGCCGACGTCGAAACCGGATCGGTCCCCAGCATTCACAAGTTGTTCAGCCTGGCGGCTTGTCTCAAAGTCTCGCTGGAAGAGCTTTTGCTGGTGTTCGGAATTGACGCTAACGAGATAAGGCAATTCGCCGGTCAGGGTGAACCCGGTCTGCGGGGGCCTTCGGCCATGGAAGCGAGAGAACCAGGCTTCCGTTTTCAACTCAACTTCGACGCCAGTTTCAACAGCCGCGAGACCAGCCTGCTCCGATTGAATCCACAGGAACTGGCGGCCTTGCCACCGGCCCTGCGCAACCGCCTCGATCCCAGACGTTACCGCTACGCTGTGGTTGGCCTGAAGGATGACACCATGGGGGAATTGATTCCTCCCGGTTCTCTGGTGGAAGTCGATGTCATGCAAAATGCGGTGCAGGTGTTTGACTGGAGAAGCATGCGGGAACGCCCCGTCTACCTGGTTTGGCATACCGACGGGCACAGTTGCTGCTGGTGTCAGCTGGAAGGCAAGGACCTTACCTTGCTGCCGTACCCGCTATCCCGCCAGCCGGTAAGGCGCTTCAAGGTGCCGCGAGAGGCTTCCGTAATCGGCCGGGTGATAAATGCCTGGCTTCCTTTTGATCAATTGCCCAACGGAGCGCCGACTCACTAGACAGGTTGCAACTCCGACATGTGCTGGCTCAGGATTTCAAGCGCGATGCTGAGATTCAGGAAGAACAACTCGGTGGACCCGGCCAGCGCTCCGATTGGAACGGTTGCGCGGTAGGCCTGCAACGACTTCCAAGTCTTCAGCATGGTGATGGTTTCGCCCCGGGTGTAGCGGATGTACTCCTGCAACTGGCGCACATATTCCGGCAATCGTGTAGTCAGAAGGCGGCGAAAAACCTGCTCGTGGCAAACCCGAAATGCCCGATCCGCTTCGTGCAGTCCCCGCTGGTGCGAGAGTTCAGGATGCAGATACAGGCCGCTGTTGCAATCCCGAAGGGATGCAAGGTAAATCATTCTGGTCAGATCGTTCGGCAGGCTCTGAAGCACTAAATCGCTGATGTAATCCGTCAGACTGTCGGGACAGGAATTGACCGACAGGCTTGGTCCAACTGAAGCGTTCGCAGGTAATTCGGGCGCCAAAAATTCAGGGGATCCCACGGCTCCGAATGGTTTCTGCTCGGGGGGAGTAGACATTTTCTTAATGTGTGCAGCCAATGATAAGTAAACCGTTAAATCGTTTTTTACCAGCCCAAGCAGCCTCTTGAAAGTCCAGCCTCTCAGTGCGGGTTCGACGTACTTCCGTCGCGGTATTGTACTCCGGCGTCTGGATGTTTTGAGCACAGATCTTTCAAGCTTCGATCACCTTTGGCTACCTTGGGTTTTGTCGTACAAATACGTTGTCACGCAGCGGGAAAAGACTCCAACCGCGAACGCTGCCGAGGAATTCGCAAAGAGCTGAGAGCGCGAAGAAACTCCCCGAGCGTCGTTAAGCTGGTGAAAAACTCGCGCTACCTAGGTGTGCACGTGCGGGCTCTGTGCCGGATTTTTGCGGCGTGGTGGAGGGCCTTTCACGACGTTAACCTCAAATTGCACGGGCAATTTCCTGGGGGGGTAGCAGGCGGCGTTGTCGCACGCCTGATACCTCAGTTCACCATGAATCATGTATCTGGCGGGGAACACCCCGGCCAGCGGGCGCACCTCGACGGTCACAGGGAATTCTCCGGTATAGATGCTTAACTTGTCTTCAGGAGCAAAAGCGAAACTCATTTCTTCGCCGGCCGGATAGCGGACTCCGCCGATTACAATGTCGGTGGGCGGATTTAGCTTGAGTGCGGTGGGGATGAGAAATTCAGACTTGGGGCGATTGGAATTAACGTGAAATCCGGCACTCACGTGAAATCTCAGACTCACCGTGTTCGGCTTGCCCCGCGTGACCGTGACCATGGGCGCGGGCGACATGGTGACCGACGGGATTTTTTTCCCCGGAATGCCCGGGTCGCCGAGAGTGTTGAGGGGGAGGTTGCCGGGAGCCTCTTGCGCGGCCGCCGTCAGTGCCGTCAGCAGGACCACACCTTGCACGAGCTTTCGCAGCATAAACATCAGGACAATGCTAGAAGAATTTGGTGGCGCCGCCTACATTACTTTTGCGCCTCTACCGACTGTCCCTCGGCCAGGGCCTTTTTGATGTTTTCTTCAATTTCTCTCCGTCCCTTTAGTCCGAATACTTTATCCACGACCTTGCCATCCCGTCCGATGTAAAAGGTTGCGGGCAGGAACTGAACTCCGCCATAAGCGTCGCCCACCGCCTCCTTGCCCACTAGGATGGGATAATTCACTCCCAGGTCGTGAGCGAATTCGCCAATTTCCTTGGGGCTGGCGTCGTCCATGGCAACGCCAACGATCTGCAATCCCTGTGGCCCATACTGCTTTTGCAGTTCGGCGAACCAGGGCATTTCGATCTTGCAGGGCTGGCACCATGTAGCCCAGAAATTTAACAACACGCCCTTGCCGCGGAAATCGGAAAGATGAACGGTTTTGCCATCGAGCGATTCCAGGGTGAAATCCGGCGCCGTCCGGCCTTTCATGTTGGGGCCAGCATCGGCAACCCCTCCACGGGGACTGCGCCGCGCCATCTGGAATCCGAAGACGAGCATGACGGTCACCACCATGGCGACTACGATAATGACGACGGGATCGCGTTTCACGACAAACTCCTGTTCATCAGTGCGAATTATGGGTTTGAATCACGATCGTGCCAATCAAAGCGCGAATCGGTTCAGGAACGACAAATAGTTCGAAATGATGGTGAAACGCCCAACCACCAACAAAATACCGAGCACAATCAGCAACCCGCCGCTGGCCACTTCCAGGGCATGCATGTGCATGCGAAAACGGCTGTAGAATTTGAGAAAGCGCTCGATACCAAGCGAGGTCAGCAAAAATGGTACGGCCAATCCCATCGAGTACACAGCCAGCAGGAAGATCCCCTTGGTCACCGAATCCTGGGCTGCGGCAAAAGTAAGGATCACACCCAGGATGGGACCCACGCAGGGCGTCCACCCGAAGGCGAAGGCAAAGCCGATCAAAAAAGCTCCCCATGGCGTACTTCCGCCCCTGACACTGTGCAGGCGCGCGTCGGTATAGAGCGCCTTGATCTTGAACAAGCCGGTCAAATGCAATCCGAACAGGATAATGACCACGCCCGCCACCTGCGCCAGCAGCGACTTATAGCGCGCTAGCAACTGCCCCACCTCGGTGGAGATCGCACCCAGCGTGATGAACACAACGCTGAAGCCCAGGATAAAGCCAAGCGAATTCAGCATCACTTTGCTGAACAAGCGGGATTCCGGCGCCTTCAATTCCTCGACTCCAGCTCCCGAGATCAGCGACACATAGCCTGGAACCAGGGGGAGCACGCAAGGAGAGAGGAAGGAAACCAGCCCTGCCAAAAAAGCCGCGATGGGAAGAGGAAGAGTAGACATCCGAGCTTATTGTACCTGTCGGACCAAATTGGCCCTCAATCAATTTGGAACACTAGTCGCTGACCGCGAGTTTGCTCGCTTAGGTGGTCTGGATTTCAGATCCGGCCAAGCCGAGCTGCGCTCGGCAGTCTTTCGTCTCTGCCTCCACAGATGCCTGGCAGGGCCGAATGTTACAGGCTATTTGCGCTGATTTTTGCTGGCAGGAGGTAACCCAGGCTGGGCCGGTTCTGCAATCGTCTCCGCCGGCGGGGCGGACACCGCCTTGCGGATGAACCCCGGCGGGATGGCAGCCGTCAGCACGGTACGATCCCCGCGTTGCTGCACTTTCAGTCCGGCGAAAAATGCTTTTACGTCAGGATCGTTGCCCGGCATCGAAACGGTACCCTCAGCAGTGTGAAAAAGCTGGAGAAACGTGCCCAGTTGTTCGCTCAATCGCTGGGCCTCGTCTTTGCTGCCGGTGAAGGCCTCGGCCTGGAAGTGCACCCGTCCGAGATAGCGCGCCGACGCCACCACCGTGGCCGGCTTGGTGAACAGGAATGACACCGCGCTCCGGGCAGGCAGCCTATCTACGGGGGCGACCGTGAAAATCGCCCATCCCAGACTCGCGAGCGGGACATATTTATAATAGCGGCGCAACAGCGCCGGCCCACCGAAGGGGGAAGCCAGCTTCCGCGACCGGTCCACGATGCCGCGAATCACCATGGGGTCGTCGTGGTTCGACGCTGCCACGGTGTCAAAGCCGAGAATGGCAACCCGCAGGGTGCGGCCTTCAAGCGGGATACTGTAGATGTCCACGGAATTGTAGTTTTCCACTGAAGCGGAGATTTTTCCGAGATAAGCTCGCAGACGCTCCCCTTGAATCCTGCCGACAAAGACTTCCGAAAAGCGCGCCGGTTCCGGGGCCGCAGCTTTGGCGTTCGGCTTGTCCGTCGGATAGTGAATGGCAAAGGCAGCCTGGTCCAAGTCGCGCTCGAACTGAAAGCCGGTGGCCTGAATGAATTGTTCGTATTCGGGTTCGTGGGGGACGTCCGGCATCTGCCCTGCGATGTTGGCGCGGCGCACCCATTTCAGGCTGACGTACAAATAACCGTCAGCGCCGGGCAGCAGGCGGGCAGGCTCGGGCGGGGCGTGCTTGCGCAACACAACCGCCAGAGCGATGGCGGCTGCAACCAACACAAAGCCGAACAGAATGGGGAGTCTACGCCTTATGCGCATGAAATGTGGCCATTCGCGGCGGAAAAGCCAAACTCACCACGCCGCCAGCGACGGTCAGAGAGTACTAATCATACCATCCGGCCCACACCGGCTACTGCAGCTTGGCGTATTCAGCCTTTGCTTCCTTCAGGATGGGGACATCGGGATCGGCATCTTTCCAGGCCGCAAAGAAGTCCTGGTAAGCGGCTTTGGCTTTCGCTTTGTCCTCCTGCAGCGCGTAGGCACGTCCCAATCCTAGCCGCGCCAGAGAATAGAGCGGATTGGTTGGGGCGATGCCGCGGTGATCTAGAATCTTCTGATACTCGGTGGCGGCTCTTGCTCCATTGTGCAAACGCAAATGCGCTTCTCCGCGAACATACATGGGCCAATAGACGGCGCCAAATGGCGGCGAGCCAAACTCGTAGGGAACAGCCGCCTCCAGGGTATCGACGGCCTGTCCGGCCTGGTCGGCTCTGATCTGGTTCGTCGCCCGTGCTACCGGCAGCCAGACCGAGTTCAGCAAGGTGTCGGTAGGAAATTCCCTGGCCAGCTCTTCAATCAGTTTCTGCGATCGGCTGGTGTCGCCGGCCCGGGCGAGTGCGTCGGCAGCTGCCGCGCGAGTATCGCGATCATCCGAAAAGGCAACCGCCTGCAATGTTACTTGCCTGGCGAGTGCCTGATTGCCAACCTCAGCCAGGCAAGACGCGTCGAGCAGGCGAATCCCCGCGGAGAGCTCCTTAAGGCCGGAATTTTGAGCGGAACTGACCCCCTGGGCAAAGCTTTGCCTGGCACTCTGTATCTTGCCCAAAGCGCATCGCCCCATTCCCTCGATTATGAACATGATCGGCTCCACGGAAGGTCCTTTTCCCAACTCCATGGCCCGCTGCATTCCAGTCTTATCGCCACGGACGAAGGCGATGGCGTAGAGCGAAAAGGCATCAGTAGGAGATGCCAACCCTAGGGCCGTGGCCTGCTCCACAACCGTCTTGGCTTCGTCGTAGCGACCGAGGGACTTGTAAGCTTCGGCGAGGTTCGCATAGGCGAACCTATCCTTCGGGTTGAGCCGCATCGCTTCGCTGGCATTGGCCACGGACTTTTCCGGCTGTCCAGTCGACTCGTAGCCGAGCGCCAGGTTATCCCATGGAACCGAGTCTCGGGGATAGGTTTGCTTCCACTGCTCATATATCGCCAGGGCTTTATCGACTTCTCTGGTGACCTCGCTGTAGTAGTGAGCGGAGACATAGAGTTTTTCTCGTTCGCTCGCCCTATCCTTCAATTCGAATGCCTTGCTCAGGTTCTCCAGTTGCTGTTTGGTTTGCGACAGGTTGCCGTAGACCACACCCAGGGTGGCATAGGCCATGGCAAAGTTCGGGTCCAGTTCGATGGCGCGTTTCAAATGCGGAATGGCTTTGTCGTCGTTCAGCTTCTGGTGCTCCGCTTGTCCCAGGGTGAAAGCCTGCAACGCTTCTAATGATGACGTCGTGGCTTGTTCCAGCGGGGTGGCGAATTTCTGTACCGAGCCGATCGACTCGCCCAGTTTCTGCCGCAGATTCGAAGCCGCCTGGTCGAGCGACTTCAGCACCTGCTCTTTGCTTTCGGACTCCGCCTGGGCCCGACCCAGCGAATCTCCGGTTTGGGCGTTCACCGCGTTCAGATCAATCACGTAATGGCTGCCCAGACTCGAAATAGAGCCCGTCAGCATGGCTTTCACACCATCCCGCACGCAGATTTCCCGCGCCACATCGCTGGTCACCCGCTCGTCGGGAGACCGGCCCATCAAGCGCAAGGCTGCCTGGATCCGCGATTGCGGAAGAACATTCAGATATGGCGACTGCTCCAGTTGCACCGCCAGCGCCTGCTTCAAAGTTCCGTCAAAGACGGCGTCGCCGGTCGTATTCACGAAGTCGGCTAGGAGGATGGAATCTTTCTCGGTCAGCGTGGTGGAGCGATGGGAGTAGAAGAAAAGCCCGGCGGCGACTGCGACTAGCAAAGCCGCCACGGGAACGACAATCTTCCAAGCCTTTGTCCTTCGCGGCTTCTCAGGAGCAACTCCGGCGATCTTTACCGAAGAGGACGAAGAAGGAATCGAGGCCAGTGCAGCGGCGGAGACAGGCGCCGAGGGTGGGGCCACGGTTTGGGCTACTGGAACTGGAGAAGAGGCGGAATCGTGCGCCGCTGCCACGCTCCCGGAACTGGCGGCCACCGCGCGGCCCGTGTCCGTGTCTCGCTTCAACCTCTGCAAATCGGCGCGCATGTCGGCGGCGTGCTGGTAGCGGAGATTGCGGTCTTTCTCCAGCGACTTGTTGACGATGCGTTCCATCTCGCCGGGCAGGTCGGGATTGAGCCGGATCGGAGGAGTGGGAAGACGTTCCAGAATTGCATTGAAGATGAGAGCGGAGGTGTCCCCCCGAAAGGGAAGCGTGCCCGTCGCCATCTCATACAACACGGCGCCGAAAGAGAACAGATCACTGCGCGCGTCGAGTTCTTTCCCTTTGGCCTGCTCGGGAGACATGTAAGCCACGGTACCTAGCGTGGAACCGGGACTGGTCAGGTGCTCTTCGCTCATGGCAGTCGCCTGCGAAAGCATTCCCGCCGCGTCCACTGCTCCGCTGCTGCCAGTAACTTTCGCAAGGCCAAAGTCCAGAACCTTGGCGTGACCACGATCGGTAACGAAAATGTTGCCTGGCTTGATGTCGCGATGAATGATGCCCTTGGCGTGCGCCGCATCGAGCGCGTCGGCGATCTCGATGGAGAGCGCTAGCAGCGTGTCCAATTCCAGAGGACGCCCGGCGATCATGTGCTTCAAGGTCACGCCGTCCAGATATTCCATGGCGATAAACGCCTGGCCGTTTTCTTCGCCAATGTCGTAAATGGTACAGATGTTGGGATGGTTCAGCGCCGAAGCCGCCTGCGCCTCACGCTGAAATCGGCTGAGCGCCTGGGCATTCCTGGCCACTTCATCAGGCAGGAACTTGAGGGCGACAAAACGGTGCAGCCGGGTGTCTTCCGCTTTGTAAACCACACCCATCCCACCGCCGCCCAGCTTAGCGACAATGCGGTAGTGCGAGATAGTCTGGCCGATCATGGTTGCGCAAGCAGTGTGAAGGCCGCGAGGCTGCCATGTTAGGGGCGATACGGCGGCAAGTCAACGTGCGGCGCCATGGCATGTGTTTCGGAATCCTGATTTCTACAAGAGGCGTCATACTGACCTTGCGAAGGATCCAGCGTGAAGCGGATCGGCACTCAGCCCTAACCCGTGTCAGCTTGGCTGCCATGCCCAGGCTTGCACTTGTGCGAGTTGAACTGCTGCTGGATGACCGCCTGCGCCCGTGCTTGCTGGCCAGCCGGCTGATGCTCCGCCTGGAACTGCACTTTGCAGAGCTCGCAGATTCCGATGACCGGAACATTCTTGACCCGTTTCACGATCCGAAGATTGCGCTTGGGCATGAACACAGTCTCCCACAGTTTGCCCGGTAACTGCGTATTTAGTGATCAGTTTCCGCCAGCCGCAGGACCCTGGCACCACCAGACTCGGGGTAGTGTCGCAGCCGCTGGATGAGACAACAACATATGGCAAGGTGTGACTTACTTGCGTAAAATAAGAACCGAACGCTAAGGAGCGGCATGGCATTCATCGACACCAGCAAACTGCCAGCGATCGAACGGTTACCCTGAATTTCTAGCCAAGATAACCGTCTGATTCGATTCGTTTTCTAATCTTCCCTCCTTCCAGGAGCAGATTCGCATTCATTTTGCGATTGCTTTGCGTATTCGTATCTTGTATAATATGTGCATATAAGGTATAAAATTAGCCATCTATGCGCGACGACTTCCATCGTGCCAAGCTTTCCGCTGCCGAGCGAAACTTTCGCTCCCAGTTTGCTCGCCTCGCCCTGAATCACTGGTTTCTTCGCGGCTCCTTGTCCGAGCGCTTGGGCAAGTGCGGTAAACCCAACTGCCGCTGCACCCGCGGCGAACTACACAAGTCTCTGTACCTGGTGCAGAGCCAGGGCGGAAGCCTGCGCCAGATTTGTGTCCCGCAGGCTTGGCAGGAGCGCGTACGGCAGGCCGTCAGTGACTATCGCAAAATGCAGGAACTGATCGAAGAGGTTTCGGAACTGGAGTGGAAACGACTTAAAGAAAGGAATCGCTAACCGTTCTCCGCCGCCTGATCAGCTACGGCGAAAAGATCTTCTGCCTCTCCGCCACCCTGCTGGCGCCCCTGGGAGATCGCAGACTCGAGCCGCGACGTTCCACCCCCGCCGTGGTCAAAGCTACTCTGGTCATGTTCTGGACACGCCTGCCCAGCCTCAACGCTTTGGCCCAAATCTCCGCCCCGCGCTTCTGGAAACAATGGCTGCACCAACCGCTGGCCAGCGCCGACACCCTGGGGCGGGTTCCTGCCGGACTCTACGCTGATCAACTCCGGCAAAGTATCTTCCTGGTCTATCAACAGCTGAAACGCAACAAGGCTCTGCCCGATCATCAGGGCATCGGCCTGGCCGTGCTGGACGGCCATGAAAGCCACGCCAGTTACCGGCGTCACTGTGCCGGCTGTTTGCAGCGCACCATCCATAGCGAACACGGCGATCGGCGGCAGCACTATCACCGCCAAGTCACCCTGATGTTATTACCTGCGGCCCCTCCCGGCCGGCCCGCGCTGCGTTTGCTCCTGGATCAGGAACCCCAACGTCCCGGCGAAGACGAAGTACAAACCGCCCTCCGCTTGCTGCGGCGGGTTTTGGCGCGCTACCCACGGGCGTTCGACTTGGTGCTGGCCGATGCGCTTTATGCGGTGGCTCCCTTTTTCAACTTCCTGCTGACGCACCGCAAACATGCGCTGGTGGTGCTGAAGCAGGAACGCCGTGACCTGTATGTGGATGCGACTGCGCTGTTCGCCCAACAGGCGCCGCAACTGGGTCGCTATCGCGGTCGGCAATGTGAATGGTGGGATGCTTCCGATCTGTGTTCCTGGCCGCAGGTACAGACGCCGGTGCGGGTGATTCGCTCGCGGGAAACTTACACCCTACGACGGCAACTCGATCGCCAACAGGAACTCCTCAGCAGCGAGTGGATCTGGGTGACCACCGCGCCTGCGGCCCAGCTTCCTACCGAGCGCACCATTATTTTCGGCCACCAGCGCTGGGATATCGAGAATTACGCTTTCAACCAGCTCGCCCATGAATGGCATTCCGATCACATCTTTCGCCATGACCCCAATGCCATCGAATGTTTCTTGCTGCTGACCTTCCTGGCCTACAACCTCTTCCATGCCTTCTTCGCGCTCAACCTGAAAGCGCCGGCTCGCAACGACAAAAGCCAAGTTCTCTGGGCCCGTTTGATGACGGCTGAGTTCCTGCACGAAATGGCTTCCATCAACCGCTCACCCTGACCACCCCTTGCCGCCTTCGGTCGGCCCTCTGGTCCGTGCCTCCGCCTGACCTTCCTTTTTCGTTCAGGCACGTATCGGCATGCCCCCTTGTCCGATCTGGCCCCTCAAAATGTCATCCGAATCTCCTCGGCCTTCTCACCAACACCCAAATCCAACAGAACACTCGGGCACCGCTCGTCGCAGTCCCTCGGTTGCGGAATCGCTGGGGTTGCACGCCAGGACTTCCGCTCCAGGCTTGTAACCCTGTGTAGATACTGAAGATCTCGGGGGAATCAAGTTGCGCAAATTCCCCAGCACGTTTCAGGTTGAAATGGGGAGTAAGTCTGGGTGTATTATTACGCCCAGATGAAATGGTATGATGCCAAAGGCGATGCTGCCGCCCGCTTGCGTCAGCGCAAGCATGCCATGCTGCGCCGCTTCCAGATTCCCTCCGACGCCCTGCCCGGCTCCCTCGCCCTCACCCACCGGCGCTGCGGAAAACCCAGCTGCCACTGCGCCCAAGCCGAGGGACATCCCGGCTGGTCACTGACTTTCATGGTCCACGGTAAAAAACGCGTGGAGCGTATCCCCGACGAGTGGGTCGAGCAGATCCGCCCTCTGGTCGAGCAGGGACGCGAGTTCAAAGACGCCGTGAGCGAGGTCTTCTCCGCTAACGCCCAACTGCTGGCGCTCGGGCGCCGACAATCCACCCCCAAGAGGCCGAGGAAGCGGTGAACCGTCCCCTTCTAGATCTCCAGGCCGAACCTCCTACTCACAGCTGAGCGTGGGCCTGACCATAAGTGATTCCGGCCCGGAATTTTCCAACCGGGGTGGGGCGCTTGCGTTTCCGCCACCCCTAGCGCGCAATGCTGCCTGCCATTGTGGCAGCGGCAGCAAGTACAAACGATGTTGTTACGAGCAGGACGAAGTCGTTCGCCGGCAACTGTGCTTGCCTGCCTTACCGCCATGGATCCTCAGCTCACGCGGTAAGCTTCACCAGTTCGAGAAATATGCTTGCCACGTCTTTGCCTTGCCGGCGCTGTTAGCCAGTTTGAACGACACGCGTCGGGCCCCGGAAATCTCCACCTTCGACGTGGTCAACAGCCTTCTACACTCTGCCCTGTTGCGCATCCCCAGCCTCAACGCTTTAGAAGGCGATCTCAAGGAAAGTGACTTCCAAAAGTTGATCGGCCGCAAGCCCACGCCAGAGGTGAAAGCCTTCAGTGCCGACGTGGTGGCCAACGTATTAGACCAGTTGCAACTGGGCGGCGTGCGCCGCGCGCTGGCACAGGTCATCGCGAAGGCCGAGCGCAACAAAGCTTTCCGCGAAGGTTCCTACGGTGCCTTGCGCTGCGTGGCCATCGATGGCTGGGAGCCCTTCGCCTCCTACGATCGCCACTGCCCGCAGTGTTTGGTGCGCCATCTCAAAGTCAAGCGCGCCGGGGGTGAGGTCGAAGAGGTAAAGCAGTACTATCATCGCTATGTCGTCGCCATGCTTCTTGGGCCGGTGTTAGATGTTGTCTTGGCCATCGAGCCAGTGCTCAATGAGGAGGCTCACAGCGATACCGACGGCGAGCACGCTGGCCACGAGGGTGAACTCACGGCCGCGCGGCGTCTCCTGGATTCTCTGTACCAGACCTATGGAGGTTTCATCGATGCCATCGTGGTGGACGCTCTCTACGCCAACGGGCCTTGGATGACTCAACTCGATGCTTACGGCTATGGCGGCTTCATCGTCCTCAAGAAAGAAAACAACGAGCCGCTCAAGGAAGCACTCGCTTTATGGCGGGGCCAGAAATCGTGCGAACATTCAGATGATGCCGACAGCAAAGAGCACATTGAGTTCTGGGATGCGGACGAGATCGATACGCTTCACACCTACAAGGGAAGAGTGCGTGTGATCCGGGCCGCCATCACCAAGCCCGACAAAGAGCCGACGAGTTGGTGTTTTGCCATCATCGGTCAACGTGCGCGCAAGGTTTCACGCCGGACGGCACTGAAGATCGTTCGTGCGCGCTGGCACCTCGAGGATACCGCCTTCAACCAGTGGGTCCAACACTGGAACTTCGCCCACGTGTTTAGACACACGGCAAATGCTTTGCTGGCCGTCCTGCTGCTTTGGACGCTGGCTTTCAATCTGCTGCAGCTGTTTATCTATCGCCGGCTGAAACGTCCGCGGCGGCCCAAAGATCCCACCGATACCATCCGGCACCTCGTTGAGGTCATGCTGCGCGAGGTGGCCACCTTGCCCGAGCCCATTCCTTGGACGGCACTGCTAGACAGTAGCTGAGGCGGCGCCGGAGCCGAGCCTAAGTGGGCGGCACGGAGACACCGGCTCTGAACCAGCCCCGCATCTTTCCCCGCTAGGAGGCGGTCGACTCGCCGACAACCGATACCGAACCGGCCCAACCAATGGGCCTCGTGTGCTCCGCTTCCAACCCACGCGGCATGTCAGGACTAAGGCGACACACGCTCGCTGCTAGAAGCGGAACTCCTGACCCAGTTTCGCGGGCCTCGATTCTGCCTTCAGAGAATGGTAAACTCTGTGCCTTTCAGGGGCGTCAGCAATGAAAATTACCGGGCTCGGAAACGACCGTCTTCGTCTGAAGCTGAGAATCATGAGCGATGACGACCTGTGGTGGGTCTTCCTTAATCATAGGGAGGAGTGTTCACATGAGTTCTGGGAAGAATTGGAAAATCGAAAAGCCGCTGGTACATTATCCAAAGACAGTCCATTTTGGGCGATGGGCGAAGTCGCAAGTTACCGCCACCCGCGAAGTTCCGGCAGTAATTCCAACCTGATTAAACTCACCCCCGAGGAGTGGGAAGCGCGAAGACGCCGGAAGATGTTTCGTCTGCATTCAGCTTGATGGTAATTGGCAGTTTTTTCTGTTCAGTCCAAAACCCGTATAACCCGCCAACCGTTCCAACAGCGAGAACGTCCTTTGCAAACTAATCGAGCGTGTAGCCGGTTGCGGGCTTGTCGGACTCACCATGCCCGCGATAACTCGGCGCAATTTTGCGTCGCCGATTGGTGGGAGCACGGACTCGTCTTTCTAAGCCAGTGCTTTTTCGCTCTACAAAGACATTACACGCGCCGCTATTCGTCCTAAGGATTAGACACCCGGCAGCGATCCTACTGGCCTGCTGGCGATTCTGGCAATGGATAATGTTGATTTAGGTGATGACTCTAGTAACTTTTTCCGCGACCAGTTGACACAGGATAATGGTTCGCAATGCCGGAAAAACGGGAATCGCCACGCAGAAAAATTGTACTCGTACAGGGCACGGATTGGTGCCCTCCATACGCAATTGCAACCCGGAATGGTCATTAGAATTTGAACTTCTAAAAAGGAACAAAATGAGAATGAATTGGATGTATGGTGCACTGCTCGCAACCGCTATTGTCGCGCCGAGTTCAGCACAGATTTCGGT
>WNFS01001381.1_pt1 | contig 18054 bp, 17 predicted proteins | sample 5400141 | NCBI WGS metagenome assembly WNFS01 (sample SAMN13153358, study PRJNA577476) | soil metagenome | isolation source: 60 cm saprolite under Madrone tree | place: USA:California | collected 2016-06-14
ATGTTTGCCAACACCTCGACGATGAGCATCAACCCCGCCGTCTACCGTCGCCTCGACTACGATCCCGCCAAGGCATTCGCCCCGGTGGCGCTGATCGGCGCCACCTCCAATATCGTGGTGGTCACCCCGCCATTGCCGGTCAAGACAATCGCCGAGTTGATTGCGTACGGCACAACTAACCCCGGCCGGCTCAGCTATTCGACGCCCGGGGTCGGAACGCCGCCCCACATGATCGGCGAAATGTTCAAGCAGCGCGCCGGCCTCGACATCACCCATGTTCCCTACAAGGGCGGCGGCAGCGCGACCCAGGATGTTGTTTCCGGTCAGGTCTCGCTCACGTTCGAGAACCCCGCCGTAGCGCTGCCCCTGGTGCTGGCCGGCCAGATCCGGGCGCTCGCGGTGACGAGCGATGTCCGCAATCCCCGCATTCCGAACGTGCCCGCCTTGAGTGAAACCATCCCGGGCTTCGTGTCGGCATCGTTCACCGGCATCGTGGCGCCGGCCGCGGTGTCGCCCGTCATCATCGCCAGGCTCAATGTGGCCATCAACGAAAGCCTCAAGGCCCCCGCCGTGCAGGCGACGCTCGACCAGCTCTCGGTCGAGCTGAGACCGGGAACGCCGGAGGAATTCGGGGCGTTTCTGGCGACCGAACGGGAGAAGTGGCTGGCCGTCGCCCAGGCGGCGAAGATTCAGCTGGATTGACTTGCCGCCGGTGCGGAATTCGCTACTGACGTAGCCTTCCTCGCTCCTGCAACCGCACTGCCGAGAATATTGCCAGATTGCCCAGCAAAGTGGCATGATTGCGCGCGCAGTAGACCACTTCTGTCAGTCGGCGCAACTCTCTGTGTTTCTGCCTGATCGGGCTCAGCCGAGTGTGCCTACTTGCGAAGACAGCGCTTCAACGATGCCGATACCCGAGCGCGCTGCGGCGAGTGTCGTGCCGACAGTCTTGCGGGTCGTGCTCAAGGTCGCAACCGCGGCTGTTGGGTTGCGGCATTGGCGCCGGTGCTCATGGCGCTCTTGATCGGGTACGGCGCGCCGGCGCAGCCGGCGCTTGAGCGGCCATCGAGCGACAGCGACACGGTCCGAGTAACGCCCGACCAGATGCATCAACTGAGCATCGTGAAAGTCGTGCCTTATCCGTTTCGTTTGCAGAAACAGGCGGTCGGTCAGATCGCGTTCAACGAGGACGCCAGCACCGTTGTGCTGACGCCGTTCTCCGGCCGCGTCACCCGCGTCATCGGCAAGCTCGGTGAGGACGTCAAGCGCGGCGCTCCGTTGTTCGAGATCGACAGCCCAGAAGTGGTGCAGGCCCAGACCGATCTCATAGCGGCGTTCCAGGGACTCCAGAAAGCCAGCTCTCAACTTGCCTTTGCCAAACGCGTGCTCGATCGGCTTACCAGTCTCTTGGCCGGCAGCGCGGTGGCGCAACGGGAGGTTGATCACGCGCAAACCGACTACGCCGCAGCCGAATTCGACCTTCGGACGGCCGAGGGCACGCTGACTTCGGCCCGCAATCGCCTCCGCGTCATCATCGGCCGTGACCAGGCTGAAGTTGATCGGGTGGAGCGGGAGCGAGTCGTGAATCCGCTGATCACCATCAATGCGGAAATCGATGGTACCATCATCGGCCGCAAGATCGGTCCCGGCCAGTACGTACGAAGCGATGCGGGCGAAGCCCTATACGCAATCGCGGATCTCTCCACCATGTGGCTCAAAGCGAATGTACCCGAGTTTGACAGCCCGTTCATTCGGGTCGGGCAGGAGATCGAAGTCAGGGTAGCGGCGCTTCCCGGCCGGGTCTTCAAGGCACGCATCAACGCCGTCGGCGCGTCGTCCGATGCCGCGACACGCCGCGTGATGGTCCGCTCTGAACTCCCAAATCCTGACCGTGCGCTCAAATCCGAAATGTTTGCCAGCTTCAAGATCTCGATCGGCAACGGCGAGCGCACCCTTGCGGTTCCGGTCGAAGCCGTGATCTGGGTGGGTGATGTCGCCGTCGTCTGGGTCGAAAGGGAGCCGTTAATCTTCGAGCGGCGCAAGGTGAAGGTTGGGTTGGAACAAGACGGACGCTTGCAGATCAACGATGGCCTTGAGGCGGGCGAACTCGTTGTCGGACGCGGTGCAATCTACGTACAGAATGAATTGCAGCAATAGCCCAAACAAGAGCAGGTGCAGCGATGCTGCGTAACCTGATTGCATTCTGCCTGTCGCGGCGGCCACTGGTGCTTATCACCTACGCGGTCTTCATCGCGGCTGGCTTCGCGGCATTCGCAGCGATGAACATCGAGGCATATCCTGATCCGGCGCCGCCGATCATCGAGATCATCGCCCAGTATCCGGGCCAGTCGCCGGAGGAGGTGGAACGGTATGTGACGATCCCGATCGAGATCGCGGTTTCCAGTACACCAGGGCTTAAGTATATCCGATCGAATACAGTCTACGCGCTCGGCTTCATCCGGCTTCAGTTCGAATATGGTCGGGACTACCACTTCGTCCGCCAACAGACGCTCAACCGGTTGAAGGACACGGTTCTGCCTCCCGGCGTGCAGCCGGTCATTTCACCGGCAGGGGGCATCAGCGAGATATTCCGCTACGAGCTCAAAGGTCCCTCGGATATGGACCTCATTGAACTCAAAACGCTGCAGAACTGGGTCGTGGAACGCAAGCTGCGGACCGTGGCGGGCGTTGCCGATGTGGCGACGATCGGCGGCAAGACCAAAGAATTTCAAGCTGAAATCGATCTCAATCTGATGATGGCGTACGGCTTGACCCTGCCGCAGATCATGACTGCGATCTCCTCCGGCAACTCGAATGTCGGCGGTCGGACGATCGCCCTTGGCGAGCAGTCGGTCAATGTGCGCGGCCTTGGCGTCGTGGGTTCGCTCGAGGATATCGAAAATATCGTGTTGTCACAGCAAGGCGGCCTGCCCGTGCTGCTCAGTGACGTGGCAAAGATACAGATCGGTTTTGCGCCCCGACTTGGCATCTCGGCACGCGACGGCAGCGGCGACATTGTCACCGGCATTGTGCTGATGCAGAAACTCGAACGCACCATGGAGGTGGTGACGCGCGTGCGGGCGGCGATCGAACGCATCAATACCGACGGCAGCCTGCCGGCGGGCGTCAAGATCGAGCCCTGGTACGATCGTGGCGACCTGGTTGCTGTCACGGTGCAAACCGTATTGCACAACCTGTTGTTCGGCGTCGCCTTGATCTTCTTGATCCAATGGGTGTTCCTCGGGGATCTGCGCTGCGCCCTCATCGTTTCTGCAACGATTCCGGTGGCGCTGTTCCTGGCGGTCATCATTACGGTTTTGCGCGGGGAATCCGCCAATCTGCTTTCGGTCGGTGCGATTGATCTCGGCATCATTGTCGATGCGACAGTCATCATGCTGGAAAATATCTTCCGCCATCTGGCGCACCATGGGCCGCGCGGGCCCGCTGCCGCAGACGAAACCCTGGGCGACAAGCTGCATCGCGTCCTGACCGGCGGGGTCGAGGTCGACAAGGCAATTTTCTTCTCCGTGATCATTACGATTGCCGCCTTCCTGCCGCTGTTCGCGATGCAGGGCGTCGAAGGCCAGATTTTCGGGCCGATGGCCCGCACCTACGCGTACGCTTTACTCGGCGCGGTGATTGCGACCTTCACGGTGACGCCGGTGCTGTCGTCGCTGCTGCTGCCGGCGAGAGTGAACGAGATCGAAACGTTCCTCGTGCGGCAGATTCGCAAGGCCTATCACGTTGTCCTGCCGCGTGCCGTCCGCCGCTTCCGGCTCGCGGCGGCACTGGCTCTCGCTTTCCTGGTGGTCTGCGGCGCGCTCGGCGCCAGGCTCGGCACCGAATTTCTGCCCAAGCTGGAAGAGGGAAATCTGTGGATTCGCGCGTTGCTGCCGCCGACGATAACGCTCGAAGCCGGCAGGGACGCGGTGGCGCGAATGCGCAACGTTATCGGCGGCTACGCTCCGGTGCGGACCGTGGTCTCCGAACAGGGCCGCGGCGACGAGGGCACTGACCCCGATGGCTCCTTCGTCGCCGAATTGTTTGCGCAACTGAAGCCTGCGGCTGAATGGCCCAAGGGCATGACCAAGCTCGCGATGGTCAAACAGATGAGCGAACAGCTTGAGCGCGAGTTCGTCGGAGTCGATTTCAACTTCTCGCAGTACATCCAGGACAACATCGAGGAGGCCGTATCCGGCGTGAAGGGCGAGAATTCCGTGAAAATATTCGGGCCCGATCTTACCGAGCTCGTACGGTTATCCAAGGCGGTAAAGAGTGAAATTGCCACTGTGCCGGGCGTGACCGATCCGGCGGTGTTCAACCTGCTCGGTCAGCCGAATCTCGTCATCCGGATCGACCGCGCAAGGGCTGCGCGCTACGGCTTTTCGGTTGGCGACATCAACTCGGTCGTACAGGCGGCGATCGGCGGCCAAGAGGTGACCAGGGTCTATGAGGGCGAGATGAATTTCGCGCTCACCGTTCGCCTGGCCCCGGAATATCGCCGCAACGTCGACGCCATTCGCTCCGTGCCTGTCGCCTTGCCAAACAATGATCCAAAAACGCCCACCGCTTACATTGCGCTGGGCGACCTCGGCGAGGTGAGGCTCGAGACCGGTGCCGCGTATATTTACCGGGAAAACAATCAACGATTTGTCCCGCTGAAATACAGTGTCCGAGGACGCGACCTGGGGTCGACCGTGGCCGAGGCCCAGGAACGTATCGCTAAAAAACTTGCCCTTCCCCAGGGCTACAGGATGGAATGGACAGGCGAGTTCGGTGCATTGGTGGAAGCGCAAAAGCGGCTCGCCGTTATCGTGCCGCTCAGCCTGCTCCTGATCTTGATGCTTCTGTACAGCCTGTTCGCCTCGGTACGCGACAGCCTGCTGGCGCTCGCGGGCATTCCGTTTGCCGTCGCGGGCGGAATCCTGGGGCTCTACGTCGCCAACCTGAATTTCAGTATTTCCGCTGCCATCGGATTCATTTCGCTGTTCGGCGTGTCGGCAATGGACGGGATCCTGCTCATCTCCTACATCCGCCGGAACATGGATGAAGGGATGGAACGCGACAAGGCAATCATCGGTGCCGCCGATACGCGGATGCGGCAGGTATTCATGACCGGTCTATCCGCATGCATCGGTCTCGTCCCCGCGGCGATTTCGACCGGCATCGGCTCGCAGGTCCAGCAGCCGCTGGCCTGCGTGGTCGTCGGCGGCATGTTGCTGTCTCCCATTTGCAGCCTTCTGGTGATTCCGACCGTCGCCCGTATCTTCATGCCGCACGTCCCCGGAACGCGGCCCGGCGATGAGACGGCGACGGTTCCAACGGCGGCAAGCCTGTAGCCGCGGCGGCAAGGTTCGGGGGCCCCGACCTGTGAGAGGCCGGGTCGCCGATACCGTTGGTGATCCAAGCACCCCTGCCAGTTCCTAACGCATCTGCTCCGCTCCCCGCTTCCCTCCCGGCCCCGGCATTGCTACATGCGGGGCATGGCCACCGCACCCATCGAAAACATCCGCAATTTCTCCATCGTCGCCCATATCGACCATGGCAAGTCGACGCTCGCTGACCGGCTTATCCAGATCACCGGCGGCCTCACCGAACGCGAAATGTCGGGCCGGGAGCAGGTGCTCGATTCCATGGACATCGAGCGCGAGCGCGGCATCACCATCAAGGCCCAGACGGTGCGGCTGAATTACCGCGCCCGGGACGGCAAGGACTACATCCTCAACTTGATCGACACCCCCGGCCACGTCGACTTCGCCTATGAGGTCAATCGCAGCCTGGCGGCGTGCGAGGGCTCGCTGCTGGTGGTGGACGCGAGCCAAGGCGTCGAGGCGCAGACGCTGGCGAATGTCTACCAGGCGCTCGACAACAACCATGAGGTCGTGCCGGTCCTCAACAAGGTCGATCTGCCGGCCGCCGAGCCCGACAAGGTCAGGCAGCAGATCGAGGATGTGATCGGGCTCGATGCCTCGGACGCGATCCTGATCTCGGCCAAGACCGGCCTCAACATCGAGGCCGTGCTGGAGGCGATCGTCACCCGCCTGCCGCCGCCGAAAGGAGACCGCGCGGCGCCCCTCAAGGCGCTATTGGTGGATAGCTGGTACGACCTCTATCTCGGCGTCGTCGTGCTGGTGCGCATCGTCGACGGCACGCTCAGACAAGGCCAGCGCATCCGCATGATGCGCACCCAGGCGAGCTACGAAGTCGACCGCGTCGGCGTGTTCACTCCCAAACTGCTGGAGGCCACGGAACTCGGGCCGGGCGAGATCGGATTTCTCACCGCCTCCATCAAGGAGGTCGCGGATACCCGCGTCGGCGACACCATCACCGATGACCGCAAGCCGGCCGCGGCCGCCCTGCCGGGTTTCCGCCCGGCGGTTCCGGTGGTGTTTTGCGGCCTGTTCCCGGTCGATGCGGCGCAATTTGAGGATCTGCGCGCCGCCATGGGCAAGCTGCGTCTCAACGATGCGAGCTTCTCCTACGAGATGGAGACGAGCGCGGCGCTGGGCTTCGGCTTTCGCTGCGGCTTTCTCGGGCTGTTGCACCTCGAAATCATCCAGGAGCGGCTGGAGCGCGAATTCAACCTCGACCTGATCGCCACCGCGCCGTCGGTCATCTACCGGATGACGCTGACCGACGGCAAGGAGATCGAAATTCACAATCCGGTCGATATGCCGGACGTGGTGAAAATCCAGGAAATCCACGAGCCCTGGATCGGCGCCACCATCCTGACCCCGGACGAATATCTCGGCAGCGTGCTCAAGCTGTGCCAGGACCGCCGCGGCAACCAGGTGGAACTGACCTATGTGGGCAGCCGCGCCATGGTCAAATACGACCTGCCGCTCAACGAGGTGGTGTTCGACTTCTATGACCGCCTCAAATCGGTATCGAAGGGCTACGCCTCGTTCGACTATCACCTCACGGACTACAAGCCCGCCGACCTGGTCAAGATGCAGATCCTGGTCAACGGCGAGCCGGTCGATGCGCTCGCCATGCTGGTTCACCGCACCCGCGCCGAAAGCCGCGGCCGCGCCATGGTGGAGAAGCTCAAAGAGCTGATCCCGCCCCACATGTTCCAGATTCCGATCCAGGCGGCGATCGGCGGCAAGATCATCGCCCGCGAGACCGTGCGCGCCTTCCGCAAGGACGTCACCGCCAAGTGCTACGGCGGCGACGTCACCCGCAAGCGCAAGCTCCTGGACAAGCAGAAGGAAGGCAAGAAGCGCATGCGCCAGTTCGGCAAGGTCGACATTCCGCAGGAGGCGTTTATTGCGGCGCTGAAGGTGGATGTGTGAGGGATAAAAAAATGGGGATACCGGTCGTTCTTCACGTCACGCAGGAGGGCAGGCGGGTGACGTGATACGACTGCGAACGGGGTCATCCCCAACGATCAAGCAAGGAGAAAGCTTCCCCGCACGTTTCGACCGCACCAGTTGTCGTTGCACTTTGCCTCTATGCGTCGCGGGCAACATGCTCGTTGCGTTATGGTTTCGCGTGTATCCGGTCGACGAGGCCAAGAATGCATTGACATGATCGCCTTAGATACGTAATACTCTACCTATAGTTGATATGTATCTTTGGAGGACGAAATGGCTATTCGAATCTGCCTCTTCTCCACAATTATGCTTTTCGCTCTGATGCCTGGCGAGACAATGGCACAATGTACTGTTGCGCGTTGCGGTCCTCCAAATTCTTCATCGAATGTAATTTTCTTGGTGCCAGAAGAATTTGCCGCACGCCCCGACATCGTTGCTGCTTTGACGACTCGGCAGGTGGCCGATGCCCCGCACATAAAATTTAACGTAATGCCATATCGGGACCGTGATGAAATGGATCGACTAGGGAGGGAAGCGGTGCGACGGTCTGACTTAGGTGCCCTTGGAGTATTAGTCGGGGAAGACCAAGTCGACATTATCATGAGAAGTTTTGGTTTGGATGCGCAAAGCAAAAAGTTTCCTATGGCCATAGTACAATTCGGTAGCGAGCCTTCCCGCGAGCTTACGCAGGTGTTAGATGTTAAGCAATTTCCGGCCCCGGCTCAGGAGGCTCAGCTTACTGATTCGACACGGGTATTTAGAGGAGAAATCAGCTCAACGACAGCGTTCGCCGTGAATAAGTATCTCATGAGCTGGTGGCAAACACGCAAATGAAATCTCATGAGATATAAGAGCGGTCGAAGATGCCAAATGCGGTCAATGGTCCACTGACAAATGGGTGGGTCGCATTTGGGTTTGGTTGTGTCGCGATCGTAGTTGTGTTGCTGCTCTATCTGATTGCATTTTTTCTTCCCGCTCCTCCCGACATTCGAGTTTTGGAGAAATTCCTTGATGCTCTGCAGGTTGTCCTTGCTCTCGCGGCGGCAGGAGTTGCTGCGGTTATTCCGGGATGGCTGTCCGTAAAGTTTAATTGGCCGATACAGCGTCGCTCTCTGCTGGTTATCGACGCCGGTGGCGCAATGGCTGTATTCGCCTTGGTTTTTCTAGTCGATCCCAGCTCGTTGACGAAATCAGCCATCGCGCGGCGACTTTCCTATAACGAGCTACTTGCAAATTGTGCAGAGGGCGTTCGTTGGCAAGGAACACGACAGCCGCGATCGGATACACTCAGTTATTGCCTAGCGGCTATCGAGTATGACCGAATGCGCTGGGAGGCGTATCGGCATACCGCAGCATACTATTTCTATTTTCGCAACTACGAAGAGGTGCGAGAATATTACGCTCTCGCGTTACGAGCGCTTACGAATTCGGCCGCCCTAGAGGCAACCTTTGAGTTCAAGCCCGGTCTATTAGATGCGACAACGTATATTCGATTGCTCCGCGGAGTAACTGTAGGAGAGATCGGAATCTGGTTAAATGGCGGGACTCTCGACCGTAACAGAGCTGACCGGTCAATGAAGGTTGCACTCACAGTATACAAAGATATGCACTTGTCTGATCGCCAGTTGTGGAGTGACTTACTGTATGGAAATGCGATGCTGAGGCACGTGTTTTGGCGCGTGGAGAAGGAATATTCTGATCGTAATATGGGCAAGGTTCGCGATGCGTGGCGATTGCTAATCTCCGATGGCGGCGGAATTTTGAGTTGGGTTTTTTACCATCTCGCCTGTCTTTATGCTGAGGCGCTTTCTGTGAATGCGATCACTTTTTCGGTCCGACAGGAATTAGAAAGGGAGTTGCCGAAGGAGCTTGAACGGACGACGGATAGCATCATTAACGATAAGGAAAACTATGAGCAGAACACAACTCTGCTTCAATGCTTGCTCTTTGGAGCTGTAGGCTGCGTACCTGAATGGGCTGGCGATCCGCTGGAGTGCAAGCCGCTTAGTTCCTATTTGATGGACAACCTAGCCGTCGCAAATCAGGTTCGCGGTCGCCTAGGGTTGCAGGTGATACAATAAATGTTGGTGGAGGAAGCGTTCACAGTGCCGCTCAAGCTGGACTCGTGCGGGCGCTGCTACTCTGCAGCGTGCGACTGCCGCAGTAATCCTGCCGCTTTCATCTCGTCATGCAACGCGATCGGGTCCCAGTCGTATCCGTTCGGCCACGTCAGAGCGCCATCTTCCAAGAAGACCCGTCCGAAATATTCCGGATCTTTCAACGGGGCGACCATCGGCCCGGTTCTTTGAAGCAAAGATTCAAAATCCTGCGCGCCGACGGTTCCGTCGGAGAATTCCAGTTCAAGCTTGAAGCCACCGAGCCGACGAATGCCGATTACTTCAATCATCATCGAGGCCTCCGATCCGCTCCAGAGGGTTGTCGGTTCTTGCCGCATTCCAGTTCCGCATCAGGGCATCGCGACGCAGCATCGTCCATTCTTTCAATAGTCGCGCAACCGTGGGAGGCAATCTTCCGTCGATCAGGGTACCGTCAGCAATGCGGATCCGAGCACTGAACCCTTGATAGCGCGCATGAAAATGCGGCGGTTCATGATCATTGAAGAACATGCGGACCGCGATTCCAAGAAAATACGCAACTGTCGGCATCCTTGTTCCCGATCACGTTCGGCAAGGCGAATTACGAATTAGTGGACTATCTCGGCGTATCCCCAACGTAAATCCAGGGTGATGACAAAATTTCGTCGCAATCCACATGATTGCCTCCCGAATCACGCCGCAATGCGTTAGAGATCGATTCGATGTGGACTTGCCTGACACGCTACGCCATCTTTCTGACACTCCTCGCCATCACCGCCGCTGCGGCGCAGGACAAAGGTTCGGTTGAGCCGAACGTGTTCCCGCCCCTTGAGCATCCGGATGATGCCAAGACGCCCGCGAAACAGCTGTTCGGCCGCATCACCGCGCCGACGCAAGGGCATGCCCATGTGGTCGGGTTCTATGCCAATGGCTGCCTCGCGGGCGGCGCTGCGCTTCCCGTCGACGGCTCCGCATGGCAGGTGATGCGGTTGTCCCGCAATCGCAATTGGGGTCACCCGACGCTCATCGGCTTCCTGGAAAAACTCGCCGCCAAGGCCCACAAGGCGGGCGGCTGGAACGGCCTCCTAGTGGGCGACATGTCGCAGCCGCGCGGCGGACCGATGATCACCGGGCATGCCAGCCATCAGGTCGGCCTCGATGCCGACATCTGGCTGACGCCGATGCCCGATCACCAATTGACCCGCACCGAACGTGAAGAGATGTCCGCCACCAACATGGTGGCGGAGGACCGGCACGACGTCGATCCGGAAGTCTGGACACCCGGCCACACCGCCGTCATCAAAGCGGCGGCGCGCGACCCGCACGTGGAGCGAATCTTCGTCAATGCGGCGATCAAGAAGGCTCTGTGCCGGGATAGCGACCCAGATCGGGACTGGATGAGCAAGGTGCGGCCCTACTGGGGGCATGACTACCATTTTCACGTCCGCCTGCGTTGCCCGGCGGATAGCCCAGAATGCAAGCCGCAGCCGCCGCCACCGGCCGGCGACGGCTGCGGCAAGGACTTGGACTGGTGGTTTACCGACGCCGTGCTGCACCCCAAGCCGTCGCCGATTCCGAAGAGACCAAAACCGCCCCTGACCATGGCGAAGCTGCCGCCCGCCTGCCGCGGCGTGCTGGCGGCGCCGTGACCACTCGGCTAGGCCTGTAGGATGGGTTGAGCGTTAGCGAAACCCATCTACGGCTTGCAAGCTGGAGATGCCATGATGGGTTTCGCAAGAGCTCAACCCATCCTACGCGCTACTCCCACGGCATCAGCGATGCGTGGATCACATCCTTGATGCCTTGGCCGCCGACCGAGCGAATGGCGAGGTCCACATCCTTCAAGCCGAACTTGTGGGTCGTGATGAGCTCCAGCGGAAATCGTTTCGATGCGAGCTGTTGAAGGGCAAGCTCGCACGCTTTGAAGCTGTGGCCGCGCGCGCTCTTGATGGTGATGAACTTCACCGTCACCCGGCCGATCGGAAAGTTCGGAAAATCAGTCATTTCGCCTTGAACCACGATGGTTCCGGCTTTGCGCTTGAGCGCCTCGACGCCGAGCAGAACCGGAACCGTGCCGGCGCCGGCCGTGCAGTCGAGCACCACGTCGACGCCCTTGCGGCCGGTGATCTCCATGATGCGGGCGAGCGGATCTTCCGCCTCGACATCGATGATATGATCGGCGCCAAGCTTCTTGGCGACCTCCAGGCGAGCCCCGTCCTTCGACGTGCCGGTGACGATGATGAGCGAGGCGCCGGCCTGCTTGCAGATCACGGTCTGCGACAGGCCCTGCTGGCCCGGCCCCTGGATTAGCACCGTCGAATTGTAGCCGACGCCGCCGTCGAACAGGGACCATTCGACGCCGTTCGCCATGGGGGTGACCAGTCCGGCCAATTCCGGCGTGACGCCCTTGGGGACATGGTGCACGACCGCGTTCCACGGCAAATAGACGTATTGCGCAAAGCCTCCCCACAGATGCGGCGCCTTCTCGGCCGACGTGTAGCCGTAGCGGATGGCATCCGGATTGTAGCGCCAGTCGGTGTTCTCGCAGTGGCGGTACTGGCCGAGATGACACCACTCGCATTTGCCGCAGGCGACATAGTGCTCGACGAACACGAGGTCGCCTTCCCGGAACCCCTTGCGCCTTGTGAACTCGCGCCCCGCCTTGGCGATCGTGCCGATATTCTCATGTCCCATGATCACCGGCGTGCTCGACGGCGGCGTCTTGTAGAGCTTCACGTCGGTCCCGCAAATGCCCGCCACTTCCATTTTCAACAGCGCAGCGTCGTCCGCAATGTCCGGCATCGGGAATTCGCGCATCTCGGTCTTGCTCGGGCCTGTTCTCACGGCCGCAAGGACTTTTTCCACCACGGCGATCACCTCCGCTCGCTTTCGTTGCCTCCTCGCTAGCACTCCGGCGTGCTCAAGCGCAATTTATCGATCCATGGGGCCGCGGTTTTTGATAGGCTGCGGCATGATGCCGGCGTCCACCAGGGTTCAAGCGCTGACGAAGAGCCCCGCATACCACGAGGCGCTGGCTCGGGTACGGGAGTGGACGCGAGAGCGCTTCACGCTTGCGGCGGATGCCACAATCCTCGTATCGGAAATCGCCTGCGGCCTGCCGGGCTGTCCGCCGCTTGAAACTGTTGTGGTGTTCTGGACCGGCGAAACGCGGCACCACTTCAAGTTTTTCAAACCGGTTCGCGAGGTCGTCGTCGGCGATTTTCCCCCGGCTTGGCTGAGGACGGCGCTGGCGGTCCCGGATGGCTTCGAGTGCGATTGCTGCTGATGGTCTGAACCAAAGGTGGTGATGTTGAGTGGCGTCACGGTGGAGGAATTGTTCCCGCCAAATACCCCCGGACATCCCTGCGGCCCCGCGCTTACTCCGCTGCGACGCGCGACAGCTCGCCAGCCGCTTCCATTTCGCGACGAAGCCATTCAGGCGCAATGTCGAAGCCGTTTGGCCATGTGAGCGCGCCGAATTCGAGAAAGACGCGCGCAAAATAGGCCCTATCGCGCAGCGGCTCAAGCATGGGCCCCAGCTCGCTGACCATCGCGGCGAAGTCGTGCACCCCTTCGCTGCCGTCGTTGAAGCGGACCCGCAACCGGAAGTCGCCGAGTTTTTCGAGACGTAAGACCTTAGTCAGCATCGAGACCTGCGATCCTCTCTGGTTGTTCGCCCGCACGAGCACGACGCCAATTCTCGCGCAACTGGTCCCGCCGGGCCAGCGTCCATTCCTTGACAAGACGGCCTGCCGTCTTCGGTAGTCCACCTTCGATCACGTCGCCGGTTTCGATCGCGATGAAGGCTTCGTGTTCGCCATAGATCGCATGAAAATGCGGCGGTGGATGATCCCGAACATACATCCGGATTGCGATGCCATAGAACCAAGCGATGGTCGGCATCACGGTTGCATCCTGTCTCAAGTTTTTTCGCGCCGAACGCATATCACAAATTGCAGCGCCGAGCGAAGGCGTTCAGATGATGGAAGCTTTGGCACTGGCACTCGGCATCCGCTATGATCGCGCCGCAATCCGCTGGTGGAGGGCCCGCGACATGCCGAAGGGACCAAGCGCAGCAAGCCTGACCGGCATCTGGCACGGCATCTACTCCTATCCGATCCTCCGTGCGCCGGTGTCGTTCGTGGCAACGCTGATCGAGACCATAAGTGCGGTCAGCGGCACCACCCATGAGCCGTGCACCATCGGCGGTGGCCCGAACGACATATTGTACGCAACACTGCTGGGCAGCCGGCAGCACAGCGCGGTGGCCTTCGTGAAAAGCTATGACGGCGCCAATCCGCATTACGGAACGGTCGCGTATGAGGGCACGCTCAGTCCCGACGGGACCGAGATCGAGGGCCGCTGGATCGTCGCGGGAAACTGGTCGGGCAAGTTCCTGATGATCCGTCCGGCGGGCAAGACTGCAGCGGTGGGCCGGACAATGTTCGAACGTGCGTGATCGCGCCGTTGACAGCCACAACCTTCGGGCGGATCATTGCCTGCCCCCTCCCTACCCTGGGACCGCGGGCGTCTCGCCCGCTTATTGGCGTGCGAAAGAAAGAGCGGGCGACGACGCGCGCGGTCCCAGGGCAGGAGGGGGCAGCGGGGAGGAAAGCGTCGTGAATATTCAAAATGCCAAGAAGACGGTCGTCGCCGTCATGAACGCGGTGCACGACCTGCCCGTGTTGGTTGCCCGCGACAAGGGATTTTTCAAGGACGAGGGCCTCGACCTCGAGTTCGTAACAACGCCCGGAATGGCGCAGATTACCACCTCACATATTGTGAAGTTCGACTCCATCTTCGACCGCCCGCTCGATTCAGTCTATAACGAAGGCGGCATCGACCAGTACCGCATGTGCGAATGGGGGATCATGAAGCGTGCCGTCGAGGCCAATGCCCAGCACCTGCGCGGGCGGAAAATCGTGGCGCTGGGCGCCTCGATGTCGAAGTTCGCCATCGTGGTCGCGCGCGATTCCAAGTTCTATGAGCCCGAGATGCTCAAGGACAAGGACATCGCAGTGACGCCGAACAACGGCTCCCATTTCACCACGCTCAAGATGATGGAAGGCTTTCTGGCGCCGGAGCACGTCAAGACGACTCACGCGGGCTCGATGCAGAAGCGGCTCGAAGCGGTGCGCCAGGGCAAGGTCGCGGCCGCGAGCGTCATGGAGCCGTGGATCAGCGTGGCGCAGAAACAGGGCCTGCGCATCCTCATCGAATCGCATTCGACCCGCAGCGAGGCGGCAGGCGACGACCTCGACGGACCGACGCTGGCGAAGATGTTTCGCGCCCAGGCGAGAGCCGTCGAGCTGATCGAAAAGGACCCGACGCCGTTCGTCCACTATTTCATCGCCGAGACCGGCGGCCTCCTGGAACCCCACGAGTTCCAGGCGTGGCGCCTCCTTCACGCCGCGCCACAGCCCTATACCCGCGAGCGGTTCGACGACACTTATAACTGGACCGTCAAGTGGAACATGACGGTGCCGGGCGCTACTTATGAGAACACCGTCGATAACCGGGCGTGGGCGTAGCTAGAGCGGCCGGTGAAATGGAACCCTGCTGGCGGCCACAAACTCTGCGGTGTCATTCCCGCGAAAGCGGTAATCCAGTACTCCGCAGCATCGCCGGGGTTACTGGATCGCCCGCTTTCGCGGGCGATAACATGCGATAGTTCATCGAGGTGTGCCGAGTAAATCAATCCAGCCGATACACCGTCCGCGCATTGCCGGCAAAGATCATCCGGCGCTGTTCTTCCGCAAGGCTTGGCGGGATCGCCACAACGGGATCGTCGAAATCCCAGTGCGGATAATCGGTCGCGAACAGGATGCGGTCGAAGCCGATCCAGCGCATGGCGTCGAGCACGTGGCTTGGATTCTCCGGCTCCTCCATCGGCTGGGTCGAGACGTAGAAATGCTCGCGGATATATTCCGAGGGCGGACGCGTCAGATGCGGAACCTCGTCGCGCATCTTCTGCCATAGCTTGTCGAGACGCCAGCCGAGCGCCGGCAGCCAGCCGAAGCCGCATTCGATCATGATGATCTTGAGATCGCGATAGCGCTCGAACAGGCCTTCCATCACCATGCTGGTGACCACCGTCTGGGCGGAGGTGGCGTGCTCGGTCGCCTCCTCGATATAGAACGACGGCCAGCCGCCGTTGGTCATGGCCCAGCCGCTGTAGCCGAACGCGTGGATGCCGATCGGGAGGCCGGCTTCGACGGCGGCCTCGTAGATCGGCCAGTAGCGCTTGCGGCCGAGCGCTTCCGCGGTGCGGCTGAGCATCAGCACCTGGACGAAATTGCGGTCGCCGGCGCGGTGGCGGATCTCCTGGGCGGAGACCTCGGCGTCCTCATAGGGCACCACCACCGAGGCTTTGAGGCGCTTGTCGCGCAACGTCCAGCGCTCGAGCTGGCATTCGTTGGCGGCGAAAGCGAGCGCCGCCGAGAGGCCGGCATTCTGGTCGCCCTGCCCGGACGGCGCCAGCGGATTGAGCACGCCGAAGTCGATGCCGTAGTGATCGAGATGCTGCTCCTGCATGAAGCCGAGGTCGCTCCCCGGCCCGCCGCCGCCGGGCGGCCAGGCATCGCGGCGACACGCGATCGGCGTCATCTTGGGAAACGGATAGCCATCGACAAAGCCATGGCGCGAGCGCCGGCCGTAGGTCTGCAGGTAATCCCACCACCGCTTGCTCAGGTACGGGCGAAAATCGTCGAGCGTGTTCTTGGGGTGGATGTCGACATCCACGATTTCCAGACGGGCGTTCGCTTGGGCGTTCTGGGCGCGGGCAGGCTGCCGAAGCTCTATGTTCATGGGGCGGGCTCCTCGGCGCCATCATAGAGTAAAGAGTCAGTTTCCGTAAGGCGGGGGCGAGCCAAGCTCACCTATAGACGTTCTTACGGTGGCCGACGCCGACTACCAGCACGACTTGCCGCGCCTCCTGTAATTCGCAAATGATACGAAAATCCCGCACCCTGTAGCGCCACAAGCCAAACTTGTCGAACCGCAACGGTTTGCCGAAATTGCGCGGAGTGTCCGCCTGTCCAATCCGTTCCTGCATGTAGCGGAAGATTTCCAGTCGGATGGAGCGATTCAGTTTGTTGAGGTCTTTGATCGCCTCGGGATCATATTCAATCGTCCAGCCCAAGGGCTTTCCGTGCCTGTTCTGCAGTTAGCGCCGGCTGACGGCTTTCCAAACGGCCGACCGCCATCTGGATGTCATCGAGGTCTTCGATGCACGCCTCGATAAGCTCACGTGCAAAATCACCTTCCGACAGCCCACGGCGTCTAGCCAGCTCGGCCAGTCTTTGCTCGATGTCAGGATTTAGTGCCACGGAAATCATCACTTGCCTCGCGTTAGATATGCCATGACAACCCGTATCACGCAAATCCGATACCTTGACCACGCAATATCCGGAAGGTCCGTAGCGCCCCGAAGCGAAGCTTCCCGTCAGCCCGTCGGGTTTCCGCAGCCTCTTGCGTATCGCGAGATGGAACTAAGCCGCCCGCAGGCTGGGCTCGGCCAGAACGTCGCGCCCGATCGCGATCAAAATCTGCTCGGCCGTCGCAACGAGCGCATTGATGCTATCCGGGGCAGGCGGCCCGGCGCTTGGCTGGCTGGCATCGAGAATGGCGAGCGCCTCCGGCGGAAATTCGCCGCGCTCCACAAGCCGCCTGATGTCCGTGGTAGATGCGGTCGATGCTCCGGCCGGAAGTTCCGATCGTTCCGCCATCCTGGCCGCGCCGGCCTTCTGCAAGACCTTGGCGAGAAGTGCAGGCGCTTCCTCCGGAAAGCCCCCGGACGCCAGGACCATTGCCATGCGCAGGGCGCGTTGAGCCTCCTCGATCAAATGCCCGGAACGTTGGTCCGGCGCGGAGGCGTCGGCACGTTGTTCGATCAGCGTTGTGGAGCGATGGAGAAGCCGCGATTCGTGGGTGAATTGCAGCAAGCCGGAAGCGGCGAATCGTTGCATCGCGAGCCAAGTCGCGCGGTCAACCACATCGACCGCGACGGAGTCCGCGGATGCCAGGCGCGCCGTCTCGGCGGCCAAGGTTGGTGCGTCCAGATCGAACACGATCAGGAGCTTCGGGCGTCCGTCGATACCGTGCCGCGCCTCGGCCAACAGGAGCTTGTCACCGTGCCGCTCGACGAGGTCGGCCACCAATATTTCCTCGGGCGGACGCACGCGCGTCGCCAGGCGCGGCGCCGTCGCCATGATGGCCTGCATGCGTTCGACGAGTGCGGCGCGCCCACCCGACGGCATCTTCAGAGTTGCGAGATCGCCCGCACCGTCGATGACACCATCGGCAAGCGCCTGCTTGCGGCCGAGCAGGTGCAGGATGTTGTGCTCGATCGAATCTTCGGTGACGAGATTGATGACGCTGACGGAACGCGTCTGGTTCTTGCGCCAGGCGCGGGCAATGCGCTGCTCGACCCTGGCGGGATTCCATGGCAGGTCGACATTGATCACTGCGCTGGCGACCTGAAGATTGAGGCCCACGCTGCCGCTGTCGGTCGACAGAAAGAGCCGGCAGGCGGGATCGTGCTTGAACCGGTTGATCTCGGCCCGCCGCCGCGGCTGCGGCAGCGACCCGGTGTGCCACGCGGCATCGACGCCCATTTCGCCGGCAAGTTCGCGGACCATGGT
>WNFS01001382.1_pt1 | contig 18052 bp, 20 predicted proteins | sample 5400141 | NCBI WGS metagenome assembly WNFS01 (sample SAMN13153358, study PRJNA577476) | soil metagenome | isolation source: 60 cm saprolite under Madrone tree | place: USA:California | collected 2016-06-14
TCGTCGAGGTTCCGGCCGATCTCGCCGTTGAACATGGCGTAGGCGTGGTTGTAGTCACGGACGAGGTACGGCGTCAGGAACACGCACATCTCCGGGAAGACGGTGCACGCGGCGCCGGCCGGGTTGCCGAGGGCCACGTTGCCGGACTTCACGGCGTCCATGATCTCCAGCTCCTTGGTGAGCAGGGTGCCGCCGTGGAACACCACGTTGAGAGCCCCGCCCGAGCGCTTGGTCAGCTCCTCGCACATCCACTTGAAGGCCGTCGCGCTCGACTCCGGCGGCGGAGTGACGTGGGGGAAGTCGAGCTTCTTTGCCGTCGGCTTGGCCTGGCCCGCTGCCGGGCTGCGCCCGCCCGATAGCGCTATGGCCACGAGCAAGACCACCGCCATCGCACCGAAGAGTCGTCCGCGCATGAGTCGGCCTCCCTGGTTCAGAGTCACGCCTCGGCCGGCGAGCACCACCGCGGCTTGACTTCGAGGCGGGGCAACTTTACCATCCGCGCGCCATGCGCGGGCGACTGTCGTGGATCGGGGCGGTACCGCACGTCGTGATCACCGCGCTGATGGTCGTCGTCATCGTGGACATGCTGGTCGGCGTGTTCCTTCGCTACGTGATGACCTGGATCTCGGCGACCTTCGACCTTCCCACCGTCCGCTTCTTCTGGGTCGAGGAAGTCGGCGAGTGGTCACTGGCCTGGCTCACCTTCATCGGCGCGGCCCTAGGCATTCGCCGGGGCACCCACTTCGCGGTGAACCTCGTCATCGACCGCTTCCCGGCGACCCTTCGCAAGACGGTGCTGGCCGGTCAATGCCTGCTGATCGTCGCCTTCGGCGCGCTGGTGGCCGTCTTCGGCTGGCAGGTCGCCGAACTGAATAGCCAGTCGTTCTCGCCCGCGCTCGACCTGAACCTCCGCTGGCTCTATCTCTCCTCGGTCGTCGGCGGTGTGCTCATGGTCGTCTACGGTCTCATCACCCTCGGCGATGTCTTCGCAGGCCGTGGAGCCTGGGGCCAGCTCTCCGGAGATTCGGGCTAGACGATGGTCGCGGCCGTCGTCGTCAGCTTCGTGGTCCTGGTCGCGCTCTCGACACCGATCGTCTTCGCGCTGGGGCTGTCCGGCATGCTCGGCCTCGTGCTCGGAAACTTCTCGCTCCAGAAGCTTCCCTCGGCCCTGGTGGCCGGCTCGCAGAGCTGGGTGCTCCTGGCCATCCCGACGTTCGTCTTCGCCGGGAGCCTCATGGAGCGTTGCGGGATGTCCTACGCCCTCGTCAACCTCGCACGCGGCCTGGTCGGCTGGGTGCGCGGTGGGCTCGGCATGTCGGTGGTCCTGGCCGAATATTTTTTCTCGGGCATCTCCGGCTCGACGATCGCCGACGTCTCGGCCATCGGCTCGATGCTGACGCCGCCGATGCTGCGCGCAGGGTACCGGCCCGAGCACGCCGCGTCGCTGGTGGCCTCGGCCACGGCCATGGGCATTCTCGTCCCACCGGCCATCTTCATGATCGTCCTCGGCCAGATCATGGACACGTCGGTCGTGGCCATCTTCCTCGGCGGCTTCATTCCCGCCGCCGTCACCGCCGTCTGCCTGATGGTCGTCATCTTCTTCCAGGCCCACCGGCTCGGCTGGCCCAAGGACGAGCTGCCGACCTGGGCGAGCCTGACCACGGCGGCGCGGGCGTCGCTGGTGCCGCTCGTGGTCCCGGTGGTGATCGTTCTCGGGTTCTATTTCGGGGTCTTCACGGCCACTGAGGCCGGCGCCCTGGTGGCCGCGTACGCGGTGGCCGCCGCCATCCTCTACTATCGGAACGTGACGGTGCGCGAGATGTGGACGCTGCTCCACGAGACCGCGTTGCTCACCGCGGCCGTGATCTTCCTCCTCGCCGTGGCCAGCATCTATCAGTTCCTGATGGGCATGCTGGGTGTGCCGGCCTTGCTCGGCGAGGTGCTGCGGCCGCTCTATCCCACGCCGTGGCTCTTCCTCGTGGCCGTGTCCGTGCTCGTCATGCTCTTCGGCATGGTGCTGGAGGGGCTCCCGGCCGCGGTCGTGCTCATCCCCGTCGTGTTCCCCATCTCCAAGCAGATCGGCATCCACCCCGTCCACTTCGCCACCGTGCTCACCGCCGCGGTCGGCATCGGTCTGTTCCTGCCCCCGATCGGCGTCGGGCTGCTCATGGCGCTGCGCTTTGCCGACGTCTCGGTCGGCCGCCACTTCCGGGTGTACTGGCCGTATCTGCTCTCGCTCTTCGTCGGCCTCTTGCTTCTCATCCTCTTGCCGGAGCTGACCCTCTTCCTGCCTCGGCGCGCCGGCCTCATCCGCTGAGCGAGAAAGGCGAACGATGCTCTACATGATCATCGAAAGCTTCAAGAATCGTGACCCGGTGCCGGTGTATCGGCGGTTTCGGGATCAGGGGAGACTCGCCTCCGAGTCCGTGAAATACATTTCGAGCTGGGTGACGCAGGAGATGGCCAGGTGCTACCAGCTCATGGAGTGCGAGGATCGTCATCTCCTCGATCAATGGATCGCCCGATGGAGCGATCTCGTGGATTTCGAGGTGGTGCCCGTCATCACGTCGGCTCAGGCGGTCGAGCGGATTGCGCCACGGCTGTAGGTGCCAAGGGGGCGACATGAGTACACAAGCTTCGAAAGCGGCGGCCTTTCGCGCTCTGCACGAGCGTCCGGGCGCCTTCATCATTCCGAATCCCTGGGACGCCGGCACCGCCAAGCTCCTGGCCTCGCTCGGGTTCGAAGCTCTGGCGACGACGAGCCTCGGCTTGGCGAACAGTCTCGGGCGCCCCGATGGCGCCGGCGTGGTGAGCCGGCTTGAGGTCCTCGAGAATTGCCGGGTGATCGCGGAGGCGACGGATCTGCCGGTCAATGCCGATCTGGAGAACGGCTACGCGCACGAGCCCCGCGCCGCCGCCGAGATGATCCGACTGGCCGCGAACGCAGGGGTCGTGGGCGGCTCGATCGAGGACACGACCGGTGACCCGGCGAACCCGATCTACGACTTCGCGCTCGCGGTCGAGCGGGTCCACGCGGCGGTCGAAGTCGCGCGGTCGCTGCCGATCCCGTTCATGCTCACGGCCAGGGCGGAAAATCTGCTGCACGGCCGCCACGATCTCGATGACACCATCCGGCGGCTCCAGGCCTTCGAGAAGGCCGGGGCGGATGTGCTCTACTCGCCCGGGGTGAGAGACCTCGCCACGATCCGCGCCGTGGTCTCGGCCGTGACGAAGCCGGTCAACGTGGTGATGAGCGCCGCCGATCCGTCAATCACGGCCGCCGAGCTGGCCGGAGTCGGAGTCAAGCGCATCAGCGTCGGCGGATCACTGTCGCGGCTCGCGCTCGCCGCCTTCCTCAAGGGCGCGCGCGAGATGAAGGACCGGGGCACGTTCACCTGGATGCGCGACACGGTCCCGAGCCAGGAGCTCAAGGCGACCTTCACCCGCTCGGAGTGAGGGGCTTCTCTGCGCGAAAGTACAGGAAGAGCGCCCTTAGCCGCTTGCTCGACGCCGGACGCCGCGATAAGGTTTCCTGGCACCGGAGGGGACCGCCATGGCGAACACGGACGGCAACATCTTCCAGCGGGGCCTCGGTCGCGCCCCCGCGAACTTCGCGCCGCTGACCCCCCTGGGGTTCCTGCCGCGCACCGCCGAGATCCATCCGGAACGGGTCGCGGTCATCCACGGGGACCGCCGCATCACCTACCGCGACTTCGACGCGCGAGCCCGGCGTCTCGCGTCGGCGCTCGTCCGGCGCGGCATCGGGCCGGGCGACACCGTGTCGGCCCTCCTGCCGAACGTGCCGGCGATGCTCGACGCCCACTTCGGCGTGCCCATGATCGGCGCCGTGCTCAACACCATCAACACGCGGCTCGACGCGCGGACGATCGCCTATATCCTGGAGCACGGTGAGGCGAAAGTTCTCCTGACCGATCGGGAGTACGCCGGGACGGTCGGGCCGGCGCTCGAGCGGCTCGGCACGAAGCCCCTGGTCATCGAGGTGGACGATCCGCTCTATCAGGGCCCGGGCGAGCGGCTCGGCGAGGTCGAGTACGACGCGTTCCTCGCGACGGGCTCGGGGGATTTCGCGTGGACGCCGCCGGTCGACGAGAGCCTTCCGATCGCGCTCAACTACACGTCGGGGACCACCGGCAACCCGAAGGGCGTCGTCTACCACCATCGCGGGGCGTTCCTCGAATCCGTCGGCAACATCATGATGTGGCCGCTCCCGCCCCGCGCGGTCTACCTCTGGACGCTTCCGATGTTCCACTGTAACGGCTGGTGCTACACATGGGCCGTGACGGCGATGGGTGGCACCCACGTGTGCCTGCGCCGCGTCGACCCACCGCTCGTGTTCCAGCTGATCGCGCGGCACGGCGTCACCCACATGTGCGGCGCGCCGACGGTGCTCACGCTGATGATCCAGACGCCGCCCGAGCAGCGGACGAGCTTCGGCCGCGTGGTGGAGATCCAGACCGGCGGCTCCTCGCCGCCCGCCAAGGTCATCCGCGCCATGAGCGAGATGGGCTTCAACGTCACGCATCTCTACGGGCTCACCGAGGTCCACGGCCCTTCGACCCTCTGCGCTCCGCAGGAGGCGTGGGAGGCGCTCGAGATCGGCGAGCGCGCCGAGAGGATCGCGCGCCAGGGAGTCCGCTATCCGACGCTCGACGGCCAGATGGTGGCCGACCCCAAGACGCTGCGGCCGGTGCCGGCGGACGGGCGCACGATCGGCGAGGTCATGCTGCGAGGTAACACCGTGATGCTCGGCTATTTGAAAGACAGGGCGGCGACCGAAGCGGCGCTCCACGGCGGCTGGTTCCACACCGGCGATCTCGCCGTTCAGCACCCCGACGGCTACATCGAGATCAAGGACCGCGCCAAGGACATCATCATCTCCGGCGGTGAGAACATCTCCTCGATCGAGGTCGAGATCGCGCTCAACCGGCATCCCGCGGTGCTGATGTCGGCGGTGGTGGCCCGGCCGGACGAGAAGTGGGGCGAAACGCCGTGCGCGTTCGTCCAGCTCCGTCCGGACGCGGTCGCCACGGCCGAGGAGCTGATCCGCTTCTGCCGCGACAACCTGCCGCACTTCGCGGTCCCCAAGACGGTCGTGTTCGAGATGCTGCCGACCACTTCGACGGGGAAGGTCCAGAAGTACACGCTGCGCGAGCGAGCGCGGGCCCTGTGAGCACGGCGTTCTTTCGACCGCCCCTCGACTATCCGCGCGTCCCGTACGACCGGTTGCTGTCGCACGGGGCCGAGCGCCACCCCGAGAACGTCGCGGTCGTCTTCCGCGACGCGAGCCTCACCTACCGTGAGCTGGACGCGCTGACGAACCGGTTCACCCGCGCCCTCACGAGGCTCGGAGTGGGTAGGGGTGACCGCGTCTGCCTGCTGACGACCAATTGCCCGGAATACATCATCGCGTTCTATGCGATCACCCGGGTGGGCGCGGTCGCGAGCCCGATGAACCCGTCCTACCGCGAGCGCGAGATCGAATACCAGCTCAACGACACGGAGGCCGTGGCCGTCGTCGTGCACGCGGACCTGGTGCCGCTCGTGGAGGCGGTGCGTGCCCGCACGCGGCACCTCCGGCACGTCGTCGCGATCGGGTCCGGCCCGTCGCCGGCGCCGACGGTGCGAAGCTTCGCCGAGTTGATCGCGGATGAGTCGCCGGTGCCGCCGGCACGGGTAGACATCCACGAGGACGAGCTCGTGGCGCTGCCCTACTCGAGCGGGACGACGGGGCTCCCCAAGGGCGTGATGATCAGCCACAAGAACCTCGTCACCAACAACATCCAGTTCGTCGCGTGCATCGGCATGCGCGAGAGCGATCGGCTGATGATCTTCCTGCCCTTCTATCACATCTACGGCACGATGCTGATGGGCGCCGCAGTCCACACGGGCGCGACGTGCGTGCTGATGGAGCGTTTCGAGCCGGTCGAGTGCATGCAGCTCGTGGAACGCCATCGGGTCACGCTCTTCTTCGTGGTGCCGCCGGTCATCCTCATGCTCTCGAACTGGCCGGATCTGGCGAAGTACGATCTGTCGAGCCTGCGGCTGACGATGGTGGGAGCCGCGCCGGTCGCGCCGGAGCTGTCGCGGCGCTTCGGCCAGCTCACCGGCGTCCCGGTGCTCCAGGGTTACGGCATGACCGAGGCGTCGCCGCTCACGCACGTGAATCCCGTCCACGACGAGCGTCTCAACGTCGTCGACTCGGCCGGCCTCGTGGCCCACGATACCCAGCACCGGGTGGTCGACATCGAGACCGGCGAGCGCGTGCTCGGGCCCGGCGAGATCGGCGAGATCTGCATCCGGGGCCCGCAGATCATGCAGGGCTACTGGAAGGCTCCCGAGGCGACGGCGGCGGCGCTTCGCGAGGGCTGGTACTACAGCGGTGACATCGGGTGCGTCGACGAGCGCGGCTATCTCTACATCCGTGACCGCAAGAAGGAGATGATCAAGTTCAAGGGCTTCGGCATCGCCCCCGCCGAGATCGAGGCGCTCCTGCTCGAGCATCCGGCGGTTGCCGATGCCGCGGTGATCGGCAAGCCGCATCCCGAGGCGGGCGAGATCCCCAAGGCGTTCGTCGTCAGGAAGCCGGGCCAGCCGCTGACCGCCGCCGACGTGGTCGCCTTCGTCAAGGGCCGCCTCGCCAACTACAAGGTTCCGGGCGAGGTCGAGTTCGTCGACGCCATCCCGAAGACGCCCTCGGGCAAGATCCTGCGTCGCGTCCTGAAAGAGCGGGAGCTCGGCGAGCGCTGACGCGGAGCCCTCACTCCGGGAGCAGCGTGTACGTCCAGCACTCTCCTTCGAGCACGACGGTGCCGTCCTGGTTGGTGATCGTCGCGCGGAGCTGGCAGACCGGCTTGTCGGGCTTGAGCGAGCGCACCTCGATCTCGGCGGTCAGCGTGTCGCCGAGGTAGGGATCTCGGCGTAGAGCTCCACGTGCTTCGCGGTGACGGTCTGCGTGCGCCGCGCGCGCTGTCCTACTGAGAGGCGAAGAGGACCGATGCGCTCGGCCATGATCGAACCTCCTGCGTCGAGAGCATACTTGACGCGCCAGGCGTCCGCGCGGTATGGAGGCTCGCATGAGCGGCCGCAGGCCGATCGTCGTGGCGATGCTGGCGGCGGTTGCCTGCTCGAGCGCGGCCGCTCCATACCGGGAATACGAGATCCGGTTCGACGCGCCGGCTCCGCCATCGCTCGACCAGAGCCCGAGCGACAGCGAGCTCATCGACGCCATCGCCTGGCTGATGCGCCACCGGCTCGATCTGCCGTTTCCCGCGGACATCAAGGCGTACGTCTACGTCAACGAGGCGACATTCGTCGACGGGCTCATCAAGATCGGGGGCGAGAAGATCGACGAAGCGTGGGACCGAGGGCGCTTCGCCTCCGGTGTCGCCACGCGCGTCGGCCTCTTCCTGCGTGGCGACTACCTGGCCCGGATCCACCTCGTGGGGCGCGCGGGACTTTTCGCCCACGAACTGGCGCACGTGAGCCAGAGCAAGCTCCGAGCAGGCGGGCGCGGCAGACCCGCGCAGTGGATCCTCGAGGGCCATGCCGACTGGGTCAAGTTCAAGGTGCTCGACCTGCTCGGATATCGACCCTACGCCGAGTCGCGGGACACGGTCGTACGCGCCGCCCTCGGATCGACGACCCCGATCAAGTTCTTCCCTGACCTCCCGGCGCTCGCCAGCAACGCGGCCTGGACCCAGTCGGTGAATCGGCTCGGCGCCCCGGCGACATATGGGCAGGCATTCCTGGCGGTCGACTGGCTCGTCGAGCAGCATGGCAGCGCGAAGCTCACGGAATTCTTCGGGCGCTTCGCGCTCGACGCCGATCCGCGGGCGCACTGGGGGACGGTGTTCCCGATCCCGTATCGCCAGTTCGGCGACGACTTCCGCGCGCGGCTGAATAGCCTGGGCCGGCCTACGCCGCCGGCAGGAGTGGGCAGCCCGGCGGCGTCGCCGCCCGCTTCTTCTCGATGATCGCCGAGGCGTACTTCTCGAGGTAGTGCGTGATCGTCTCGACCCGGATCTTCACCGACCCGGAGGGCTTGGTGGAGTCGAGGTCCTGGAAGGAAAAGAAGAGCGTGCCCGAGCGCTCGACGATCTGCTGCACCGGCGTGTACGTCGGCTGGTCCATCCCGCACTCGTAGGACGACATGCGGACCACGCAGGCGATCCACGGGATCCGGGCCGCCACCTTGGCGCCCCACAGAATCTCGTTCGTGTTGGAGCTGTAGGACGACGGCCACACGTCGTGGATGTCGAACGCGGACTTGATGTGGCCGGCGCGGATGTCCTCGCCGAACGCCCACTGCATCAGATCGTCGTCGATCGGGAAATACTGCATCCAGAGGATCGGGTAGCCGTAGGCCTGCAGATCGACCTCGATCTCGTGGCCGATGCCCGGGTCCATGTGGTACGGCCGCGCGATCACCATCAGGCACGCCCGGTTCTCCCGAGCGCACCACTCCAGTACTTCGCGCGACTTTTTCCGGAGACGGTGGCTGAAGTCGCGCAGGGCGCGGAAGCCCGCCTCCACCGCCCGCCCGGTTTCCTCGTAGGTCAGCCCCGGCAGCGCGTCGCGCATCGTCGCGAACAGCTGCTTGGGCACCAGCAACGGCTCGTCGAGCGAGACGAACGGCGTGACGTACTTGATACCCGCCTCGGCGAAGGCGTCCTGCTCCTTGATGAAGCCGGCCTTGATGTTCTCGGGAGCGGCCATGACCCGCGGGCACGTGAGCGACTTGGCCACGTGGCCGGAGAGGAACGAGGGCAGGTTGTAGATCATCGGCGAGAGCAGGATGTCCAGCTTCTGCTTCTGGCCGAAGACGAGCTCGCCGTAGTGGCCGGAGATGCACTTCACCGGGTAGCAGCAGTCCACGGTGCCCCGGCCCTTGCCGAACTGCCGGCCCTGCTCCTCGGAAGTGTCCGACGAGAAGACGACGTTGCGCGGGTCCACGCCGAGCGCTCCGAGGAACCCCATCCAGAACTGATGGGTGTTCCAGAGGTTCAGGACACGCGGAATGCCGATCCGGAGCTTATTCCGCGGCGACGACGGCGGTGCTGACCCGGCGGAACGCGTCCTTCCGAACCATCTCGGCAACGTTAGGGTACTCACGCTTGACCTCCTCGAGCTTCGCCTTCACCACGCGCATCTCGTTGACGTCCTCGACGAGCCCCTTGGGACACGAGTTGTTGCTGATGACGCGCTCCCAGCCGGGCGCCAGCGGCAGCTTGCTCCACTCGCGGCCCTTGGCGCCCGGGAGCTGGACGTCGATGAACGTCCGCGTGCAGTTGATCGGGCACCACTTGCAGACGGTCGCGGCGCTGGTCGTGCTCGTGTAGGTCAGCGCGGCGATGGCGTCGAAGCCCCGGAAGTGCGACGCCTCGCCGCGCTTCCGCCAGTCGCCGGCGCAGAGCGCCGCGCCGATGGCACCGGCCTCGCCGGAGTACGGGTGCAGGACCACCTCGGCGTCGGGCACCTTGCCCCGGATGAAATCCACCTGCGCCTTGACCACCGCCATGTTGCGGTGGGTGCCGCCCTGCAGGATGAACTTGCGGCCGGCCGCGCGCAGATTCTGGAGCTGGCCCGCGTAGATCCAGACATTGACCGGCAGGACCGCCGCCAGCGCGGCCATGATCTCCTCGGCCGACCAGCCCTTGCGCTGCTGGTTGACGATATCCGACTGGAGGAAGACGCCGCAGCCCATCGTGAGGCTCGGCATGGCCTTCGCCTGGAACGCGCGGTCGGCGTAGGCCTCGAGCTTGATGTTGTAGCGCTCGGCCACGCCCTGCAGGAAGGCGCCGTTGCCCGACGAGCACTGCGAGTTCAGGCGGAAGTCGGCGACGGTCCCCTGTCGCAGGATCATGATCTTGACGTCCGTGCCGCCCACGTCGCAGATGACGTCGGCGTCGGGATAGAAGTGGAGTGAGGCGGTCGCGTGGGCCACCGTCTCCACCACGCCCATGTCGGCGCCCAGGACGTCCTTCAAGAGATCTTTGCCGTAGCCGGTGAGCGCGAGCGCGCCCACGTCGGTGAACCCGGCCTCGCGTACCTGGTGGAACAGCGACTGGGCGTCCTCGATCGGGTTGCCCTTGCTGAGGGCGTAGCACGAGAACAAGAGCTCGCGGTCCTCGGAGAGGACGACCGCCTTGGCGGTCGTACTGCCGAAGTCGCAGCCGAGCAGCACGGTGCCAACGTGCTGCGCACGCGCGTCGCCGGCGCCGCAAGTCGGCGCGGGCTTCACGTACTCGCTCACGAACGTCGCCAGGTCGGCGGCGCCGGCGACCAGGCCGCGGGCGCCCTCCTTGGCCTTCGCTTCGTGCTGGCCTTCCTCGACCCACCACTTCAGCTTGTCGCGCCCCTGGTAGACGCCGATCTCGGGCTTCTCGCCCTGGCCGATCTCGATGCAGCCGAGACAGGCGTAGTAGAGGGCCTCGGCGGGGATGTTGATGAGCGAAGCGGGTTCGCGGCCGCCCAGATCGAGCTTCCGCTGGGACCAGAGCTTGGCGAGGTGATGGCGCCACGCCTCCTGCAAGCCTTTGAAGAAGAGGTTGGGGCCGCCGAGCAGCAGCACTTCGGGCGCCGGCGTGTTGCCCTTGGTCAGCGTGGCCAGATTCTGATAGACGACCGCCTCGAAGAGGCTGGCGATGATCTCCTCGACCGGCACCCCGGTCTTCACCAGGGAGTTCGCGTCGGTCTCGGCGAAGATGCCGCACTTGCTCGAGACCTTGTGCAGGGCCATGCCCTCGTAGGGCATCTCGGCCAGGCGCTCGCCGGGCACCTGCAGCTTGCGCGCGGTCTTCTCGATGAACGTCCCGGTGCCGCCGCTGCAGGCCGACTGCATGTAGACTTGCTTGGAGCGCCCGGTCCCGGTGGCGGTGAAGAAGATCGTCTTCATGTCCTCGCCGCCGATCTCGGAGACGAAGCGCACGTCGGGATGCTGGCGCTCGACGCAGGCGGCGACGGCGACGACCTCCTGGATGAGCTTGGCGCCGACCTGCGGAGCGATGAAGCCCGCGCCGGACCCGGTGAAGAACACGCGGTCGGCGCCGGCCGTCAAACCGGCCTCGGTCTCCATGCGCGCGAGGAACTCGAGGACCTTTTCGGCCTGGCGGGTGTTGTGCCGCTGGTAGTCCTGCCAGCGGACCTTGCCGTCCTCGATCACCACCGCCTTGACGGTGGTCGAGCCGACGTCGACGCCCGCGAATTTCATGGTGCTGGGGGGGCCTGGACCCCCCCAGACCCCCCGGTCGCGTTGCGCCCGAACGCCCTCATGACCGACCCAACTTCTTCGCGACGTGCAGGACGAGCTTCGCGGCCGTGCCGGCGGCGGTGCCGTCGTGCGGAATGGCGTACGTCGCCTGCTTCATCTCGGGGTGCGCGTGCAGGTACGCGCGCACCTCGTCCACGCTGAGCCCCGTGCGCGTGAGGGTCTCGTCGAACTCGCGCTGGGCGCGCTTCTTGGCCTCGGTCAGGATCATCTGGCAGCGCGACAGCGCGTGGACCTCGGCGTCGCCCTTGATCTCGAGCGGCGCGTAGAGGATCTCCGGATACTTGCCGATCACGCCGGCCATGGCGCCGATCGACATGGTGTTCGGCATGCAGGAGTACGGCGACAGCTCGCAGATCATGTGGGCTTTCTTCTTGTGGTAGGCCCACAGCGTCTTGCCGACCAGCATGTCACCCTCGCCGCCGTCGAGGTTTCTGTGGAAGTACGGCGCCGCCAGCCGCCGCAGCTCGAACTGACTCGGGCTCTCGTGCGGCAGGTTGCCCATCGCGCGGCGCAGGCGGTTGACGGTCAGGCGGTAGATGCCCTGCGCCACCCGCCCCAGCCCGAGCTTCAGGCGCGCGTGCTTCTCGATCCCGCTGTAATCCTCGAAGCGCTGCAACCCGAGCCGCAGCAGGTAGTCCATCCAGATCGTGATGGCCGCCGGGTAGACCTCGGCGCCCTCGGCCTCGAGCCACCGGTGGATGTTGTAGTTCGGATCGCCCTCGACGGTCTGGAGATAGAACTCGCCGGTGATCTTGACCGTCGGCTTCACGCGCAGACGGTCGACCTCGATCTCGGCGAACTTCTTGCGCACCTCGCGCATCGCCCGGGCGAAGTACGGCGTGGTGAGGTGCCACAGCACCGACTTCTTGGGCGACATCTTCGGCCGGTTGCGAAAGACCGTGTAGAGATATTCCACGCTCTCCTTGACGACCGCTTCGGTCTGGCCCGGCAGCACCTCGTATGGCCGAACCTGGTACTCGAGGTCCTGCACGAGGTCGGTGCAGAAGATGCCCCACAGACAGCCGAGCGTCATCGGCAGGTTGAGGTCGAGGCCGTCGCCCATGTTCTGGTCCAGGTTGTCCTGGGCCATCAGGAACATCCGGAACCTCTCGAGCCCGCTGTTGCGCAGCGCCAGCTCGTAGCTCGCGTGGTACTGGCCGAAGCGGCAGGCGCCGCAGGAGCCGGCCGTGAGATAGACGTACTTCTCGTTGACCTCCTCGACGCCGACCTGCTTGGACTCCTTCTTCAGAAAGTTCACGAGGTTGCCGGTCGTGAAGCTGGTCGGGCAGCACTGGCCGATGTCGGCGGTCTCACGGCCGGTCAACAGATCTTGCTTGGTGGCCACCGGCAGGATCTGCGCCTTGTAGCCGCTGCTTTCCAGCACCGCCTGGATGATCCGCTCGACGCGCCAGTGGAGACCTCCGAACAGGATCGTCACCGAGTCGCGCTCGGCGCGGGTGAAGGGTCGGGGCGTATAGGCACGATAGTGATCAGTCGCTACGGTCGCCATTCCGTCCTCCCTTGACGAACCGGTCCACCCAGGATTCGAGGAGCCGCACTGTGCCAAAGCCTGGAAGCCGGCGGATGGTGTCGTCGACCTTGCGGGCCGCGGCACGGCCCTCCTCGTCACCGAAGAGGTAGCCGGCCATGAAGCGAAGCTCGTTTCGCGGCTGGACCCCGCTACCCACCGGGCTCCAGAAGCGGTCCACCAGGAAGCGCGCGACCCGGGCTGCGACGGGGCGCTGAAGCCGGATCTCCGCCTGGCGATAGTAGAAGAAGAAGTGACGCGACTCGTCACGCTGGATGTGGTCCAGCAGCCCCGAGAGCACGGGGTGTCCGGCGCGTGCCGCCAGGCGGCGATAGCCCGTGAGGGCAGTCAGCTCGTTGATCGCGCCCCACGTCATGTGCACCGCGCAGAATTCCGGCCAGAGCCGGGACAGCATCGCGGTCCCCCGCGCCTCGAGCCACTGGGCGGGGTTCTCGCGCCCGTGCGGCGTCGGGCGCGGATCAAGGGGGTGGCCCGCGGCGGCCAGGAAGCGCTCGAGCGCGATGCCGTGAAAGGTCTCCTCATGGACCCAGCACGCCAGGAACGCCGCGACGTCCGGATCGTCGATCGCGCGCGTCGCCAGCAGCGACCGGAGATACACGATCGTGTGGCTCTCGATGTCCTGCATGTACCGCAGCGTGCGGATGGCCTCCGGCGACAGCGGGTGCTTCGGCACGTCGGCCCAGTCGACGGCCCACAGGTCCACCGCACCGGAGCGCGCCAGATACGTGTCGATGTCGAAGGCGGCCATCCCTCGAGCCAAGGGTAACGCGGATGCCATCACCAGTCACTACGTCCAGTTGTGGGCGTCCGGATGGGCGGTCGCGCTCAGCCGGCCTTGTCGAGCTTGTTGCGCAAGGTCTCGACCTGCTGGTGAAAGGGCTGACCGCCTGGGTCGGTCATCGGCGTCTTGTCCGCGAGCCCGGTATGGAGCTCGACGAGCAACGGCCCCTCGTCGCTGAGGATCGACGACAGGCGCCGCTTGAAGTCATCGAAATCGGTGACGGCATACGCCTTCCGGTAGCCTGCGCCCTTGGCCATCTGCACGAAATCGACGGTGAGCCCGCCGGGAATCTCCTGGGCCCCGGAGGTGTGGTAGACGCCGTTCTTGAAAATGAGATGCGTGAGGTTGCGGGGCGCGGCGCCGGCGATCGTGGCCAGGGAGCCGAGCTGCATCAGGAGCGAGCCGTCGCCGTCGAATACGACCACCCGGCGCTTCGGCATCGCGAGCGCCAGCCCGAGCCCGAGCGACGAGGCGCCACCCATGAAGCCCACGCAGCCGATCGAGAGGTCGTCGGGCGCGATGGTCCGCCAGGCCGGCGAGGTCGTCATGGTCGGCACGCAGATCGCATTGCCGCGGGCGCCGGCGATTGCGCGCAGCACATCCTCGGGCTTGATGGCCATCTAGCTGGTCTCCAGGCCGACGAGCACCGCCGCCGGCCCGCGCCGCTCGCGGCTCAGGCGGTAGTACTCGGGGATCAGGTGGACGTCGTCCGGACCTTCGAGGCGCGCGTGTGGGACGCCGAACGTGTCCAGCAGCGGCTCGGCGAAGCGCACCATCGAATGTCGCGACTCTTTCGGGTCGCGATCCTTCTCGCGCTGGAGCAGGCCGATCATATAGAACATCGGCACGCGCCCGTCCATCGCGACGCCACGCAGCGTGTTCACCGAGGCGTAGAGCCCGGCGTGCTGGATCATGAGCACGCACGGCTCGCCCCCGATCCAGAGGCCGGCGCCGACGGCGTTGGCCTCGTCTTCGGTGGCGCAGGTGACCACGCGCAGCGCCCGCTCCTTATCGAGGGCGGCGAGCACCGTCTTCTGATGCGTGTCGGGCACGCTCAAGATCCAGCCGAGCGGCTCGCGTGTGTTCCCCCCGCGCGCCTCGCGGAACGTGTCCTTGAGCGTGTCGATGATCAGCGGCGCGGGAATCGATTCGGGCATTCCGGCCTCCCGTGAGAAGATCGACTTATCCTACGCTAATCCGCGCGAAGAGAGGATCCCCATGCTCAAAGCCCTCCCGGTCTCGGTCGCCCTCGTCCTGGCCGCGGTGCTCGCCGCCGGCGCCGCGGGACCCGACCTCACGAGCGAAGACCAGAAGACGCTCTATGCCCTCGGGCTCGTGATCAGCCAGAACCTGTCCTCCTTCAATCTGAGCCAGACCGAGCTGGACGCCGTCCTGGCCGGTGTCAGCGATGGCGTGCTCAAGAAGGAGTTCAAGGTGGACATGAAGGGCTACGGGCCGAAGATCACGGCGCTTCAGACGGCGCGCGCGGGAGCCGCGGCGGCGGTCGAGAAGAAACTGGGGCAGACGTATCTCGACAAAGCGGCGGCGGAAAAGGGCGCGACGAAAACGGCGTCCGGGATGGTCATCACGACGCTCAAGGCGGGCACCGGCGCCGCGCCCAAGGCCACCGACCGCGTGAAGGTCCACTACCACGGCATGCTCACCGACGGTACGGTCTTCGACAGCTCGGTCCAGCGCGGGGAGCCCATCACCCTGCCGCTCAACGGAGTGATCCGGTGCTGGACCGAGGGGGTGTCGATGATGAAGGTCGGCGGCAAGAGCCGGCTCGTGTGCCCGTCGGACATCGCGTACGGCGATCAAGGCCGGCCGCCCGTGATCAAGCCCGGCGCCACGCTGGTGTTCGAGGTCGAGCTGCTCGAGATCGCGAAGTAGCGGTCCTTATACACCGCGAGGGACGCGCCCCGCAACCGCGCGCACCTTGCGCGGGGCCGCGAGCCACATTGCGACCGCCGAGACGATGCTGGCCCCGATCGCGATCCAGAACGCGAGCACGTAGCTTCCGGTGTAATCGTGCAGCGCGCCGGCGACCCAGGGACCGATGGCGCCGCCGACAATCGACGCCAGGCTGAGTGTGCCAAAGATCGTCCCGTAGTGCTTGCCCTGGAACAACTCCGCCGGGATCGCGCCGAAGACCGACGCGAGGCCGTAGCCGAGCACGCCCTGCGAGGCCACCATCAGATAGAGGAGCGTGGGCGCCGGATGCTGGCGCATGACCAGGAGCAGCGCGTGCGCGCGTTGACGCCGATGCCCATCGTGACGAAGGCCACGGCGACGATGAACCAGCCATAAAAGAACGGGAGTGCGACGAATGAAAGGCGCATGGAGGTCCGGTTTCGAGCCAGGTGATTCTACTGTATGATCCGGCTCTACCGTCCAAGGAGGCGTCTCATGCTGGGCGACATCGTCGAGTTGACGGTCGTGGTGCGAGACCTGGACGCCGCGGTCGAGCGGTTCAGCCGCCTCTTCGGGCTCAAGGTTCACCATCGCGCGGAGTCGAAGGAGTTCGGGTTCAAGAACGCGATCCTCCCGACGGGGATCGGCCACATCGAGCTGTTGCAGCCGACCGACCCGGACAAAGCGGTCGGCCGTTTCCTCGCCAAGCACGGCGAAGGCGTCTATCTCGTGGGCTTCGAGTGCCACGACATTCCGGGGAGCGTCGAACGCCTGAAGGAGGCCGGGGTCCGGGTCGACGGACGCCGCGCGGACGTCGCCTGGGTCCACCCGCAAGACACGCACGGGCTCTTCGTCGAGCTCCGGAAGCGCGAGACGTACGCCTGAGCATGCAGACCTTCCGCTTCGAGCTCGGCGAGCTGCCACCGGAAGCGGAGGCTCTCCGCGCAGAGGTGCGCGAGTTCCTGCGTCGGGAGCTGGGCGACGCGACGCCGGTGCGGCGCGCGCACTCATGGGGCGGCTTCGACCGCGAGTTCAGCCGCAAGATGGGCGCGCGGGGCTGGATCGCGATGACGTGGCCGAAGCGCTACGGCGGCCACGAGCGCAGCGCCCTCGAGCGCTACGTCGTGCTCGAGGAGATGCTCGCCGCCGGCGCCCCGGTGTCCGCCCACTGGATCGCCGACCGCCAGTCCGGGCCCTTGCTCCTGCGCTTCGGCACCGAGGCGCAGCGCCAGAAGTTTCTTCCGGCCATCGCGCGCGGCGAGCTGGCGTTCGCGATCGGGATGAGCGAGCCCGACGCGGGCTCCGACCTCGCGTCGCTGCGCACGCGGGCCGAGCGGGTCGCCGGGGGCTACCGGGTCAACGGCACCAAGGTGTGGACGAGCAACGCCCATCTCGCCGACTACATGATCGCGACCTTCCGGACTCATCATGACCCGGCGAAGAAGCACGAGGGGCTCACGCAGTTCCTGGTGGACACGAAGCTCCAGGGCATCACGATGAGCCCGATCATCGACCTGGCGGGCGCGCATCACTTCAACATGGTCGTCTTCGAGGACGCGTTCGTGCCCGAAGACATGCGGGTGGGCGAGGAGGGCGCGGGCTGGAAGCAGGTGACGACCGAGCTCGCGTTCGAGCGGAGTGGGCCGGAGCGGTACCTGTCGAGCTTCGCGCTGCTGCTCGAGCTGATCCGCGAGGTGGGGAAGGACCCGGGCGAGCGCGCTGCTGGCACGGTCGGTCGCCTCGTGGCGCAGCTGGCCACGCTGCGGCAGATGTCGCTCTCGGTCGCCCTGATGCTCGAGGCCGGTGAGAGTCCGAACCTCGAGGCCGCCGTGGTCAAAGACGTCGGCACGACCTTCGAGCAGGAGATTCCCGAGGTTGTCCACGCCCTGCTCGGCGTCGAGCCGACGATCGACTCCGGGAGCGATCTGCAGCAGGTGCTCGGCTTTCTCATGCAGCGGGCGCCGTCGTTTTCGCTTCGCGGCGGCACGCGCGAGATCCTGCGCGGCATCATCGCGAGGGGGCTGGGTCTGCGATGAACGAGCTGCGGACGATTCTCGGCGACGTCGTCGCGCGTCTCTTCACCGACCGCGTGACGAAAGAGCTCCTCGAGGCCGCCGAGACCGGCGAGTGGCCCGACGGCCTGTGGCAGGCGGTCGAGGAGAACGGCCTGACGCTGCCGCTCGTTTCCGAAGCGAAGGGCGGCGCCGGCGGCACGTGGGGTGACGCCTTCGTGGTGACGCGCGCGGCCGGGCGCCACGCGGTCCCGCTGCCGCTCGCCGAGACCATCGTCGCGTCGTGGCTCCTGTCCGAGTCCGGGCTGGACGTACCGTCCGGGCCACTGACGGTGGCGCCGGTCCATCGTGAAGACACGCTGCGACTCGCTCGCGCCGGCGGCGGCTGGCGCCTCAGCGGCACCGCCGCGCGGGTGCCGTGGGGCGCCGCGGCGGGCCACGTCGTGGTCGTCACCGAGACCGAGGGGCGGACGATGGTCGCGCTGGCGGCCCGCGGCGCCGGCGAG
>WNFS01005841.1_pt1 | contig 18051 bp, 24 predicted proteins | sample 5400141 | NCBI WGS metagenome assembly WNFS01 (sample SAMN13153358, study PRJNA577476) | soil metagenome | isolation source: 60 cm saprolite under Madrone tree | place: USA:California | collected 2016-06-14
GCGATGCCGCTCAATAGTTACCTCCTGTTCGAGGAATTGGATACCAAGCCGGGCGACTGGATCATTCAGACTGCATCCAACGGTGCGGTCGGACGCGTGGTTGTGCAGCTTGCGAAATCGCGCAAGGTGAATGTGATCAGCCTTGTTCGTCGCGACGATGGGATCGCCGAGATGGAGGCGCTGGGCGCCGAGCACGTGCTTTCAACCGAGAGCGACGGTTGGGTGGCCCGCGTGCCTGAGATCTCCGGCGGCGCACCGATCAAGGGGGCCATCGATTCGGTTTCCGGTCCCACCGCCTCGCCGCTCGCAAGTGTTCTCGCGCCGGGCGGCCTGTTCCTTTCGTTTGGAGCAATGTCGGGCAAGCCGATCGTTCTCGATCCAGGCAAACTGATTTTTGGCGGCATCACCGTCAGGGGCTTCTGGGGAGCGAAATGGATCGAACGGGCGAGTTCCGCGGACAAATTGCGCGTGCTCGGCGAAGTCATACGGCTCGTGCAGGACGGAACGATCAAGCTCGGCGTCGAAGCCGAATATGATCTGGCAAACGTCAAGGAAGCGGTGGCCCGTTCCGACCAATCGGGGCGTGCCGGCAAGGTGCTTCTGACAGCCGCAGCGTGAGCGCCATCAACATCGGGTAATGCAGATGAGGGATCCGCGATGATTACTAAAGAACTGTTCGATCTGAGTGGCAAGGTGGCGCTGATCACCGGCGGCTCGCGAGGCCTCGGACTGCAAATGGCCGAAGCTCTCGGGGATATGGGCGCAAAGGTCGCAATCAGCGCCCGCAAACAGGACGAACTCGATACTGCATCGTCCTATTTGACCGCCAAGGGCATCGATGTATTGACCGTCGTCAATGATCTTGCCGGTGATGCTGCCTCCAAGCCCGAAGAGGGGTTGGTGAGCACGGTTCTGGATCGCTTCGGTGCAGTCGATATTTTGGTCAACAACGCCGGAATGGTTCGGGGCGGCGCGGCGGTAGATCTAACGCCCGAGAGCTGGGGCAGGATGATGGCACTGAACGTCGATGCCTGCTTCCGGGTTGCCCAGACGATAGTGCGTAGATCGATGATGCCGCAAAAGTCTGGCAAAATCATCAACATTGCCTCGATTGCGGGACTTGGCGGTCCACGGCCGGACGGCAAGATTTTTGCGGTCGCTTACAACACCAGCAAGGGCGCGCTCATCACGATGACCCAGGCCTTGGCGACCGAATGGGGCAAGTACAATATCAACGTCAACGCGCTGTGCCCGGGCTATTTTCCGACCAAGCTGTCGGCTGGCTTGGCCGAAGGTGCGCCGGGGATCATCGCGGTCACCCCAATCGGCCGGGTTGGCGGCGAGCATGACATCAAGGGAGCCGCGGTCTTTTTTGCCTCTGAGGCCTCTCGCCATATCACCGGTCAAGCCCTGGCGATCGATGGTGGCGGATCGGCGGTAATCCTCAATTGATGGCCCATGGCTGGCCCGAATGATGGTGTCCAATTCGATTTGAGCGCAAGGGTCTGCCAACCCAATGTTGCATGCGGCGCGCGAGCCGGTTCTCGAGAGAAAATCGCTGGCTTCAGAAACTAGCCAACACATCCCTGATCGGAGGATTTCGTGATTTACGTCGTCGCCACGCTAACGGTAAAGCCTGAAAGCCGCGCCGAGCTGATTGCCGGCGCGCAAGCCTGCATTGCGGAAACCCGCAAGGAAGCCGGCAACATCGCCTACGACATGCACGAAAGCGTCACCGAGTCGACCAAGATGGTATTCGTCGAGCAATGGGAAAATGTCGCGGTCCTTGCTCCACACGAGGCCAGTGAACACGTAAAGGCATTCGTCCGTATCGTGGCCAAATGTCTCGCGGCGCCACCGAAGATCGAAATCATCACGCCCGCGAAAGTCGACGTGCGATAGATTCGTAATGCAAGTCTCACCCGACGTCCACTTGCCCCCGCAGGGCCGCGACTACCGGCTCGATGTGCTCCGCGGGGTCGCAAACTGGGCCATCTTTCTCGATCACATCCCAAACAATGTGGTCAACTGGATCACAACACGGAACTACGGATTCGCGGACGCCGCAGATCTGTTTATTTTCATTTCGGGATACACCGTCGCGTTCGTCTATGGACGAATGATGATCAGCCGCGGCTTCGTAATCGCCGGCACTCGCATCTTCAAACGGGCGTGGCAGATCTACGTTGCACATCTGGTGCTGTTTGTCATCTATATCGCAGAGGTCGGCTATCTAGCAAAGAGATACAACGATCCGAAGCTACTGCACGAATTCAATGTGGCGGGCTTCATGCAAGACCCCGCCGAAACGCTGTACCAGGGTCTTATCCTGGCGTTCAAACCCGTCAACATGGACGTGTTACCGCTCTATATCGTTCTGATGGTGGTGTTTCCCCCGGTGCTTTGGGCGCTCTTGCGTAAGCCGAATCTGACGCTGTTTGCATCTTTCGCACTGTATCTCGCCGCCCGCCATCTTGGTTGGAATCTCATGGCTTATCCTGCCGGCTCCTGGTACTTCAATCCGTTCACCTGGCAGTTCCTTTTCACGATCGGTGCATGGTTCGCGTTGGGCGGCACCAGGCAATCGATGCCGTTGGTGCAATCACGCTGGCTGACGCTCCTTGGAGCTGCGTATCTCCTGTTTGCGCTCTTCATCACGCTGGGCGGACGGTTCCTAAACATGGAGAGCATCCTGCCGTATTGGCTTTATGCAGCGTTCATTCCGAACGACAAGACCAACCTCGACCCATCACGCATCGTTCATTTCCTCATTGTCACGTTCTTCATCATCAGGTACGTGCCGCGCGATTGGGCCGGATTCGATCGACCGTTCTTTCGGCCGATGATTCTTTGTGGGCAACAGTCCCTTGAGGTCTTCTGCTACGGCATCTTCCTGGCCGGCGCAGCCCACATCATTCTTGTTGAAGTTTCGGACGCTATTTCGATGCAGGTGCTGGTGAGCATCGCCGGAATCGCACTGATGACAAGTCTTGCATACTACCGTTCGTGGTCAAAGAAGCTGGACAAGCCGGCTGCAAAAATAACCCCGGCGGCGGCGTCCAATATCGCGAACGCGTAACGATCAATCAGTCAAAGTATCGAGCGTAGGTCAGATCGTTCGAACGCAACTGCGATCGCCCCACGGGCGAGCCTGCTGCAAAAGGAGCGAAGCCATGTCCGAACTAAAGGGTAAGGTCGTTGCGATCACCGGAGCAAGCAGCGGAATCGGTGAAGCCACTGCCCGCCACCTCGCTGAGCAGGGCGCCAGGGTGGTGTTGGGCGCGAGACGAGATGATCGGCTGAAGGCGTTCGCCGCTGAGCTCGAGAAGGCGGGCGGCGAGGCCGAACCACTGCGGTTTGATGCCACGAAGCGCGACGACGTTGCTGCGTTCGTCAAGCGGGCGCAGGATCGATTCGGCCGGCTCGATGTGCTCGTTAGCAATGCGGGGCTGATGCCGCTTTCGCTGCTGGAAGAGGTGAAGGTCGATGAATGGGACCGCATGATCGATGTCACCATCAGGGACGTGCTTCATGGCATCGCGGCTGCATTACCGGTTTTTCGCGCAGCCGGATCGGGTCTTTTATTAATGTGTCATCCGTCTCCGGCCTGCAGGTAGCGCCGACCACGGAGGCCTATTCCGGCACCAAGTTCGCGGCCCGAGCGATTTCCGCGGGCCTTCGGCAGGAAGCCGGCAGCAAGATTCGCGTCACGACGATTTGCCCAGGGGCGGTGAAAACCGAACTCGCTGAAACCATCAGCCCCGGCCCAAAAAGCGCATCAATGCGTCTCAGGCGACCATCGAGCAGCCCGCGAATATCGACGTCAACGAAATCGCGGTTCGGCTCACCGCGCAGCCGACATAGACCTTGGGCCACGCTGTGCAGCGTCTTCGGAGGCTATCCAAGCTATTGAATGAAACTCTCGGTACTTCAGACTTTCTTTGACCGTGATACCAGACGCATCGACGATTTGTTGGCTCGGCGCGCTTTCAAAGTGAGATTGGTCAGTGTGAGCTTTCTCCCCCGCTCAGAGCGTACCTCGATGTGAGCAACGGGCGATTGATCCCGGCCATCTAACATGTCGGCTGGATAATTTCCTTTTGGAAATAGCCACCGGTCCCCCCATTGCCGCAACGCAATGATCGTCGCAAACAGATCCTCGCCCTTTTCAGTCAAAACATATTCATGACGTTTGGCATCACTGTGAACAGGGCGGCGCTCCAGCACGCCCCCATCTACGAGCTTTTTGAGGCGCGTTGTTAGAAGATTACGAGAGATTCCAATCTGCTTCTGAAAGTCATCAAATCGGCGAACGCCGCCGAATGCTTCCCGTAGGATAAGGAGGCTCCCCCATTCCCCTATTAGATCAACAGAACGTGCCATCGGGCAATTGGCGTCGGCCCAGCTTTTTCTTTGCATGGGCGCATATTACGCGCGACCAAGTGCGAATTTAAACTCTAAAATTGGTCGTACGATTCAATCATTTAAGTCTCCCAAATTGACCGCTGCCGGCAGTCGATCGCGGTTGGGGCGTCCTTTCCTTGAATTGACGCCAAGTCGCGCAGAAGTCGTATGATGACACTAGCTTGCCGCGCCTACGGCCTGTGGCGAGCGCGTGATATGCAGCTGCCAGATCTCCTCCGGGTCAACCCGACTTGTCCCATGTCTTGGCCCGCAACCGCCGGCGACTTCCGCCGGGGCGACAACCTTAGCAAACGGGCCGAAACGAGAAACTGCCCCGCCTTCCAAAGACTTCGGACACAGTCGTCCGATAAGAACACGACAGAAAGTGAACGGGGTCGTTTTCCGCGTCCCTCTCAGTTCGACCGTTCGTCAAGCGGTTTGATGCGGACGGAATAGTTAGATCTCGGGGTGGCCCGGCAGCCGTTGAGAAAGAGGGCGACGCAGGATTGAACACGCTCCTCGATCTGTTGTCGCGAAGGAAGCGGCTTATCCGCGTAAATAGTCTCTCGTCGCGGTCCCGATACGAGCATTCCGATGAGGAACCCTGCAGCCTCATCGCAATCATCGATAGAGATCGAACCGTACGAGACTTGTTCCCGGAGCCATTTCGACAGTTCTGCTGTAATGCGCACAAAGCCGGCCGTATAGAATGACGCCGCCAATTTAGGGAAGCCTAACATTTCCTGCAAAATCAGGCGCTCAAGGGAGAGGATTTCAGGGTGAAGAGCAATATTTGCACAAAAGATCAGTGCTTGATGAAGCCCCACGTCGATCGCGGCATTCCTTGGGACACGCAATTTGAATTCTATCGCAAGCTGGTCAAAACGATCCGACACGAAGTCTTTGAGCAAACGCGCCTTGTTCGGAACAATACGATAGAGCGTCTTAGTTGAAACGCCGGCACGGTGTGCCACGTCTTCCATGCTAGTCGCGGCATAACCGTTGGCTTCAAATTCATGTCGAACGGCTTCGAAGATAAGTCTTCGCGTTTTTTCGTCGGAACGAACTTGCGGACGCCCGCGATGATCTTTTTCAATCATGTATGTCGATCACATCATCACACGATTCTTATTGAGATCAGACGACAAAGCATGTCCCGGATCTTCTTTTCGCGTGTTAGGCCTCCTGAATCGCCTGCGCGGCCTGACGGATCAAATCGAGGGCAAAATCGGGCTTCGAGAGCATCGGAACATAGTTGCGTTCGGTCTCGGAGTGAGGCGCCCAGACAAGCTTTTGGTCCGGTTCAGGCAAATCTCCCGCATGCGATGTCGTGCGGCCGCAGCTATACACGTCCAATTTTCAATATGAGAAAGATGTCCGTGACAGAGAACTGGCTCTGCGGGCTCTGCGAGGTTTCGTTTTCATTAAGTGCGAGCGCGGCGATATAGATCAGTCCGGCGATACGCGGGTCGGTCCCGGCGCAGTAACGAGTGTGCCGCTGTTGGAATAGGCTACCAGGAGCGCTGGACTTTTGACCCGCCCCAAAGCGCTCTTTCACGGCCACGACGTCACCTGTAAGGCTGCCAAGGCCGTGCTCAGCCGCGATCATCTCGTGTCCCTCTGCTTGAAGAATAGGAATCAATTTCCCGAAAGAGGCGTTACAGCGATCAGTGGCTCTCGGATCAGTGAACCGCCCTGGATTTTACGTCGGACGCCGCCTTGTCGGACGTGGCCTCGATGGCCTCCAGAATGACTGACGTGACGGCATCCGGCTTCGAGAGAATCGAAACGTGGCTCGCGTCCACTTCGAGTGTGTGAGCTCCGATCGCATGGGCCATCGCGGGTTCGTCGGCGGGAGCAATCATTCGATCCTGCTTGGAAACAATGTACCAGGTCGGCTTGTCGTGCCACGCAGCTTTCACCACCTTATCGTCGAAAGCTCTCGCGGCTGTCGGCCCTTGAGTTGCGGCCAAAACCGCAGCTTCCGATCTAGGGAGATCTTGAGCAAAATCTTCTTCAATCCCCTTGGGAGTGATCTTCAGGAAGCCTGCCGCATCGGCCACAACTTCCTTCAGGCCTGGCGTCGGCGGCGCGCCGTTGCCAAGATCGTTAACAGATTGGCCGGGATCGGGCGCGAACGCGGCGACGTAGACCATTCCCTTTACCTTGGGAGCGACGCCGGCCTGCGTGATAACCACTCCTCCCCACGAATGGCCGACCAGAATCACGGAGCCTTTCGCAGCTTTTATCGCGCGATCTACGGCTGCGACGTCGTCGTCGAGAGATGTGAGTGGGTTTTGGACCGCGACGACTTCTGCGCCCTTATGCTGAAGGCGGGAAATAACCTTGTTCCAGCTTGAGCCGTCTGCCCAAGCACCATGCACCAGGATGACTGTCGCTGTCGCGAGTACGGTGGAAGCCGTCGGCATCTTGTGATCGTCCACCAGCGTCGGAGCTGTGCGGTGAAATACCGTGTCCGGCGCCAAGAGACAATCCGCACCATAGCTCCAAACACTTTGGACACCACGGATGAAGTGCTCAAGGCGCCGGATGGTACAGTGGCTATGTGGCCGGCGGGGCTCAAGCACGCTGAGACTCCTCGCCAGATGAAACGGAGACCTTAAGGAACGGCTCGGGCACAAAAGCTAACGCAAATCGGCCGCCGTACGACGTGACGCCATGGATCGGCCGGACGACGAAGCTCCCGACGTAGATGGACGCTCCTGTCGAGCCGATATTTCCATATCGTTCAACTTCCGATTTTTTGGAGCAAGCGTACTCACTCCTGGCGCGGGATGATCTGTTCGGCAAAGACCTTCTGCCCAAGGGTCAGAACGACTTAGGTGTGGTGCGGGACGTCCCGTCGAGCATGACCGATGCCGAAATCATATTGGCGCGTACGGAGAACGGCTTTAAGCCGTGCGCTGCGAGACGATTCTAGAGTGCCGCTTCGACTACGCGCCAGTCTCGAATAAAGGACTCCAATGTCCGCTCAGTCAGGCTGCCTAGCTCCGTTCTCTTTCAAACAACACTCGCTATTGTGAGCGAAGCGCCGCGCATTACACTCGTATTACACTAACGGCGTCGGCCTCGAAAAAAGAGAGGGTTAGAGCATGAGTCTTGCGACCAACAGCTCTCCACTTCGCTGGAAAGTATTCGTGACCCCGGCAATGCCCACTGTTCACGACGATCTTCCGCCGGGAGAAACGGCGCGTATTTGGTCGCCGATTTCATCCGTTCTCATCTATGGCGAGCGCGACGCGGTTCTGGTGGATACGCCGGTGACGACCGCTCAGGCGACCGCCCTTGCCGATTGGGTGGAGAAAGCCGGGAAGACTCTTACAACCATCTACTCCACTCACGGCCACGGCGATCACTTCTTCGGCAATGGCATTTTGCTCGAACGGTTTCCGCACGCCAAGGCCGTCGCGACGCCCAAAGTGATCGAAATCATGCGGAAGCAAATGTCCCCGCAAGTCATGGCAGGACTTTGGAATAAACGCTTTCCTGGCCTGATTCCCAAGAACATCGTGTTACCCGAATCGCTCGGAGGAGATTCTTTTTCCCTAGAGGGACACCATCTGTTTGTTATCGATGCCGGTCACACCGATATAGATGACTCAACCTGCCTCTACGCTCCTTCGATCGGCTTGGTAGTCGCAGGCGATCTGGCCTACAACGACGTCCACCAGCACTTGGCCGAATCGTTGACGCACGAAAAGCGCATGGAATGGGTCGCCGCGCTCGGCAAGATCGAGGCTCTGAAACCAAAGGTAGTAATCGCCGGGCACAAGCGCGAGTCCAATAGCGACGGCCCCAACATCATCGGCGAAACACGCCAGTACATTCTCGACTTCGACAGACTTGTCGATGAGACCTCATCGACCCGAGCACTATACGACGCAATGCTCGCCCTTTACCCCAATCGGCTCAATCGTGGCATGCTCTGGGGCTCCGCGCGGGCGATTAAAGGGTAACGCTGTCGACATAGCTTTTTCAGCACTCTCGGTGGTCGTCATGAATATTCTAGATCCGAACGGTCCGATTGCCGCCGCTGAGAAGACGGTCTTGAGCGACTCGATCGCGATCATGCTGGCGATTGTGCTCGCGACTATCGCTGCGATCCTCGTCTTCGCCCACTGGTTCCGCGAATCCAAGGCACGCGCGTCCTTCTGGCCCGAATGGGAGCATTCCAGCCGGATCGAGCTCGTGGTCTGGTCGATCCCTACGCTTACCATCACATTGCTCGGCGGTGTCGCCTGGATTGGCTCGCATCAAGGCGCCGAGCACCATCGACACCAGCAGCCAGTCGACCTTGAGGCCACGCTCGGCGAGTTCGGCCGACAGCCCGCGCACGGGTGAAATCCTTCCGGCACCGTTGTATCAGCCATTCGCGGTGCGGCCCCGCAATCTTCTTTGGCCTATAGCCGCCGATCTGGTCCGGCTTGACACTGCCGGTCTCATGGAAGCGCTGTACCCAGTTGATCGCCGTGCTGATGCCCACCCCAAACTGGGCCGCCGCCTGATGCCGCGACAGGCCGGCTCTGATGACAGCCCTCACCACACGTTCACGAAGGTCGTCCGAATAGGATCGTCCCATCCATGCTGGCCTCCTTCCCAGCCAGCATGTTGAATCGGAAGCCTTCCAATTTGGAAATCCTCAATCGATTCAAACTAGGGCTTGTCCCGTGTCTTGGTGGGATCGAGCCTCGCGTCCGCTACGCCGCGGTCTGACCGCCGTCCACCACGATGGCCTGGCCATTTATATACGACGAACGGTCTGAAAGGAGAAATGCAGCCACCTGCGCCATCTCCTCTGCTTCGGCCAAGCGACCAAGCGGTATACCAACGCCAAACGGATGCTCGAGCTTGCCTTCCACGCTCTTCGTGACGCGAGGGGCAGTCATCGGTGTCAGTGTGACCGACGGATTGATAGTGTTGACTCGGATTCCCGCTGGCCCGAGTTCGACCGCCGCCGCCCGAGCCATCGCGACGACTCCGCCCTTACTGGCGCTGTAGATCAGAATGCCGATTTCAAATTCGTGTCGATTACACTATCCCAGGTTTTCTCGTCCAGCGTCTCAATCGGGCCGCCTCCGCTGACACCTGCATTGTTGAATGCGCAATCGAGGCGTCCGTAACGAGAGACGACCTCCGTTACGAGGCCCGAAATGCCCGACGTTTTCGCCAAATCGACCGGAACAAAGATTGCATGTCCGCCCGCTCGATGGATCTCGGCGACGACGCTCTCGCCTTCCGTTTTTCGGCGGCCCGCTAAAGCTATCTTGGCGCCCTGGCGTGCAAATAACAGCGCGCTTGCGCGTCCGATTCCGGAGGTTCCGCCGGTAACGAGCGCAACTTTTCCATCGAGTAGCCCCATGGAGCCTCCCTTAGATTCCGATAAGGTCGATCTTGCCGCCGAGCATCGAAGGTGGGTTCGAAAAACGCCTTGCATTCTTTGTCGCACATTACGCTCTTAAGTGATCATAACCGATCCTGTCGCTGCGTATTCGGATGTTTTGTCCAAAGTGATACAACTGACCGTCCGGAATTCTGATCGATAGGCTTCCGGCGGCGCGCCCAGCGAAGCTAAGACAAGCGGGCCAGTTCGACGCTCCAACTGGGTACTTGCGGAGGTCTCGCGCCAGATCATGTCCTCTCGGCGGTGAAAACAAAATCGAAACCGTTGCGAGGGCGTGGATGTGATCTCCAGGCGGTATCAGAGAATCCCAACGGCCTGCAGAATAATGTAAATGCCGATTTTTTCCATTCGCTAAGCCCATCGCGGGCGCTGCCCCGAGCATCGCGTCCGATCTGTCCGGACCGCTCAACGCTTTTTCTTCCTGGCCGCCGACTTTAGTCTGCCTTCGGGCTCCAACATGATCAGGAGAAACACAATGTGGAATGACACGATCTTTGATCTCACCCGGAGAGAAATTCGTACGAAACGCTCGTTCGACGAAGTCGTTGCCGCGATCGAGAGGCAAGCACCGGTCGTGGTACCGGAAGCCAATCACCAACTTTTGGGACCCGCGACTGTTGCTGCGGTAACGGCCGGTCGAATGGACAGCGCCGAACTGCGGCGGCAAGTCGAAGGGAAACTCGGTTCCAGCGGCTTCATGCTGCTCATGAAGATCGAGCACGACTTGCTGATGGGAGGTTTGGGACGCGGTCACCGCAGCGTTCAATACGCCATCGGCAATCCCCTGATAGCGAAGGATGTCTCGGACGCCGCAGCCAAGGTGTGCCTGTATACACCGCTGAGGATTGCGGTCCTTGAGGATGAAAAAGACGGCTCGACCTGGGTGCTCTACGACAATCCCGAATCCTTGATGGGATCCTTTGGCTCCGCTGCGGCACGCAATATCGGCAGGTCGCTGAATGAACGCCTGACCAAGTTGGTCGAGGCGGCGGTTTAGCCGTGCGTGGGTGCGGAACCTAGCTTCCGCTGGCCCCAGCTGGGCAAGGTTCCGCCCCTGCGCGCCGGTGTTCTCTGGGGGACGCTAACTCTTTCAAGACCTGCTTCGAACGGAAAATGGTCACCAGCCTCGTGCGTGTAGGTTCGCTACCCCGAGCAGTGGTTCCCACTGCACTTTTGAAAGTGCTACTGGCCGCCGGGGTCGTTTGCACGTGTGCATCCGCATCGCTCGGCGATGCTTCGCTCGAATCAACCGGCGCCGATGCGGAGATACGCATCGGAAACGTCGTTCCCTATACAGGCGAATTGGCGGCGTTCGGCGCGATGGGCAAAGCCGAGTCCGACTATTTCGACATGATCGACGATGCTGGTGGGATAAACGGTCGTAAGGTCAGATTCCTTTCGTATGACAGTGGCTCCGACCCTGTCGAGATGGTGAACCTGACACGGAGGCTCGTGGAGGCCGATAAAGTGCTTCTCCCTTTTGCGTCATTCGGAACGCTGGGCAACCTCGCGGTGCGAGGTTATCTGAACGAGAGACAGATTCCGCAACTGTTCGTCGCATCAGGCGACGATGAGTGGGCTCATCCCGAGCGCTTTCCTTGGACGATGGGTTGGCCGCCTGCGTTTCGCACCGAGGGATGGATCTACGCCAACTACATTCAGGCCTACTATCCCGGCAAGAAAATTGCGGTGTTATGGCAGAGAGACGAATTTGGACGGGATCTGTACCGTGGCCTTGAGGACGGCTTTGGCGACTCTTCCTCACTGATCGTCTCCGACATCACGTTCGATTTGACTGACAAGTCCCTCGATACTCAGATAGACGTTCTCAGAAACTCGGGTGCAGAAATCCTGGTCTTCGATGGCGCGCCCGCCATGGCTGCGCGTGCTATTCGTCATCTCGCAGACATCGATTGGCACCCAGTCTTCCTGCTCGATAACGCATCGGCGTCTATTGCAAACGCTCTGAGACCCGCCGGCCTAGAAAACTCGACTGGCGTCGTATCGACGGCGTATCTCAAAGACGCCAGCGACCCAGCCTGGGCGGACGACGCGGATATGAAGGCGTTCTTGTCCTTTATGTATAGGTACTACCCAGAAGGTGACAAAGACGACAGCTATGCGATCTTCGGTTACGCGGTTGCTCACGCCCTGACCGAAGTGTTGAAGAGATGCGGCGACGATCTGTCGCGTTCATGCGTCTCACGACAGGCTCAGTCCCTGCGAAACCTCCACATTCCCGTCATGCTTCCCAGCATCGTCGTCAATATCAGTCCGACTGACTACCATCCGATCAAGCAAATGCGCCTAGTTCAGTTTGACGGACGCAGTTGGCAACCGATCGGCGACGTCATCGACAGTGCATTTGTCGGAAGTAACGTGCGATGACTGGCTTCGGCGGCCCTGTTTCGTGGCTCCTGCCGCTGTCTTCGGGCGTGCGGGAATCAGACTTCGCGCACTGGACAGGCTCCGCGTCGATACGGCGGCGAGCCACCGCACTTCGTTGTGGGGTGCTTTGCGCGTTGACAAGGTTCCTAGATCCTCGGACTGTCAGGCCTCTGGCTGTTGGTGCCCAAGAACGAGGCGGTTACACCTGCTCCCGCTGGTCCTGCTGGGATGCGCACCCCTACATTGCCTGCAGATGACTCACGTCTTTCACATCCCTGGCGAGACCGCGACCGCGCGAACGGCCGAAGGGAAGCCTTCGCCCGCGTACCCTCACCTCGTTATCGCGACGACGATCCTGGCATCGAGCCTGGCATTCGTCGATGGTTCGGTCGTGAATGTTGGGCTACCGGCGATCGGTCGGAGTTTCCACGCGAACGCCAGCGGCCTGCAGTGGGTCGTCAATGCCTATTTGCTTCCCTTGAGCGCGTTGCTTTTGCTGGGAGGAGCAGCGGGAGACCGATACGGGCGCCGTCGTCTCTTGATCACGGGCGTTTTGCTGTTCGGCATCGCTTCTTTGGCTTGCGCGGTGGCGCCGACCCTTATCTTGTTGCTGCTTTCTCGTTTCGTGCAGGGCGCGAGCGCCGCCATGCTGATGCCGAACAGTCTCGCGATCCTGGGCCAGAGTTTCGCCGGCGAGGCGAAAGGCCGCGCGATCGGCATATGGGCGGCGACTGGAGCGGCGGCAGCTGCGGTCGGACCCGTTCTCGGCGGCTGGCTCATCGATGCCGGCAGTTGGCGCCTTGCTTTTCTGATCAACGTTCCGTTGTCCATAGCCGCGGTCGCGCTGGCGTCGCGTTATGTCGACACGGACGTCGACGATACCGCCGGTAGTCTCGACTGGTTGGGTGGAGCACTGATCACGGCTGCTTTGGGCTTTGCGACCTGGGCGTTGACTGAAGGATCCGGTCGGGCCTGGTCGCCTTCCGCCTTCGTCGTCCTCGGAGCGGGCTTGATCTTCTCGCTCCTGTTCCTGTCTGCGGAGCGGCGGCTGGGCGATATGGCCATGATGCCGCTCTCGCTGTTCGGGTCCCGCAGCTTCATCGGCCTCACGCTCTTGACATTCCTGCTGTACGGCGCGCTCGGCGGGATGTTCGTGCTGGTGCCCTATGTATTGATTCAAGCGAACGGTTACACCGCGACGAAGGCCGGCGCCGCGCTGCTGCCCCTGCCGCTGGTCATCGCCGTGGCATCGCCTGCCGCCGGTGCGCTGGCGGCCAAGGTCGGCCCACGGTGGCTGCTGATCACAGGACCGGTCATCGTCGCGGCCGGCCTTCTCCTGATGCTGCGGATCGGGTCGGCCACAAGCTATTGGCTTGGGGTGTTTCCCGCGATTGTCGTAGTTGCTTTGGGAATGGCGTGTGCGGTCGCCCCGCTGACGACAGCGGTGCTGATGTCCGTCGACAGCAGCCACACGGGTGCGGCGTCCGGGCTGAACAGCGCGGTAGCGCGTACCGGCGGACTGGTTGCTACAGCCCTTATCGGACCTGTGATAGCGTCATCCGGACCTACGTTGCTTTCAGCTTTTGGTGTCGCCGCTGCTATGGGCGCGGTCATCTGCTCGGTAGCAGCGGCGAGCGCTTTTACGTTGATCGCCCCCGCCGGGAAATCCAACCATCGGTAGAACGATGATGACGGCTGCTCCTCCCCTCGTCCTCTTCTCAAATCCTGAGAATACTGATCCGCCGACCGGCTGAAGAAGCTGGTGCGCTTCGGTGTGCTGCGCAAGATTCCCTATCAGAAAGCGCAGAAGCGCTACGAATATATCCTGACGCAGAAGGGCCTCGAGGCACCCTGCGCAAGATCAAGTTGTTTCGCAAGCCCGGGTTATTTTCGGATCAGCGGTATCTGCAGGTTGGTGGGCCTGTTCTGCTCCGTGTCAAAGCCGCGACCGTCAATATTGCGCGCGCCCCAGAACAGCAGGTCCCCTCGGAGATAGACGAGGTCGTGCTCCATGAAATTCGTCCCTTCCTTGAGACCGAAAGGGACAAACGTCCTTCCGAACACACTCTGGGGTGAGTTGACCGCCCAAGGCGCGTATCCCGCCGACGCGACCTTGTTGAGGACATCGACAAATCCTTGCGCCAGGGGGGTTATCTCGTAGGTCTCGTCGGCAACGAAGTCGACCTTCTGCGCGCCCGGAGCGATTGGGTGAGAACCCTGCCACAGCATGTGCCCACCGATCTTCATCCGCGCGAGCGGCACGGCACCGTAAGGATCGGCCGAGTTGACAATCTCGAGCTCAAACCGGTCGGACGGCAAATACTTGAAGGCGCGTTTGAGGTAGAACGGCTTGAGCGAACCGTCCGGGTCCTTGCTCGCGCTCGGCCGCACTTCTGGAGCGATGCTCTCCCAGCCTCCGAGCATCGCCTGTTTGATTTTCGCTAGGTCTGCTTCCATGGGGCTTGCTTTCGGTTGATTGCCGGGGGACTGCGCCGCGACTCCACCGAACGCTCCCGTCACCAGAAGGAGCAATAGCGACGCTCTGACGGTTCTACGCATGCGTACGCTCCAGCATGTACCCACGCGTTCGTCCCAGGCCGTTGAACGCGATCTGCCTACCAGGCAGGCCTCGCCTACCTTAGGCTTCCTGTTTCTAGAACTTGCTAGCAGAATTGAAAAAGACTTTGTAAGCTGGGCCCATGCTCACGAGATATGAGAGGCTGTGATGGAGCTCCGGCATCTCCGCTACTTCGTCGCCGTGGCGGACGCGGGCAGTTTGACCGTCGCCGCCGAGCAAAAGCTCAACACTTCTCAGCCATCCCTCAGTCGACAAATCCGCGATCTCGAGCAGGAGATTGGCGTTCAACTGATGACCCGTAGCGCCCACGGCATTGAACTGACGTCTGCCGGCAGAGCCTTTCTTGAGCACGCCCGAATGGCGCTCCTCCAATCAGAGGCGGCGAAGGAAGCAGCGCTGCGCGCAGCCCAACCGGCGAGACCGACATTCGCCCTTGGCTTTCTGTCTGGCGTCGAAATCGGTTTGTTGCCTGAGGCGAACCGCGTCCTTCGCGACGAGTTTCCCGGCATCGATGTCCGCCTGTCGAGTGATTACTCCCCCGCGCTCGCCAAGGCGTTGATGAGGCGCAAACTTGATGCGGCTTTCATGCGACTGGAAGAGCACATGGGAGAGTTGGTTTGCAGGCGCGTGCGGACGGATCCTCTAGTGTTCGTGTTTCCGAGCGACCATCGCTTAGCATCGCAAGCAGCCGTCGCGCCGGAAGAGATCGTGAACGAAACTTTCTATTTTCCGTCCAAAGCCGCCCCGGCGGTACGTCGCGCCGTCTTTGAATATTTCAACCGTGCTGGTGTCGATCTCAAGTCAGAATACGAAGTGCACAATGTCGTCCATGCAATATCGATGATCACGTCGATGCGCGCGGTTATGCTGTTACCGGCTTACACGGGGCGTTATCTGCCCGAGTCAATAACCACTCGTCCGGTGAAGGGGGAAGTGCCCACAATTGACCTCGTCATCGCTTACCACAAATCGAACAATTCCCCGATCTTGAAGCTACTTCTTTCCAGAGTGGGAAAGCTTGCCGGGGCACCGTCCTAAGCGTGCTTACGCCGGACATGGCTTCTCCGCGAATTCCATATTTCATCGTGACCCGCTGTTTGGCCGCGCAAAAGCTCGCTTTGGACGTGAGCACTACCCGCATTCAATCTTTTGACCTAACGCGGCCTTTCCACAACGCCCGCTCACGGTCGACTGGTCGAGGTTAAGCCGACGCTCATCCTGCAATTGGAGCCGCGGGCAGCGTGCTGGTCCGCTTCTTGCTGAGGATACAGGTCAATCGTCTATTCGCGACGCGCGTGTCCGAACAGTTTCAACGTTTGCGCCTTTGGCAATCGCGAACGATTGAAGCAGTCTGAGCAAGCACTCGCGTCGTTCTCTACGATATATCCAAGGCAACGCTGACAGCTCTTCGTCAAAATCAATTGTACATCTTCGATCGATTGCTCTGCCGCATTGGAATATTTGATTATGGAAAATGCCATCTCACGACGGTCCGGCTCGACCCACCGAAATCTAAAGCTTGACCTCCGTCAATTACGGCATGCCGTTCTCGCAGCGGATTTCGGAAGCTTTCGGCAAGCCGCTGAAGCAACTCTCGTCAAGCAATCTACTATAAGCCGATCAATTCGAGAGATTGAACATTTGGTAGGCGTTAGAATCTTCGAGCGGTGGAGCGGCGGGGTTCGTCCGACTTCGGCCGGACATGGCTTTCTGCGAATGTCGCGTTCGATCCTCGAGCAAGTGGATGCAGTTGTCACAACAACTCGTGAAACTGGGCGCGGTGATGCCGGCCGCCTTGTGATCGGCTTTTGTATCTCTCTTACTGCAGGCAACCTCCGCGCCACGTTGCTCGACTTTAAGCAACGGTTTCCGCAAGTCGAGCTTGCCATGGTTGAGCGATCACGCGACCGTCTAGCTGTAGAACTTAGAAACTGCATTTTGGACGTCCTGATCGTGGCAGGTGATTTACCTCTAGTCGATTGCAAGGCGATGTCACTTTGGAGTGAGCGCATCTTGGTCGTTCTACAAGAGAACCATCGCTTGGCCTTGAGCGATACGAGCTATTGGACTGACCTGCGAGGGCAGACTGTGCTGCTCAGTCAGCACGATCCAGGCCCCGAACTGGAATATCTCTTAAATGCAAAACTGGTGAGCCCGAGTGACCGACCACAAATCGAACGCCACGACGTTAGTCGGGGTGTTATCAAGAACCTGATCACCATGGGATTGGGCATCAGTCTCGTATTGGAATCAGATGTCGGGGCGAAGTTTTCGGGATTGACTTACCGAGAGGTTCGCGACGGAACTGGACCGAGCCGCATTGGATTTTCAGCAATTTGGCGGCCGGACAACGCAAATCCTGCTCTTACTGCGTTTCTCGGGCTTTTATCTGAACGCTATCCGTCGCCCTCTTGACGCAATTTTCGTGATCTTGCAAATGCTCGGTCCGTGGCCATGAACCGCGCCAGCATCGGCGCAATCAGTTTGACAGGATCAGTGTCAGGATGTCCGCTCTGTCGAGTTAGAATTTCAGCATACGCGACTAAATCGCGATGCACGGCAGCCGGCAATTCGAGCGAGATTTTGACGGGTTTGTCGTTGGGAAGTGGGTTGAGCTTGAGTTTGGCCATCCTTTCTATCATCCTCTGTAGGGTTGAAGCACGAGATCCCGATTGACGATGACGCGGACCGGAAATCCAGGCCGAATCTTTAGCGTCGGCTGGATATTGAGATTACGACGTACGACCTGCTGCCCGGTTTGGTTCAGCGAATTCGCAGCGCCGAGCCGTAGCGCCTGAAGAATGGCCGTATTGTTTCCGGTATCCGCACCGGACCCGAGTTCTGCCCCAACGCCGAGGATGGTCGATAGCAGCGCCGCCTTGAACAGCTCGCCCCAGTGATTGTCGACCTCATCCTCAAGACCGGAGTAGCCCCCGGCGTCTGCGCCCTGTTGCCGCTCGAGCACGATCGAGCGACCGTTCGGCATGATCAGCCGGGTCCACACCAACAATACCCGCGATTGGCCGAACGCGACCTGGCTGTCATAGACCCCGATCAGGCGAGCCCCTTGGGGGATCAGACGGGGCTGGACGTGAAAGCCGATCGGGCGCCGTAGTCCGCCGATCAACGGGGGCATTGACGAAGAGAAGTTTGCGATCCTGCCCGTTCTGAGCGAAGGCTTCATCAGAAGATGACGCAGTGTTGGTAGGCGTTTCCTGAGATGCGGCATGCTGCGGTGTCACGGCTGCGGTTGTGGACG
>WNFS01001386.1_pt1 | contig 18034 bp, 12 predicted proteins | sample 5400141 | NCBI WGS metagenome assembly WNFS01 (sample SAMN13153358, study PRJNA577476) | soil metagenome | isolation source: 60 cm saprolite under Madrone tree | place: USA:California | collected 2016-06-14
GACCTGGCTCAACAGCCAAGGCTTCAAGCAGGCGGCCATGAGCGAAGACGCCCGCCGCACCACCCATCCGATCCAGCACCCGATTGCCAATGAATCCGCGGCGCTGGCGGCGTTCGATTCAATAACTTATGCGAAGGGACAGGCGATCATTCGCATGGTGGAAAACTATCTCGGCGATGACGCGTTCCGAGCGGGCATCCGGGCCTACATGAGGCAGCACGCCTACAGCAACACCACCACCGCGGACTTATGGGGCGCGCTTGCGGCCGCGTCCGGCAAGCCCGTGACGGCTATTGCGGCGGGCTTTACAGAGCAAGGCGGCATCCCGCTGGTGATCGCGCAGGCGTCCTGCGCGGGCGATATGCAACGCGTCGCGCTCCGCCAGGAGCGCTTCACCATCCACGATCCTGCGCCTCAGCCGCAACGTTGGCGCGTGCCGGTGGCGCGTGGCGGCGTTGAAGGGGTGGCGGACGAGACGGTGCTGCTCGACGGCGGCGCCGAGATCGCGGCGGGGCGCTGCGGCGATCCCGTGAAGCTCAACCCCGGCGATGTGGGCTACTACCGGGTCCAATATGATGCTGCGATGCTCGCAGCGCTGACGCGATCGATCGACCGCCTCGCGCCGGCTGACCGCGCTAATCTCCTCGGCGATACCTGGGCGCTGGTCGAGGCCGGCCGCACCGTGCCGGCCGCATTCTTCGACTTCGTCGAACAGCTGACCGGCGACGACAACCGGGTTGTTGTCGACCAGATCATCCGCCCCCTGACCCGGATCGACCACCTGCAGTGGGGCCGGCCCGAGCGCCCGGCATTTCAGGCCTACGGGCGCGCCGTGCTGCGGCCGGTGTTCGACCGGATCGGCTGGGACGCGGCGCCGTCGGAGCCGGCAGATCATGCCCTGCTGCGGACACGGCTCATCGGCGTGCTCGGGACTTTTGGCGACGACGCCATCGTGGCCGAAGCCAAGCGCCGCTTTGCGAAATTCGTGAGCGACCCGACATCGCTCCCCACCGCGCTGCGCGAGATCGTCACCGGCCTTGCCGGCCGCAACGCGGATCGCGCCATCTACGACACCCTGCTGGCGCTCGGCCGCGGCACCACCAACACCGACGAGCGGGTGCGCTACTACATGGCGGCCGCGAGCGCGCGCGATCCGTCCCTCGCCGACGAGACGCTCGCCATGGCGCTGACCGACGAGCTGCCGACGACCCTCGTCGGCCGGCTGATCTCCGAGGTCGCCTCGCTTGGCGAGCATCGCGATCTCGCCTGGAGTTTCGTAAAGGCGAATTTCGCCGCGCTGGCCGCCAAGCAGGGGCCGTCGTTCCCGGAGTATTTCCCCGCCGGCGTGATGACGAACTTCACCGATGCCGCGCACGCCGAGGAGCTCACAAACTTCGCGCCGGCGCAGTCGACCGCGGGCGGGCGCACCGTGGCGGCGAGGTCCTACGAGCGCATCATGACGGATGCGGATTTTTCGGCGCAGCAGCTGCCGGCCGTGAATGAATGGGTGAGGCGGCGGATGGCGCGGCCGTAGCCCGTAGCCCGGATGGAGCCACCGGGTCCGGCCGGAGCCTGCCATCGGGCCGGCCAAAGGCCGGACCCGTTGGGCCGGCCCGATGGTAAACTCAGCGTAATCCGGGGCGGCGGTGCAGTTGGCGAGGCTTTCCCCGCATTACGTGCCGGAAGACTGGCACTCCATGCGGGCTACGGAGGCCCCGACGGCGCTCCGCCGTTGCCTTTACGGTAACGCGTAGGATGGGTTTCGCTTCGCTCAACCCATCCTACAGAGACACCGGCATAAAGTGGCTGACGAGTAGGAGGATGACCAGCAGGACCAGTCCGATACCAAGACTCCAGCCGATCAACTTCTTTTCGATCGGCAATAGCGGCTCGGACGGTGCGTTCTGCAGTTCCTGCTGGAGGTCGGACGCGGGCATTGCAAATTCTCCTTAAGGTGCAGCTGGTGGGCTAAGTTCAGCTGGCGAGCGGCGGTCTCACCCCGGCAAAGAACAGCCAGGAAATGGCGAGCCCGACCCAGATCACGAAACCGAACAGGCTGAGCAGGTAAACGGCCGCGAGTTTGCCGACGCCTTCCTGCCATAGCCTTCTGAAGTCGGAGAGAACGCCGATCGAGAAGAATGTCAGAATGAAGAAGATGACCCGAAACGTATTGGCTTCGCCGATGGCGGCGGGCAGCCGGGAACTGATTTCGGTCGGCGTTGCGAGCGCAAGAGCGAGGCCGACCACGAAGGTCAGGACGAAGCCAATAATGAATTTCGGGAAACGCTGCCAGATTTCGGCTATGCGCGCCCCATTCTGCGTGGGATTGATGTGCTTGGTCCAGATATAGCCGAGCACGAAGGCCCAGATACCGATGAAAATATCGATGAAAACTTTTACCGTGGCGGTGACGCCAAGAATCCAGCCAGGCTGATAGCGGATGCCCTCGGCTGCGGATTTCGCCAAAATGAGAGACTCGGTGATACCGCCGCCCGCAATCGCGGCGCCATCGGTCTTGACCGCCAGGCCCATCCAGGCGCCGGCGACCATGGGCTCTTGCCACAGGAAGCTCTGCGCCAGGAACGGCAGGATCAGCACTTCCACCACCGCGAAGATAACCACCAGCGAAGAAACCATCACCGGCACGATCGGACGCGCCCGGATCGCCCCGCCGACCGCGATCGCCGCCGACACCCCGCAGATCGAAATGCCGGATGCGAGCGGCGCCGCCCATTCGCGATTGAATCCGAACCACTTGCGGGCGATGTAGTAAACAACCGCCCAGTAGATCAGGTAAGCTTCGATGATCGCCGCAATCCCACGCCACAGCAGCGAGGTCGCGAGCGTGAGCCGGCCCGCCGCCGTCACCGCCAAAAACGCGCCCAGTATCACGATAGCGATCTTGATGTAGAGCTCAGGCCGGATCGCCTCCTTGAGCCATTCGGCGAGGCGCGGGAAGAAATTGGCGATGATCAGGCCGAAGAGCAGCGCGACCACATAGCCGCCTTCGTTGGTCAACTTCAGCGACCAGCCGATGCCAAACTTTTGCTGGTCGGCCGGCGTGACCACCGCCACGTAGGCAAAACTGCCGATGATCCAGCTCGCATACGCAAAGGCGAAGACGGCTGTGAAGGCGATGGCGAAGCGCTTCAAGTCGAGACCGAGAACCCTTGCCCCACCGGTGAGCACCGCCAGGAGCGCCAGATAGGTGACGACGAGAGCGCCGGGGCCGCCGAGTTGCGCATAGGTTTTCGAGACCGTGCCAAGAGCTGGCTGGGATCAATCCACACCGATGTGCTGACGACCCATCCGAGCAAATCAACGCCCCAAAGCCAAGCCAGCGCCAACGCGAAAATGCCCAAGCCGATCCAGACCGACAGCCAATCCTCGGTGATCCAAGGCCTGGGCTCTGCCGTGGTGGGCCAGCGCGCTGTTTCGGTCGTGACGGACATGGTGAGCACCCCTCATGCGGCCAACAGCTCCGCTCGCGTGCGGACGCAGGGCGAATAGAATATTGTTTTCACGCAGGCGCAATGTTCGGGCGAAAAAAAGAAAGTTATGTCAGCCACGTCGAATCTGGCAGCAGGAGCATTTCGTCAGGCGTCCCGATCAAGGAATTTGTGACGCGGTGCTACGCAAGCAAGTTTGCTTTGGCTCAACGGATGCAGGCGCTTCCGCACAAGGAGAGGTTTCGTAATGGCTCCGCCGAAGTGCTACTTACCGCCGTCGTTGTTGACGTGGTTTCGTCGGAAGATGCGGGTGAATCAAGCCTGCAGAACGCAATAGAGCGGCTGCGTGATCCCTCTCACGTCCGCATGTTGCCTCCGTCTGAACTGGACGCGTGCATGGCCATGGCCGGGTTTCAGGACATTGAACGCACCACCTGGGACAAGAGCCGCGAATTCGAAGAATGGATGGAGATCGTAAACGATCCTGCTCGCGCCGAGCCTATCCGAATCGTTATCCGAGCATTGGCAGAAGCTGGAAGCAGCGCAGGAATGGGCCTGTCGATCCAAAACGATCAGATCGCATTCTTCCATCGATGGCGCCTGTTAAGGGCAACGAAACCACTCTAATTGCGGCAAATGTCTTGCGCAGAATCATCATTCTGGTCGAGTTCGCCAATCGGCCGATGTGGAGCTTGTCGCGTGGCAGACCCGGCCGCTTTTCCGCGTGCGACATCACTTGATCGTGCATGAGAATGCCGACAGGATGCCTTGTACCGGTCAATCGACCCGGGGGGAGCCACCATGCAGTCAAAAATGGCCCCGTGGGCATTCGTGCTCGCTGTCCCTGACATCGATAAGAGCGCTCAGTATTTCCGCGACTTTCTTGGGTTTCGTATCGATTGGGAGAATGCAACCGATTGGCGATTGGCCGAGAGGGACGGCGTTCGGATTATGTTGGGCCAGTGCCCGACCGACATGCACCCGAGCGCGCTTGGTTCTCATAACTGGTTCGGCTATCTGGAGGTCGATGATGTTGACGGCTTGCACGCTGAATTTACTGCGCGTGGGGCGGTCTGCTCTGCGCCCAAAGATACCCACTACGGAATGCGTGAGATTGTCATAACCACAACAGACGGCCACAGGCTCGTGTGCGGGCAGCCATCCAAACGGACCTGATCGCAGCATAGCGGTCGCGACTAGTTTGAGCAGCGGCCAAGTTCAGGTTTTGGCGCTACCCGGATGGAAGGGTCGGCGGCCATCATCAGCAGCTCATTGGGTAATCAGCGGACCTCCGCCGGAAGGAGGCCGCGGGGTTCCACTTGACGACACACCATGCTGGTTGGGTTCGCCAATCGCCGATGTGGCGCCCGCCGCACGGCAGACCCCGGTGAGACCGATTAAGTTTGCTGCTCACTTGCCACGTTGCCGGCATTGTTAGCCACACCTTTGACCCTGACGCCGATCCGTTGGTAAAGCCGCGATGCGATAACGACAAGGAGCGTATAAGCAAGGAGCAATCCAACCACCACAAAGAGATATAGGAGAAGTAGCATCACCCAGAGGGAGCCAGGCCCCATCTCCGCGTCGCCGATTATGAAAGAAAGGACCGACATGGCCACGCCAGCCACAAGGAGCCACACGATGAGGGCCAGGATGACTAATGGCAGTATCGCCCCCAAAATGATGAACAAGATGCGCCACGCGTGGCCGCGGGTATCGGCTATCGCTTGACGCCAGTTCGCGCCCGGTGCGTCGACTGCCACGGCCGGGTACAGAACGATCGCCCTGATTGCGAACACGAAGGCCAGGACGGCGAGAGCAAGGACAGGTCCGCCGAGAACGACATCGACATCAAATGATTGCTGCGTCGCGGAGGAGAGCACCAAGAATACGAGCGACCAGCCGAAGAAGCGTCGGAACCTGGGCTCTGTGGACGCAATTCGGTAACTCGTCGTTTTCTCGCCCAGGATGATGAAGCGGTGCACCGCAATGGCGTATGGCGTCAGAAAGAACACTACTGCCAGACCGTAGGGCAGCCCTACCAGCTCAGCGCTTGTGGTCATGCCGTTCAAGATCAAGAGCGCCCTGGTCGCCACCATCACAATAAACAGCGTCCATAGGATCAGGACCATAACCAGTGCCGGAGTGAGAAGCGCGCTCAACGCGGCGCGGGTGTCACGCCACGCGGTCACGACCGCCGTGGAAACTTTCAGCGCTTCGGTGTGCTTCGGCGCGGCCGGGTTCATGGCGAAAATCTCCCCTCTCCCCACAAAGATCGGTAACGAGATCAGCGTACCACGCCTTGACATTCGGGAATGTCACACCAGTGCTGGCAGTCGGGCCATCTGTTACAAGCAGGGCTTTAGAGGGAAGTTTGAAGTTGTTCTGCCGGAAAGGCCCCTGGGGTGGTCCGTGGCAAGAAGAGGCTCTTTGCGCTTGTTCCACTTGACGACATACCATGCTGGGCATGTGTCCGGGCCGGAAGAAACGGCACCTCGCGACGAGCGGAGCCGGTGGCATTCCCGGCGCGCGTCCTGGGCACGTCCATCGCGCTCCGGCAAGCGCGCGCCTTTGGTCGAACAGGGCCGATGGTCTACCTCGCCAAGCGCCCCCCGCTCAGCGTCCGCCCGACTGCATCCTTCCAGGCCGCGACCTTGCGGCGGCGGATCGCGTCGTCCATGGCGGGGGTGAAGCGGCGGTCCAGGGCCCAGCGCGCCGCGAATTCCTGCGGCTCCGGATAGAGCCCTGATTGCAGGCCGGCCAGATAGGCCGCGCCGAGAGCGGTGGTCTCCAGGATGGTGGGGCGGTCGACCGGCGCGCCGAGAATGTCGGCGAGCCGTTGCATGGTCCAGTCGGACGCCACCATGCCGCCGTCGACCCGCAGAACCGTGTCGGACAAATCGTTGCGACCTTCGGCGGCGCCAGCGTTGTCGCGGCAATCGGCCCGCATGGCATCGAGGAGATCAAGCGTCTGGAAGCACACGCTCTCGAGCGCAGCGCGGGCAAGCTCGTTCGGCCCGGTGTCGCGCGTCAGTCCGAACAGCGCGCCGCGCGCTTCGGCGTCCCAATGGGGCGCTCCGAGCCCGACAAAGGCCGGCACCAGGATGACGTCCTGGCTGGCGTCGGCAGCCGCCGCCATGGCGCCCGTGGCGGCGGCGGTGGGCACGACGCGCAAGCCGTCGCGCAGCCATTGTACGGCGGCGCCGGCGATGAAGATCGAGCCTTCAAGGCCGTAGGTGGTCTCGCCGCGGAGCCGATACGCAATCGTTGAGAGCAGGCGGTGGCGCGATTTGATCGCAGTCGCGCCGGTGTTGAGGACCGCAAAGCACCCGGTGCCATAGGTCGATTTTATCATGCCGGGCGCAAAGCAAGCCTGGCCGATCAGCGCGGCCTGCTGGTCGCCCGCAATGCCGCGGATCGGTATCGCGGCGCCGAACAACTCGGGCGCTGTGACGCCGTAATCGGCGGCGCAGTCGCGCACGTCGGGAAGCATCGCCCCTGGCACGCCGAACAGGGCGCAGAGCGCATCGCTCCAGGTGTTGGCGTGGATATCGTAGAGCGCCGTGCGCGACGCGTTGGTGGCATCGGTGGCATGCACGGCTCCTGCCGTCAGCCGCCACAACAAGAACGAATCCACGGTGCCGAAGGCAAGCTCGCCGCGCTGCGCTCTCTCGCGCGCGCCCGGTACGTGGTCGAGCAGCCACGCGATCTTGGAAGCGGAGAAGTACGGGTCGAGCAAAAGGCCGGTGCGCGTCGCGATTTGCGCCTCGGCGCCCGCATCCTTGAGCCTGCGGCACATGGCAGCCGTGCGCCGGTCCTGCCACACGATGGCATTGTGGATGGGCTTGCCGCTGGCGCGGTCCCATACCACGGCGGTCTCGCGCTGGTTGGCGATGCCGATGGCCGCGATGTCGCGCGCCGCAACGCCCGCCTTTGAGACCGCGTCGCGGCTGGTCGCGAGGACCGTGCGCCAGATATCCTCCGGATCATGCTCGACCCATCCGGACTGCGGAAAGCGCTGGGGGAATTCCCGTTGAACGACCGCAGCGACGGAACAATCGCGGCGGAACACAATGGCGCGGGAGGACGTTGTGCCCTGGTCGATGGCGAGGATGTGAGTCATCGGGCACCCATGGGGGTTCGCGTCGGACGTGCCCCGGGAACCGGGTGAGTGAACCTATATCAGCTTCACTTAAGCGCGTGCCGGTCATGTTGAACCATTCCTCCGGAGTCATGGCCGTCCCCGGACTTGATCCGGGGATTGTCCCGGCCATCCACGTCGTGCTTGGGGGCCGCTCCGCAGAAAGACGTGAATGCCCGCGACAATCCCCGGATCAAGTCCGGGGACCGGCATGACGAGGAGAGGTGATTCGATCCAATCGGTGTACGGCAGCAGACTCTCCGCTTCGAGGTGCTTGCCACGCCCGTCATCTTGTTGAAACTATCCACCAGGGCGGGGGCAAGGAGCTTCGGCCATGGAACAGGTCTCCGGCCAGTCCCAGCAATTCCTGGAACGGAGCATTGCCGAAGTCCTCCGATTTGTTCAGCTCGTTTGGACGTGGTCGAGCGACCAGATCATCAAGGTGACGCAGGCGCCGTGGGAGCATTGGCCGCTTTGGAAACAAGTGTTGTTCTTCATCGTGGCGGCGGCCGTCGTGTATTTCCTGTTCATTGCCGCGATGCAGCTGTGGACAGCGGCCATAAACGTGTTGGCTGCCGTCGCGACCCTCATCGGCACTATGATCGTGACCCTCCCGACGATTTTTATCGCCGGCATCATCGCGCTGGCCGGTTTGTGGGTCATCAATAACTTCCACGATCTGTCATCGCTGCGCTCGCTAATCACGTTTCAGCCGTCGAATACTGCCCGACCGATTGATAAGGTGAAGGACACGCCGTACTAATTTGCGCTCAACCCACCCTACGGTGCTTGCACGCTACGGAGCCACCTGCGGCGCCGCCGCGAGCGCCATAAATCGATCCAGCGCCGCCGTTTCGGCGTCGGAAAACGCTAGCCCGAGCTTGGTGCGACGCCACAGCACGTCGGCGGCGGTTCTGGCGAATTCTTGCCCCATGAGATAACGCACCTCGGCTTGCGTCAACGTTGCGCCGAAAGCCATACCGAGATCGGCCGTGGTGCGGGCGCCGGCAAGAATGCATTGAGCGCGCTCGCCATAGGTGGCGGCAAGCCGACTGCGGTGCGATGGATCAAGGAATGGATAGTCCCGCGCGAGCTTCTCGGCGAGTGCGGAGGGCTCGCAAGCTCCCCCTCCGGGCAGAGCCGTAAATGCTGTCCAGCCGGCGCGGCGCCGGCTGAATGACGGAAGAAAGGGCGCGAGGCGTTCGAGCGCAGCCTCAGCGAGGCGTCGGTAGGTGGTGATCTTGCCGCCGAAGATCGACAATAGCGGTGCGCACGCCGGCGATGCGTCGAGTTCCAGCACGTAATCCCTGGTCGCGGCCGCTGCGTCGCGCCCGTGATCATCATGGAGCGGTCGCACGCCGGCATAGCTCCACAACACATCGGCGGGCGAGATCGACTGCGCAAAATATTGCGAAGCCGCCGCGCAGAGATATTGAATTTCACCTCCGGTCGCGACGACGTGCGCCGGATCGCCGGAAAAATCCAGTTCGGTGGTGCCGATCAGCGTATGGGCGCCCGCGTACGGCAGGGCGAACACGATGCGGCGGTCGGGGTTCTGGAACATGTAGGCGCTGCCGTGATCGAACAGTTGCGGCACCACAATGTGCGCGCCCTTGACAAGGCGCACCCGCCGGCGCGGCGCCAACCGAGCACCAAGACATGAGGCGAGCGTTTCTTCGACCCACGGGCCCGCGGCGTTGACCAGCGCGCGCGCCGCGATGATGTCGCGCCGAGCGGTCGCTTGATCCTCGACGGTGATGTTCCAAAGGCCGTCGTGCTGCATCGCCGTCACGACCTTGGTGCGCGTGCAGATGACAGCGCCATGGTCGGCAGCGTCGCGGGCGTTGAGGACGACCAGCCGCGCGTCGTCGCCGCGGCAATCGGAAAACGCAAATCCGATCCGGAACCTCCCGGGCTTGAGCGCGGCGCCGGCCGGATCGCGCGCGAGGTTGAGCCTGCCGGCCGGCGCCAGCAGCTTGCGGGAGCCCATATGGTCGTAGATGAACAGGCCAAGCCGCAGCAGCCACGCGGGCCGCAGGCCGCGGCAGTAGGGCAGCACGATCCGCAGCGGCTGCACGATATGCGGCGCTATGCGCAACAGCACCTCGCGTTCCCGCAGCGCCTCCCGCACGAGACGGAAATCATAATATTCGAGATAGCGCAGCCCGCCGTGGATCAGCCCGGTCGACCGCGAGGACGTGCCGCTGGCGAGATCGTCCATCTCGCAGAGATAGACCGCGAGGCCGCGACCTGCGGCGTCGCGCGCGATGCCGCAGCCATTGATGCCGCCGCCGATGATGGCGAGGTCGAAGGGGGCCGCCACGTGCCTTCTCTGTGGAACACTGGCAACGCGACCGCAGTGCTCCCACGTCTGTTGACCACTCGATTGGGGAAAAGCTGCTGCGCCACCATAAATGAAATGACCGGTGAGCTGCGCACATTATGCCGGCTTCGGTTCCCTGACGTCCAAAGGCGGTGCGATTTTCCCTTCCTCTGAAATTTGCTCGCGTTCCCAGGGCTCCAGCGCGTTCGCGGCTGGGCAGGTCAAGTGCCAGGTCAGGCCTGAGAACGCATAATCAAGGTCAACCGTGCCATTCACGCTGCGCTCCGCCATCGTTTCCATCACGATGGCGCCGAACCCGCGCCGTTTCGGCGCAGACACGGGCGGGCCCTCGCGCTCGGTCCAGCTCATGGTGAGGACGCCGCCGTCACTCCCCCAGCCGACCTCGACACGACCCGTATCCGTGGAGAGCGCCCCGTATTTCCCGGCGTTGGTGGCAAGCTCATGGAGCGCGAGCCCGATGGCTTGCGCGGCAGCGGCCCGCAGGCGCAACTTGGGGCCCTGCACGGCGATACGAGAACCAATGAGGCCGGCGAAATGCGCGAGCTGGGCGTGAACGAGTTCCTCGACATCAACGCCCTGCCACTCGTTGCGGACGAGCAGGTCCTGATTGGCTGAGAGCGCCTGGATGCGCTCGGAGAAGCGCTCGACGAAATCTTCGGGATTCCTGGCGACGGTCTGGTGAGCGATCGCGTCCACGACGCTGAGCATATTCTTGGCGCGATGATTGATTTCGCGCATGAGGAGGTGCTCTTTTTCCTCGCGCTCCCGGCGGTCTTCCTCGCGCTTCTTGCGCTCGGTAATGTCCTGTACGGTGCCGACGAAGCTCACGGCCCGTCGCTCAGGCCCGTCGCCGTCGAAATACGCAAGCCCCAGTGTCTCCACCCAGCGGACCTCGCCATCTGGCCGCCGGAGCCGGAACTCGGTCGCGGAGCGCCTCGGTTCCACGGGATCGAGCGCCGCCTCGAGGGCCGCGGAAACCCTTTCCAGGTCGTCCGGGTGCACGAGCTTCATGATCTCTTCTTTGGCCGCCTCATTCTTGGCAAAATCGAAAATTTCCTGAGCGCGTGTATCGCCGGAGAACATGCGATGACGCAGATCATACTGGTATGACCCGAGCTGGGCCGCCTCGAGGGCCAGTTGCAAGCGATCTTTGCTCGCCTTCAGGTCCGCCTCCGCACGCTTAAGGCCGGTAATGTTGATGGTTGCCGCGACCAGCCCGACGACTTTGCCGTCCCTCCACTCCGGCGCGTAGCGGCAATGGACGAACTGCGGCTCGTCACCTTGGCACGGCACCTCAACCTCGAACTCCACCTTCTCGCCGGCGAGGCACTCGCGGATGTAGGGCTCGACGATCGCGAAGACTTTGTCGCCGACGACGTCGGAGACACGTTTGCCGATTATTTGCTCGGGCGTAAGACCCTCCCGCTCCGCAACGTGCCTGTTGACGAACTTGTAGCGGGCTTCGGTATCAAGGCGCGAGATAGCGACCGGGGCGTTGTCGGTGACAAGGCGCATCTGGCGCTCGCTCTCGCGCAGCAAATCGGTGGTCCCTCGAAGCTCCGCCATCAGCGCGTTGACCTCGGCGACGGGTGTTCCGCCCGGCGACAACGGGCCGCCCTCCCCCGCAGCGAGCGCGGCGCGGGCTGCCTGGCCGACCGCGCGCGCGATAATCCGGCCCAGCCATGAGGCCAAGGCTACCACCAGCGTAAACGCCAGCAACGCCGTCGAGGCGATGGTCCACCACAGCGTCCGAACCGGGGCCTCGAGCAGGGCCGTGGGTTCCCACACCGCGATTTCCCAGCCGGTCAAATCCGACCGTGCGTAGGCCTCAAGCGATGATTGGCCTTTAGAGTCGACAAACTCGAATACGCCGTCGGGTCCTGCGCGTTGCCACTGCGACGGCGGCAGCTCCTGACCGATGAACGCATCCTCTGGTTGCGACCCCGCCATGATGTGGTGCGCGGCGTCGGCAACCACCGCATGCCAACCTGCCGGCAGTTCATTGGCGGCGACCAGGTGTTCAAGGGTGTGCGGATCAGGCGACCGCACGAGGGCGTAGCGGCCCTCGCCATCGATCTCTACGGGCACGATGATGCCGAACATGAACTGTTTGACGACGGAACCCATGAACAGGCCGGTTACTTGCGGCTTACCGGTTGCGAGAGCTCTCTGGGTGGGTTCCGGAACGGCCGCCTTTTCCAGCGGCGTGCCGAAGGGCGCCCAGGTATTGACAAGCTGCCGCATGTCGCGATCGACGAGCATGATGTTGCCGCTTTGGTGCAAGGCCAGCGAGGCCTCGGCCTGGCGCTGGAAGGAGGCGAAGTCGCCTTGGCGCAGCGACGGCGAGGCGGCTAATGCCTCCAGTCTCCCGATCTCGCCGATGATCTCGCGGTCGACTTCCGCCGACAAAGTACGGGCCTCACTCCTCAGCTCCTTGCGGACCTCGCCGAACTGCGCGTCGCCGATGCTAACTCCGGCGTATGCGCCGAACAGCAGGAGCGGCGCAATGATCGCGCATCCGAGCATGACCAAGAGATGCCACGACGGCCGTGGCTTGCGGAGCGCCGGCATCGTCCCGATCCGCAAGATGATCCCGCCGGCAACGCAGAGCAGGGCGACGGCGGTCGGCAGCGCGGGCGGCCGGACTGTCGAGCCGTAGAGCGTGTCGATGCCGGTCAGGTAGCCAAGCAGGCCGAACAGCCCGATGGCGCCGGCAAGGCCGCCGAGCAGGGTGGCGGCCAACCGGTGCCGCTCGAAACGGCTGAGCGCGAGCGAGCCGCCCGCGAGCACCATCCCCAGCGTCGCCGCATTTATTACCCGGTATGAGGTCGCGGCTGTCCGGAATGAGGCGTCCCCCGGCGCCAGCCAACGGTCGATGCCAAGCTCGAGGTTGAACAGGACCACACCCAGGCCGAGCACCGCGAGGGAGGCCACGCCGACACCGACCGCGAATGCGAAGCGCCAGTCCCTGCCGGGGTGCACGAGTGCCAGGCCGAGGGCTGCGAGGCATGAGGCGGTCACCGGTTTCATGGTGGCGAAGCCCGGGCTCCAGCTCGACAGCAGCGGCAGCCCGGCCCACCAGCCGATAAGCGCGGCGGCGGCGATTGCCGCCGCCGCAAAGCCAGCAGCTTGACCTGCGCGTTGTCTCTTGAGGTGGCTGGCCTCGCCAGCAAACAGCGTCACATGAGCTCCAGACCGTCAAACCGCAGCCGGCAGGCGCTCGTGGACAATGGTCGAACCGGCCCGGCGACGTTTTCAACATAAGTGCGTGTGTGCGTGCGAACAGGGCCGGGTGTTGCAAAAATTTTCATCAGAGCCGGAACAGTTGGCTTGGTACTCATCCATCTGAGATACATAGACGCCGGCACCTTCCACCTGCCCGAGCTGTGATGTAGGCTTAGAGATCAGGCCGAATTGCACCAAGTCTTCGCTATGCGAGCCCATGAAAAGTGCGGCTGGAACCTCAGGGATCGATGCGCCAGATTACCTTGATCGCCTTCCTCCAAGCGCAGAACTGCACAAATTTTGCGAGTTCCTGGCGTCATCCGCAATCACGCACCGATACCTGGTCGGCGGACTACTACCGGCATATCGGCCGCGTGCTTGAGGAGGGCAAATTTCACCTCGGATTTTTCGACGACCGTTTGTCGATGCCCGACATGTACGGGCGCAATCACGCGCACACGGTTCGGCATGGCATTCGTTGCGTAAAGTTGGATGCGGTGACGGTGCTCACCGTGATGGGCATGGCAACAGAGCGGCTCGGTCTCGGCGCGACCTATTCGACCAGCTATTACGAGCCATTCCATGTGGCGCGCCTGTTTGCGACACTCGATCTGATGACCGACGGGCGGGCGGCCTGGAACGTCGTCACGTCCCTTAATGACGGCGAGGCGCAAAACATGGGCCGCGATGAAGTCATCGGGCACGACCTGCGCTACGATCGGGCCGACGAGTTCATGGAAGTCGTATTCGGCCATTGGGACACCTGGGAAGACGATGCCATCGTCCAGGACAAGGTGACCGGCCTGTTCGCGAACCCTGAGAGGGTTCACCGCCTCGACCACCACGGCCGTTATTTCCGGTCGCGCGGGCCGTTTACCGTGCCGCGCTCGTCACAGGGCCACCCGGTCATTATCCAGGCCGGCCAGAGCGGTCGCGGCAAGAGTTTCGGCGCACAATGGGGCGAGGTGATCTTCGTCGTCTATCCAAATATCGAGATCGCCAAACGCGACTATGCAGATTTCAAGCAGGAAGTGGCGCGCCGCGGTCGTGATCCCGAGCACGTCAAGGTGGCGCAGCTCATCAACACCGTGTCCGCCGCGACAAAAGCGGAGGCGCAGGACAAGTGGGCGGAGATCAGCAAGCTGCCGCTCGAGATCGACGCGTTGTCGCTGTTGTCCGAGGTGCTCAACTTCGACTTTGCCAGAAAGGGCATGGACGAGGCTTTCACCGATGAAGAGCTCGCGGAAATGTCCGGCCTGCAGGCGATCCGCGATCGCGTCGTGCAGGCGAGCGGGAAAAGGAATCCGACAGTGCGCGAGTTTATCCATTTCAGCGGCCGCGGCCGCGTGCATGACCCGATCATCGGCGGCCCGAAGGAGGTTGCAGACCGGCTCGAGCAATGGTTTGTCGCGCGCGCCTGCGACGGCTTTGTGGTTTCCGCGACACATGTCCCGGGCGCTTATGAAGATTTCGTTCGCTTCGTCGTGCCTGAACTGCAGCGGCGCGGCCTGTTCCGCAAGGAGTATGCGGGCAAGACTTTGCGCGAGAATCTTGGGGTGCCACTCCCGCAGGCGGGCACGTGGCGCCGCACATACGCGCCGGCAAGTTTCTAGCGCGCCGAGTCGATGAGACCAATCGCATCGAACGATCGAAACCAAACCTTCGGCCCTCATCCTGAGGAGGCCGCGCTCTTCGCGCGGCCGTCTCGAAGGATGGCCGGGGGCACGATCTCGCTTGTGTCCGTCCTTCGAGACGCGCGCAATCGAAATCGGCTGTTGCCGATTTCGATCCTTCTTCAAGTGCCGAAGTCGGGCAGGCCCGACTTCGGGTGCGCGCTCCTAAGGACGAGGCTGATGGATGATACCGACCTTTCGTGATCGGGTTGCCAACCGGGCGGACCAACGAGGTACGACCACCGATCCCGCCACGACCGCGCGTGCCACAGATCGTGAACGAGCGCCATCCATTCATGAAACGCGATGAAGATGGGATTGTTGGAGCGAAGCGGCTCCACCAGGCCATAGCGGCACGGCAGATCGTCGCGTTCGGCAACGAAGGTCCCGAAGATGCGGTCCCAAATGATGAACACCCCACCATAATTGTGGTCGAGGTATTCGGGATTGGCCGCGTGGTGCACGCGATGATGAGAGGGCGTGTTCAGGACATATTCGAGCCAGCCAAGCTTCGGAATCCATTCCGTGTGCAGCCAGAATTGGTAGAGCAGGTTGAGCGCGCTGGCGATGGCCACCGCGCGCGGCTCGAAACCGAGCCAGACGAGCGGCACGTAGAAGATCGCAGTCCCGGTCAGCCGCCCGGCCCACCCAAAGCGGTAGGCCGCAGCAAAATTGAGGTCGTTTGAGGAATGATGGACGGCATGGGTCGCCCAGAACCACCGAATCCGGTGGCTGCAGCGATGGAACCAGTAGTAGCAGAAATCCTGGCCGACAAGGAGCGCAACCACCGCGACAACCGTATCGATTGGTATCGTGAACAGACGGTGACCGTACGCCAAATCATACGCCGGCGCCGCGAGGCTTAGAGACAGGAACGTCAATACAACGTACTGGCGCCCAAGGGCATCGGCGAGCGAAGCGAAATACGCACGCCAATTGTAGTTGCGCCGCATCACGACGGCGAGAACCAAGCCCTCAAGGGTCGCAATCACGATCACGACAGGCAATGCAAAAGTAAGGATGCGGATGACGGCCGTCATGTCCTTCTCCTTTGGCGACGCTTGATCATGCGTCCGCCGGTCAGGAAGTTCCGTGGGTCCAGATCAATTCGGACCGACAATCTGAATTTTGCAATTCTAACTTGATGCAGATGGAATTTCCCGTCTCGCCCGATTCAAATCGCCGCTGATCAATTTCTCGACAAGCTGGCCGATTCCGGAATCGGCGAGAGGTCGGACGGCGCGTTCTGCATTTCATTCGAACGCTCGCGCCGGTATTCGGTGGGCGTCATCCCGGTGTGCGCCTTGAAGGCGCGATTGAATGGCCCGATCGAACCAAAACCGGTGTCGAGCGCGATGGTAAGGACCGGGACGCTCGATTGGCCGGGATCGCCGAGCGCAGCCATGGCCTCGGAAAGGCGGTAACCGTTGACGAAGGCGCTGAAATTGCGATGTCCCAGTTTCTGATTGATCAGTCTGCGTAATCGGTATTCGGGTACAGACAGTTTCGCCGAGAGCACGGCGATGCTCAGACCTTCTTGTCGATAAATCTTGTTGTTCTTCATCAGATCATCAAGCGCCGTCAGCAGTGCAGCATCTTGTTCATTGACCCCCGGCGCGAGAGCAGGATCGTTCTGACGGATTTCGGGCGGCAACGACGCGCTTCGGTCAGGAATGTCGGAGACGGCGAATTGCCCGAAGGCGGACACGGACAACCGTGCAGCCGCGTAGACAAATGTCAACGCCAGCAGACCGACCGCATTGATAAGGCTGAAGGGGGCTGAGGCCTCGCTGCCGGGCAGAAACCACTGTGAGACTATGATCCCGGCTGTATAGAGCGCTGTGGATATGACGAGCACCAAACGAAATCGCCGCCGCGCTTCTACAAGATCGGCATCTCTTCCGACGAACGCATGCCAGGTGGCGAGAACTATGAACATCAACGACAGCCCATGATGAAGAAAATAGGCGGTCGGTTGCTGGCTGAGCATTTGCCATAGGCCAAGGAGAACGAGGCCGAGCCAGGCCAGATGCTGGTACAATGAGGGTTTGAAATCGTCATCGAAGTATGCAACGGCGGCAAGCCAGAAGGCGGCTGGCGTGCCCATGCTGGCGAGCCCGATTGGTATGCGCCAGCGGAGATCGAGCCCATAGAAGCCGGGAGCCGAGGCGATGACGTAAGCGGCGACGCTCAGCGCAAATAGCGCGGAATAGAGCCCCGTCGGGATCTGTCGCCGGTCACGCAGGAGGAGCGTGGCAACAAGCAGAAGAACCGTTACCGCGCCCCCGCGTATGGCGGCCTCGATAACCGACATGGCGCCCTCATGACATCATTCGTCCTGCCTACCATTGCAATCGGCATTTGTCAGCGTGAAGACTTGTCACCGAGTGCGGCGCGGCGATCTATCCGATTTTGCCGGCGTCAACGCCTGCCACTCCCGAGCGCAAAGCCTGCCGGGCAAACGCCGCACCCGAGAGCAGAAGTCCAAGCGTAAGGATCGTCCATGGAGGCGGGATGCCCAGGATAGGAGTGAAATAGATGCTGAAAATCTCCGACAGGGCGTAGCCACGGAATGCCCAGATCGAGCCAACTTCAAACGCCGCCGTGAAAAGGCACGAGGCGAGCGCGAGCAGCGCCAAGGCCCCGGCATTCGCTCCGTGTCCGCGCCGCTCCAGCACCCGCCACGTCATGAGCCAGAAGAACGCGCCGCTCAGCAGGAACTGGTCTGGAAATAGTCCAGGCGACAAGAGGTAGTGAAGGATCGCCAGGGCTGTGGTCGCGTAGACCGCGCTGTGCAGCCGTTGCCATCCTTTCGCTCCCATCCGCCGGACCGCAGCATCGACGGAGGTCGCCCCCAATGCGATCAGGCCCAAGGTCGAGACGGTCGCCACGATCAGGGAGAGTCTCGTCGCGACTTCGTGGGCGATGAACGCAAAGTTCCAAAACCGCAGGGCGAAATAAATGATGATATGCGCCATCGCATAGGCGAGCGCCGTCACCCCGATCATGCGTCGCACGATGATGAGCCGGCGCCAGCCGAATATGGTCGAGGCCGGCGTAATCGCCAGCGCCGCGAGCAGGATCGCGGTTGCCCAGAAGCCTGACCAGTAAGTCATTCCGCCGAGCGGAACCGGCCCGAACTCCCCGCCGGCAACCTGATCGACGAGCCAGATCGCCGGCACCAACATGAGGGCGAACGTGC
>WNFS01003496.1_pt1 | contig 18031 bp, 12 predicted proteins | sample 5400141 | NCBI WGS metagenome assembly WNFS01 (sample SAMN13153358, study PRJNA577476) | soil metagenome | isolation source: 60 cm saprolite under Madrone tree | place: USA:California | collected 2016-06-14
CGAACAATTCGCGTCTCGCAAGGCGCAGGTGGATCTCGTCGCCAAGCTGCGGGCCGACGCCAAGATCGAGCGCCTCGACAAGGCGGCGGAGCCGAAGAAATAGCTTCGGAGCATTTGAGTTGGGTGGTTATGCGCGGGCTTGCCCCGCGCATCCCGTTTATCTCTCTGTATTTACACAAGTGCAAGCGCTTGCAGGGAAGCGGATCAGGATTTCCAAAGCCCCCGCTAGGGACCGAGGCGCGTCCATATCATTGCTTATCAATCGCAGCGACGACTGCGCTTCGGATGTGGTCCGGCAATGGTGTGCCGGTGCAGCCTTGCCAGCTCGCTTCCAGAGCCGGGACGCCGAGCGCCGTGGTCAACCGCACAAGATGGCCCGGACCTGGTCCGGTCGCCAGATGCGGGAACTCGGAGAACAGCGCGATGCAGCGCACTGTCCAGTCGAGCGCCGTCGCGGCATCCTTGCGCAGTTCGGCCAGCAAGCCGAGTTGGCCATAGCTCATTGCCATGCCGGGTCGATTGCCCAGCGCCTCCCTGATCTCCAGCGACTTGCGATACCACGCTTCGGCCGCGGCAAGATCGCCCCGAAGCTGCGCCACGATGCCGAGCTGGTGGTAGCTCGACGCCATGCCGGGTCGATCGCCGAGCGCCTCCTTGATCTCCAGCGCCTTGCGATACCAGCCTTCGGCCGCGGCAAGATCGCCCCGCCACTGCGCCACCGTACCGAGCTGGTGGTAGCCCATGGCCATGTGCGGTCGATCGCCGAGTGACTCAGAGATCTCCAGCGCCTCGCGATACCAGCCTTCGGCCGCGGCAACATCGCCCTGAAGCTGCGCCACTATGCCGAGCTGGTGGTAGACCATGGCCATGTGCGGTCGATCGCCGAGCGCCTTATAGATTTCCAGCGCCTTGCGACACCAGCCTTCGGCCGCGGCAAGATCGCCCCGCTTCTGCGCCACCATGCCGAGCTGGTGGTAGCTTGCGCCCATGCCGGGTCGATCGCCGAGCGCCTCAAAGATTTCCAGCGCCTTGCGATACCAGCCTTCGGCCGCGGCAAGATCGCCCCGCTCCAGCGCCACCATGCCGAGCTGGTGGTAGCTCGTGGCGAGACGTTGATTCCGCGATGCTGCGCCGGAGGCCTCAAGGCGCTGCCGAAGGAGATCGTAAGTCGCATAGGCGGTGTCGAGTTGCCCCGCCAGGATGGCACGGTTCGCCTCGGCACTAACCGCGAACAGCCAGAGCGCACCTGCATTGCCGTCGAGGTCGGCTGGGGTGCCGTCGTCCACCTCCAGCGCCTTGCGGCAACGATCGACCCATCCCTGTGCCTCCGGCCCCAACCCGTGAGCGTTCCAGAATTCATTGAGCGGCTGCATCAGCGCTTGCGCCTCGACGTAGCGCTTTTCACTCAAGGCAAATCCAAGCAGCCGACCCATCGTGCGCCGCTGCCGCTCGATCAGAGAAAAAGCCACGTCGGCAGCACCTTCTTGAATTTGTTTCATCAACCAAGCCCCAAAGGCACTGTAAGCGCTCAGCAAAGCACGTTCCGCCGCACCATGCTCGGAGGCGAAGCCCTCGCCTGCCATCCTGCGCCATTCGGCCATGAGATAGAACGGCAGCGCCGGGTGTAGCCCATACATGCCGCCGCCAAGCGATGTCACCAGCCCGATGCCGGCCAGCCGCTGCAGGGTCGTCGACCACGCCTCCTCCGCCACGCCCGCAAAGCGCATCGGAACTTCCTTCACCGCGGAGAGGATCGCCAGCACGGCCTCGTCCGCGACGCCCTCGAACAGCGCCAGTGCCGGCAGGCGATCGCGCATTTCCGGCGCCAGGTGGTCGAACGAATATTTGAGACTGGCGCCCAGCGAGGCAAGCCGCCCTTCCCCGACAAAGCCCGGCGGCAAATTTGCGGTGTTGCCCTTCAATCCATCGAGCAACGTCGCTGCTGACACCGTTTCCAGTTGGGGCAGCAGAAGCCGCAGGCTCAGCGGATGACCATCGAGCCAGTTGAGCAGATCAGCAAACGCCCGATCGTGCCGCCGCCCACGGGCCTGCGGATAGGGGCGCAGAACATCCTCCGCCATCTCCGCCGCCTCGCCAGGCGTCAGTCCGGTGAGTTCGTGGCGGCGCACGTTGCCGAGCCAGTCTTCCGGTGTCCGGCTGGTGATGATCACGCCGGTCTTGCCGCCCTCGCGCGCCAGTTCGGTCAGGAAGTCCCGCATCTGCTGCTGCTGCGCCGCATCCAGTGGCGGCGTCGCCCCGGTCATATCGGGCAGCTCACGCACCGTCTCGAAATTGTCCCAGAGCAGCAGCATGCGCCGCTCGCGCAGCACCTTGAGAATCAATTCCCGCCGCTGCGCCGCGTCGCGCGTCCTGCCCACAAAGTCAGGGCCGAACAGTTGCAATCCGATTTGCGTCACCACGCCGTCGAGGCCGAACGATGCCACGCCGGGTTCGAACGAATGGAAGAACACCCATTCGGGTTGCTCTACGCCGCCGGTGGCCTGCCACCAGCGGCCGAAGGCCTTCGCCAACTCGGTCTTGCCCGTTCCCGCCGGCCCGTGCACCACAGCGACCCGCTGCCACTTGAGCGCCAGTTCCAGCGTGTAGAAGGCGGCATCACGCCCGACAAACCGTCCTACGGGTGCGAGCTTGTCCTCTGCCGCGGGGCCAATCTCGGAATCCTCGCGGGCACTCGACCGCATTCTGTCGAGCATCGCATCCAGCGACAGAGGTGCCGATCGCCGGCCCTGCTTCAATGCGGAAAAGCTGATCGAGCTGCGCAGGTAATGCACCGGGACAATCCAGTCCTCAAGCGGGAGCATGCCTTTCGGGCTCGGCCGCTCCTTGCGCCGATAGAGCCGCTGCCGTCCCGCCGCTACCGCGTCCGACACGGTGCGGCCTGCAAACAGCGCTTCGTAGAATTCGGCCATGAACTCGGCTGCCGCCACGGCGTAGACCGAGTAGCCCATCGCCACCACGGACGCTGCATTGGCCTCCAGCAACCGCGTCGCCACCGCAGCCTCCACCGCGGCTTCGCCGAGTTTGCCTTCGCCCAGCATGCCGGAGCGACAGGCATTGAGCACCACCAGCGGCACCTTGGCTTGACCGACAGGCAAGGCGAACTCATCCGCTGACACCAAGTGCTCGCCGCCGCTATCTTTCTCAAAGGCAAGGTAACCGCGCGCCGCTGTCGCCGTATCGAAGTGACTTGAACCCGTGGTGACCCCATCCGATCCATTGCCGAAGGTGCCGTGGCCGTCGAAATGCACAATGTGGTAGGGCTCGCCGACTGCAATTCCCGCATTAAGCGCCTTGTGCATCGCCTCCAGCGTCGGCGGACGCAGCACGTCCAGCTCCACGCGCCCGCGCACGGCCGATAACCGCTCGACGAGGGGCCGCGCGATCATCTGGTAGCCGACATCCTTAAGACCCGACGGCCGCGCGATCACCATCAGCACCCGCAGCGTCTCACCCGGCGGAACAGATGCCGCCGCGCCCTCGATCACGAGCGTGCGATCGATCGCAGCGAGATCAAGCGCCAACGGTGTCGCCCGTTTGGGATCGCGTAGCAGCTCCCACGGCAGACTCAAGAACGCTGGCGATCGCGACATGATCACCAGCTCTGCCTGTCCCTCGCGCGATTTGAGGTAGGCATCGTGACCGGGCTTGCCAGTACCGAATACGCTCTCGAACAGCGCCTTACCCCACTCAGGCAGGCGCCCCTCGATCGTTCGACCGCGCTCTTCGTAAACCGCGTACGGCGCGATGAGATAGTCTTCGAGATACCAGCGGATATCCTCGCGTTCCGCCGCTCCGAACGGGGAGTTGAAGATCACGGGATCGCCGGCCGCCTCGGGAAAGCTTTGCCCCGATCGCTGCAACGCCACCGCAACCCGGCCGTCGGACAGCTCTTCCACAATGAGGCGGTGAGTCATCCGACGCTCTCCCCACAATGCGCGGCTACTCGCTGAAAATGAATTTAAGTCAAATCTCTACTGACCCTGTACAAGAATGCCTTGCATCTAACAAGGTGCAGACGATCACGCCTCGGGCGGGTGCTTCATCAATTCATCGACAACTACGGTGATCACTTTATCGCGGCGCCCAACGTCGATCTCGTCAGCTACATTGAGTTGCAGCCGCATCCGCCGGGCAACGACTTCAGGAGCGGGAGCAGCCTTGGAATCCTTCTTCAGGTCCCGATAGATGTCCCAAGCGAACTTGGCGGCGCTGAGAATGAGTGTGGCGAGCGCAATGGTTGTCCCGGCATCAAATCGCCGCGGGATTTCACCGCCTTGGATGTGCGCTTCCACCGCTGCCGGCAGGTTGCGATCCAATTCATCGCCGAGCCGCAGAGCGGCGCGGCGCGCGAGATCGTCAGACGACATCTAATCCTCCATATGAGTGTCCCCACCCCTGTCCGGCGCGCCTGGGGCGAAGCGGTCGGCCGCGCGGTGCGAATATTACCGCACCGCAACGTGCTTATTTCCCAGCTTTTACCGTCATCCGGCCGGATCGAGACCCTTCGCTTTGAACACCGGCGCTGCGGAAGGCGCGGTGAGGAACTTGATCAACGCATTGGCGGCTTCCGCTTGCCGCGCGTTCGCTCCGACAGCGGCCGCAAACGATGTGGTCAGCTGAATCTCCTTGGGGAACGGGCCGACCAGCTCGGCGCCCGCATAGGGCAGGATTTCGCTGATCTGAGTCATGCCGATCTCGGCTTCGCCGTTGGCGACGGCGTACGCGGCGGGATTTTCGGGCGGCAACAGCTTGACCTTGTCCTTGAGGGCATCGGCGATGCCGAGCCGCTGCAGCAGCGCTTTCAGATAAATGCCGGTGCCGCCCTGCTCCACATAGGCGACCGATTTGGCATTGAGGAGCGCGTTCTTGAAGGCCTCGACCGTGGTGATGTCGGGCTTGAGGGCGCCCTTGCGGACCGCCACGCCGGCGCCGGAATTCGCAAGCGCGGTGCGGGTCGCGGCGACGAGCTTGCCTTGCCGGATGAGATCATCGATGGCCGCAGTGGTCAGCACCGCAAGATCGAACGTTGCTCCCTTCTCGATATCGGCCTTCAGCGGAACGGCGGCGCCCCAGGTGAACGCGAGCTTGTGCTCGGTCGCCTTCTCGAACGCCGGTGCGAGCTGTTCCAGCGTGGTCTTGAGCGCATTGGAACTGATCACCTTGATCTCGGCAGCGCCCGCCGGGACAGGGGCGGCGAGTATCATGGTGAGTCCGACTACAGCGGCAGTCAGCTTTGTCTCTTTCATGGCGATTCCTCCCGTTTGTGCCGCGCGCGTACGCGCTATACCTGCGCTCTCCTCCTGCGGGGCAGGTTAGATGGGCGCGATCGAAGTGATACACCCAGACCATCCTAAGCCCTGGGACCGCGGGCGTCTCGCCCGCTCTTCGGTATGGCCAAGAAAGAGCGGGCGAGACGCCCGCGGTCCCAGAGTGGCGCTGCTGCTGCGACAACATGCTTCACCCCTTATCAACCACCCATCACATACCAATATCTCGCCTGTGACAGTGTCCGGTCAAACACGGCCGGCGATGGCGCCGCGTGTGGGAGGATTTCATGTTCGGCAAAATTTATCGGGTTCTCACGGTTGTGGCGATTGTCGCGGCCGCGACCGGCCTTCTGGCGTCCGGCGCTGATGCCCGCATCGGCGGGGGGCTAAGCTCGGGCAGCCGCGGAACAACGCGCACGTTCTCGCCGCCGCCGCCGACGTCGACCATGCCGTCGGCGGCCCCGATGCAACGTACCGTGACGCAGCCGAATGTCGCCAATCCCCGGCCCGGCTTAGCGCCTTCTCCGGGCGGCTTCTTCGGCCGCTCGGGAATTTGGGGCGGTCTTGCGGCGGGCTTCCTGGGCGCCGGCCTGTTCGGTCTCTTGTTCGGTCACGGCATGATGGGCGGGCTTGGCGGCTTCGTATCATTCCTCGGGCTCATCTTTCAGCTTGGGTTGATTGCGCTCGTCGCCGTGTTCCTGTGGCGTTGGTTCCAGCGCCGCAACGAGCCGGCCTACGCTGGAACGCACTATCGCGATAACTCAAACTCATCCACGGGCCTTTTCGGGGCCCCAGGTCTGGGCGGCGGGCAAAGTGCAGCCAGCACCGGCGCTCGTCAGCGCAGCGATGACGTGGGCATCTCGAGTGCCGACTATGATGCGTTCGAGCGGCTGCTCGGTGACATTCAGACCGCCTACAGCAACGAGGATCTCAATGTGCTGCGGGCCCGCGCCACGCCCGAAATGGTGTCCTATTTCTCTGAGGACCTGGCGCAGAACGCAAGCCGCGGGGTCGTGAACCGCATCTCCGATGTCAAGCTCCTGCAGGGTGTCGAGGGCGGCCCGCAGGAGGTCGTTGAAGCCTGGACCTTCCGGCGCCTCCATGGCGGCCCATGGCTGCTGTCGGCCATCCAGCAGGCGCGTTAGAGTTTCAATATTGAATCCACGTGGTGGCGTCGTCGCCGGGCTCGTCCCGGCGATCTCGCGTTTTTAGGCACAGAGCAGGAATATCCGAGGTGGCCGGGACAAGCCGCCCACGACCGGAGGTGCCATGTGCTTCAACCCGGCCGCAATCCGCGTTAGCCGGCTCTCAAACGTGCCCGCCCAGAGTGCGTTCGGGCATGTTGAATCATTTTGCCTCGTCATTGTCGGTTTGCCCCGGCCATCCACGTCTTAGTTAAGGAAGCCGTGCAGGACCGTCCCCTCGTTTTGGCGGCCTCTCGGTCCGCCCGAAGTCAGGGAGGTAACGTTTTTGTTAACGTTAGCGAACCTTCCGAAGGGCCGACACGACTAATAGATAACTGAAGAACGAGAAATCAGGAGGCCACCTTGAGCTCGACTTGCGCCCGCATCTTTACCGGACTTGCGCTCTCGGCGGCGGTCATTTTCGGCGCCCTTTCAGCTTCCAGCGCCGGTCCCATGAGGCCGGTACAGTCCGAGACCGCGCCGAACGGTTTCCCGGCTGCACGCTGTTCGCGCCCCGCCGATCAGGAGACGCTGCGCATCAAGCAACTTGCCGAGTTCCTCGAAACGTCGCGCCGCATGGCGGTGCAGAACCCACTGCTGTTGGCTGATGTCGGCTATTACGAAGCCGAGCTTGCGGCGAGCCGCCATTGCCTCCAGTCAGTCGCGGCCCGGTAAGTTTCGCTACCGCTGCGCCCCCACTCTACCCTCCCCGCTTGTGGGGGAAGGTAGAGGTTAAATCGCAACGCCGGGGCATGATTGGCCCGGCGTTTTGTTTTAGGCACCTCACGCCTTCCCGTATCCCCCCGCCGTCGGGGTCTGGATGATGACCGCGTCGCCGGCATCGAGCGTCGTGGCGTCGGCGCCCTGCAGGCGTTCCATGCGACCATCGCTGCGGCGCACCCAGTTCTCGCCGACCTGGCCTGGCTCGCCGCCGGCAAGTCCGAACGGCCGCACGCGGCGGTGGCCGGACAGGATGGTGCATTCCATTCTTTCAAGAAATCTGATGGTGCGGCGGACGCCATCGCCGGCATTCCATTTTCCGCGCCCGCCGGAGCCGGCGCGAATATGGAAATCCTCCAGCACGACCGGATAGCGGAATTCCAGCACCTCCGGATCGGTGAGGCGCGTGTTCGTCATGTGGGTGTGTACCGCATCGGTGCCGGGGAAACCCGGCCCCGCCGGCGAGCCCGAACAGATCGTCTCATAATACTGGTAGCGCGCATTGCCGAAGTTGAGGTTGTTCATGGTGCCCTGCGCGGCTGCAAGCGCCCCGAGCGCTCCGAACAGCGTGTCGGTCACCGCCTGGCTCACCTCGACGTTTCCGGCCACTACGGCGGCCGGATACTCCGGCGACAGCATCGAGCGCGGCGGAATGACGATATTGATCGGCCGCAGGCAGCCGGCGTTCATCGGGATGTCGTCATCGACCATGACGCGGAACACGTAAAGCACGGCCGCGCGGGTCACCGGCTCGGGGGCGTTGAAATTGGTGGGTTGCTGCGGCGAGGTGCCGGTGAAGTCGACGGTGGCCTCCCGTCTTTCCTTGTCGACCGTGATCTTTACGCGGATCACGGTGCCCTGGTCCATCTCATAGGCGAATTCGGAATCATGAAGCCGGTCGATGACGCGCCGCACGCTTTCGGCGGCGTTGTCCTGCACATGCTGCATATAGGCTTTCACCACCGGCAGCGTGAATTGCGCCGTCATCTTGCGCAGCTCCTGCACGCCTTTCTCATTGGCGGCGATCTGGGCCTTGAGATCGTTGACGTTCTGGAGCGCGTTGCGCGCCGGGTACTTGGCGCCGGTGAAGAGCGCGTAGAGTTCCGTCTCGCGGAAATGGCCGCGATCCACAACCTTGAAATTGTCGATATAGACGCCTTCCTCCTCGATGGTCCTGGCGTTGGGCGACATCGAGCCCGGCGAGATGCCGCCGACGTCGGCGTGGTGGCCTCGGCTTGCGACCCAAAACAGGAGCTCCCGCTCGGCGTCATCGAAAACCGGCGTGCAAACCGTGATGTCCGGCAGGTGGGTGCCGCCGTTGTAGGGGGCGTTGATCGCATAGACGTCGCCCGGCCGGATGCGGCCTGCGTTTTCCCGGATGATGGTCTCGACGGCACGGTCCATGGAGCCGAGGTGCACCGGCATGTGCGGCGCATTGGCCACCAGCGAGCCGTCATGGGCGAACACTGCGCAGGAGAAATCGAGCCGTTCCTTGATGTTGACCGAATAGGCGGTGTTCTGCAGCGATACGCCCATCTGCTCGGCAATCGACATGAAAAGATTGTTGAACACCTCGAGCATCACCGGATCGGCCGCGGTCCCGACCGCATGGCCGCGCGCGAGCGGCGTCATGCGGGTGAGCACGAGATGGTTCTTCGTCGTTACTTCCGCCCGCCAGCCGTCTTCGACCACGATCGTCTGGTGCGGCTCGATCACGATCGCCGGGCCCGCGACCTGGTGGCCGGGCGCGAGCTGGTCACGGACGTAGACCGCGGCATCGTGCCATGCGCCCCCGGAGAAAAAGCGCGTCCGCTGCTTCGGTGGGGGCAGGGGCGCGGTCGTGGCCGCCAACACGGGTTCGGAAAATCTCGCCCCGCCGCCCACCGCTTCGACCGACACCGCTTCCACGACGAGTTCCTTGGCAGGATCGATGAAGCCGAATCGCGCTTTGTGGGCGACTTCGAAGGCGGTGCGCAGTTTAGCGAGCGCGGGCGCATCACCCTCCCCTGCAGGGGGAGGGCAAACGACGTTTCTCTGCCGCCGCAGGCGGTCCGGGGTGGGGTTACCCGGCATTGCCGCAGATGCGGCAGCGCTGTCACCCCCTCCCGGCCCGCTGGCGCGGGCCGACCTCTCCCCTCCAGGGGGAGGTGAAGTAAAGGCGGGCACCTCCAGCGCCGTGTCGGTGCCGGCATAACGAATATGCGCGCGCACATGCACGATGACGTCGGCGTCCGCCACTCCCTGACCACGCACCTCGGCGCGCGCTTCTGCGCCGAGGTGCGTGCCGGCGGTCTTGATGGATGCGAGCGCCCCGCCTCCCAGCGGGTCTTCGATGGCCCGCTGCCGTGTCGCCCGGATATCCGCAAGCCCCATCCCGTAGGCGGACATCAGCGACGAGAACGGATGGATCAGCACCGTGGTCATGCCGAGCGCGTCGGCGACCAGGCAGGCATGCTGGCCGCCGGCGCCGCCGAAGCAGTTGAGCGCGTAGCGCGTCACGTCGTAGCCGCGTTGCACGGAAATCTTTTTGATCGCGTTCGCCATGTTCTCGACCGCAATCCTGATGAAGCCGTCGGCGATGTCTTCCGCATTTCGCCCGCCGGCGAGATCGCGGTTCACCTCGCTTGCCAGGTCCTTGAACGCCTCCCTCACGGCTGCGGCATCGAGCGGCCGGTCCTGCCCGGGTCCGAAAATATGCGGGAAGAAGTCCGGCATCAGCTTGCCGACCATGACGTTGGCGTCGGTGACGGCAAGCGGCCCGCCGCGGCGATAGCATTTCGGCCCCGGATTGGCGCCGGCCGAGTCGGGACCGACACGGAAGCGCGCTCCGTCGAAATGCAGGACCGAGCCGCCGCCCGCCGCCACCGTGTGGATCAACATCATCGGGGCGCGCATGCGCACGCCCGCGACTTCGGTCTCGAAGGCCCGCTCGTACTCGCCGTCGAAATGCGAGACGTCGGTCGAGGTGCCGCCCATGTCGAAACCGATGAGGTTGGCAAAGCCCGCCTCGCGCCCGGTTTGCGCCATTCCGACCACGCCACCGGCCGGTCCCGACAGGATTGCGTCCTTGCCCTGGAACAGGTCCGCCGCCGTCAACCCGCCCGACGACATCATGAACATGAGGCGGGTGTGCTCTTCACCCTCCCCTGCAGGGGGAGGGTCGGATCGCCGTAGGCGATCCGGGGTGGGGTGGCGGCCGTGCAGCATCCGCGGCACCTCACTTGTTGCGGCGTCGCCACCCCCTCCCGGCCCGCTGGCGCGGGCCGACCTCCCCCCAGCCGAACCTCGCTGTAGCGAGGGTTCGGCCACTGTATCAAGTGACCGAAGTCGGGCAGGCCCGACTTCGGTTGGGGGAGGTGAAGACGAAAGCTCCTGCGCCACTCCGGCCACATAGCGCCGCAGGATCGGCGACAGATACGCATCGACCACCGTGGTGTCGCCACGACCGACGAGCTTGATCAGCCGCGAGACCTCGTGACTGACGGAGACCTGAAGAAACCCGACGTCGCGCGCGAGCGACGCCACTTGTCGCTCGTGCTCCGGATAGTGATAGCTGTGCATGAACACGATCGCGGTCGCCTCGATGCCGTCCGCCACGGCGCGTTCAAGATCGCGGCGTAACGCGGCGAGATCGGGCGTTGCCTCGACTGTGCCGTCAGCGCGCACGCGTTCGGCGACTTCGATCACCTGCTCAAACAGCATGTCCGGCTTGACGATGTGGCGGGCAAAGATTTTCGGCCGCGCCTGGTAGCCGATCTTCAGGGCGTCGCGGAAACCTTTCGTGGTGACGAGCAGGGTGCGGACGCCCCTGCGCTCCAGCAACGCATTGGTGGCGACCGTGGTGCCCATCTTGACGGCACCGATGAGCCCCGGCGGGATCGGCTCACCGGCCTTGAGGCCCAGCAGATTGCGGATGCCCTGGACGGCAGCGTCGCCATAGGCCTCGGGATTCTCCGATAGCAGCTTGTGGGCCGCGAGCGTGCCGTCCGGCCGCCGGCCCACGACGTCCGTGAATGTGCCGCCGCGGTCGATCCAGAATTCCCAGGAATTTGCAATCACCGTTAAGCCTCAATTATGTCGGTTGCGAACTCGTCGATCCCCTCTCCGATGTCATCGCCCGGCTTGATCGGGCGATCCAGTCTCCCGCAGGTGAAGTCGTCGCTAGCGATAGCTGGTTACTGGATGCCCTGCTTGAAGCGGGCATGACACATGAGCGGTTGCGAGTTTCTGGTTCCCGTTGCCCGTGGAATAAAACAGCCTCTCGATGGCCAAGTTCATTTGACCTATGAACTAGGCGTCGGAGCGGGAGTAGCCAAATGCTTACCCGTAATGCCGCACCTGCAAGCCATGGCGGGCTGCAATCCGGCCGCGCGACCGGGGCGACCCATAAGGGTCACCCATACGGCGGGCAATGTTGGAGGACGCCGTTTGTCACGCCGCCAGAGTCGATCGCGAACAAGCCGGCTTGCCGTGTCGGCTGCTATTTCGCATTGACCGCGTTCTTGATGGCCATTTTGGATAGGTGAACCACAAGTTCCCTGAGCCGCTTGGTTTCCTGGCGGAGCAATTCCAATTCGTCAGGTTGGGAATCGAACTTAGAGGACTCCGAAGCATCGTCCGGCCATTGGTAGGATGGTTTGGCATCAGCCATGTGGTTTGCCCCCTCACGAATCACCCGGACCAACTCTAGTTCGAATTGAGCGGTTCGTTGGGCACGAATGTGTCGGCCGTCACGTTGTCGGCGGTGTGCATCAGTCCATTCTCTCGAGAATCGATGCTTGGCCACCAGGGCCAAGACCCGACCGCCGAAATCCGTGCTGTCAACAACGACAGGTGCCATGAAGCGGCTCTATTGGTTGAGCGGATACCTTGATGCAAGTGAAGCGGGCGCTTCAGTCTGAGGAAGACAGTTGGGCGCGGCCGTGCATGATGTGTAGTAATTGTACCACAGTGTTGCTATTTTACGCCATTCTCGAATTTTCGAAATTTCCTATTTATCGCAGTCTGTTAGCTGATGCCTGTTGCGAGCGCGAGGCTTGTTCGCGTGCTGCCTGCGCTCTAGGGTGAATGTCGGGACGGCGCTATCTGCCAAGGAGATTGCGAGAGCATGAAACGCGTCGCAACAGCCGACATGACCATCATCGCTCAGCCTAAGATGTGGAAAGGGTTCAAGAACTGGGGGATCGCGACCCTGATGGGTTTTGCCGCGGCGTCGCATTTGCGTGCGGTTGCCGTGCTGGCGGTCGTTTCGCTAGCATCTTTCTTGCCGGGCCTTTTTCAGATTCCGCCGGTCGACCGCGACGAGCCCCGGTTCGCCCAGGCGACCAAGCAGATGATCGAGACCGGCGATTATGTCGACATCCGCTTCCAGGACGAAACGCGATACAAGAAGCCGGTCGGCATCTATTGGTTGCAGGCGACGGCGGTGGAAATGGCCGAGGCGGCGGGCGTGTCGCGCGCCGCAACGAACATCGGAATATATCGGATTCCCTCGCTGATCGGCGCCATCGGCGCCGTCCTGGTGACCTATTGGGCCGCGCTGGCCTTCGTATCGCGGCGAGCGGCGCTGATGGCCGGCGCCATGATGGCAACGTCGATTCTCCTCGGCGTTGAAGCGCGCCTCGCCAAGACCGATGCGATGCTGCTGCTGACCACGACCGCGGCATTGGGTGCGATGGCGCGGGCATATCTGATGGAGCAGGGCGATCGCGCGACCAGCGTGCCTCCTTTGGTCATAGCTGCGATCTTCTGGAGTGCGATCGCGGCCGGAATTCTGATCAAGGGACCGATGATCCTGATGTTCGCGGGGTTCGCTGCCGTCGCGCTCGCCGCGGCGGATCGTTCCGCACGCTGGTTGTGGCGGCTCAAACCGGCGATCGGCCTGCCCTTCGCGCTCGCGCTGGTGATGCCTTGGGTCGTCGCCATTCTCATTCGCAGCGACGGCAGTTTCTTCACCGACGCGCTCGGCCAGGACATGTTCGCCAAGGTGACGGGGGGCCAGGAAACCCACGGCATGCCCCCGGGCTCTTATTTCGTGGTGTTCTGGGAAACCTTCTTTCCGGGCGCCATGCTGGCCGGTCTCGCGGCGCCGGCGGTCTGGCGTGCACGCACTGAACCCGGGTGCAAGGTTCTGCTCGCCTGGGTGGTTCCGTCCTGGATTGCGTTCGAGCTGGTGCCGACAAAGCTGCCGCATTACGTCCTGCCGCTCTATCCGGCGCTCGCGATCCTGATTGCGGGGGTCGTTGACAGCCATTCGCTTTCGCGCAATCGCTGGCTGGTGCGCGGAACGATTTGGTGGTTCATCCTGATGATGGTGGTGGCCCTGCTTTTGATCGCGCTGCAGATCGTCGTCGGCCAGAGGCTCGGCTTGTGGACGTGGTCATTCGCGGCGGCGGCTGTGATCTTTTCGTTGTTCGCCTGGCTGCTCTATCAGGTCGACGGCGCCGAGGCGTCGCTCATGCGGGCGGTGGCGGCGTCACTCATGCTCTCCTTGGCGGCCTATGGGGCGACCTTTCCAGGCCTGCGCGGGCTGTTTCCTTCGGCGGGGCTCGCGAATTACATGCACAGCGCCGGTTGCGCCGACCCGGTCGCGGTGACGGCCGGCTTCCATGAGCCTAGCCTGGTTTTCCTTGCGGGCACCAGCACCAACCACGGCGTCGGCTCCAGCGCGGCGGATTTTCTGCTCGGCGGACCGTGCCGGTTCGCATTCGTCGACAGCCGTCAAGAGCGCGCATTCGTCCAGCGGGCCGATGCGATCGGCCTTCGCTATACGACCGGGCCGCGCGTCGAGGGCTTCAACATCAACGGCGGCGGAGCGGTCACTATCGCCACTTACCGTTCGGAACGCGGCTCATGACCGCTTCCGGCGACGCCAAAGCGCACGACGGAGGCGCTGGCGTGGCGCGTGCCGCGGCATTCTTTGAGAATATTCGTCGCGGCGTTGGCGCCCTGCTGCGCCGGCCGCGGCCCCCGCCCTACCCTCCCCAGCAGGCGGGGGAGGGTAGGGTGGGGGCGAACTTCGTTCCGGCGTGGCAACGCCTCAAAATTCAAGCTGCGCTCGCGATCTGCGCGGTGGCGCTCTCGATGCTGTTTCTCGACGCGCCTGTGCTTGAGTTCGCTGCCGGCGTGCCGCCCTGGTTGGTCGACTGGGCCTATGAGGTCACCGACTTTGGCCGCTCCGGATGGATTCTCACACCGCTCGGCACGTTGATCATCCTGATCGCTCTTTTCGCCTCGCCGGCGCTCGACCACATGTCGCGGGCGGTGCTCGCGATGGTGGTGACGCGGCTCGGATACGTGTTCATTGCCGTCGGTCTGCCGGGGCTTGTGAGTACGATAGTCAAGCGATGGATCGGCCGGGTGCGGCCGTCCGACGCCGGACCGTTGGCGTACGAGCCGTTTTCGTGGCGGCCGGATTATGCGAGCTTCCCGTCCGGCCATGCGACCACGGCGTTCGCCGCATTGGTTGCGTTCGGAGCAGTCTTTCCTCGCACTCGCCCCGTCTTGTGGGTCTATGCGCTCCTCATTGCGGCGAGCCGCGTGGTGGTTTCCGCGCACTATCCAAGCGACGTGATCGCCGGCGCAGCGTTCGGGGCGTTCGGCGCACTATTGGTGCGCGATTGGTTTGCCGCGCGCCGGCTTGGGTTTTTCGTTGGCCCCGATGGCGCTATTCATCCTATGACGGGCCCGTCACGGCGGCGAATCAAACGGGTTGTCCGCGCGCTTGCCGCCTCCTAAAACGCCCTCTCCCTACCCTCCTCGCGAGGGGGGGACAATCCATCGATACGGGTCATTGGTTGAACCCGTTTGTCGTTCCTGTTTTTCCCCTTCCCTTACCTTTTCCCGCCGGCCCGGGACAGGGAGGGGTGGCGGAGCATGCCGAACGGCAGAAGCGGATTTTCTTGATGGCCAACGGCAGTCCCTTTCCGTCCAGCACGGCGACGCCGCGGATCTCCGTCGTGGTGCCGGCGCGCAATGAAGCCGGCAATATTGCGCCGCTGGTCGAAGAAATCGTGCAGGCGCTTTCCGCGCTGACCCCGAACGAGATCATTTATGTCAACGATGGATCGCGCGACGAAACCGAGGCCGAACTGAAGTCTTTGATGAAACTTCACAGTTGCCTACGCCAGATCAGGCACGACGTCTCATGCGGCCAGTCGGCGGCCGTGCGCAGCGGCGTCGTTGCGGCTCGCGCCCCGATCGTGGTGACGCTTGACGGCGACGGTCAGAATGATCCGGCATTTCTGCCTGCTTTGGTGGCCGCGCTGGAGCGCGATCCCATGGTTGGGCTAGCCGCCGGTCAGCGTGTCGGTCGCAAGGCCACAGGCTTCAAACGGCTGCAATCGCGAATTGCCAACACGGCGCGCAAGGCGATTTTGCGCGACGGCACCCGCGATACCGGATGCGGGCTCAAGGCGTTCCGCCGCGAGGTCTTTTTGGCACTCCCTTATTTCGACGCGCTGCACCGGTTCCTGCCGGCGCTGGTGCGACGCGAGGGCTACCGGGTCGCCTATGTGGATGTGGTCGATCGGCCACGACTGCACGGTGTCTCGAATTACGGTCTATGGGATCGGCTGTGGGTCGGCATTCTCGATCTCGCGGGCGTTTGGTGGCTGATCCGGCGACGAAAACACGTGCCGGTCGTATCGGAGGTTATGCGCGATGCTGGTTAGTCTGTCCCAGGCGGTCGGCGACTATTTGCAGAACGTTTTCTTTCTGCAGCTGAACTGGTGGGTGTTGCTCGGGTACGCCGGACAGGCGCTATTCTCGATGCGCTTCATCGTCCAGTGGGTGGCGTCCGAGCGGGTCGGCCGCAGCGTGATGCCGGTCGCGTTCTGGTTCTTTTCAATCGGCGGCGGCGCATTGTTGTTCGTCTATGCGCTCTATATCCGCGATCCTGTTTTCATCATCGGTCAAGGGTTTGGCCTGTTCGTCTATTTACGCAATCTCCACTTCGTTTTTCGTGAACGAAAGGGTGCGTTGGTATCGTAATCCTCTCTGTGGGGTAGTCGCCCCCTTCCCTTGCCCTTCCCGCTTGCGGCGGAGGGTAGGGAGCGGCGAAGGAAAAATCCCAATTGACTATTGTTCGCAATGCGTTCTCATATTGGGCATGAGCATTGAGAGATCAGCGCTCCCGTTGGGGGATGACCGGGCCCGATCGCGCACCGATGACGGGGCTCTGACGCTGCCTCTTGTCAAGAAATACCTCGATTCCGCACTGATCTGGAGTCGTAAGGCAATGGCCCCTGGCGGCGTCACCGGGGTCATCATGGCGCTCGTTTTCACCGTCGCCACCGCCGCTTTTTTGATGTTGATGCGGTACGTTGAGGAGCTGCCGCCAGTTTCGTTGACCTTCCTCATTCCGGTCGTGGTGGCAGCCATCCGCTGGGGCACGCTGTCTGCCGCCATAACGGCCATGGGCGGCGCAGCGACCTTGAGCCTGTTCTACTACAGCCCGTTCTATATCACCGGACCCGATTCACGATCGCGCATCCTTGGTCTCATCGTCTTTCTCACCGTCTCCTTGGTGCTCGCCTATCTTGCGTCCAAGACGCGCCGCGATGCCGCCCGCGCGCTCAAGCGGGAAAACGAGATTCGCGATCTCTATACATTCTCGCAACGGATTTCCGCCGCTAATTCGCCCGCAGGAATCTTCGAGGCCATGCAGCAGCATTTGGAAACGCTGGTGGGCCGCAAGGTTTTGCTGTTCGACTCGCTCGGAACCCTGGAGGCGAAATCGGAGCGACTTGGCGACGTTGAAATTCCCCAGGCAGTGACGGCGGCCGTGAGCGAGATGCCGGCAGCCGGAACGGACGGCTCGAAGGATATCGTCGTCGACGATCATCGCGGCAGTGCCTGGCTGGTGCGTCCGGTTTCAACCAACGCGGCGGACTTCGGGGTCATCGCGGTCGATCTCGGCCGTCCATCCGAGGTGTTCGATGAATTGCGCGCGCGCGTCGTCGCTTTGATCGCTGACGCCGGATTGTCGCTCGAACGGCTGGGGTTAGCCCGCACGATCTCGGAGGCGCGCACCCGCGAGGAGACGGAGCAGTTCCGCGAGGCCCTGATCGGTTCAGTATCCCACGAACTACGCACGCCATTATCTTCAATTCTTGGCGCATCGACAGTGTTGTCGTTGGCGCCGGAGATTACCGGCAATGCCCGCCTGAAAAAGCTTGCCGCGCTGATCCATCAGGAATCGGAGCGGCTCAATGTCGAAATCCAGAATATTCTCGACGCTTCTCGCATCAGCAGCAACGGCCTGCAGGCGAAGCTCGAATGGGCCGAACCCGCCGACTTCATCAATGCGGCGCTGCAGCGCTGCCGCAACCGCCTCGCAAGCCGCGCCGTCGAGGTAACGCTTCCAGAGGAACTCATTCTGCTGCGCATAGATTCAGTCCTGATGGAGCGCGCGCTCGGACAAATTCTCGACAACGCAGCAAAATATTCGCCGCCGGAATCGCCCATCAACGTACGTGGCCATGTCGAATTGGGACAGTTCGTGATTTCCGTCACTGACCACGGTGCCGGTCTTGACGCGGACGACCGCCCTCTGCTTGGACAGAAGTTCTTTCGTGGTCATCGTCACATGCAGGTGACTTCGGGCCTCGGATTGGGATTCTGGATCGCCAGCGCTTTCATAGCCGCCAATGACGGGACCATTGAGGCAACGAGTGAAGGGGTGAACAAGGGTATGACGGTTACGGTTCGGTTGCCCTTGCCGATGAAGGAGAACCATCAAGGGTATGACAGTCACAGTTCGGTTGCCCTTGCCGATGAAGGAGAATTATAAGGAGTGACATGGCGGACGGCGATCAACATGTACTTGTCGTCGATGAC
>WNFS01004305.1_pt1 | contig 17982 bp, 20 predicted proteins | sample 5400141 | NCBI WGS metagenome assembly WNFS01 (sample SAMN13153358, study PRJNA577476) | soil metagenome | isolation source: 60 cm saprolite under Madrone tree | place: USA:California | collected 2016-06-14
GGCAGCAAGAAGAGCGTTTTTACGCGGCACTCGACCGACTGCGCGCGTTGCGCATTGATCCCGGCATCGTGCACCTCGCCAACAGCGCGGCCATCGCAACGCGTCCCGAGACTTGGGCTGATATGGTGCGTCCCGGGGTGATTTTGTACGGCTATCACCCTGGCTACGATCCGGTCGAGCAGCGGTCGGAAATCGAAGCGCGCCTGCCGCTCAAACCTGTAATGAGCCTGCGCACGCGCATCATCAATATTCGGCGAATCCCGGAAGGCGCCGGCGTCGGCTACAACGAGACATTCATAACCAAGCGTCCCTCGCGCATCGCAGTTCTTGCAGCGGGCTACGGCGACGGCATCCACCGCTCGCTCGGAAATCGCGGAGGCGTCCTCGTTCGCGGGACGCTTGCACCCATCGTGGGAATAGTTTCCATGGACGTCACGATGATTGACGTGACCGACGTGCCCGATGCCGCGCTCGGTGACGTCGTGACCATCTACGGCAGCGACGGCGAGAAAGTCCGCGCCGCCAACGTCATCGCTCGCAGCATCGGCACCGTGACCTCCGATCTTCTTTGCGCCGTGAGCCAGCGCGTCCCGCGTCTCTATTTTAGATAATTGAAATCAAGAATCTTACCTATTAAACGTTCAACATCATCTCGACTTCTACATAATGACGGAGTATATAACCGCGGGGATGCGAGGTTGCGTTCCCGTCCCGCACCGGTTTTTTGCGCCCGCGCCGGAGGGGATGCGGCACCGATTTTGCAGTGATACGTAATACTGTGAGGTCGTATGAGCCGGTCCGTTCCTGAAGTGCAGCGTTATTCGAATTCTAATTCCTCGCCTTCCTCACATTCTGTGCCCGAAGAACGGCGAAAAAGGGCCGCCTTTCCGCGAGGAATGGGGTTGGAGCGCTGGCTCGTGCGCCTGTTTATCACCGCTTGCGCGACGGCGCTTTGTTACAAGCTCGCGCCCTTTGGCTTGCGCGGTCTACCTGCGGCCGGCGTTGGCTTCCTGCTGGCGCTGGTGATTCTGCTGGCGGAGCTGCGGCTGCGCAGAGCCGAGATCGGCCGGTTGTTAGGCGGCGCACTCGGCACAGTCCTTGGAGTGTTTGCGGCGTTTCTCGTAACGCTGGTCATCTCCCGGACGGATGTACCCGAACCCACCAAAACTTTCCTCGAGTATGCCGTGCTGTTCGCGTTCGCCTATTTGGGACTGGTGCTCGGTTCCCAGAGGGGTGGCGAGCTGAAGGCCGGATCTCCTGCTGGAATCATCTCCGGACAGGCGTCCGCGCCCGAGCCGATGAAACTTCTGGACACCAGCGTTTTGATTGATGGCCGCATTGCGGACGTTTGCGAGGCGCACTTTCTGGACGGGGTGCTGGCTGTGCCGCAGTTCGTGCTGCACGAATTGCAGCTCGTCGCCGATTCTTCCGATTCCTTGAAACGCCAGCGCGGCCGCCGCGGTCTTGAGGTTTTGCAGCGGATGCAAAAAATGCCGCACGTTGATTTGCGTATTTTCGATCAGGAATTGCCTCAGGTTGGCGACGTGGATCAAAAGCTGGTGGAACTCGCTCGCCGTCTGAACGCGAAGATCGTCACGAACGATTTCAATCTGAATAAAGTGGCCACGGTGCAAGGCCTCGCGGTCTTGAACGTGAACCAGCTCGCCAATGCCTTGAAGCCGGTTGTTTTGCCTGGGGAGCCCATGCGCGTGCTAATTTTGCGGCAAGGCAAGGAGGCCAACCAGGGCGTAGCGTATCTCGATGACGGCACAATGGTGGTGGTTGACGGCGGCCGCCGCCTGATCAATAAAAGCGTCGATATCCAAGTCACGTCGGTTCATCAGACGACTGCCGGCAAAATGATTTTTGGCCGGCTGGATGAGCGTCCGGAACAACCTGCTAGCATGCCTCGCCGGGCAGCCGCGGTCGCAGCTGGTGCGGGCCGTAGCGAGAGCATCAGCAGCAGCCGCAGCCCGATCTTCCCCGAGCGGGATGCCCATTAGCGTTCGCGCACTTCACAAGCGCTCAGCCGGCAATTCTGCCTGCACGGTGTTTTAGCAGACTCCCCGCCGAAGCTCGCATCATCTCGTTCCACGTGCGCCGGCCGGCTGTATTTTCGCCGTTGTGCAATTCGCCTGACACCCCAGCTTGAGGTACACTCTGAAGTTTGCGGCCCCACGGTTTTTCGTGTCCGGGCGGGCCGCGCCTAAAATGAGCCGCATTGCCGCCATTCTTCCAGCAGCAGGTCTCGGTACTCGCATGGGAGCCGACACACCGAAGCAGTTTCTGGAGCTGGAGGGGACTCCGCTCGTCATTCATAGCGTGCGACGTATCGCTTCTTGTCCGCTGGTTACCAATATTATTGTTGCAACGCGCGCGGACGTCGTGGCCACGCTGGAGGAGCGCATCCGCGGCGAGCGATTCATGCAGACCGTACGCGTGTTGCGCGGAGGAGATTCGCGCCAAGAGTCGGTTGCGCTGGCTCTCCAAGAGGTTTCGAACGACACGGAGATTGTTCTTGTGCACGACGCCGTCCGCCCGTTCGTCACCCGCGAACAGATTGCGCGAGTGATTGAAGAAGCCCGCCGCTGCCAGGCGGCCATTCTCGGCATTCCTGCGATGGACACCGTCAAGGAAGTGAAGCGCGCCAGCCTACCCGAGGATGTGGCACTCATTATCGGGACTATTCCCCGCGAGCGCGTCGTGCTGGCACAGACGCCCCAGGCCTTTTCGACGAAGCTTATCAAGGAAGCGTTCGCGCGCGCGCAAGCCGATGGCGTCAACGCCTCGGACGAAGCCGGGCTCGTCGAGCGCCTTGGCCGCGACGTCCACGTAGTCCTCGGCTCGGAGCGCAACATCAAGATAACCAAGCCCGCAGACATGGACCTCGCGCGCTTCTACCTCGAACAAGAGCGCAAAAAGCAATGAGCATGAATTCTCGGCCAACCGCGAAGGCCTTATTTTTCTGGATCGCCATCATCTTCCTGGGCGTCATGCTGTGGAAGCTGGTCTCTCCCAGCGGAACCGCAACCAGCCAAACCCGCACGGGCGACTGGACCCTGCTCCTTCTAAACGCGGCTCCCCTTATTCTGCTCATGGGCTTTTGCATATTTTTAATCCGCCAAATGCAGAGAGGCAGGACTCGATTCGCAGGCGCGGCTTCGCCTGCGGCACGAACTGGCATTGGCTACGATTTGCACCGCCTCGAGTATGGCCGCCCTCTCATGGTTGGTGGCGTCGAGATTCCGTTCGACAAAGGTCCCATCGGCCACTCCGACGGAGACGTTCTGGCGCATGCCATGTGTGACGCCCTGTTTGGTGCCGCAGGTCTCGGCGACATCGGCACGCATTTTCCGGACACGGATCCAAAATGGAAGGGCGCGAACAGCCTGCTCTTCCTGGAACACGCGCGAAAACTGCTCGACGAAAAGCGCTTTTCCATCGAGCATGTGGATGCGATCGTCATCCTGGAAAAACCCAAGCTTGGTCCGCATTTTCCGAAAATGCGCGAAGCTCTGGCGCGGGCGCTTGGCCTCTCCGCCGATCACATTCATCTCAAAGCCAAGACTAACGAAGGCGTCGACGCCGTCGGCCGCGGCGAAGCCATTGCCGCGCATGTGGTCGCCACGCTCTCCCAGCGATGATCATGCCGCGACGCACAAACCCGTCTGGCAACACGCGCTAGGGTTGCCGCGATGTCGTCCCCTGAAACTCCTAACGCTCCTGCCGCTGCCGGCAACGTTTATACCGGCAGTGACGTCTCCGAAATTCTGCGCGAACAAGGCTGGCTCCCGGGTGACGCCACTCCCGCGCAATTGGCGTGGTGCGAACGCGCTGCCGCGCTTCTCGGCCCGCAAGTTTCAGACCGCCGCACGCTGGCAGAATTGCTGCATCTGGTTTTTCATTACGATTCCCAAGAAATCCTAGCCAAAGTGGAAAATCACGCAGTACTCTCTCGCTACGCTGCGCGCGACGTGCTGCGCCACCTCGCGCTTCTGCTGCTTGAAGGCGGTCCACTCACCACGGATCGTTTCAAGGAAGTCGTCAACACGCTGAAAGACAGTCTGGGCATTCGCAGCCGGGAGCTCTTTCATCCCATTCGTCTTGCTCTCGCAGGCCATGCTGGGGAAGGCGAACTCGATCGCGTGATCTTGCTTCTTGACGAAGCCGCCAGTCTTTCCTTCAACGTCCCCGTCAAGTCGGCGCGTGAGCGCATTCTGGAATTCTGCGCCGCTCTCGACTGACGATCCGTAGGGGCACGACACGTCGCGCGCGGGCGCAGGAGTTTGCTCGGTCCCTTTCGACTGGAACCTGTCAACTGTCGACCATCACCTGTAAACTGTCTCCCCGATGGACAAGCTCACCGGCATCCACGCCGTCCGCGAAGCTCTGGACGCGGGCCGCCCCTTCGATCGGATTCTGATCGCGCGCGGCCGTCAAGACACGCGTGTCGAAGAAATTGTTCAACTCGCGCGTGCGCGAGACATTCCTGTGCGCTTTGAAGACCGCAACCAACTCGACCGCCTCGCCAATTCAAAAGATCATCAGGGAGTTGTAGCTCTGGCCGCCGCGCGCGCGCCGGCCACACTCCTAAGCATTCTTGACGCGGCAAATAAGAGCGCTGGTCACGGAAGCAAAGGACTCGTTGTTCTACTCGACGGCGTCGAAGATCCGCACAATCTCGGCGCTGTCATTCGAACGGCCCTCGCCGCTGGCGCGCACGGCGTGATCATTCCGGAACGCCGTGCCGCTGGCCTCACCGACACGGTCGCACGCGCCTCCGCTGGCGCGCTCGCGCATCTGGCGGTCGCCAAAGTCACAAATCTCGCGCAAACGATGGAAGAGTTGAAAGAAGCAGGCTATTGGCTCATCGGCCTCGATGAACGCGCCGACAAAAGTTACACCGAAGCTGACTACACGTCTCCGGTAGGCATCGTGCTTGGCGGCGAAGGCAAAGGTCTCCACGACCTGACGCGCAAACGCTGCGACTTTGTCGTCTCGCTGCCCACCACCGGTCCCGTGAAATCGCTCAACGTCTCCGTCGCGGCAGGTGTGGTCCTTTTCGAAGCCATCCGCCAACGCCATCCAAAATAGCAGCATCTCCGCGTGCTCAACGTTGGCCAAAGTCGGAAGCTATTTGTCGTATTGAATCAGCGAAAAAATATCCAGGCCTTTGAGTTTCGAGCGCCCGTTAAGAAACGTCAACTCCACCGCAAACGCCGCACCTTCGACTTTCCCACCCAAGCCCTCTACAAGCTTTGCCGTCGCCGCAGCCGTGCCGCCCGTGGCCAGCAGATCGTCGCAAATGATCACGCTCTGCCCCGGCTTCACCGCGTCTTCGTGAATCTCGAGCGTGTCCGTCCCGTATTCGAGCTCATAAGAGATGCTGGCGGTTTTCGCCGGCAATTTCTTTGGCTTGCGCACGGGGACGAATCCCGCTCCAAGCCGGTACGCGAGCGCCGGAGCAAAAATGAACCCACGCGCTTCGATGCCTGCCACAACATCAATCGTCCGCCCCTTGTAGTGATCGCAGAGCCGGTCAATCAGGGCATGAAACCCTGCTTTGTCCTTCAAAAGCGTGGTCAAATCGTAAAAAAGAATCCCCGGTTTGGGATAATCCGGCACTTCGCGTATCAATTTCTTCAAATCATCCATTCGAACGGCTCCTCTTCGTCAACTTCTTCTCAGACGGCCTTCTCAAGCGTCGGGCTCGATCACAAATCCATTTTCATACCGCGGGTCGTGGCGCGCTTCCTCTTCTCGGACTCCAGAGACGTTCGAGAATCGCGGCCCGCGCTCAAGCGCGCACTTCATACCATCCAATTGTGCCGGTGTGCCGATCGCGAGCACTTCGACTCTGCCATCAAACAGATTCCTCGCGTAACCGCCGACGCGCAATTTCTCCGCCTCTCGCTGCGCAAAGAAACGAAATCCCACGCCCTGCACGATTCCAGAGACAAAATATCGCCTGGTTTGTTTCTCGTTGCACACAAACTTCGGAATTGTAACAGAGACCTCCCGCATTCTGTCGAAACTGCGATTCGCGCCGATGTCCCGGCCGCAGAAACACTGTGACGCGCAGGACGCCCCAAGTGAAGTGCGCTAAACTTAATCAGATTGGCCGGGACTCTCGAAGCTGCTATTTGGCGCTCCGGTCGCATCCTATTTGCCATGAATTCGCACACCCATCATTCGCGCGACGGCCTGTCACGAGTCATACTCCATGGCGCATTTCTTCTCTGCGCATTTGTCTTCGCCTCTCCGGCGCGCCCAGTTCGCGCGGCTCAGCAAGGTCCGCTCACGCCTCCTCCGGAACACGACGTCCATCGCGTGGGAACGGAGCCGGTCCCCCCAGCGCCCCCATCCATTCCACCCGAGGAAATCATCAAGCGGTTCTCCCAAAAAGAAGATCAGTACATCGTCGCTCGCGCCGGATACACCTACAAAAAAACCGTCCGCCTCGAAGAGTTCGGGCCCGACGGCAAACCCTCCGGACAACTTTCGTTAGTCATCGAAGCAAAGCCCGGCCCGGACGGCAAAATCTACGAAAAAACCGTCGAGCGCCCGCAATCCAGCCTGCACTATCTCGAAATGGGCCCCGAAGATTTCCAGTCGCTCGCGCGCATGCCGGCCTACCCGCTCACCACTGCCCAGCTCGCAAAATACGATCTGAAGTACCTCGGCAAGGAAGTCGTCGACGAGATCAGTTGCTACATCTTTCAGGTGAAGCCCAAGGCCGTCGAGCGAGCGCATTATTATTTCGACGGCATTGTTTGGGTCGATGACGTGTACCTCGAAGTCGTGAAAACCTATGGAAAGTGGGTCAACGATCTCGGTGACATGCGCTCCGCCACCATGCCTTTCAACATTTTTGAAACCTATCGTGAGAATATCGATGGCAAGTATTGGCTTCCAAACTACATGCGTTCCGACGACACGCTAAGTCTGAAGGATACGAATGTCCAGGTTCGCCTGGTGATTAAGTGGACCGACTATAAACCTTTATCCGGCGCATCTCCCACGCCGGCTCCTGCCCAGCCCGCGGCGCCGCAAAAACCTCCGTCCTGAAGCCCGCTCCACAGCGAGCGTTAGCCGCATAGACTATTCAGAACTTCCGGCAATTCCCGGATCGATTCGAGCAAGAATTCCGGTCGCGCCGCGCGCAATCGCTTCTCTGTTGGAAATGGCCCGAGCACTGCGATCGCACGCACACCCGCGCTCTTCGCCATTTCCAAATCCTCCGGCGAATCAAACCCAAGTGATGCGCCCGGCCAAGCCGAACAAGCACCTGCCGCGCTCCCGTAATTAGCCGAGGCGAATGCTTCGCATACTGCGCACGCCACGCGCGGTCCGCATCGTCCCACCGCGCCCGCGGCAATTTCGCAGCGCGATACACGCGGTACCAATTCGGCGAATAATGCCGCGCTAATTCCTTCAGGCCCCACGGAATCCCCATTTCGCGAAACATCGCCAAATAGGCCGAAGAATCCGCGCTGTAGGAATCGATCAGCGTACCGTCCCAATCAAACAGCACTCCTTGCAAATTTTTGTTTTTTGGGGAAGTCATCAAGCCCTAGAGTAACAAAGCCTCAGCTCTAACAGGCCACAGAAAGCTGCGCGCTATACAACCGCACGAAAACTATCCACATTTTTCCACAGACGGACCACTTACTCGCATCGTCTCGCGTTTGTAGAATAGGCGAGGTTTTATTTTCCCCGGGAGGATCTCCATGCTGTTCGCCACAGTGTCGCGCGGTAAAAAACGCGGAACCCGTTTGCTCCCGCATCGATTCAAAGACGACCGGTACCACGTTCAACTGGGAAAGGAAGGTCCATATATTCCGGTCACCGATTACCGCGATATTCCGTCTTACCTTGCGAACGGCTACTCCCTTCACATGAGTGACAGGGCCGATAGTCACACTCCAAGTCTTATCAGCCCTCAGTCCATTCGTGGCTGGAGCAGGACTCCTCAGGATCTTTTCTTTATCTCGCGCTGAATTGGGGCGAGTCTTCAACCGCTTTGCCGTTTGTGCGTGTGGTGTTTCCCTGCCTTGTTAAACCGAACTAAGGCGCCTACGGGAAGCCTGTTTATCTGAATTTTGGAGGGAACGGCTCTCAAGGGCGCAGGAATCGGGAAGGGACACCATCATCGCGGTCAAACTGCACATCGTCGAAGGAAGCCGCGACTCCGTACCAGCCAGGCATAGCCGCAGGCTCAATGCGTTGCACACGCGCCGTCGTAACGATGAGGACACTGCCGTGCCCCATGGGACGGCTTACCAGGACGATTTCCAGCTCGATCAGTGAGTCCACCGCAATTTCTTTCGGGCAAAGGAAAAATACGCCCGTCGAGCTGATATTCCGCGTTACAAGCGTCACCGGGAAATCTTCCGGAATGGAGCCTACTTTACGCAACCGCAGCGGAAGCTTGAGCGTGGCGCGCGGGTATTCACGCTGTTCGTAGTTAACGCCCACTGCATGAGTAGGTACACGCACAAAGCGTCGCGGTCGACCCGGCGCGAGCAAGGGCGTCACGCGCAGAGCAGGCACGCGCACCGGTTCGGTCGCCGGTTCTTGCACCGGCATCGGGGCCGGCACGGGCACCGCCATCGCCAACTTAGTTCTGACTGCTTTTATTTCCAACGGCTGAACTGGTATTGCGCGGTTTGTCGCACCCATCTCGTCCTCAGAGATGCCACTTCGTCGCTGCCATACCTGGCCCCACTGCTCTTTCTGTTGTGCTTGCCCCGGACCCCAATTTGGTGAATGGGTGGATAAAATGCCATTTCACTCGCTGCACGTCAACCTGTGGGAAACATCCGAAGTGTCTTAACCTCAAACACTTGGTTATAGTACCAGCCACTTTGAAGCGGCTCTCTTACTGTCCTGTGGATACCTTCGTCCAATATGGTCCTCGACACGCCGCTTGGCTACCCTTAAGTTTATCTTTTAAGGTTCCGCAGAATGTCCACTCCCTTAGTCGGTCAATCTTCTGCAGAGGCAGCTGCGACGGTTTCCCGCGAGACGGCGAAACGCGACGCCGTTCTCCTCATTGCCGCGTTCGCGGCCGTTTATGTCATCTGGGGCTCGACCTACCTGGCCATTGCCGTCGGCATCGAGTCGTTCCCAACGCTCCTGCTTCCTGCCACGCGACATCTGATCGCAGGCCTCATTCTCTTCCCCATTCTGCGCTGGAAAACTGGGATTCGGCCCACTCTGGTTCAGTGGCGCACCGCCATCATCACCGGCCTTCTCCTCCTTCTTGTTGGCAACGGCGGCGTTTGCCTGGCCGAACGCACCGTCCCGTCCGGAGTGGCCGCCTTGCTCGTGGCACTGGTCTCCTTTTGGATGGTCCTGCTCGATTGGCTCCGTCCGGATGGGCAACGGCCCGTTCCGAGAGTTGTAGCCAGCCTCATCCTGGGGTTTGGTGGATTGGTCCTCCTGGTAGGTCCGGCGCATCTGGGAGGCTCGGAGCGCGTCAACCTCACCGGTGCCGGGATTCTGGTCATCGGCTCCTTCGCGTGGGCCTGGGGGTCCATCTACTCGAAGCACAACGACCTCCCTAGCTCACCCCTGCTGGGCGTCGCCATGCAAAGCCTCGCGGGCGGTACGGCCCTTTGGATTGTTGGTTTGCTCGCAGGCGAGGGCCGCCAATTGCATCTCAGCTCTATTACGGCGCGGTCTTGGATCGCTCTCGCATATCTCATCATTTTCGGGTCGGGAATCGGCTTTACGGCCTACGTGTACATTCTGAAGAAAAGCAGCGCCGACCGAGTGGGAACCTACGCGTTCGTCAACCCCGTCGTGGCGCTTTTCCTCGGCTGGCTTGGTGCCGGCGAAACGATCACGCTGCGCACCGCCCTGGCCGCCGCAGTCATTCTCACCGCCGTTTTGCTGGTAATCACGGCTCCGCACAAGAATCCCGCCGAGGCTGCCGAAGTCCTACCAAATCCGGGCGAAGCCTGAGTCGGCTCACAAACGACATTCCACTCGCCTTCCTGACTGCACGGTTCGAATCCACTTTGCAGAGCCTTTCCGGATAGATTTGATTCGAGCGCTGCGCTATTTTCGTACCATGGAAACGATGAACAATTCGAATGCCAACGGGACCATGCCAGTCTCGCCACGAAAAGCACAGCAATACTGGCGCGCGACTCTCGAACGCGACGCCCGCGCCGACGGAACTTTTGTCTTGGCTGTGCGCTCTACGCACATTTACTGCCGGCCGTCCTGCCCGGCCCGCCGACCGCTGCGGCAAAACGTAATTTTTTTCCACACTCGCGAGGAAGCAGAAAAACAAGGCTTCCGCCCGTGCCTTCGTTGCCGTCCCAATGAAATCGCTGCATCCGCAGCGCTAGTGGCACGCGCCGCGAAATATCTTGCCCAATCTCACGAAGACGGCGTACGGCTCTCCGAAGTCGCAAGAGAGCTTAATTCGAACTCCGGGACCCTTCGACGCGCCTTCCGCCAAGTCACCGGACTGGCACCTCGCGAACTCGCCGAAGCATTGCGCGTGAAGCGCTTCAAAAGTTTGCTTCGCGCAGGAAAAAACATCACCGACGCGCTCTACGAGACTGGCTATGGTTCGTCCAGCCGCGTCTATGAACGCAGCAACGCACAGTTGGGAATGACACCAGCAACCTATCAAAAGGGAGGAAAGGGTATGAAAATCGAATACACAATTGCGAAGTCACCGCTCGGAAAAGTTCTGGTCGCTGCCACGGAACGCGGCGTGTCCGCGGTCTATTTGGGGGACGCACAAAACAAACTCGTCGCGGAATTGCATGAAGAATATCCGCGCGCGGAAATTTCAGCGGCTACCGCCAGCGTGCAGCGTTGGGTCCGCGAAATTGTCCAGCGTATCGAAGGCAAGCCCGCGCAGGTTGATCTGCCGCTTGACCTGCAAGCGACGGCCTTTCAGCGACGCGTGTGGCAGGAATTGCAGCGCATCCCACGCGGAACGACGCGCACGTACTCGCAGGTAGCCCGCGCCCTCGGACGCCCCAAAGCTGTCCGCGCAGTGGCCAGAGCCTGCGCCAGCAATCCGGTTTCGGTCGTGGTCCCGTGCCACCGCGTCATCCGCGAGGACGGCAGTCTGGCAGGCTATCGCTGGGGTCTCGGTCGCAAAGAGCAGCTGCTTGCCACCGAGCGCGCCTCAACGAAGTAAGTAAATTGTTCCGCAACCGTGCAAGCGGGCGCTAGGCGTGAGGCTTTTCATGGCTCGCGCCTTTCGGCCAGTCTTGTTTGAATTTTGATTCACTGATTTTCAGATTCTTCATGAGGTTGGTGTAATGGAACAGAATATAGTCGCCTGAGCCGGCCTCGTAAAATTTCTGCTGAATGGGTAGCCAGGAGGCCTCGTCGATCCACATCTGAATTCGCGTAAGCTGGCTGCGCACCTGGTCGGCTTTCGGCGTGAGTTCGAGCACAACTGTTTTCCGGTGGTCGAGTTCCTCTTCGCCAGTGACCGTCACCAGATAGCTCTTCTTGAGATCTTCGCTTTTTGTTCCGAACCCGAGACGAATGTATTGGTCCACCATCGCGCGATTCTTTCCCAGGTCGTATTCCTCCACTCGATTCAGCTTGGGGTTGTAAAGGAACAGGGAATCGCCCGTGCGCAGAATCGTTCGCACCTCGGGCTTGGTGATATCAATCCGCATCTTCTGATCGTGCCGGAACCAGATTTGTCCCGTTTCCGTCGATTTATCCTCAACAACGGCAGTGTATTTTACGTTTTCAATGTCTGCCGTGAGGCTGCGGAAGTCCTTCGCGGACTTGTCCATCATGGCGAGCACGCCCTCGCTCGACCACTTCGCGCCCGTTTGCGAGGCGCCCGCCCCCATAGTGATTGCCGTCGCGCCAACTCCCAAAACCAGGAATATAAAATGCCTTCTTATCAATAGAAGCCCCTATTGGTCCCAATCATGCGGCTGGTAAGGTTCTCTTAAATCCTAGCATATACAGAGAGATGCACGAACTTTGCCCCGCGTTACCCTCCGACGGCCGCAGGCGCGCCACGGAGTTGCTCGGAACGATGTACTTCCACTCGCGACGGTGTCGTTCTAGTCCTAACGGTGGATTTCCACATGATAGGCGATCACCGTGCCCTGCTCGTCGCGCACGGGATCGATTTTGGCGATCGTGAAACGCTTATTGCGGAACTCGGGCAGCGACTTCTGCAGGGCGTTGTGCAAGTCGTTCTCCAGCGCGGGCGTTTGCGCAGGAGGTGCCAGAATCCGCGCATCGACGCGATACGTTTTGGTTTCGCCGTCGTCGTTGACCAGTACTACCTGTCCCGGACTGTTCGCGGGAAGGCCCATCTGGGGCTGGTCGTGGAACCACGCCCGCGGCGTCGCCAAAACAAAAATCAAAATGAGAATGACCGCGGCGTCGTACTGCCACGTGCCGCGTTCGTACGCCCAGAAAAACGTTTTCGATAGAATTTGTCCGAGACTCGCCATCTCAGTCCGCAGGAACGCCGTCGACGATCACGCCGTCCCTCATGTGCACCACGCGGTCAAAATAGGCCGTGGCTTCGGGATTGTGAGTGATCATGACGATCGTCTGGCCCAAATCTTTGTTGAGCTGCCGCAACATCTGGAGCACAACTTCGGAATTTTTTGAATCCAGATTGCCTGTAGGCTCGTCCGCCAGCAAGATTTTTGGTTCATTGATGATCGCCCGCGCGATCGCCACGCGCTGCTGCTCGCCGCCGGAAAGCTCGGACGGCTTGTGCTGCAGGCGTCCCCCAAGACCCAGCAGGTTGGTGACGACATCGAAACGGTGAGGGTCAAAACCATCGCCATGTATAAATTGTGCGATGGCAATATTGCCTTTGGCGGTCAAGGTGGGTAGAAGATTAAAACGTTGGAAGACGAAGCCGATTTTATGACGGCGCAGTTTGGTGCGCTCGGCGTCGCTCATGGCGGTCAAATCGTTGCCGTCCACCAGGACGCGGCCCTTGGAGGCTTGCGCCAGCCCGCCAATCACATAGAGCAGAGAGGATTTCCCGCATCCTGACGGCCCCATGACCGCCACAGATTCACCGGGCCCGACGTCGAAGTTCACCCCTCGGAGCGCGGGGACGTCCACTTTCCCTGCGCGGTAGAGCTTCCACAAATTTTCTGTTTTAAGTATCGGCTCCAAGCTCTTTTTTCCTGGGACTATCAGCCCTTCGGCAGGTTGCTGTATTGTAGCTGCGATTCCCATCTGTGCCTAGCCGCTGCGTGCGCCAGCGGCGTGTTCTCCTTTTCTAACCCCGCGATTCGTTCGTTTCTCTGCGGCCCCTTGCATTTCTACACTTATCAATCGTAAGTTCAATCGTAAGAGAGAGCCTCGACGGCGTCTTTACGGCTTGCCATCCACGCCGGATAGCTCGCCCCGAGCATTGCACCGACTAGCGCGATCCCTCCCGCGCGAAGAATCCAGACGGGCGTTATGTCCACAGGCAAGGTAGGAAACCCTGCGTGAAATGCAGCGCGCAGAACATAGCTCAGTCCGACCCCGGCCACAATTCCCAACAGGCAAAGCCCCGCTGACTCCGTCAACAGCGCGCGAACGATGAACACCCGACCCGCCCCAAGCGACTTCAGAACACCGATATCGCGCGTGCGTTCGAGCACGGTCGTATACATGGTCAAAAAAATTACCAGCAAGCCGATGGCGACCGCCAGGGAGATCATGGCGTTGATAAACGTTTGCAGTCCGGGAATGTTCGTGGAAGTCATCAGCGACAACATGGCACTCAGTGGACGGACTGTGTAGCCCGGCAAAAGATGGCGAATCTCCTCCATCACATCATCCGTGTGCTCCGGGCGGGTGCACTTCAACCAAAAAATGGTGGCTTTATCCGGCGCGCCCACCAAATCCTGGAGAGTCGCCAGAGGAACGAACAATCTTGCGCCTTTTCCATGCTCGATGATTGCCGCCACATGCCAGTCGTGGTTCAAAAGTTTATAGGTGTCCCCGACGTTGATGTGCTTCGCCGAAGCCGCCAAATCGTCAACCAGCAGGTCGTCTGGTCCTTCCATGTCATGCCCTTGCAGAAATACAAATCCACCGGAAACTGCGCGGAAGGTTTCCGGATCGATGCCGTAGACCACGTCTACGCCGCCCGTGGAGCTGAATTGCAGAAGAGCGGGCGCGACGGATTGCACGTATTTCAATTCCGCCAATTTGTCGGCGATCTTGATGGGCATGGGGGCCCCGGTTATCCCGATCAAGAAAGAAGCCGCGGGCGGCTGAACCATGACGTCCGCGCCAATGCCTTCAATACGCTTCGCTGTTTCCGTCAGCATTCCCGAGGTCAGCCCGACAATCAACACGATCAACGCGACTTCCACCGCAACGGCGAGGATTCCGATCAAGGTGCGCAGCGGCCGGTGCAGCAAATTTCGGAGAATCAGCTCGCCCATCATAGTTTTTTCTCCGGCGCATCTTCGCCCACTTGAACCAATTCCGAGCCAGGCGGCTGCTTGAGCTTGAAGCGATCCGCCGGAATTTCCTCATTCAGAATTAGCTTGGTGACCTGCAGGTCCAAGCGGTAATCATCGTGCGGCCTATCGATTTGGATCGTGAACGGGAAAAGAGTAATCGCAGACGCGGTTCCCGCTGGTTGCTCTTGATTGGTCGTGGGTGGTCCCCAATCGGAAAAGCGCATGTCAGAGACCAATGTACCCTTTGGACCAAACTCCTGCAGACGCGCGACTTGCAGATCAGCCCGGTTAAACCAGATTTTGCGCAAGATTTCCCTTCGATATCCGCCGCGCAAGACGGTGAGCACGTAATATCGCGCCTTCTCGTCGTTGAACTCTTCAAATAGCACTTCTTCTTCTTTGCGAATTTCGCTCCAAAGCAGCGCATCGAGCAGATGCTGCGGCCGGAGGTTCTCGATCGGCTTGCTGCTGGTGCGCTCCAGCTTTATCTCCCCGACAAGAAACTTATTCTTGGACGGAATCGACACGCGAAAGGTGTCGGCGTCGCTGGCCATGTCGAATACCGTTTTTCCGATGACCGGTGCCTGCCCGATCATGCGAATGTAAGCAGGGCGTTCCGCCAGTAGAAACGCTTTCACTTCGTGATACTCCTCGATCACGCCGCTGTATTTCGAGCCGGTCGTCGGCTTCAATTCGACGGTGGCGTTCACACTCTTGACGCCTTTCGCCAAAGCGTTGTATTTCTCGAGCAACTCCTCGCGCGTGGCATCCTTCACGACGACAATCTGCGTCGCTGGGACGTTGTGAGTGGTCTTGACATGGCCCCCGCAGCCGCAGGAAATCGCCGCTACTGTCAGCCCTACCATACATAGCAACCCACGCCCCATCAGTCGCTTTCGCCCCTTCCAGCACAAATGAAGCAATCTAACTACCATGTCGAAACGCGTCAATCAATTGCCAGAGAAGCGCTGCCCGCGAAACAGCCCCAATCTCCATTATGATCGAGTCAGCGGGGAGACTGCGAATCATCACCAGAGGCAGAGCCTAGTGCGGCCGGGCCAGGTAGATGTCGAACGGCAGCACCGCGGGCCGGACGCGTCGAATGACTTCGCTGGCCCACAGCGTCGCGCTGAGAAGCGTTACCCAACCATCTTCCGGCTCGCAGATCGCGCAGAAAAGATAAGGTTCATAGGCGGATTGGTACGCGTCAACGCCCCGCTTCGAAAGATCACCTTCCAGCGCGGCATCAGGATTCTCCGCAGCGGCTCCCGCGCGCAATCCGAACATTTCTCCTTCGAAGCGTTCGAATAGCTGGAAGAGCTGAGATTGCCGCGGGTGCGGCAGGACGACACAGCGGCCGCCGGCTTCGCGATAGTCGATTTTCCGCGCTTTGCAAAACTCTTGAACGCGATCAATGTGGCTGAAGAAATCCAACACGTAAAATTCTTCGTGCGCCAGAGCAGGGAAAATCGCGGACCAAATTTCGGCTGCCTGCTTGCCACGAACCGGCTCTCGATTTTCCGTTTCGACGAGTTCGAGGCCGAGCGCTTTCACGCCCGGGCCGAGGTCCAGCGCTTCCACGTCCAGCGAAAAGAGAGGCAGCTCGAACGCACCAGGGGGCGCGCCCGGCGGCGCGCCGGGGGGAAGACTCATTCCAAAGTCTCCGCTTGAGGGAATCTGGCCCGAAAATCGGGAGATTGCTTCCGTACGTCCAGCCAGTCGAAAAACGCATCCGGCGTCTCGAGCCAGATGCGAAACCAGTTGGCAATCTCCACTTTTTCCTCGCGCTTGTGGGGTTCCACCTTATGATTCCGCGAAATCATCTCGGCGCGCCGTTTGCCGAGCCGCGCCACTCCCAGAACGCGCTCGACCGCGGCGTGCTCGCCGTGCGCCTGGAATTTGCGCATCAGCTCGTCCAGCCGCATGATACTGACTTCCGCGTCCTCCAGAGTTTTGAAATGCAGCAGGTCTTCGAATTCTTCTTCATACTGTTCTTCCGCTTCTTCTTGCAAGGTGAGCAACACTTTCCAGCCCGCGGATTTCAAAACGTCCGCGATATAGTCCGAGCTGGTTTTTCCCGCTTCGCCGTGTTCCGCTTGGAGGCGCCGGCGCAACTGATCGATTTCCGCGAGGGTCCATTTCGAAGCGCCAATCTCTCTCGCCGTATCGAGGATTAGATCCTTCTTCGATTTTTCCGAATCGGTCATCAAGCTGTGCCCTTATGCGGTTTGGCGTGCGCCTTCTTTTTGCTGTGCGCCGGGGTCTGCTTCTGCGTCTGTTTCTGCTTCTGTTGCTGGGGCGGGGGCGGCGGTGGATCGGCCGGAAGTCCCGCCAGCAGACGGCGGTACTTTGTCACATTCCGGTTGTGTTCGGCCAGTGTCGCGCCGAAAAAATGTCCGCCCTGCATGTTGGCCACAAAATAGAGATAGTCTGTCTCGGCCGGCTGCAACGCGGCACGCAACGATGCTTCTCCGGGGTTGCCGATCGGTCCGGGCGGCAAGCCCGTGTGTTCATAAGTGTTGTAAGGCGAATGAACGTGCAGGTCGGCGCCGGTCAGCGTGCCGTTGTAGCGACCCTCTTGCTCCAAGGCATAGATTACCGTTGGGTCGCATTGCAGCATCATGTCCTTCCGCAGACGATTTTCAAACACTCCCGCGACGAGAGGCCGCTCGTCTTTTTTGGGTGTCTCGCGCTCGACAAGCGAGGCCAGCGTCACGATGGAGGAAATTGGATAGCCGGATGCCAGGCGCGTTTTATCGTCTGCCGCCTTCGGCGGCGACATTCGCGACCACTGCTCTTTGAATTTCTTGACCATGGCTGCTGTCAACTCTACCGCGATCGGATGGCGCGGAAGTTGATAAGTAGCGGGGAAGAGATACCCTTCGAGCGTGAGGGCGTGAGGGTCAATGTCGCGAACCAGCATCGGATCGCTGGCGGCTTTCACGAAATCATCAGCGGAAAGAAAGTGGCCGGCGTCGAGGTCATGCGCGATGTCGTAGAGCGTTTCGCCTTCGCGAACGGTGAAGGGAATTTGATAGACGTCGCCTTTGGCAAGCTTCCAGAAGACGTCGCGGCCGCTTACCGGGCGGTCGAAGAGATACTCGCCCGCTTCGAGCGATCGCCGCGGATGCCGTCGCGCATAGATTTCAAAAACAAGGGCGCTTCGCACTACACCGTTACTCTCCAGCGCCCGCGCCACGCCGCGGCTCGAAGCCCCGTGCGGCACGGTAACGAATACACCTCCGCTTGCAAACCCCTGATACGGTTTCGTGATGCAATACCACCCCCAGGCTCCGGCTCCCGCCGCGGCCAGGACTAGCACCAAAATCAGTAGCAAGATCTTCTTCAAATCAACCTCGCGAACTTCTCGTGCACTTAGTTCATTTTGTCGCTTGCACCGACTGCCGTCGGTCCAGATACTCCTTCAAAATCAAAGCCGCTGCCATCGCATCTACTCCCGGCTTGGCGTTTTCTTTCTTTCGTTTTCGGCTCGAAGCAGCGTGAATCGTCCGGCCCTGGTGTTCCTCGAGCAATCGCTCCGCTT
>WNFS01004875.1_pt1 | contig 17974 bp, 19 predicted proteins | sample 5400141 | NCBI WGS metagenome assembly WNFS01 (sample SAMN13153358, study PRJNA577476) | soil metagenome | isolation source: 60 cm saprolite under Madrone tree | place: USA:California | collected 2016-06-14
CCCTGTTCGATCGCATTGAAGCGGGGTTCGAATGCGGCTATTCGCCGGAAGAAGTGCAGGGCGCAATGCGCTTTGTCGCCAATCCACCAATCCAGGCCTGGATGTTGGACGTCGCTGCCGCACGCGAGGCGATCGCTGACGTCGGCAAGATCGCGGTCACCGGCTTCTGCCTCGGCGGAACGCTGACCTATGGCGCGGCGATCAATCTGCCGGGCTTCTCGGTGGCAGTCGGCTATTACGGCGGCCAGATCGTCAGGATGGCCGATCAGTCCCCGAAAGTCCCGACCATGCTGCATTTCGGTGAGTTGGACGCGCACATCCCGATGAGCGACGTCGAGACGATCAAGTCGAAGCAGCCGTCGGTCGACGTCTACACCTATAACGCTGATCACGGCTTCCAGTGCGACGAACGCGATAGCTTTGCCCCAGAAGCAGCTCAAATCGCTTGGGGCCGCACCCTGCGCTTCATCGACAGCCATATGTAAGATGATCGTCGGCGACAACGTCCTATGTGGGAAAGCAGCGGTTGGATTTTGCCAACAGTTCTCTACGCGCCGAGATTCGCGGGATGGGATGACGTTGGAGACACCTTGTGTCCGATCGCTCGATCGCTGTCCGTGATCGGCGATCGTTGGACCATGCTTTTGATCCGCGAGCTGCTTTTCGGCACCAAGCGGTTCGATGAATTCCAGGCGCAAACAGGAATGTCGTCGCACTTGCTGTCGACCCGTCTGACCCGCCTGGAGGAAGAAGGCGTCGTCAAGCGCACCCCATATCAGGATCGGCCGGTTCGGTACGACTATCGCTTGACTGAAAAAGGAAAGGATCTTTTCCCGGTCATCCTCAGCCTCCGCGGCTGGGGAAATGAATGGTGCGGGCTGAAGACATCGCAGAAACCCGCCGTGCGAATGGTGCATACGGGGTGCGGCGGAGAAGTCGGCGCGGATCCGACATGTACGACATGCGGAGAGCGGCTCACCCCGAAGAATGTTTCGTCGTCATTCAGCAAGCTTTTTGCGAGGGAGCGCACGCACCGGAACACCTCCTTCGGCCTCGAAAAAAGGGTGCGAAACAACTCCAACTAGCTTCGGATTTACCTGGTCGAGCGCCGCGCATCATGCCCACCTGCGCCTCGATCTGTGATGCTCCGGACAAGACGATGAACCTACAGATTGGCTTGGCTGGCCGCGACCGCTTCCTCATTCCATTCAAGACCAACGCCAGGCACGTCAGGAATGTGAAGCAATCCGTCACGAATTTCATAGGGTTTCTGTAAAACGGGATCGGCCCAATCCTGCCATTCCAACCAAAGCGCGGTTTCGGTGACGCGCATCACGTGCGCTGCCACTTCCGGGTAAAGATGAGTGGACATCGGTACGCCCGCCGCACCCGCAATGGCCGATGCCCTTAACCAGCCTGTCACGCCGCCAATACGCATGAAGTCCGGCATGACAAGGTCGCAGGCCTTTCTCTGCAGCGCGGTGTGTAGATCGCGGGGACCATAGAAATTCTCGCCTATTTGGATCGGGGTCTTTAGCTCGGCTGTCAACTGCACGTAACCATCGAGATTGTCGTAAACGATCGGCTCCTCGATCCACGCGAGGCCCTCGTCATCAATCATGTGACACCGCTGCAGGGCTTCTCCAAGATGTAGGCCCTGGTTGAAGTCAGCCATTAGATCCATGTCATCGCCAACAGCGGCCCGGATGGCATGGATGGCGGCCAGATCGTCGATTGCGCGATCCCGGCCAAGCCGCAACTTCAGCGCAATGAAGCCTCCTTCATCGCGCAACGCGATCGCGTCCGCTGCTAACACCTTCGGCGCTTGAAGCCACAATCCGTTGCTGTTGTATGCTTTCACCGGACCTACCGAACCGCCCAGCAGGACACAAAGCGGCACGCCACTAGCCTTTGCCAGGGCATCCCAAGCCGCCATATCCAGTCCGGACACCGCGATCATAGAAAGTCCTTGATAACCTACAAAGTGCAGCGACTTGCGTGCGAGATCGTAGAGTTCGACCGGTGCGACGCGCTGCCCCTCGAGCATAGCGCCGAAATCTTGCAGGGCTGGGACCAGATATCTCATCGCCTTGATGGTGTAGGGCTCCAGATAGCTCCGCCCGACGATGCCTTCTTCGGTGAAGAGATCGATCAAGATCAGCGGCCAATCGGTGATGGTAGCGATCCGAGCGACAACCGGACGCTTCAGCTTGAGCACGACCGCTCTCGCCCTGATGGATTTGAATGTGAGCGGGGCAAGCTGCATTGCAAACATCTCCCGATTTAGTCGGCTGATTGAACGGTGTCACCGGGTGGCCCGGATTGCCATGATATTTTCAGCTTATGTTCCCTGAGCACGACAGCCAGAGGCCGTTTACGATCCGGTCGCGAACATGGCTCACGAGGGTTTTGACCCGTACAGATTTCTCAACCACTGCTTCGCGCGTGCGGGCTGGGCCGGTCCATGCTACCCGGGGGTAGATTTGCGCCCATCAGCCTAACCAAAATTAGAAGCCTTGCCCAACGCGGCTATGGCGTGCGGCCGACCCTTGGTCGCGTCAGCCCTCACAGCGCGCGAGGATGAAACGTGATCTCTACGCGGAAGTCTCTGCCCGCATTGTCGTCTCCTCTGTCGCAATCGGCCATTCGCTCCGCCGCCAGACGCCCGGCTATTCCGCCGGGGCCGCGAGGATGGCTTCGGTTGTCCGCTTGCGAATCGTCAGCACCGCCGCCGACGCGATGATGCAGACGACGCCTGCCGCGAAGAAAGCAGGGAGATAGCTGAGCAGCACGTCCCGGGATAGACCGGCCGCGAAGGCGGCGGTCGCCGCTCCCATCTGATGGGCCAGGAAGATCCAGCCGAAGACCAGCGGAGCCTTTTCCCGCCCGAACGTCTGACCCGTCAGCTTCACTGTCGGGGGCACCGTCGCGATCCAGTCCAGCCCGTAGAAGACGGCGAAGATGCTGAGACCGTAGAGCGAGAAGTCGGTGTACGGCAGCATCAAGAGGCTGAGACCACGGAGGCCGTAGTACCAGAACAGAAGCCACCGGTTTTCGTAACGGTCGGAAAGCCAGCCCGAAAAGATCGTTCCCACGAAGTCGAACGCGCCCATGGTCGCAAGCACGCCGGATGCGGCGACCGTTCCGACTCCGAAGTCGTGGCAGAGCGGGATGAAATGGTTCTGTACCAGGCCGCTGGTCGACAGGCCGCAGATGAAGAACGTGATTGCAAGGATCCAGAAGGTCCTGTTTCCGGCGGCAAGCGACAACGCCGCGAAGCTGAGCTGCAGCGCGTTGCCGCCGGAGAAACGCGACGGCGCCGGAACGACGGTCGCCTCGCCGTATGACGGAAGATCGACGTCGCCCGGGTGGTCGCGCACGACAATGAGCACCAGGACAAGGCAGGTCAGGCAGAGCGTCGCCGCCGGCATCATCGCGTAGCGCCAGCCGAAGTGTTCGGAGAGGTACGCCGCAGCCGGCAGAAAGAGCAGTTGTCCCGTCGCATTGCTGGCGCCCAGAACGCCGATGACGAGTCCGCGCCGCTTGGTGAACCAGCGCGTCGCGATGGTGGCGCCGAGCACGTTCGCGGTCGCGCCCGTCGAAAGGCCGACCATTATGCCCCAGGTCAGCCAAAGCTGCCAGACCGAAGTGATCTGCGTCGCCAGGGCCAGTCCGGTGACGATAAGCGCCAATGCCGTGGCGACGATCTTTCGTACTCCGTAGCGGAGCATGACGGCTGCGGCGAACGGACCCACCATCCCGTACAGAAGGACGCGCAGCGCGAGCGCTCCGGAGATCGCTCCGAGGTCCCAGCCGAATTCGGTCTTCAGCGGAAGCATCAGGACGCCGACCATTCCCATGGCGGCGGACGTCGACAGCATAGTCAGGAATACGACGGCGACGACGGCCCATCCGTAATGGATGCCCACCCGCTGAAATGCCCGCGGCAGAAGAGTTGAAAGCATCAAGAAGGGTCCCTTGCGAGCTAGATCGCCCTTTGTTGAAGTATCAAGCAGTTCGCCGAGTCCGCGTAACAAATGAAAAAAGATCGCGCCGAAACAAAAGGTTCGCTTTGTTCAAATCGAACCCGTACTGGACTTATTCGATGACGGTCGTCATGTAAAGACGGCCTTCCTCGGCACCCATCAGAATTTGGTGATTGGCGCAGCGATAGGCAGGGGCTACCAGGACACAGTAAGCGATTGGGACTCGGACCCTCGCATGTGCCGGACCGCAACTTAGGGAGGCGTCACGAATGCTCAGCGCGCCCCGACAGCATTGCGATGCGGTGCAGATACGCGCGGCGAACACATCGCCTGACCCGGTAGGCCTCTCCCGTCGAAGCATGGGCCTAAATCATTTCAAATTCTAAATGGGAACTTACTCTATAAAAAGTCCCCCTTTAGATCACATCTGACCCACAGAACAGCGAGGATTTCTCATGGGATTGACGGTTCGATTTTGGCACTGTATGGGTAACTAGGGAATGGCGCGCTCTCGGTCCTCTGCATGGCGCCCAGAGTTGACCAGAGGGCTTCTTGAGCTTTCTCAAGAGGAAGGTCACCCGCCCACAGATTGATCGAGAGGGCCCCGCGCGTGATGGGTCGGGACGACCGAGGCGACATCCGGATCTCGTTTGAAGTCCCAAAGAGTCTGGGATGACCATGAAACACAAACCATCGACCGAGGCGGCGGCAGCTTGGATCCGCCTTATACGCATCAAGAGCCGGGTGCTCGACGCCGTTGAGCGGGACTTGAAGAAGGTCGGCTTCCCGCCGCTGGCCTGGTATGACGCGTTGCTCGAACTGTCGCGCGCGCCCTTGGGCGAGATGCGTCCGGTGGAGCTCGAAAGGCAAATGCTGATCCCGCAATACTCCACCTCACGTCTGATCGACGGGCTGGTGGACGAAGGACTGGCGGCGCGCCGGGAGTGCAAAATAGACAGGCGCGGCCAGCTCGTCGAGATTACCGAGACTGGACGCGAATTGCAGAAGAAGATGTGGAACGCCTATTCAGCCGCGATCGAAAAGCATGTCGGCTCGAAATTGTCCGATGCGGATGCCGTAAAGCTTTGCAGTCTGCTCGACCGGTTGGGAATACTCCGATCGAGCGAATCCGCAGCGATTTCTGTATGTGATGAGTTCTAACAACTAGGCTGATTCGACAAGGCAAGACCCAGGGCGAGCGACTCACTACTCAGGCTCGCGTCAATGCCCGCGACGATAGTTCGAACGACGAGAGAGTTCCGATGAAAGCAACGATGATGTCCGTTCCTTTGTCGGTCAACGTTTTGGTCGAACGCGCTGCGCGCTTGTTTCCGTCGTCCGAAATCGTATCGCGTCTTCCGGACAAATCCTTGGTTCGTCACACGTACGGCGATTTTGTCCGACGTTCAAAGGCACTGGCGCAGTCGCTGATTGGATTGGGGATCAAAGCTGGAGACCGTGTCGCCACATGCATGCCGCAAAGAGCCGAAAAGCGGCTTGCCCGCGGAGGATGTTCATGAGCGACCAAAAGCGCGTCCTATGCTCGAGCTGCGACATATATTGTCAGGTTCTGGCCGAAGTTTCCGATGATGGCGCCGCTCGGATCAAGGCCACCGACAACGCGCCGTTTCGGGCCAATATATGCATGAAAGGCGTTCATGCGCCGGAGGGATTTCTGCATCCGGACCGAATTAGGTTCCCGCTCCGCCGGGTGGGCGAGCGAGGCTCCGGACGATGGGAGCGCGTGACTTGGGACTACGCCTTAGACGATATCGCTTTGCGCCTTTCCGCGGTGACTGAGCAATATGGACCGGAAGGATTTGCCGTGTCGGCCAGCCCCTGGAATCTCCAGTCCGACAACGGCGTTGGTCGCCGCTTCATGAATCTGTTGGGTAATCCGAACTGGATGAGCGGGGTCGCCCTTTGCGCTGGCAATACCGGCGCGATCAACCGGATGGTCTATGGTTGGTTTCCTTACCCAGACTATACGAAGACCAAATGTATCGTGCTGTTCGGCCACAACCCTCGAAAGCATAGCTGGACGCCGATCTACAATTCCATTCGCGCCGCGCAACAACGCGGCGCAAAGTTGATTGTGCTGGACCCACGACGCAGCGAAAATGCCGAGCTTGCGGATATCTGGCTTCCGTTGCGGGTCGGTACTGATGCGGCGATGTGCATGGGTTGGCTTAAAGTTATCATCGACGAAGGTCTTTACGATCAGGACTTCATTGCGCGGTGGACGACAGGGTTTGAAGAGTTTCGCTCTCGTGTAAATGAGTTTCCGCTCGAACGGGTAGCTCAGATCACGGGAGTTCCGGCTGACCAAATTGCCGCGGCCGCGCGCATGTATGCGACTACAACTCCAGGCGTCATTCCATGGACGCCCATCACGGACCAGCAGCGCAACAGCACGTCTGCAATTCGGCTGCATTGCGCCCTTCGTGCGCTAACGGGAAATCTTGACGTCCCAGGTGGAGAAGTCTTGCACGGATTCCATCCGGATATCGTCTCGGAGAGTGAGATCGAACTCCATGAGGAACTTTCGGAAGCTCAAAGAGCTAAACAGCTCGGTTCACAAAAACATCCCGCGTTTACCTATCGGGGAATGGAGGCCCTACGAGAGCCAACGAAGCGGGTCTGGGGTCTGGAGTACGCCAACTTAATATCAGGCAGCTATATGGCCGTCCCTTCCGCAGTCTTCACAGCCATGGCGGACGGCGCACCGTACCCGGTAAAAGCGTTCTTCACGCTTGGTAACAACACTTTATTGAGTTTTGCTAATTTGCAGTTGATCTACCGCGCGCTGATGAATCAAGACTTGATAGTATCGTTTGAGCATATGATGACGCCAACTTCGCAGTTGGCAGACTACGTTTTGCCGAGCGACAGTTGGCTGGAGCGTGCGAGCCTCTCCGACGGGTTCGGATGGACCTCGATCTTTCGTCCTTCGCAGAAGGCGATGGAGCCGCCCGGCGAGTGCCGGGGCATCTACGATTTTTGGCGCGGTTTGGCGGCCCGAGTGGGAATTGCCGACAAGTTTCCGTGGAAGAACGCAGAAGAGCTGCTCGATTTTCGGGTGGCGGCGCTCGGCATCAATTTCTCGCAATTTGCCGAGAGACATCCTTACCACATGAGAACACTTACCTTCAAAAAATACGAAAAGACCGGCTTCGCCACGCCGTCCGGCAAGGTCGAACTCAAATCAGCCGTCTTGGAGTCATTGGGCTTTGATCCACTGCCCTATTATCGCGGCGAACCGACGCAGGATCCCGCGTTTCCACTCATGGCATTCACCGGCGTGCGCGAGGACGAGTTTTTCCAGACCGGTCATCGCCATATTGCCTCATTGCGTTCGCGCCGTCCCGAACCTGAGATTTTTCTGCATCCTGACGATGCCGTCACGATTGGGGTAGCGGGAGGTGAATGGGTTGAGGTTTCGACGAGCCAAGGGCGCTGCAAGGGTCGGACAGCCATACGCGACGACATGCCGAGAGGTCTGGTCCGCGTTCCCCACGGATGGTGGAAGCCGGAAATGCCGAAAGGAAAAGAAGGGCTGTCTGGTGCCTGGGATTTTGCAGACGCACAGATTTGCCCCGATGATGACGACTATCTGGATCTCGAACAGGGGATTCCTCATTTGAAAGGTTTGCCTTGCTCGGTGCACAAGCTACCAACCTTACCCGCGTCCGAGGGCGCAGCGGAGGTGTTGCCCGAAATCGTTGCAGCCAAATAAGCCGAGCCGAACTTAACCGGAAGAGATGCCGAGGAAAGCGTCATCGTCGCAATGTAGCAGTGAGAACTCGACCTCAACGGCCTCGACGCCGTTGCCGAATGCTTCCGCAACAGCGCGAAGTTTTGCGCAATAAGGCAGCTCTAACCATCGCGGTAATCGGTTTACTGTCGCCGACATTACCGCTTTCGTGGCCGTCGAATTCGCGCCAGCGGTGAGCTGTCCGTTCCCGATGATGCAGTCCATCTCACGCGCCGGAGCAGTCTGCCTTCGGCGATGGCCATCCGCCGACCGATGTGCAGCGGCTTGCCCTCCCCCCGCACGACCCCTGTATCGGCGGACATCGGTCTTATGAAGTTTATCTTGTATTCGAGTGTCACAGCGGCAAGGCCTGGCTCGAGCGAAGTCACGATGGCTGCTGCCATACAGGTATCGAGCAGGACGGCCGCGTAACCTCCATGGACGAATCCCAAGGGATTATTGTGCTCTGCCGTCGGTTTCGCGGTTAGCACGAAGAGCCCAGGCTCGGCAACCTCGACGTTGATATCGAAAAGCTCGAACATCGGAGCACGCGCCACGGAACCCTCCATGAGCGCTTTGAAGTATTTAAGACCCGAGAAAGCGGAAACACCTCGGTTTGCGTTAGGATCCATGGCTTTTACCCTGCAACTCGTTCGCGCTCGATCATCACCGTATTCAGGAGCATGCGACCGCCGCCCAAAAGAAGCGGCGTGCTGCCTTCCTGTCCGAATCGGCGGTTGGCGAAGCGAATCCCATTGGCTTCAATGAACTGCGTGGGAGCCGTCACGTGTCGGTATGTCATGCTTCGTTCGTCCCGTTCTGCGCTCGTAAGCGCCAAGTCGGTGATCCGCCGGGCGCGGTACTCGGAGGTGCTGCGCCCTCTCAAGGTCCGATAGTCTAGCGATAGCCGCCTCCACTCATGAGGACAAAAACCCACCAAAACCGGACGCGTCGAATTAGGGAAGGGGTTGACCATTCGGGGCTTCGGACTGCCGTCGGTAGCGGCAGACGCCGCCAAGCTCGCGGCGCTGAAGCAGTTCATTGGGAAGGGGCTCGCTGCGGGCGCTCTGATGCCGACGATCGCGAAAGTTTTTCCCTTGACGAGATCGCTGCCGCGCAAAAGCTGGTGAACAGATCGGAAAAGTAATCGTCGCCGTTTAATTCGGTAACGCAAGCAAAGGTCTCGTATCACGAGACGGAATGGACACTAAATTAGTATGAGCGCGTATATCGTCGTTGAAGCAACCGTTCGCGACCGAGACGCTCGTGATCGCTACGGCAAGCAAGCTGGCGCCCTGCTGAAGCAATTCGGCGCTGAAGTCGTTACGTTCGGACCCTGGCAATTGCTCTGTGGAGACCCAGGCCACGAGATGGGCATGATTATCCGATTCCAAGACAAGGATACTGCCCTCGCATGGTACAATTCGCCGGACTATCAAGCTCTTCTGGATCTCCGCGACGCCGCCCTTGACTGCCGCTTTCGCCTCGTCGGCTGAGAAATCGTCCGCAGTAACAATTCGAGGAGCAAGCCTTGGGCGTGTCGAGAGAACAGGCTGCGGAAAACCGCCGCGCGATTGTTGCCGCGGCGACGCAGTTATAGCGATGAACCTGCTCTTGGTGACGGCTAGTAATTGACTTCGAACACCTCGAGGCCCTGTTGGCGCGAGACCTCAATCTCTCTTTCTCGTGCGCGCTGAAACCCTTCGCGAGCCTTCAATCGCCTCCAGTATTCTGCGATAGCTGCAGGGAAATGACCCGCAAGCCCGAGATGCGTAGCGAAGCCAAGTGCGTATCCCAATGAAATATCGGCGGCCGTGAAGCGATCGCCGCAAACGTAGGGCTTGCCCTCAAAGAAAGTTGCTGCATTCTTCAAGCGTGATGCAAACCAAAGGCGGTAATCGTCAGCGACGGCGGGATTCCGTCTTTCGGGAGGCTCCAACACGCTATATCGGAAGAAGATGGTTTGCGGGAATGTGAGGGTCGCCTCACCCATGTGCATGAAATTCAGATACGCCCCATAATCCGGATCGTCCACCGCAACGGCGAGTGTCTGCGGCGCGTAGCGCGCCGCCACATATTGGCAGATCGCTGCGGACTCGGTCATTCTCTGTCCACCATCAAAAAACGCAGGAACCGTTCCGAGCGGATTGATCGCGTGGTAGCCCTTGTGCATCGCCCGCGGAGGGAATGGCAGGACGATCAACTCATAGGGGACGTGCGCCTCCTCCAACGTCCACAAAGCGCGGAACGAGCGCGAACCCATGCAATGATACAGTTTCAACACGTTAGTACTCCTCCATAGAGGCAGTTTATATCAACCGCACGATCGCAGCCATCTGTGCATTCGATCGCCGGCTAAGCGCCGCGGACTTCATGGGCAAATCCGTAGCGACCGAGGGTTTCGGAGATGGATTGCGTCAACACAGACAGTTCATGATGAATTTGAGATGTGCTGACAGTGACCATCAATCGGCCGCCTTCACTCTCGCGCACCGCAACGTCAGTATTTTCGCCTTCAAGGAAGGAAAGGGACGCTAACGCCGCTTGCACAGCGCGGCGCGTCGCGTCCCGCCGCAATGCTGTCTTGTCAATCTTGCCCACCGCGGTCGTCGGCATTTCGTCAAGGATGAATACGTGGCGCGGGCGCGCGGGCGGTTCGGGCACGTTATCGGCGAGCTGGACCATGAGCGATTCAGGCGAAACGCTCGATCCGCTCGCAACGGTCAGATAGACGACAGGCACCTCGCCTGCGTAGGCGTCGGGCATTCCGACGGCGGCAGCTATGCCAACTCCCAAACACTTCCCAGCGGCCTCTTCGATGACGGCAGGATCGATGTTGTGTCCGCTACGAATGATTACGTCTTTTGCACGGCCCGTGACAACAACTCGACCATCGGACCCGCAAAAACCGATATCGCCGGTGATAAGCCAGCCATCGTCCGTGAAAGGCCCCGATTTGTCGCCGTTGAAGAGATAGCCAGGAAAGACGTGAGGCCCCTTAGTGACCAACACGCCGGTCTTGCCTTTTGCAACAGGCCTACCGACGCCGTCATTGCCTTGGAGTTCTCGCGCTTCGACTTCAGCTCCGACAATCACCTCGCCGATCGAATGGGGATCGGGAACGCTGGAATGGTGGCAAGCGGCAATCAGCCCGGCGGTTTCGGTCATGCCATATAATTGGCGAACCTCGATCGAACAACGCTCTTTGAGGGACTTCGCGATAGCGGCTGGCATGTATGTCCCGCCAGTCATGAAAAACCTCAAGGATGAAATATCGGCATCGCCGATCGGTACATCGAGCAGCGACACAAGCGTTGTCGGAATGCCGCCGCCCACGGTTACCCTCAGGCTTTCAATTAGTCTCCAGTAGTTGGCGATCACGCGCGGATTTCGGAAACCCGTCACAGTCGGCAAGATCACTTCCCCACTCCTTCCGAGCGGCGACAGTCCGAGCAGCAAAGAACCGGCGACATGAAAAATCGGCAAACCGTTAAGCGCACGCGTTGTGCCGTCGAACTGCCAGGAGTCTGCCAGCGCCTCCGCCGAGAAAACCTGATTCCGATGCAAATGCTGCGCGACTTTTGGAGAACCGGTCGTACCGCCCGTATGAAAGTATGCAGCAACGTCTTCGGCCGCAGGCAGTAAATCCGTTGACGGCGGCGCGGTTGGACGGTCGTTTAGTACGGTGCGAAGTGAGATCGCGTCACCTGAAGCGACCCCGATCGTGACGATGTGTGCGAGCGACGGAACCGATTTCCGCATATGTTCTGCTTTGCTCCACAGATCGGGAGCCTCAGGGCCGATTGTCACCAGCACCTTGGAACCGACCGCGCGCATCATCGCCTCGACTTCATCGGAGCGAAGCAGAAAATTTATCGGATTCGCGATCCCGACCGTCTCGGCCGCGAAAAACGCGACCAGCGCGTCCGTCACGTTCGGCGAAAGGATACTGACGACGTCATGCCGCCCAACGCCCAGCTCGCGAAAGAGATGCGCCATCTGATGAAGGCGCGCGATGAATTCTGCGTGCGTCAGCTTACTTGTCGAAAGCGTGTCGGCGTCTTCAATATAGGTGATCGCCGTTCCAGTCGGATTAGCTGCATTCGCCCGGCTTAAGAGCTCATACGTAGTCGAAGCCGTAGACGTGCACCGAACGCTGGCAATTTTCGAACCCAAGGCAATTCCTCCCTTTTTGTTTTTGCCTTTGCGGCTTGTTGTTATTCTGTCGTGATTACCTCGCAGCCACGCATCGGCTAATCGAAGATTTCAAACTCCGAAGAACCGATCGCATTTGCTCCGATAGAGTTTCACGATTCTATCCATAAGTGAGAGATCGAACTGTGACCGCAAACATAATGTTAAATCTTCGAAACAAGGTCGAGCGAAACATCCGCCTAGGTGGGCTGGTCGCCGGGAATCTGGAGCAGATCAATCGTGATCATCGGATGGCCCTTCGATGCGTTCGGACATGCCGACGCTGAACGGATGGCGGTGTTGTGCCGGGAACATATTCTCGGCGATGGAAAGGGGCTGGTGGCAGCCCTGAATGCTCGCCAGGTAGAACCCGAAGGTGAGCGAAAGGGCCGCGCGCTGGTAATCGCTCGAGACGGCAATCTCGATCGACCCGCCGTCGACGCCCGTCTGCTGGCCGGGGGCCATTCGTCAGCCCACCTTGACGAGGAGCTTGCCGAAGTTGCGCCCGGAGAGCATGCCGATGAATGCTTCGGGTGCATTATCTAATCCGTCGACGATATCCTCGCGGTAGCGAATACGCCCGGACGCGACTAAAGGGCTCAAATCCCGCATGAAGTCGTCGTAGTGATCTTCGACGAAATCGGTATTGATGTATCCACGCATCAGCAGGCTGCGCCTGAGCACGGCCAACATGGTCGAGGAGAGCGAGTCCTGCTCGGCGGCACCCAGTCCATTATAGTGTGCGATCAAGCCGCACGCCGGGATGCGGGCGTAGCGGTTGAGCAGCGGCAGTACGGCCTGCCAGATCGGGCCACCGACATTTTCGAAATACACATCGATGCCGTCAGGACAAGATTTCGCTAATGCCTCCGGCATGTCGCCGGCGCGGTGGTCGATGACGGCGTCGAACTTCAATTCGTCGCGCACGTAGGCGCACTTTTTGGGTCCTCCCGCGATGCCGACGGCCCGTGCGCCGGCGAGCTGGGCAAGTTGCCCAACAAGGGAACCGACCGGTCCGCTTGCCGCCGCCACGACCACGGTCTCGCCCGGCTTCGGCTGTCCGATGACTTTCATCCCGGAATAGGCCGTGAAGCCGGGCATCCCCAGGACACCGAGGGCGGTGGTCACCGGATTCACGCCCGTCTCTGTGCGCCTCAAATCCGTTGGTTCGACTGCGGCATGCGTCCGCCAACCGATCCGTCCTTGAACCAGATCTCCTTGACGGTAGTCCGGGTGCTTCGATTCTAGAACCTCGGCCACCACCTCTCCCTCCATAACGCCTCCGACGCTGACGGGAGCCGCATACGATTTGGCGTCGTTCATTCGACCGCGCATGTATGGGTCGAGCGACAAGTACTGAGTGCGTACCAACACCTGCCCGTCCGCGGCTATTGGTATCGAGCCGGTCTCAAGACGGAAGTTTTCAGCGGTTGGCGTGCCTTTTGGGCGTGACGCCAGGACGATCTGTCTATAGGTGTGCATCAACTTCTCCTGGCGGCGAAATGTCGTTGAGATTGCGCGTGTGCAGAGGCAGCGAGTTTTTACATCCATCGAAACCCGCTCAAAAGGTCGCATATGCCTCGATTTGCGCCATCGCGGCCAACCGGATCCAGGCGGTGCGCGTCTTAAGACGCGCAGACGGGCTTGCTGAATTCCATACCCTATGGCGTGGCGTCCTCGTTCCGTGGCCCACTTTGAGTCCGAAGCAACTGCGCGGCCGCTTTCGCACGCAAGTTGGCGGATGGGCCGACGCGGGCTCATCTCGCTCACAAGGCCTTGCTGCGTATCTGGACCGGAGGAGGCTTGGCGGCGGCCGATGGCGCGTTGCTGGACCTCACCTTGCCGCTCTTCGAGACCGTAGATGTCAAGTCAGTGCTGCCCGCCGCTGTCGAAGCGTTCACACCGGCCTGCCGCGCCCGACCTTCAAATTCAAGGGCCGATAGCGTCGGTTTGAACGGCGTCGGCAGAAGCCGATTGGACACGCGCCTATGCATCTACTTGGACTTGTCGCGTTGGGCTACATGTGGGACGCGTATGGCTAAAGCTGCGCAGGACAAAATTGCGGCAGGGCAGCGGTCTTCATATTAAGGCCAAGCGCGCTTCTTTATGAATTAGATCTTGCCGGAGACGGCCGTTCATTTGATTAGAATTCGCGGTGGAGACGAAGACATCATGGGGATGTCGTCGGACGCCTTCGAGCGGCGCCACGAAGCCACTTTATGGCTCATTCCGCCCGCCGACGCCGAACAACCGGTATGCACGTCCGAGCCCTGTGCATTATGGCCGCGACAGACACCGCAATCGAACTCGCTGAAACTCCCTAGCTTTTGCGTTTAACTATTTTTTGGCCTCGATTGTCGCCCGAAAGCCACGCCTTGGAGTCGGCAAACTCGCTTTCCAGGAACCGCCGAACCTCTCGGGTCAATTTCCGGAGATCGCTCTCGCGTCTCCGCAACAGCCACACGTTCATCGTAGCGACCTCCTGCGGCAAAACCTGGACAAGCCCCTCGGCCTGCGCAAAAGGTACAGCTAGAAGCGCCAAGCCAAGGTCCAGACCCGCGGCCGCGAAATGATTGATTACCGGATTGACGCGGACGACGCTGCGGGACTCCGCCGCCGCCGAAAAATAATCCAATAACGGCTTCTGGCTGGCTCGAACGTTGCGGAAGGTGATGAAGTCGTTCGTATTGCCGATGATATCGTGGTCCTTCAGCTCGGACAGAGATTGCGGCGCGGAATGCGCAGCAAGGTATTTCTCGGAAGCGAATATTCCCAGCGGGACCTCGGCAACTTTCTTTCCGATTAGGTCGCTCTCACCTGGATCGCCCATTCTGATTACATAATCCAAATCGCTTATTGCGACGCTCTGCTGATTAACGGTCGAGATAATTTCGAGATAGATCCTGCTGTTCCGATCTCGGAGCTTCTTCACCCGGGGCAAGAGCCAGTGCTTGGTGAGCCCTTCGGTCGCCGATATCCTGACCACCGACGATCGTTTCCCGACGCGTGAACGCAAATCGCGTTGAAACGATTCGAATGCAAGCATCATGTCGCCGGCCGAACGTTGAAGATCTTCGCCCTCTTGCGTAAGCTTAACGCCCGATGATGCGCGAAAGAATAGCGGCGCCGCAATATAGCGCTCGAGCTCCTTAAGGCGACGGCTCAAGGTCGGTTGGCTCATGCCGAGCTCGTGTGCGGCGCGGTTTACGCTTCCCGTTCTTGCCACGATGGAGAACAATCGAAACAAATCCCAATTTGCTTCCGTCACGTTCTCATCCTTCGGTTAAGCGCTATCGTCTTCGGTTGACTTGCGTCGGCAAAGCTTAGGGCTCGACACCTAGAATGAAACCTCTAGTTAAGAAGCCTGGCAATTATTCAAATGTGGATGATTTACCCCGCAAACCTGTCATCTTGCGCAACATGAGGTCTGCGACTAGCTTTAGCGGCCTTCGTTTTTGGGCAACTCTGCGCAACACCGGCAAACCACTAGGCCAACAACTTCATGGCGGCATCGACGATGTCGCGCCTCAGATGAGCGGGCTCCGCCATCAGGCCGGTGACGTACGCGCCGTTGATGATCAGCGCTATCTGAGTCGCGACACGGTTGGGGTCGCCGGCGCCAAGTTTGCCAAGTATAACCACGAGCCTCGCCCGCATTTCCTCCTTGTTGCCCCGGGCGACGACCCGGCCGGGATGGTTGTCGTCGGGAAACTCCGTCGCCAGGTTGAGGAACGGACAGCCGCGATAGGCGGGGCGCCCGATCCGCCTCGCAATTTCGGATAGAAGCGCGTCCAGCAAAGCGCGCGGATCTTTCGCGTGCTGCTTTTCAATGCGATCCCACCACACCCAGAACAACCGATCCTGTTCGGCGGCGACGGCGGTGATTAAAGCGTCTTTGGATTCAAATTGGCGATAGAGGCTCGTCTTCGACACGCCGGATCGCTCGACAATTGTGTCGACGCCGATAGCGCGGATGCCCTCGCGATAAAACAAGTCGCTTGCCGTCGCAAGGATGCGCTCGCGGGCGCTCAATTCGCCCTTTGGCGGGGCGCCCCGCCGGGGTCGGGCTACTGCCTTCATACCCGCAAGCTCCTTTCATTTCCTGGGGTTGTTGAAAAGGTTACAGACCTGTTTGTAATCTTCAAGTGACTTATAGGTCCGTTACTTTATAAGAACATACCGATGCGTGCGATCGAGGCAAAGACTTTCTCGGGCTGTGGCGGGCTGCGGCAGACCGAATTGCCTGAGCCGCGACCAGGTGCTGGTCCGCGTCACGGCCAACGGCGTCACGCCGCTCGATCAGACGATCCTGTCGGGTGGACACCCTCGAGCCAAGGCGCTGCTGGTGCTCAGCAATGAGGGCGCGCTGGTATCATCGAGGACGCCGGCGAGTCCGGGTTCGCCGTGGGAAGCCGCGTGATGTTCACGCGCCATTCTCACCAACGCCATAGGGTCCCGTTGCACCCGTCCCTGTCGATCGTCCGCTCCAGCAAGTTTCTGATCCTAGGTCGAACCACACCCGGCAGCATGATCGTTTCCGGTCGGCGCGGTAGCTGCGGGCGGCCGAACGCTATCGCCTCCGTTCACCTGTAGCGCGGCTGTTCAACCGTGAACAGCCGTCCAACACCGCTGACGGTTCTTCAGAAGTATCGACCTCTGTAACATCCCCGTCGATTGCTACGCAATCACCCTTCGAAGTACGCGAACACCATGGGAGGTGAACGATGACGGCGGCAACCTTTTCGACGGAAGGGGATGTTGGCATCCTGACGCTCAACAAATCCACCACTCAACCTTTGGGCCGCGGACTTCTGGATGCCTGGAAGACGTCCGTTGATCAAGCGTGCAGATCAGGCATCCGTGCGCTGGTAGTTTGGGCCGGAGAGTCCGCCCGGCTTGGCCAGACCGAAGCGATGATCGCGACCGGTGCTCGCGCGAAGGAATATCTGATGACGAGTGACCTGATCCCGGCGACAGAGGCGGCCCGCATGGGACTGATTAATCATGCGGTACCTGCCGACGAGCTTGACGCGCGCGTGGAGCAGCGCGCGTCGTCCATGCTCGACGCGAGCCTCGGCAACGAGCCTCTGACCAATTACACCGACAATCATCGAAAAGCGGTGGCAGCGTTCAGCAACAAGCGCAAGCCGGTTTTTGGAGCTTCATGATGGACATGCGAGACGACCGGTTGCACGCTGTTGTCCCGATGCCGACGGACATCCAATGGCAAACCGCTGTCGAAGTCGTTTGGGAGCACGCGAGGCAGCATCCCGAGAAGCTTGCGCTGGTCGTGTCGTCAGTCGACGGTACGGTGAAGCGGCTCACGTACCAAGAACTCTCGCGCCAGGCCGAAGATGTGGCAGCTGGCCTGCATGAATGCGGCATTGTCAAAGGTGATCACGTGGGGATCGCTCTGGGAAACTCCGCAGCCTATGAATTTGTGCTCACGGAGCTTGCCTGCCTTCGTTTGGGCGCCGTGGCGGTTCTGATCAACCCTGGCTCAAAGCGCGACGAACTGCTGCATACGTTGAGACTTACGGAATGCCGCGTGGCGATAAGCGGACGGGAGTGCGCCGCCGACATCGTCGCGCTCCGCGCGCGGCTGCCCGGCCTGGGTTCGGTTTTCGAAGTTGCCCCGCTAGGTGAGCCGTGTGCCCTCAGGTGGGACCGGCTCCTCACGCCGGCGCGCCCGCTCGAAAAAACGTATCCGTTCCCCCACGCTTCAGACGACGCGTTCGTCATTATGACGTCGGGTACTACGGGACGGCCTAAAGCCGTTGCACTCACCCATGCGAATAGTATCGCGGGCGGCGTTGCGATGGTCCGCGCCTGGGGAATTCGTGCCGACGACATCGTACAGTCACCGATACCGCTAACCACCAGCGCAGGCTGTTTTGTCACAAGAATGGGATCGCTCTATGCCGGTGCAACGCTGGTAGTCGATCCCCGGTTTGACTCGGAGATCACTTTTGCACGGGCTCGCGCCGAGGGCACTACGGTGCTGCTGGTGGTGCCCTCAATCCTCATCTTTATGACGGAG
>WNFS01002372.1_pt1 | contig 17954 bp, 9 predicted proteins | sample 5400141 | NCBI WGS metagenome assembly WNFS01 (sample SAMN13153358, study PRJNA577476) | soil metagenome | isolation source: 60 cm saprolite under Madrone tree | place: USA:California | collected 2016-06-14
TTTCCCTCGGGATACGGATATGGCAGCAGAGAATGGCGCGGGAGCGGCTCGACGGTAAAGGCGTGCGCCGCGTAGAAATCGAGATCCTTTTCGAAGCCGTCGGCGTAAAAGAAATAATCGCGAACCCATCCGGCCGGCAGCGCCGGAAGCAGCTGGGGATCAAAATCGAGCTTTAGCCCCTCGCCGGAGCCAAAGACGACAAAGCGATCGTCGGAGGCGCATAGCAGACCATACACATCGCCGTAGCGCGTGTAATTTCCAGCGGCGCGCGCGTAGGGGCCGGTCATGCTCCGCTGCGAGTACGAATAGATCGTGTCGCTCGCCGGCTTCAGACGCGTCTCGCGAGGATAGCCGACGAAATCGAGCGCCGCCCTTGCGAGAGGTACTTGCGCCACGCGCATATCCGGTGCGCCGGGTGTCTGGTCAATTCGAATTGCGTCCCAATACACTTTCAGATTGTTGACGATGCGAATACGCCGCGTTCCGGCGGGAAGGTTGCCGGTCAGGTCTGCAACCATGGTCCGTTCGAGCCCCGCCGGAAAACCCATGTCTTCGACGACACGCGTCCACTTGCCTTGCGCATCGAGGGCTTCCACATACGGCGGAATCACTTTGATTCCCGCTTGATCCGCCGCGTACATCGAAGTCGCGGTGAAATAATCCGTGTAACCATCGATGATCAATCGCAATGGTTTTTGCCTATCCCATTCACCGAGGTCGAGTTCGATCCAGTGCAGCTTGGCGAATCCCGCAAACGGCAACGCTTCGAAACTCGTGACGTACTTGCGGTCGCGCTTGGAGATCAGCGGCAGCACATCATTCCCGCGGTCGTCCCACGCGCCCATTGGCGCGTGCGCGTCGCGGCTCGCAATCACGCGGAACTCCGGAAAAGGGGGCGCGCTGACGAATCGTTCATTTGGAAAAACTTCGTACGCCGTCGGATGATCGATGGCCAGCAGCTGCACTTGGTCGAGATACACCGTTTCTTCCATCGGCTCCATGAAGCGGAAGCTGAGCAGACCGTTCCGAGCCTTCACGCTACGCGCAGGCACCTTTAAGTACTCGTCGGGATCGGGAACGTCCCTTTCCCCGGGCGCGACCCAGTGGCCCACCACGCCTGGTCCGATCATGTCCGCGATGAATTCATACTCGCGGCCATTCCACGAAAACAAAACGGGGCACGAGCTCCCGCGACGATCGAGTTCGGTGATGCTCTGCACTTTCTTGGTGGTCAGGTTTATTTCGTCCTGTGGCACGCCCGTAGGCCACAGCAGCCGCACCACTTCGGCGTTGTGCTCCGAGCCGAGGCCGGCAAGAATCGGAGCGGCGCTCTGTCCCAAATACCCCGCCGCGCCGGCCACTTCCCACTTTTGATACAGCATGCCTGCATAGAGTTCGACTTTCGTTCCGATCCCGCTCTTGTTGTCATTGAGCGCCTTGAGGTCGATGCTCATCCAGTCATGCTGATTGCCGCCTTCATTGCGCAGAACAACCGGCCCTCCGCCTAGTTGTGTCACGACTAGATCCGCATCCCCGTTTCCATCGATGTCCGCGACCGCAATCGCGCGCGGTTGATTCAGCTTGAACGCATCGAGGCGCACTTCCTTGCTGACGTCGGCCCACCCTTTGCTCCCCAGATTTCGCAGCAACCGCAGTTCCGCTCCGCCGCTCGTTTCTCCCGCGGCGATAAGATCGAGCCAGCCGTCATTGTCGTAATCGAGTGCGGCAATTCCCCAGCCGTGCTGCCACCCTAAATCGGGGAGCGCAACGCGTTCCAGTCGCTTCCCTTCCACATTCCGCCACAAGCTGATTCCCGGCGCGCCCGCGTGCGTGAAGGCCAGATCCATCCAGCCGTCTTTATTGAAGTCGAAAGCCGCTACGCCCACGGCGGGCGGCAACTTCTCCTTGTTGAAATCGATGGCGTCGAGCGGCCTGAATTCCCCTTCGCGGGGATTGAGATAGATCGCAGCTCCCGCCTGACCGCCAGCGATGACGAAGTCAATTGCGCGGTCATTGTTGAAATCGGTGGTTACAATCCCGGCGCCCGTAGCTGCAAAACCGAGCCCCGTTTGCGCGGACACATCCGTGAATGTGTTATTCCCATTGTTGCGCCAAAGAACATTGTGGGGCGGCGTGCCCGGCGCAGCTGAATCTGGCGCCGTTGTGATGTAGAGATCCAGGTCGCCATCGTGGTCATAATCCACAAAAGTCAGGCCCAAGCAGCCTTTTTCTCTGTGGATTCCCGCCGCTTGGGTCACGTCCTCGAACTTGCCGTCTCCCTTGTTGCGAAGTAACCGGACCCCGTCACTCAAACAAACCGCCAGATCCGTATGGCCGTCATTGTCGAAGTCCCCGGCCGCACATCCGAAGCCGCTCCCGTTCAAGCGAATTCCAGTGTCTTGGGTCACATCCGCGAAGCGTCCATCGCCCAGATTGCGCAGCAATCGGCTCGCGCCGTCCGCCGCGCCGCTCACCAGAAAAAGATCCGGCTTGCCATCCCCATCGTAGTCGAACCAGCAGGCGCCGGTGCTCGGTCCGATCTCAACGCGGCTTCCACCCGCACTCCTCGACACAAACGCATTCGCTTCCGCAGTAAATCGCACCGGAATCGCCGCCGGCACATCGACAACTGAGCTCAGCGGCAGCTCCGCAAGTGAGTAGCGGCCTTGATCGCCATAGCCCGCGCCGAACGGCGCTCCGAGATGCTCCGCCGTGATTTTTTGAAAACGTGCCAAGTGTTCGCGCGCCGAAGCAGCATCGCCTTTCCGCTGAAATGCACGTGCCAGGCCGAATTCCGACGAGGCGTGAAACGGATAAAGAGCCAGCCCTTTCTGAAATGCGGCGATAGCTTGGTCATATTTCTGCAGCTGCGCGTTCAGGTAACCGACAAAATAATAGGCGTCAGGTTCGTTAGCAGCGATCTCCGTGACGTGCTGAAAAGCCATAATGCCTTTCTCCGATTCCCCCAGGTCCTTGTAGGCAAGTCCGAGGTTGTACCAAGCGTAAGCATCCTTAGGAAGCAGCTGCGCAGCGGCTTCGAGTGCCGCGCGCGCGGACTCCAACTTCTGCTGGCCGAGCAGGGAGACACCCAGGTTTAACCGGGCCACCGCAAACCTGGGGTCGGCCTGGCAGGCTTGTTCAAAATATTTTTGCGCGTCTGCGGGGCGCTGCTGATTCATGAAGGCAACGCCCAGCGTATTGAAACGATAGGCGTCCGCGATTCCGCCGCCCGACGACCCGGACTTCTTTGTGCCCGCAGACTTCTCCTGCGCAGACGGCGCGCTGGAACGCACCAATATCGCGGCACAGCAAATCAAGATTGAGCAAACTGAAATTACGCCGACTGCACGCCGCTGAGTTGAACGCATGAAAATGTTTCTTCCTGTCCGCACGGGATGCTCGAATTCTATGTACTGCCCGACCCGGCGCAATTGGAATTCTCCCGGCTGCCATTCACATCGTCAACCGTTTTTATGCGCCCCGAGTTGCGTCTTTACCCCGGATGCTTGACCTGTGCCGCATGTACGCTTACTCTCGCGCATCAAGCCATGAGCTTCTTCCCCTACTGCACGTTAGCGGAAATCACACAGCAAATTCGATCCAAGAATATCTCCCCCGTCGAGATCGTCGAACTCCATCTTAAACGCATCGAGACGCTGCAACCGAAGCTGAATGCGTTTGTCCATCTGGATGCCGAGGGAGCCCGCCAGCAGGCCCGCGCAGCGGAGAGTTCTGTTTTGCGCGGCGATCATCTCGGGCCTCTTCATGGCGTGCCACTCACCATCAAGAGTTGTATTGATGTCGCCGGTTGGCCCTGCCCCGCCGGTTCCCTTCTCCGCAAGGACCTCCGCGGGCGGCTCGAGCGGAGGCGAAGCGGCGGCGATTTCTGCAGGGTGCTCGGCCGGCGGTGTTGGCAGCGATGGTGGCGGCTCGATTCGCGTACCTTCGCATTTTTGCGGCATTTGCGGATTAAAACCCACCCCCGGCCGCATTCCTGCCACGGGGCATTTTCCACCGGGTGCCGGCGCTTTTTCCTGGATCGGCGTGGTCGGTCCCATGGCCCGCACTATCGCGGATGTGCGTTCGCTCATCGAAGTGATGGCCGGGCCGGACGCAGGGGATGCGCTCTCCGCCCCGGTTCCCTGGCGCGCCTGCCTAGAGGATGAACTGCGCAGCTTGCGCATCGGAATGCTGGAGAGCGACACGCTGGGGGTCGCAACTGCGGAGACGCGCGCGACAGTCGAGCGAGCCGCAAAATCACTCGACGAGCGAGGCTTCACCGTCGAAACTTTCCGGCTGGATGGACTCGATCGCGCGCTCGATCTTTGGTGGTTTTTCTTTGGTCCGGTGATCGGCAATTTGTTCCGGCACAGTGTCGCCGGCTATGAAGATAAAATCAGCCCAATGTTTCGCGAGTATCTCACTTACGCAACCTCTGGAGTTCCGATTACACTCAAGCAATTCACGAAAGCCTGCGCCGATCGGGATCTTCTCCGCGCCGAAATGCTGCGCCAAATGCGGGACACGCCGGTTCTGCTCTCCCCCGTTTCCACAAGTCCCGCGTTTCGTCACGGGCAGGGAAATTACCTCCCCGGCGTGGGGTACCGCGACACCATGCGGTTTTCCCAATGGCTGAACTTGACCGGCTTTCCCGGCGTCTCGGTCCCGGCCGGCGTTTCAAAGGAAGGACTGCCCATTGGTGTCCAAGTCGTCGGCCGGCCGTTTGAAGACGAACTGGTCTTGGCCATCGCAGAAGCCATCGAGCAGGGGCGCGGCCCCTGGCCAGCACCGCCCTCCCACTTTGCGTGAACAGACTTGCCTCTCACTGCGGCTGCCGAGTCAGCTCAGGGTTGGGCACTCGATCATCCTCTTGCGACTGGCGTTCCCTATTCAGCTGGCCTTCCATGTTCTTCTGCGCGGCCGCGAATTCCGAGCGCGCTTCCTTCTGCCGTCCCAGTTGCATCAGGATTCGTCCTCGCAGGAAGTGCCCTCCATGGATATCCGGTGAGAGACGCAGCGCGGTATCAATCATCTTCAAACCCCGTTCCGGCTTATGCTGTTTCTGGCAAAGTTTTGCGAGCCCAAGATATGCGCCCGCGCTCTTCGCATCCCGGTTCAGCGCTTCGCGGAATGATTTCTCCGCGTCCTCGTCCCTTTGCATGCGCGAATAGAGCACGCCGAGCTGTTCGTAATTGTCGGCGAGATCCGGTTCCAACGCGATATCGCGGCGAAACTCGGCTTCGGCCCGGCCGTTTTCACCCAGACGCATATAGGCGATACCGAGATTGAGATGCAGATAGGGAAGGTCGGGATTCCCCTCACCGGCCCGCTCCAGTTCGGCCTTGGCTTCGGCGACTTCGTAGCGGTTCAGAAATGCTTTTCCCATGATGAGATGAAATTCCGGCGTTCCTCCGCCGACAGCAATCATGCGGCTGAGGATTTTCTCGTCGAGCTCTTTTTGGCCGGACTCCACGGCGGCGATATCGATTAGGTACAGATACAACACGTCATCGGACTTTTGGGGCCACAGAGGTTCGAGAACCGTCACGGCCTCTGCGAATTTCTTCGTAAAGACCTGGCAGAGCCCCAGAAGGTAACGCGCTTGTTGCGAGTCGGGCTGGTCGCGCAAGACGGAGGAGAGTGGTGTGATGGCGGCGGCATAATTGCCGCGCCGGTACTCGACCAAACCGATGTTCAGCCGGATTCCAGCCGTGTTCGGTTCGAGTTTCTCAGCCTTCTGCAGCAGTGTGATGGCGTGGTCCCACTCTTTGCGGCGCATGGCGATGACGCCAAGATTGGCGTAGGCGGAGCCGGCACGCGCGTCGGCAGCGAGCACCTGACGAAAGGCCGCTTCTGCCGCGTCGAGGTCCCCGGACTGAAGCGCCGCTTGTCCTCTGGCGAACCATGTTTGGGGATCTATTCGCTGGTTGGCACCGGCTGGCGAGGGGCGGGAGTGCCGCTCTGAGACTCCTTCCGCTGGAGGCCTGGCACCAGCGGGCCTGGCGGCCACCACGAGGATACTGATCGCCAGCAGGCATGCCTGAGTGTGGTAGTTCAAGAATCGTGGGCGCATCGGCAATCAGTGTCCGGCAGTCCCAGCGAGATTTCAAGAAGCCTCTGCGGTTTGGCCCCGTAAAAACGCCGTCCCTTGGCTCCATTACGCCGCCACCTGCTCTATTTCAGCTCGACACAGATTCTCGGCACAAATTTCTCGCTTGACAACAATCTTTAAATACACTATTAACTCGTTTTAATAGACACCTTCGGTGCGTTGCCTGCGGTCGTCGAGTGGTGGAGGCTGTGTCCGATCAGGAGCTTACTGCGCGGGGTGACTTCAGGGGTAGCCGCTCTATCCCTGCGCGCTGGGCCCTTGCATTTCACGTCTCCCCAAATTCGAATCTTTCTTGGAGGTCTTAACGTGAAGGAAAACTCAAACCTTTCCAATCTTCGAAAGAATATTTTGGGAGTCGCGCGGCTGTGGCTCGGAGTGCTGCTCATTGTGCTGGCCCTTCCCCTCGCTTTGCCAGCGCAAGACACCGGGTATATTAGCGGCACGGTCACCGACAAGTCCAGCGCTGCCATCGTCGGAGCGAACATCGTGATTACCAGTGCAGACGGAAGCTTGACACGATCAACGGCAACCAATGCAGACGGCGCCTATGTCGTGGCTGCTCTGCCTGGTGGCACCTATAACCTTGCTGTCACGGCAAAAGGATTCCAGAAATTCTCGGCAACGAAAGTCGTGCTGGACGTGGCTCAAAAGATCCGCGTCGACGTGCAGTTGACCGTGGGCGAGATCAATGAAGTAATCGAGGTGACCGGTGAGAGCGTCGTTCAAGTCGAGACGCAGTCTTCTGAGCTGAGCGGCACCGTTACCGGCAAGCAAATTGATCAACTCGTTCTTAATGGGCGCAATTTTACTCAGCTCGTGAATCTTGTACCCGGCGTCGTCAACCAGACGGGTCAGGACGAAGGCACCGTGGGCATCTATGGCAACGTCGCTTTCAGTATGAACGGTGGCCGAACCGAGTACAACAACTGGGAACTTGACGGCGGCGATAACATGGATAACGGCAGCAATGCCACTCTGAACGTCTATCCGAATCCCGAAGCCATCGCTGAGTTCACAGTTCTCACGTCCAACTACGGCGCCCAGTACGGCCGCAACGGCTCAGGCACCGTCGAAGTCGAAACCAAGAGTGGGGGTAACAGCTTCCACGGCAGCGCCTTCGAATACCTGCGCAATGATGTGTTCAATGCCCGGCCTTGGGAATCCGGCAATGACCCGGCCCATCCCAATCCTCCGTACAAGAAGCATGATTTTGGCTACACCGTCGGTGGTCCTGTTTACATACCCAACCACTACAACGCCGACAAGAAAAAGACCTTTTTCTTCTGGTCTGAGGAATGGCGCCGCGAAAAGAATCCTTCCTCGATTCTTCAAAACGTTCCGTCTGACCTGGAACGTACTGGAGATTTCTCTGTTCTCTGCTCCCACCAGCCCGGTGATTGTCCAAATGTCCCGAACCCTGCTGCCGTACCCATCGATCCTGTGGCTAGTGCGCTCCTTGGTCTCATTCCCAAAGCCAACACGACGAAGGGCCTTTTCGACGACGGAACGGCGATTCCAGCCATCTCGCAGATTATCTCGACGCCCACAACTTGGCGCGAAGAGCTGGTTCGCATCGATCACAACCTCACGAACAATTATCGCCTCACGTTTCGCTACATTCATGATTCCTGGCAAACCGAGGTGCCGAACCCGCTCTGGGGCGTTGGCGCTTCCAATTTCCAGGACATCCACACCAAATTTGTGGGCCCTGGGACAAGCTTCGTCGCACGTCTCAACGCCAACATTTCCCCCACACTGCTCAATGAATTCGTTGCCAGTTATACGGGAGACCACATCTTCCTGACAGCCGTCGGCCCAGGCTCTGAGACTACGCTACCGGCGGGCTTCGCGATGGGCTCCATTTTCGGTAATGGTTTTGGCGGAAAGCTTCCTTCGATTGCTCTGGGGAACAACACCGCTTATGGTGGTGGCGACGGTCTTGCTCAAGACACCGGGTATTTCCCCTGGAACAACGCCAATCCTACGTTTACCTATCGGGATAACCTAACCAAAATTCTCGGTAACCATACGATGACGTTTGGAGCCTATTTGGTGTTTGCTCAGAAAAACGAGCAAAGCTCTGCGAACCTGCAGGGCATCCTCACATTCGATTCCAGCAATTCTACGGTCAGCACGGGAAACGCCTTCGCTGACTTGCTGCTAGGAAACATCGCGCAATACCAACAGTGGAATCTCGAGCCCAAGTATTACAACCGCTACAGAATTGTTGAACCCTATTTCCAGGACGACTGGAAAGTCACCAAACGTCTGACCCTCAACCTTGGTCTCCGGCTCAGCCTCTACGGAACTTACCGAGAGCGGTACAGACATGCTTTTAATTTTGATCCGAGTGCCTTCACTACCGCCAACGCGCCCATCATCGATGCCGACGGTTCGGTCACTACATTCGCGGGCTCGTTTGAGCCAGGTACCGGCAATCCGTTTAGCGGCATCGTCCAATGCGGCGGCGCAGGCGGGACTTTCCCTGTGGATGGATTCCCCAATGCCACTGCTGGCTCCAGTTCGAACGCCGGCTGCGTCAAGGGGCATCTCTTCAACCCGGCTCCGCGGATCGGCTTCGCTTTCGATCCCAAGGGTGACGGCAAGATGGCTATCCGCGGCGGCTATGGCATCTTCTTCGAACACACCAACGGCAACGAGGGCAACACCGAGTCACTCGAAGGCTCTGCCCCATTCGCGCTCAATGCATCGCAATTTAACATCACTGGCTACGGGAACATTGGTGGCAGCGGCGGGGTTGTTCCCTTCTTTCCGCTCTCCGTGAATTCCATCCCCAGTAAGGCCATCTGGCCATACGTACAGCAGTGGCACCTAGACGTTCAGAGGGAATTGCCCGGGCACTTCGTGGCGACTCTCTCTTACGTGGGCAGCAAAGGGACGCACCTAACGCTGCAACGAAATATTAATCAGCTGCACCCCATCGCTGCCTCGGCAAATCCCTACGCGGCAGGCGAGCCCATCATCGTGCAGGATCCCAATAACCCTACGGCGCCCTTTAATACTGTCTGCCCGGATGTCTTGCTGAGTGGTGGCACGGTAAACGGCCAGCCTGTCTCTGGCCAGGTGGCTGCAAATCTCAGCGTTGCTTGTGGCAATGACCCCAACCCCGAACGGCCACTCACTGGGTTCGGCAACATCACTCGGCTCGAGGATACGGCCAATTCGATCTATCATGCCCTGCAATTCTCGGCGCGGCGTACGCTCGGCGATCTCCAGCTAAGCGTCGCCTACACCTACAGCCATTCCATTGACGATTCCTCCGACCGCTATGACGGCGCGTTCGTGGATTCTTACGACACCGCCGTCAATCGCGCCAGCTCGAGTTTCGATCAACGCCACAATCTTGCTGTCAGCTACGTTTACGCCTTGCCGCTTTTCAAGGGCAGCAACCTGCAGAACAAACTCTTCGGGGGCTGGCAGATCTCGGGGATCACTATCGCCCAGACCGGCAACCCCTTCAGCGTCACGAATGGAACGGACTTTGGCGACAGTGCTGGGGTTGGCAACGGCGTTGGCACGGGCTCCCGCCCCGACATAGTCGGAAACCCGCATATCTCAAGAACCGAGGTACCCGGTGTGTTCGGGCCGCTCTTCTTTGATCCAGCGGCCTTTGCAACACCCCGGGGCCTGACCTTCGGCAATGTCGGGCGTAACACTTTGTACTCCCCGGGCCGCTTGAACTTCGACTTCGGTTTGTTTAAACGTTTCCCGATCGGAGAACACAAGGCGTTCGATTTCCGCTGGGAGAACTACAACCTTTTCAACCATACGCAATTTACGGGTATCGATTCTTCTCTGGGATCTTCGACCTTCCTCCATGCGACTGGTGCCCATGCTCCGCGCCGCATGCAGTTCGGTCTGCGGTTCCAGTTTTAACAACCTTTAGTCCAGAAGGGCGGCGTCTTAAAGAACGCCGCCCTCTCTTTTTCAAGTCATCGCGGGCACTCGGCGAAACGCGCGTCCGCACGTTGCGGGCATCAGCGGTAAGCAAGAGCAACGATTGCACAATTCACCAGTCCCGCTGGCAGCATTGATTCTACCGGTATTTTTAGAATCATCAGCGGTGCCGCGATCCTCGCATCATGCAGGTCGCGGCGAAGTTCCGTTTATAGCGCAAACAACTAGGCTAAGAAGGGCGGCACCTGAAAAGCCACGGTCCTTTCCTTTCTCTGCGAATCTCGGTTCCCTTTTCTCCCGGAAGGAGTAAAATGCGGCTCATGAATCGACGCACATTTATCGGTACTTCCATCGCAGCCGCTCTTACGGCCTCACGCACTTCCTTGGCTGCGGACACCGCACATCATATTGACCGCGTCGGAGTGCAGCTCTACACCGTACGCAACGCCATGAAGTCCGACTTCGAAGGCACCATTGCGAAAGTCGCTGCCACTGGCTACAAGGAAGTCGAATTCGCCGGCTACTTCGACCATTCTCCGAAAGACGTTCGCGCGATCCTCGATAAGAACGGCTTAGCCTCGCCTTCGTGCCACGTGGGCTATGACGTCGTCGAGAAAAAGTGGTCCGAAACTCTGGACGCCGCAAAAATCGTCGGGCACGGCTACATCATTTGCCCGTGGATTGACGAGAAGCAGCGCAAGGAACCGGACGGCTGGAAGCGCGCCGCGGATCTGTTCAATCGTGCCGGCGAAGCCAGCAAGAAGGCAGGCATCCAGTTCGGCTACCACAATCACTCATTCGAATTCGATCCCGCCGATTCGCTCGGCGGCAAACTGCCTTACGATTTCCTCCTCGCCGAGACGGATCCCCAACTAGTCGCCATGGAAATGGATCTCTGCTGGATCAGTGTCGCCGGCCAGGATCCTCTGGCCTATTTCGAAAAGCATTCCGGCCGTTTCCCTCTAGTTCACGTAAAAGACTGGGTGAAGGACGCCTCCTCTTCGAGCGGATACCAGGGCGCGATGGGTCAGTCCGTCAAATATGGCGGTCGCATGGCGGATGTCGGGCGAGGTTCCATCAACTGGCAAAATCTTTTCGCGCACTCCGGTAAGGCCGGAATTAAACATTATTTCGTCGAAAACGACGACCCGAAATCCGCCTTCGACGACATCAAGATCAGCTACGACTATCTTCACAACTTGCAGTTTTGATTTTCTTCGTAGGGGCTCCGACCGGTCGGAACCCCCTGCTTGGTTGATCTTTCCGAGGAGAAACGCGCCATGAATCCGCGCAAATGGGTAACAACGCTGATGGTCGTCTCGGTCTCGACTCTGCTCGGGTTTGCCGCCGCGCGGCCGCAAGCTCCGGCCTGGAAGCCGCTATTCGACGGCAAGGATCTCACCGGCTGGAAACACGTCGGGCCCGGCAACATGACCGTGGAAGACGGACTCATTCGCACGCACGGCGGCATGGGACTTCTGTACTGGACCGGCGGCAAGCTCTCCAATTGCCGCATCCGCGTGGTCTACAAGATGCGCGACTTTAACGATAATTCCGGCGTCTTCATTCGCATCCCCATTGAACCGCGCGAGGAATGGATGCCTGTGCACTACGGCTACGAAGTCCAGATTGACAACCACCCCGAAACGTCCAATGAAGACGACTATCACATCACTGGCACGCTCTATTCGCTGACCAAGCCTCTCGCCAAGCCTGGTAAACCCGGTCCAGAGTGGAATACCATGGTCATCACGCTCGATGGTCCGCGCACCATCGTCGTCCTTAACGATGTCACGGTCACCGACTACACCGAAGGCCAGCCCGTTCCTGAGCGCAAATTCAATTTCGAGCCGCAGCATGGCCCTCGCCCCAACGAGGGCCACATCGGCCTGCAGAATCACAGTGACAACGACATCGTCTTTTTCAAGGAAGTAAGCGTTCAGCCGTTGAAATAGTCTTGGAGTTCAGCAGCTCGGCTGCCACTTTTTCGGTCACTCTCCGTTTCACAGCCTAACTGAACGGAGTAGAACGAACGGTCTGGTTCCAACTCTTTGCGTCTGACGGTCAACTGAAAACTGTTAACTCTCTCAAGGAGCGCACTATGAAAAAAGATCTTTCCCGCCGTCAATTTCTCCATCGCACCGCCGGCGCCGCTGGCGCCCTCGCGGCTTCGTCGGCGATTTTTCTGGAGCCGGAGCACATCCCGCTGCCGATGCAATCCATGGCGCCGAGCGACCGTCTACGTTTCGGCATCATCGGCATCGGCATGCAGGGTTCCGGCCTGCTCCGCGATGCCATTCAATTGCCTGGGGTCGAATGCGTCGCCGCTTGCGACCTCTACGACGGCCGCCACACTCTCGCCCAGGAAATTGTTGGCAAGAAAATCCCTACCACACGCCGTTACAAGGATCTCCTGGATAACAAAGAAATCGACTGCCTCATCGCCGCCGTCCCCGACCATTGGCACAAGCAAGTCGTCGTTGACGCCGTCAGTGCTGGGAAAGACATCTACTGCGAGAAGCCCATGTCCCATTCGGCTGCCGACGGTGTCGCCATGGTCGCCGCCGCGCAAAAAACCGGACGCGTCGTGCAGATCGGTTCGCAGCGCGTCAGCTCCGTCATCTGCGCCAAAGCCAAAGAGCTTCTCGCCAACGGCATCGTCGGCACTCTCACTCTCGTCGAAGCCTCGCTCGGCCGGAACGATCCGACGGGCGCGTGGGAATATCCGCCGCCGCCCGATCTCTCGCTCAGCAATTTTGATTGGGGCACCTGGCAAGGCGACGCCACCAAGCGACCCTGGGATCCGGACATCTCTCCCAAATATTTCGCGCGCTGGCGCTGCTGGAAGGAATACGGCACTGGCCTCGCCGGTGATCTTCTGGTCCATCTCGTCAGCGGGATGATCTTCATGCTCGGTTGGAACGAGCCGCCCAAGCGCGCCATGGCCCTTGGCGATATCCTTCGCTTCAAAGACGGACGCAACATGCCCGACGTTCATTGCACGCTCTTCGACTACGGTCGCGCTCCGGTTTATCTGCGCCTCAATCTAGGTTGCGATACGCCGGAAATTTACCGCTTCCAGGGCTCCAAAGGCATCCTCGAAGTCACCGAATACGCCATCAACTACTTCCCACAATCCGGCGAAGACGAGTCACCCAGCTATTACGTCTCAGGCTATCCGGGCGCATTGCGCGAAGTCTATCTCAAGAAATGGCACGAGGAGCACGATCCCAAGCCCGGCAAGGAACCCATCACCGAGGGCTTCCACTATCGCGGCGCTTCCTGGGACGAAGAAAAACCTCACCTGTGGAGATTTTTCCAAGGCGCGCGCAACCATCAGCAAGTCACCGAAGACACTGTCTTCGGTCACCACGCCGCGCTGGCCTGCCACATGGCCAACGAATCCTATTTCCGCAAGAGCGCCGTCGATTGGGACGCGGCCTCCAACACGATCAAGTCGTAGGGCGTCTTCAGGTCGTCCACTTCTTATATAGGGAACAATTCCGCCTTCGGAGATTCCTGTGCGCGCGCCGCAAGGCTAAAGAGCCATACCGAACCCCATCAACAGGAAAAGCCGCTGGATCATGATTTCTTCTCCTCGATGGAAGCCCAGGTTGGAACGCAGATACCTGACAAGCGTAAGAGGGACGTTACGTGATCTGAATTCGCCGCGCTGCAGAAGGCGAATCGCGCTCTCGATTCAAGCCTGGTTTGGAATTCCAGTTCTTCTCCTTCGGCGCGCCGCCTGCCGGATCGCCGCTACGGCGACAAGACCGACAAGCGCACTCAGCATGCGATGTGACTCGGCCCATGCCTCCGGCACTAACCATGCCTGCGCCGCCACATCCTTCGCGCTTCGTGATGGCATCTTTGGTTCCATGTCGTACAGTATCGCCTGAATGTTTTGTTCCAATCGTTCGGTGGACCCATAGACGTTTCGCAGCACAATGATCACGTCGTCCTGCTCCGGATAGCGGAGGATCCAGGAAAAATAATTTCCCGGCATGTCGCCACGCATTTCCTCGAGCGTGGTGCCCGCTCCTGGCTCGCCTGGCGCCATTTTCGTCACGAACCATCCATATCCCCAATGGTTCATTCCCGGCTTGAACATCTGATCGCGGATTTCCTTGGGCACGGAGCCGCCCTCAGACAGAGCCTGGCTCCAGCGAAACAAATCCTCGACCGTGGAGTAGATGGCCCCGGCGGCAAAGATGTGACCGCGGTCTTCATAGGGGCCCGGCGTATACCTTGGTCCTGCGTGGCGCACGTATCCTGAAGCGCCCCCCAGCTGCACCAAGTCGTTGCGATCCATGCCGGTGTCCTTCATTGCCAGCGGCTCCAGCAGTCTCTCGTGCAGCAGATCGCCGAAGGACTTCCCCGTGACGCGTTCGAGAACCAGTCCCAGCAGGTCGTACCCGCAGTTGCTGTACTCCCATTTCGTTCCGGGTTCGTTCAAGAGATTTTGCTGGCAAAACTTTTCCGCAAACGGCTGCGCTTCGTAGCGCCGGCCCGCCGCTTCTGATGGTGAAAATTCCGGCATGTCGAAGTCTGACGGCAAGCCAGCCGTGTGATGCAGCACTTGCTCGATCGTCATGCGCTCTCCGGTGTCCTTGCGATACCAGGGCAGATAGTCCGAAACCTTGCCCTCCAGCCGGATTCTGCCTTTCGCCACCTGTTGCAGCACCAGCACGGCCGTGAACTGCTTCGTCAAGGAAGCGATGCCGAACTTCGTGCGCGGCGTGTTCGGCACATGCAATTCCATGCTGGTTTCGCCGACGCCTTTTTCATAGATGATCTTGCCCTGCTCCGCCACCAGCACCGCGCCGTTCAAGTATCCGTACTTGGCGTAGCGCGCTCAGCACCCAAGCAATTCTTTGACCCTGGTTACTTCGCGCAGTGCTTTTCCAGAAAACGGAACACATCATCAGCCCACACGGAGCTTCCCAGGTACGCGAAGCTATGGGCCTCCCGAGCGGATTTGCCGAACGAGGGATAGATCTTCATCTCGAATACCTTGCCGGCGTCTTTCATGGCCTGCGAAAGAGTCACCGCCGCAGTAATCTCGTCGCCGATATACGGACCCGCCGACGCGCCGAGCCCTTGAGCACGCCGGTACGGTGCAAGGAGCACTCATCCACGGCCCGCAAGCACCGGTCCAAGGGCCTCGAAGGCCGCGCTGCTGAGTATTCCTGGAGCGCTGCTGTGGTTGTAAACGACTGCCAGCAAAAGGTCCCGTTCCTTGAGGCTTGTACAGCACTCCATAGAGCGCGAGCTGTCCACTGGGAAACGTGGCCACCTCCTCTGCTAACAAAAGCAGCCGAGACACGAGCAATACGCCCACAAACAAGGAAAGCCGCGTCCCGGCGCTCCGCATCATCGAGGGGTTTCTAGGTCAAGCCAACCCTTTGAAACAACCTGTGAGAAAATAAAACACGGCACTTGCTTGGCAAAAAAGATGAGCGTGGCGCCTATTACGGCTCGTTTTTGAGAAGGAACTTGTGATGAGCGGAACCGCACCAGGTGGGGTTCGACTTTTCAACAGATTTCCACAACTCCTTCGAAATCCAGCGCTCCCCTAAGTCATTTAGAATCAGCACTTATAAGAAACGCGAGTGTTGCGGTTAACCAGATTTCCGAAGAAGGAATTCCGTCCCCAGGAGCATGGCGCTAGAGGGATCCACCTCTAGTGGCACAGCCATTCCTCATGTTTCTTTGGAGAGATCACATCTTACGGGTCAGACCGTGCTGAAGACAGCCCTCAGTCCGGCACAGATGGGCAGCCGGGGAATTCGCGGACCGACGTGTTGCCGATGTAGCCAAGGTCGGCGATACCGATCTTGCTAGTGTAGAAGCCGTCGCAGGTAAGGCGGCGCAGAAACGAGAAGAAAGCCACGCCCTGGCTGAGCGCAGCATCCTGCTTCGCGTTTTTCCGGAAGGCGATGAGATCCAGAACTTCTTTCTTCTGTTCCGGCGTGCACTCCGCAAAGACGTTGGCGTGACGGTCGGTGCAGAAACCATCGAGCCAGAAGAGCCCGCCGCCGAGCTTCAATTGATATTCGGGGTTCTCGCTGGTGAGCAGGTCAATGAATTCCGGCGCGCCGGCCTCGACCGCGCCGCCGGATTTTTCGTCCTTGGGAATGATGAAGTCGCACAAAGCGATCAGCGTGGCGTAGTGCGGGACGGAAAAATATTTCGGAGTATATTTCCCTGCCGGCGCCGCAGCTTTCTCTTTGTGCACCATCTGGTGGATGTACTCGGCGGCCTTCGCCGGAATCACCTGCAGCACCGACCCACCCACCGCTCCTACCGTCAGCGTCCTCAAGATATCGCGTCGTGTTATGCCTTCATTCGCCATGTCCTGCCCGCTCCTTCTTCTCTCTTCGTCTCTGTTCTTGGCTTCTCATCTCTGCGAGCTCTGCGCCTCGAGGTTATTTTCTCTTCTTCTTCGATTCCCGACGCTACAAGTTGCCTTTCTTGGCCTCCTCCAAAAGATACTCGGAAGCGCGCCAGGCGAGCGCCATGATTGTCAGCGTCGGATTTTTGTCCGGATTGGTCACCAACGGCGCGCCATCGGTGACAAACAAATTCTTCACGTCGTGGGCCTGGCAAAAGCCGTTGAGCACGGAGGTCTTCGGATCGGCACCCATGCGGGCGGTGCCAACTTCATGAATGATTTTTCCACCCGCCTGAATGCCGAATGGATACTCCCCGTGGATGGAACTTTTGGTCCGGTATTCGCCGCCCATGGCTTCAACAATGGCGCGGAAGGTTTCCTGCATATCCTTAGCCTGGAGCAACTCGTAATCGGTCCATCTGAAGTGGAAGCGCAGCACGGGAATTCCCCACTGGTCCACGACGTCAGGATCGATCTCGCAGTAGGTATCCGGATTGGGCAGCATTTCGCCGCGGCCAGAGAAGCCGATGTATGTGCCATAAACCTGGCGGGCGCGCTGCTTCAGCTTCGCGCCGTAACCCTCTTCGTCGTGACAGAGTCCATCAAACATGCCCACGCCGGGCATGTTCGGGCCACCCCCGAATTCGATGTGGTAGCCGCGCGGGAAATCGTTCTTGCGGTCAAATTTCCACCATGGTACGTACATGTGCATTCCGCCGACGCCGTCGTGATTGTGCGGTGGAATTTTCTCCAGTGCAGGGATGTGGCCGTGGCCGTCACTACCGACGGAGTCGGTGAGATATCTGCCGACGGTGCCGGAGGAGTTAGCGATACCGTTTGGAAAGGCGGAGGATTTGGAGTTCAGCAAGAGGCGCGCGGATTCGCAGGCGCTTGCGGCCACGACAATCGCGCGCGCGTTTACGCGCTTTTCCGAACGCGTCGCTTTATCAACGTAGGAGACGCCCTCGGCTGTGCCGTCTTTACTGACAAGAATCTCGCGAGCCATCGCCCCGGTAATCAGCGTCAGCTTCCCCGTTTTCAGGGCCGGAGGAAGCAGGACCTGGCTCGAGCTGAAATTCGACGCGGTGGTGCAGCCGCGCCCGCATTGGCCGCAGTAGTGACATGGCAGTCTGCCATTCACCGATTTCGTCAAAATCGCGAGCCGCGCCGGAATGCAAGTAATGTTGAGCTTGTCACACGCCTTCTTGACCAGGATGTCTGTACAGCGCGGCTTAGGCGGCGGGAGAAAAACACCATCGGGCGCGCTCGAAACATTTTCTTTCGTTCCAAATACGCCAATGTAAGCCTCGGTCTTGTCGTAATAGGGCGCGAGGTCTTCATAGGTAATCGGCCAGTCGTCGCCGAGACCGTCGCGCGAGCCAGATTTGAAGTCGATGGGAGCAAAGCGCAAGGCAATGCGACCCCAATGATTGGTACGGCCGCCGACGATGCGCGAACGGAACCACTGGAAATTTGCGCCCGGCGCCGAGGTATAGGGCTCACCATCAATCTCCCAGGCCCCGTTGGGCG
>WNFS01001400.1_pt1 | contig 17948 bp, 14 predicted proteins | sample 5400141 | NCBI WGS metagenome assembly WNFS01 (sample SAMN13153358, study PRJNA577476) | soil metagenome | isolation source: 60 cm saprolite under Madrone tree | place: USA:California | collected 2016-06-14
CCCGCCGAGGCAACCGCCCCGCCGCCGGCAAGCGAACCCGCCGAGACCATCGTCGCGGCGAGCGCCAAAGCAGAGACCATCGTCACGGCGGAGCGCCCGACTAAGGATGAAGAAGCCGCGCCTGCGGGCCCGAGAGAAACCGATCTGGCCACGCCGGAGCCGAAGGCCGTCCCGGCCGAAGCGCCGCCGGCTTCAGAGCGCGTGGAATAATTTCGGGCCACCGCGACTCATGATGCCCGCGTCCATCGCGGGCATCGACTGGGTTGCAAGCTCCGGCAGGAGCGCCGCGACGATTTCGACTAAAGCCGACATGAACTGTGAGGCGATCAGTTTCAGCCGCCACGCCCTCCAGCGCATGTTCGAGCGCGCCATCAGTCCCGATGAGGTCCATATGGCGTTGGCGGATGGCGAGGTGATTGCCGACTATCCGGACGACACACCATATCATAGCATGCTAATCTTGGCGTTTGTCGGCAAGCGGCCGCTTCATGTGGTGGTAGCGCGAGATGACAGCGCTCGGCACTGCTATGTCATCACCGCCTATGTCGCCGATCAGACCCTGTGGGAAAGCGATTTCAGGACGAGGAAGCCGACGTGAGATGCGTCATCTGTAGAGAAGGCGATACGGCGCCCGGCACGGTCACAGTCACGTTGCAGCGCGGCGATACCGTCGTCATCGTCCGCGACGTGCCCGCGGCCGTCTGCCAGAACTGCGGCGAGTACTACTTGGACGAGGCCGTGGCTAACAAATTATACCGCCAGGGCGAAGAAGCAGTACGGCGACATGCCGAGGTCGAAATCCTCCGCTACGCAGCGTGAGCGTCGGCACCCCCCAGGGTTGGGGATCACCTCCCCCTGGAGGGGGGAGGTCGGCCCGCGCCAGCGGGCCGGGAGGGGGTGACAGCGCCTCAACATTTTGCTGCGTCGCCGTCACCCCACCCCGGACCGCCTTCGGCGGTCCGACCCTCCCCCTCCAGGGGAGGGTGATAGGCGCCCCTATTACCCAGCCCCCAGCGTCTCTTCCTGCAATGTGCGAGACACAGCCCCTTCCGCCTGGCGCAGGATCGTCGCCAGCTCCGGCAGGCAGGAGCCGCAGTTCGTTCCGGCGCGCAAAGCGGTGCCGATCGCGGCGACGCTGGTGAGCTTTGCGGACTGGACCGCCGCCAGGATGGTCGTGCGGCCCACGGCGAAACAGGCGCAGACCGTGGGGCCAGGAGACGGAACGCCCGCCAGCGAAACGCCGGCAAGGACTCGTGCGCGGTTATGGTCCGGCGGCGGCTCGCCGAACATCATGACGGCGGCGGCGCGATCGGGCAGGCTCGCAGGATCGCGCGCGATGAAGAGACAGGCTTCGAGTACGCCGTCAACGAAGCTCGCATAACGAAACACGCCGCGTGCGGTGTCGGCATAGACCGCGAGATCGGACGTCGCGGCAGCGCCGAGCCAGCCGAGGATTCGCGCCGCATCGGGCGTCTCATCGTCCGCCGCAAGCTTCTCGATGCCTGAGAGCGTGTAGCCAAAACCGCCGTCGATGGCGATGCGGCACCAATAATCGGCCGATTGCAACCGAACGCTGGCGCGCCGCAGCAAGAGGCCATGCCAGGCCATCGGTTGCGGCAGGGCCATCACGGCGGTGGCCTTCAATTCGGGTTGGCCGGAGACCGGATCGCACGCCCCGCCCACCAGCCTGTCGGCCGGGCCGGTAGAGGCATTGCTTTCGCTCCAGTGCATGGCGGCGAAGACCTCGCCACCGGTTTGAGTCTCCGTTACGCGCACCCGCATGATCGCGGCGCCATGACGGCTCTCGATCCGCGCGAAGCCGCCGTCGACGAGTTGCGTCCGGGCGGCATCATCCGGGTGCATGTCGAGGAAGGGTTCGGGCGTGTGCTGGGCAAGGCTCGGCACGTCCCCGGTGCGCGTCATGGTGTGCCACTGATCGCGAACGCGGCCGGTATTGAGCATCAGGCCCCGCTCGTGGTCGCCCGTTTCGACGGGCGCCCGGAATGGCGTCGCCACAAACCGGGCGCGGCCGTCCGCATGGGCAAACCGGCCGTCGCCGAACAGCCGCGCGCTTGCGGCGCCGTCGTGGCGCACCGGCCATTGCACGGGTTCGAGCGCGTCATAGGCGCGATCGCCGAGCGCCGCGAGGCCGCCGATATCGAAGGCGCGTTCGCCGTCATTTTCGAACGCCGACAGGGCGGCATGCTCGCGAAAAATCTGCGCCGGACCGCGATAGTCGAATGCCGCCGCAAAGCCCATGCGGCGCGCGAGCTGCGTCAACATCCACCAATCCGGCCTTGCTTCGCCGGGCGCGGGGCGAAACGCGCGCTGGCGCGAAATGCACCGCTCGGAATTAGTCACCGTGCCGTCTTTTTCGGACCACCCCATGGCGGGCAGGCGGACATGGGCGAATGCGGTGGTGTCGTTGTGATGGACGTCGGCCACGACCACAAACGGGCATCGGCGCAGCGCTTCGCGCACGCGGTTCGATCGCGGCAAGCTGACCGCCGGATTGGTGCCGGCGATCCACAGCGCCTTGATGGTTCCGTCATGGACGGCGTCGAACAGTTGGACGGCTTTCAGGCCGGGCCGCGTCGCCATGTTGGCCGCGTTCCAGAAGCGGCGCACGCGGTCGATATGCTCGGGCGAATCGAAGCGCATATGGGCGGCGAGCTGGTTGGCGAGACCGCCGACCTCCCGCCCGCCCATGGCGTTGGGCTGGCCCGTCAACGAGAACGGCCCCATGCCGGGACGGCCGATGCGGCCCGTCGCGAGGTGGCAGTTGATGATTGCGTTGACCTTGTCGGTTCCGGCCGACGATTGATTGACGCCCTGCGAATAGAGCGTGATGACGCGGGAGGTTTGCGTGAACAGCGCATAGAATTCCGCAATCCGTGCGGGATCGACCCCGGTGAGTTCCGCGACCGCAGGAATGGAAGGCGCACAAGTGCGCGCCGCCGCAACCGCGGCATCGAAACCTCGGCTGTGGTCGGCGATAAATTTGCGGTCGACCGCTTCGCTCACCGCGAGATGCGCGAGCAGTCCGTTGAACAGCGCGACATCGCTGCCGAGCCGCAGGGGCAAATGCAGGTCCGCATCGTTGCAGGTGGCGGTGCGGCGCGGGTCGATGACGACGATGCGCGTCCCGCGCGCGTCGCGCGCCGCCATAAGCCGGCGATAGAGGACCGGGTGACACCAGGCGGCGTTGCTGCCGACGAGCACGGCGAGATCGGCCTCGTCGATATCGGCGTAACAGCCCGGCACCACATCTTCCCCGAAGGCGCGGATGTGCCCGGCGACGGAGGAGGCCATGCAAAGCCGCGAATTGGTGTCGATGTTCGCCGCGCCGAAAAAACCTTTCATGAGCTTGTTGGCGACGTAATAGTCCTCGGTCAGGAATTGCCCGGAGACGTACATCGCGACCGATTCCGGCCCGTGCTGTTCGATTGCCTCGGAAAACTTTGCCGCCGCGAGATCGAGTGCTTCGTCCCAGCTGGCGCGTCGGCTGAAGATCTCGGGGACCAGCAGGCGCCGTTCGGTACCCAGCGTCTCGCCAAGCGCCGAGCCCTTGGAGCAGAGGCGGCCTGCATTGGCGGGATGCGCCGGGTCGCCTTTCACGTCGGCGCGGGGCAGGGGAATCGCGCCACCTCCCCCAACCGAAGTCGGCTGTTGCCGACTTCGGTCACTTTGCTGAGTGGCCGAACCCTCGCTACAGCGAGGTTCGGCTGGGGGGAGGTCGGCCCGCTTTAGCGGGCCGGGAGGGGGTGACAGCGCTTCAGCAAATGCTGCATCGCTGTCACCCCACCCCGGATCGCCTAAAGGCGATCCGACCCTCCCCCTCCAGGGGAGGGTGGCCGCATGCGATTGTCCCGTAGCGCCGGGGCTTACAAGGACCCCGCAACCGACGCCGCAATAAGGGCATGTGGTGCGAACTTCTGCGGTAATCGGAGCAATGAACATCGGTTGCGCTTTCTTATGCGGCCATTGCCAAGGCGCGCCCGAAGATCAGGCTGTCACGAAGCGGCGCGATGTCGCGTTTGGATTCCATGAGCGCGACGAACCACGGGCCGTCGGTGATCTCGCCGTAGAGAATCGCGCCGGCCAGACGGCCCTCACGCAGAACGAGCTTCTTGTATTGGCCGCACCCGGCGTCGCGCAGGGTGAGCTCCTCGTCGCCGTCGTCGCGCGCTGCAAGCACGCCGGCGGAAAAAACGTCGACGCCGGTGACCTTCAGGCTGGTATGGGGAACGGGCGCGACAAAGGGCTCCGAGCTGTCGGCGCAGAGAGCGACCGCACAAATGCGCGCCTGCTCCCACAACGGACCGACCAGGCCGAACGTCTGCCCGTGATGCTCGATGCATTCGCCCACGGCGAAAATGCTGCGCTCGCTCGTCGCCATGAAATCGTCGACGATGATGCCGCGATTGACATCGAGCCCTGCGGCGCGCGCGAGATCGATGTTGGGCCGCACGCCGACGGCGAAGACGACGAGATCGGCCGCAAGCTCGCGTCCGTCGGCGAGCTGCACGGCTTTTACGCGGTTATCGCCGACGATGGCCTCGGTTTGCGCCTTCGTCAGCACCGTTATGCCGCTCTCTTCGAGATCGCGCTGAAGGAGCAGGCCGGCGGCTTCGTCGAGCTGGCGCTCCATCAGGCCTTGCATCAGATGGAGCACGGTGACCGTCATGCCGCGTTTCATCAGACCGAAGGCCGCTTCAAGCCCGAGCAGCCCGCCGCCGACCACGATGGCGCGACCACCGCGGCGGCTGGCCTCGCGCATGAGTTCGAGATCCGCGATATTGCGAAAAGCGCAGACGCCGGGAAGCTCCAGCCCCGCCAGGGGCGGCACCACCGGGCGCGCACCCGTCGCCAACACGAGCGTGTCATAGCCTGCCGCGCGGCCGGACGCCGTCATGACGGTCTTCGCGCCGGCGTCGAGCTTTACTGCGGCGTCGCCGAGACTGAGTTTGACGCTGTTTTCCTCATACCATTCGCGGGAGTGAAGAACGATTTCATCGATCTCTTTCTCGCCCGCGAGCACCGAAGACAACAAGATGCGGTTGTAGTTGGGATGCGGCTCCGCGCCGATCACTTCGATGTCGAAGCGCTCGCGATCACGCGCAAGAATTTCATCGATCGTGCGCATCCCGGCCATGCCGTTGCCGACGAGGAGGAGACGCTGTCTTTGGCGCGGCGCCAAGTTACCTCCTCAGATGCGCGCCGAGCCAAGTGCGGCCGCTGCCCCCCACGAGCGCCTCCAGCGGCTCTTGACACCGGTGAGCGCGAGCAGCGCGCCGGAAAGGACCGGCACCGCGACCATGAATCCCTTTTGCGCCGGAGACAGATCAAGGTCCTTGGCGATTTGAACGCCGAGCGGTCCGAGCAGGACCCACACCATGAAGCTCATGTCGAAGTAGAAGAACGATGCAAAAAGTGTGGGCAGGTGACCAACGGAAAGGAACCCCTTTTTCATTCACAAATGCTCCCGGCTGAGTGACCGCATCAGAGCTTTGCAACTGGCATGCCAGGGCTCGCAACTGCGAAATGGCTTGATTTTTTGACGAATGTGCCTCCGGTTCGCGACGCGGTGCGGCGTAAATTTTGGACATCATGTCGAAATAATGCGCGATTGCAAAATTCTGCGGCAATTGACTGAAAAATAACGGTTAAGGCGATGATTTTAGCAGTGCCGTCTAAAAATTCAGCGCTTGTTTTGCGCAGCAATCGAAATGGCGCCTGACGTTTATTGCGGCAACAAATTTATGTGCAATGCAGCAAACAGTTGGGGAATGCAATCGCCGATCTGACGGGCGCTCACATCGGCGCTCTTTCCCGACCCGAAGCTGATGGCGGCCTTCATGACAGTGAGCGGCGATGCTCCAGTGGCGCTGGAGCACGGTCAGCGCGACACGATCATGATTCCGCCCGGGAAATATCGAATCGTCGTCAGCGGGAATATGCTCCGGAGGCCATTCGGCAGGCTATTCGCTATGTCGCTCACTGATCTCGATCGCTTCAAGGCCGCCTGCGCCTATCCCGGCAAACTCGACGAACAGGCTGTGGAGCGCGAACTGGGGGCATTTTTGCGGGCGCTGGGCATGCGCCGGCGGATTGTGAGGTTGCGGGCGGGGTGGCGTCCGCAGGATGACCCGCGACTCAACCGAGATATCGAGCGGATTTTGGCTGAGGGCGTAAAACGCAATCTCGGCTTTCGCGCCATCCGCGCCGTCCTCGCCCCAGTCCGCGCCGTCCTCCCTCTCCGCGCCGCCTGGCGCCTCCGCGCCACCCTCGACGGTGATTTCGCCTCCGCTGTCGGCACCTACCGTGCCGCCGATGATGCCCTTGCCGGCCGTCACGCCAGCGACGCCGGCATCGTCGCCGCCGCCGTCGTCGCCGGCCGTGGCCACGCCGCCGCCCCCGCGGCCGGCGCCAGCTGGAGCCGCCGCGCGCTCGCCCTGTTGGTTGCCGCCGGCTTCGCCGCCGCCAGCTCCGACGGCGGTTTTCTCGCCATCCTTGGGATCCCTGCCCTTCTCACCGCCTTCTCCGCGGTCGGCGGCCGCGACGATGCCGGCGTCTTCACCGGCCTCGCTGCCAGTGCCCTTGTCGCCCTCGGCTTCGGCGCCTTCTTGGCCCTTGGCGCCTACCCCGGCGCCACTCTCGCCGCCCTCGCCGGCGCCGGCCTCGCCGCTCTCGCTGCCCGCCCCGGCCTCGTCGCCCGCGCCGACGCCGTCCACGCCTTCGCCGCCTTCGCGGTCGACCCCGAAGCTCGCGCCTTGAGAACGAATTGGAGAGGTTCAGTGTGGGAGTTATCGTGGAGCGTCGGCGCGCTATTCGAGCGGAGAAAGCCTGCCGTTGAGGCGTGGTTGCGGCCCCTCTTCGAGGCTTTTGTCTGCGGCTGCTGGCTCATCTATTGGGCCGACGATGCGCTTTACTGGGTGGCAAAGCCGACCGTACATCGCGAGCCGGGCACGCAGCGCCTCCATCACGATACTCGTGCGGCGCTCGAAAGCGACATCGTGAACCTGTACTTCTGGCGTGGCGTCATGGTGCCGTCGTTCGTCATCCTAAGACCCGATCGGATCACGATCGCCCGCATCGACCGGGAGACCAACGCCGAAGTACGCCGGGTGATGATCGAACGCTATCGCCACGGCGAGGAAATCCACGGCGCCGCGGCTTTCATCCGCGACGCTGGCGGCGTGCGCCGTGATCACGACGAGCGCTACGGCACCCTATGGGGGCGTAATATCCCTCATGACGAGGTGATCATGATGATCGAGGTGGTCAACCGCACCCGCGAGCCGGACGGCAGTTTCAAGCGCTATTGGCTGCGGGTGCCGCCGACAATGCGAACGGCCCGCGAAGCGGTGGCGTGGACCTTCAATATGCCGGCGGAGCGGTATGCACCCGGGATAGAGACCTGATCGGCATTGCTTTCGGCCTCGTCCGCGCCGTTGCTGGCGTCCTCCCCGGCGCATCGCGGCCTGAAGCGGGTGTGGTTCGCCATTCGACAACGCACGCGGGAGCGGGTAACCTCGCAGCAGTGCAATCCCCTACTTTTTGCGCTCAACTAAAACGGAGGTTTTCCATGTACCGGCAAGGCGACGTGTTGATTGTCCCGGTCGAATCGATCCCAGAAAAGCTCAATCCGATCGATCGCGAGAATGGCCGGGTGGTGCTGGCGCACGGCGAAGTCACCGGCCATGCTCACGCCATTAAAGCCGAAGGCGCGGCGCTGTTTCGCGATCCCAAGCTGATGGCGGTGTTCATGAGGGTGAGCGGCGACGCTCCAGTGGCGCTGGAGCACGACGATCACGACACCATCATGATTCCGCCCGGGAAATATCGGGTCGTCCGTCAGCGGGAATATGCTCCGGAGGCCGTTCAGGCTATTCGGTACCACAGTGACTGACCTCGACCGCTTCAGGGCGGCCTGCGCCTATCCCAGCGCGGTCGACGAACAGGCTGTGGAGCGCGAACTGGCGGCGCCGGCGGATCGTGAGGCTGCATTCGGAGAATGACCCGCCATTCAACCAAACCCGCGCCACCCTCCGCGCTACCCGGCGCCTCCGCGGCCGCCTTCATGCGCGACGCCGGCGGCAAGGTCCTTGATGACGACCCACGCTACGGCACGCTGTGGCGGCGCCGTTTCCGGGGTGACGAGCCGATTGTCATGATCGAAGTGATCAACCGCACCAGGGAGCCCCTGGGCGGCTTCAAGCGGTATTGGCTGCGCGTGCCGCCGACAATCCGAACTGCCCGCGAAGCGGTGGCCTGGACGTTCAATATGCCGGCACGGCAGTATGCGCCTGTAATAGAGACCTGATCGGCCATGCATTCGGCCTCGTCCGGAGGCTATTCGGTATGTTGCCGACTGAACGCTTCGAGGCAGCCTGCGCCTATCCCGGCGAGCTCGACGAACAGGCTGTGGATCGTGAGCTGTGGGCATTTTTGCAGGCGCTCGGCGTGCGCCGGCGGATCGTGAGGCTGCGGGCAGGGTTGCGCGAGGATGACCCGCCACGCAACCGAGATATCGAGCAGATTTTGGCTGAGTGCGTAAAACGCAATGTGAGCGTTCGTCCCCTGCGCGCCGTCCTCGCTCCATTTCGCACCATGATCCCTCTCCGCGTCTCCTGGCGCCTCCACCGCGCCACCCGCCCCGTTGATGCTTTCGATCCCCTCGGTTTCGATGCCCGCCGTGTCCGTGCTGCCCGTCGCGCCAGCGCCGCCGGCGCCGCCGACGCCGCCCTCGCCGTCCTCGACGAGCGCGCCGACCCTCCTGTCTTCGACCGCCGCCGCGCCGCCCGAGAAGCCCTCGCCGCCGGCGCCAGCTGGGGCCTCCACGCCTTGGTCTTCGTGGTCCTCTTCCCCATCTTCTTTTTTGACCCCGCCATTATCTTTTTCTTCGCCGCCGCCCCGCTCCACCCCAGTCTTATCGTCAGCCTTGCGTTCCTTGCCGCCCTCATCGCGGCCATCGGCGCCAGCTCCCAAGTCGGCCCTAGGTTACGCCTACGCCGGGCATCTCCAATGATGCCCTCGGCCTTCTACTCCACCGACAGCGGCCGAGCCGGCGCCCTCGCCGCCCTCGTTGCCATTGGCCTCGTCGCCCTCGCCGCCGTCGCCCTCGCGGCCTACCCCGGCGCCACTCTCGCCGTTCTTGCCGGCGCCGCCCTCGCTCTGTTTGTCCGCGGGGCGGGCGTCGTCGCCCGGGGCGACGAAGCCCGCACCTTCGACGCCTTCGCGGTCGACCCCGAAGGTCGCGCCCGAAGAGCAAATTGGCCAAGTTCAATGTGGGAATTATCGTGGACCGTCGCGTTCGTCTGCGCGCTGTATCGCGAGTTTCGGCGTGGAATAGCCGTCCCCGAGGCGTTGCGGCGGCCCCTCTTCGAGGCGTTTGTCTGCGGCTGCTGGCTCATCTACTGGGCCGACGATACGCTGTACTGGGTGGCGAAGCCTACCGTACATCGCGAGCTGGGCACGCAGCGCCTCCATCACGATACGCGTGCGGCGCTCGAAAGCGACATCGTGAACCTCTACTTCTGGCATGGCGTGATGGTGCCAGCGTTCGTAATCCTAAAACCCGACTTGATCACGATCGCCCATATCGACCGGGAGACCAATGCCGAAGTCCGCCGGGTGATGATCGAACGCTATCGCCACGGCGAGGAAATCCACGGCGCCGCCGCCTTCATCCGCGATGCCGGCGGCGAGCGGCTTGATCACGACGAGCGCTACGGCACCCTGTGGCGGCGTAATTTCTTCCGGAGAGTTAATGATGAGCGGCGCCAGGATGACGAGCCGATCGTGATGATCGAGGTGGTCAACCGCACCCGCGAGCCGGACGGCAGTTTCAAGCGCTATTGGCTGCGCGTGCCGCCGACAATGCGAACGGCCCGCGAAGCGGTTGCCTGGACGTTCAACATGCCGGCCGAGCAGTATGCGCCCGAAAGAGAGACATGATCGGCCGTCGATGCGACCCATGAGAATTTTCTCGCGAAGAGCGGGCGGGACGCCCAGACTCCTCAAAGCCCCTCCGGCAAATCCGCCGCCCATTTCGCCTTGATGCGCGCATCGAGCTCGCGGCTTGAGCGCGCCACCACCGGGAAGCTGTCTCGCCTCGCGAACGGCTTGCAGGCGTCGATGACGACGCGCGCGTTGCGGCGGTCGGTGTCGCCGTCGTAGCACATGGGGTCGAGGTGGGTCGACCAGCAGCCGCGCACGATGTCGACGTCCTCGCGCGGGTCGCAGCGCGTGCACATGGCCCAGATCACGTCGTTGATGTTGGTCGGGTCGATATCGTCGTCGACCACGATGGTCCAGCGGTTGGAGTAGGCGCCGGCGTGGCACTGCGAGGCGACGAAGCCGGCCTGCTTGGCGTGGCCGCCGTAGAGCTGCTTGATCGACACCGTGAGCCAGAACCGGCTGCCGCCGGCCTCGTGCGCCCACACGCCTCTGATCTCCGGCACGCCCGCGGCTTCGAGCTGGTTCCACACGGCGCCGCAGCGGTAGGTGCCGAGATAGAAGGTGTTGTCGTTGGGCGGCACCGCCGGGATGGCGCCGAGCAGGATCGGGTCATCGCGGTGCATCAGCGTCGCGATGCGGATCGCGGGCTCGGGCCGCGAGCCGCCCGCGTAGTAGCCGGTCCACTCGCCGAGCGGGCCTTCCTGGATCATGTCGCCCGGATGGATGAATCCCTCGAACGCGATCTCCGCATTGGCCGGCACCGGCAGGCCGGTCTTGGGCATATGCAAGACTTCGACGGGCTCGCCCAGGATGCCGCCGGCCGCCTCGAACTCGCTCTTGCCGTACGGGATCTCAAGCCCCGCGAGCATGAACAGCGCCGGATGCATGCCCGCCACCACGGCGACCGGGCAGGGCTGTTTGCGCTCGTGATACCGCGTCATGATGATGCGGCCGTGTTTGCCGGGCGACATCATCACGGTTGCTACGTCCGGCCCCTGGCTCTGGATACGATAAGCGCCGTAGTTGATCCAGCCGGTGTCCGGGTCCTTCATCACCACCATGCAGGCAGTGCCGATGAAGGCGCCGCCGTCGTGCTCGTGCCAGACCGGAGTCGGAATCTTGCCGATGTCCACCGCTTTGCCGGCGCTGACGTTTTCCAACAGCGGCCCGCCATTGACCTCCCGGGGCTTGTGCGTCGGCGCGTCGTTCATGTAGCCGCGCCACCAGCGGATCAAATCCATCTCGGAGCCCTGGGGCGGCAGACCGAGCGCGATGTTGATGCGCGGCACCGAAGTGAGGATGTTGGCGAGCACGCGGTGGCCCTTGGGGAAACCCGGCACCTCGTCGAACATCACCGCCGGGTTTCCCATCTGGCGCTGGTAGATATCGAGGATGCCGCCGATCTCCTGTTGCGGCTCGGCGCCCTTGATGATCTTCAGCTGGCCGGCGGCCTCGATTTCGGCGATCCAGTTGCGCAGGTCTTTGTTGGGCACGATCAGTACTCCCGAACAGGCTGATGTGAAGATCGATTGAGAGCCAGCGAACCGTTACGAACCTCATCCTGAGGAGCGCGCTCTCGCGCGCGTCTCGAAGGATGGCAACAGGCACGATCGAGCGCGTGGCCATCCTTCGAGACGCGCCGCAAAGATGCGGCGCTCCTCAGGATGAGGTTCGTTTTATACTCTCTCAACGATTTATACTCTCTCAATCGATCGCCTCCGCCACTGCCTTGCCACACGCGGCGGTATCGGCATTGCCGCCGAGGTCGCGGGTGCGCAGCGTCTTTTCGCCGAGCACGCGCTCGATCGCGTCCACGATGGCGCGGCCGGCGTCCTTCTCGCCGAGATGGTCGAGCATCATGGCGCCCGACCAGATCTGGCCGATGGGATTGGCGATGCCCTGGCCGGCAATGTCGGGCGCGGAGCCGTGAACCGGCTCGAACACCGACGGAAACTTGCCTTCCGGATTGATGTTGCCGCTCGGCGCGATGCCGATGGTCCCGGTGCAAGCAGGTCCGAGGTCGGACAGGATATCGCCGAACAGGTTGGAGCCGACCACGACATCGAACCAGTCGGGATGCAGGACGAAGTTCGCGGTGAGGATGTCGATGTGGAACTTGTCCCAGCGCACGTCGGGAAACGATTTCGCCACCGCCTCGACCCGCTCGTCCCAGTACGGCATGGTGATGGAAATGCCGTTGGACTTGGTCGCCGAAGTGAGGTGCTTCCGCCGCGCGCGGGCCAGTTCGAAGGCGAATTTCACCACGCGGTCGACCCCGATCCGGGTCATGTAGGTCTCCTGGACCACGAATTCCCGCTCCGTGCCGGCGAACATGCGGCCGCCCACATTGGAATATTCGCCCTCGGTGTTCTCACGCACCACGTAGAAGTCGATGTCGCCTGGCTTGCGGCCTACGAGCGGGCAGGGGACACCGGGCATCAGCCGCACCGGCCGCAGGTTGACGTACTGGTCGAACTCGCGCCGCCATGTCACCAGCGAGCCCCATAGCGATACGTGATCCGGGACCTTGGCGGGCCAGCCGACGGCGCCGAAAAAGATCGCGTCGTGCGTGCCGATCTTAGCCTTCCAGTCCAGCGGCATCATGCGGCCGTGCTTTTCATAGTACTCGACGCAGGCGAAATCGAACCAGTCGAGCTTGAGGTCGAAGCCGTGCTTCTTGGCGGCCACTTCGAGCGCGCGCACGCCTTCAGGCGCCACCTCCTTGCCGATGCCGTCACCCGGTATGACGGCGATGCGATAGGTCTTCTTCACGTCGACGCTCCTTGACCAAGCGGTTTACGCACAGGAATTCGCCAACAACCGCGCCAGAGTCAAATCTGTCCTCGAACGGCGTTCGGCTGGCAGCCAATTCAGGGTCCAGTAGAGCGATTCGATGAAACCGATCATTGTGGCTCGGCTTGGTCATTCCGGGGCGCCACCGTTAGGTGGCGAGCCCGGAATCCATAGCCCTCGGCCGGTGGTTATGGATTCCGGGCTCGCCGCATCCGATCTCGGGTTTACCCGAGATCGGCACTATACGATGCGCACATCGGCAACAGCCGATGTGCGAAGGCGCCCCCGGAATGACGCCGCAAATGATTCGAATTTCGAAATCGCTCAACTAGGGCTCGCAATCTGCGGATGGCTTGGGTTGTGGCGATGCAGTGCCTCGGTGTCGCATATGTGGCGCCAGGCTTGCCTTTCGCCCGTTTGCACGATTCCATGACCGGGCAACCTTGGGAGAACCCATGCCAGTTCGAAAGTTCAGTCAGTGGCTGATGATGATTGCCGCGACAGTCTCGCTCTGTGCCTCGACCGCGGCGCCGGCCTTCGAGCAGAGCTTTCCCAAGGCCCCGGTGCGCTTTGTCGTTTCGACGCCTGCGGGCGGCGTGACCGACGTGATCGCACGACTCGTGGCCGACGGCCTCTCTGCCCGGTGGGGCCAGCCGGTGATCGTCGACAACCGGCCGGGCGGCAACCATGCGGTCAGCGCGCTCGCGGTCGAGCGCTCCGCGCCGGATGGCTACACCTTGCTGGTTACCTCCGATACGACCTTTACGGCCAATCCGTTTATGATTGAAAGGCTCGCCTACACGCCCAAGAATTTCATACCGATCATGGTGCTTTGCAGCATTACCCCGATGCTGGTGGTGAACGACGCGCTGCCGATCAAGAGCGTCAAGGAACTGATCGCGTACGCCAAATCAAAACCGGGCGGGCTCAGCTATGGGTCGTTCGGAAGCGGAACATATGCGCATCTCAGCATGGAAGATCTCAAGCAGCGTGCCGGCATCGACGTCGGTCATGTCCCGTACCGCGGTGCCGCACCCGCGGTGACTGACTTGCTGGCCGGCAACATCTCGATGATGCTTATTAACCTGTCGACGATCGACCAGCACGAAGGGCCAGGCAAGGTCCGCATCATCGCCGCAGCCGGCGACGGCCGGGCTCCGACTCGGCCAGAGCTGCCGACGATCTCCCAAGCGGGGGTGCCGGGATTTTCGACGTCTGCATGGTTCGGTCTGTTCGGTCCAGCCGGAATGCCGGGCAATCTCGTTAAGAAGATCCATGCCGACGTGGACACGGTTCTCGATGCGAACGCGACGCAGGAATTCTTCCGCGAGCACAGTCTCAACCGTGTCGACCTGTCGGCGGAAGGGACGCGGCAGGTCATGGAGCGCGATTCGTCTCACTGGGGGAAGCTGATCAAGTCCCTCGGCGTCAAGCGGGACTAAGCGACCAGAGGCTGCGCGCATAAAATGAGCGGCGGCGGCGTCTGCGCAGTCCGCATAAAATCCGAACTGGCAAAACGGCCGGCACCGTGCGAGGAAGCCCGCATTGAGCCCAGAATGAGCGCTACCAAAGGTGCGGCACAGCGGCTACCATAAGGAGACCGGCTCAACTTGGCCGTCGCGTCGTCACCCGTCGCGTCGTCACCCGTCCCGTCATCAAGAAACGCGCCAAAGCCGTTCAGGTCAAAGCCGTCACAAGGAGGAGAACATGATGCATCGTTGGTTATTGGGTCTTTCAGTGGCGTTGATCGCGCCCGCGGCGATGCCCGCCTGGGCGCAGGACGCCATTCCGGAAATTCCGTACGAGTCCGTTCCGAACGTCCTCAAAATGCCGCCCGACGTCCACCTCGGCGAAGCCACCGGCGTTGCGGTCAATTCGAAAGGCCACATCTTCGTCTATTCCCGCAGCGGCTCCAGTCTTGGTCCCGCCTATGGCAACGCGGCTTCGCAACTGCTCGAATTCACGCCGGAGGGTTACTTCGTTCGGGAGATCGGCAAGAATCTCTACGCTTGGTCGTTCGCCCACACGGTGCGGATCGACAAGGACGACAATATCTGGGCCACCGACAAGGGCTCGGACATGATCGTCAAGTTCAGCAACGACGACGGCCGGGTCCTGATGGTGTTCGGCCGCAAGTCGGAATCCTCGGACGAGGATGCCCATCCGCTGCATCGGCCCAATCCGCCGCTCCCGGCCGTCGACGGTCGTTTCCGTCAGCCCACCGACGTCGCCTGGGATCCGCAAGGCAACGCCTATATCAGCGATGGCTACATCAATTCGCGTGTCGCCAAGGTCGACAAGGACGGCAACTGGGTCAAACAATGGGGCACCAAGGGCTCCGAACCCGGCCAGTTCAATACCGTTCACTCGATCGCCGCCGACGCCAAGGGCAACATCTATGCGGCTGACCGCACCAACCGGCGCATCCAGGTGTTCGATGGCGACGGCAAGCTCCTCAACATCATCAAGATCGACGTGCCGTACGACCCGAGCGCGGCCCCCGCAATCGGTAACAAACCCGACCTTTCGAAGTGTTCGACAGACGGCGGCACCTTCTGTCCAGGCGCGCCGTGGGCGCTGTGCATCACCCCGCCCGGTCCCAACGGGCAGCAGGTACTCTACAGTGCGGATTCCCATCCGGGGCGTATCTACAAGCTCACCCTGGACGGGAAGGTGCTGGGCGTCCTCGGCAAGTCCGGCAAGCAGCCCAAGCAGTTCGGCTGGGTTCACGAAATCGCCTGCCCATCCGAGAACGTGCTGTATGTCGCCGAAATCCTCAACTGGCGCATTCAGAAGCTGATCCTCAATCCCGGACAGCGAGCGGCCAGCCGCTGACACGGTTTTTGCCCCGGACCGCCGGCACCTTAAAGTCGGCGGTCCCTTTTTTTGTCCTTCTGCGCCCACTTGCCGCGAAAATTGCTCTGGCAACCAAAAAAGAAAGTTGCGAAACAACCGTCCGGTCACCACCTGTCGTGAACTTGTCGACGACAAGGCGCGACAGATGAGGCGGTGCGCGCCGATCATTTCCAGTTCGCCCGCTCACCGAATTGATGCCCCAGGCTTTGCCGGGGGTGCGTTGGGACGTTAACAATCAGGATGCGGCCCTTAGCCGTGGTCGCGTCTTAAGGAACACGGGGCACTTCTGATGGCGTCGCAATTCCAGGCATTGTGTTCATTCAACGCGGCCGCAGTCGCCGGATTGCTGCTTTTGAGCGCCGCCGCCGGCGATGCACGGAGCGAACCGGGGCCGTTCTCGGCATTGGCCGGATCGTGGTCGGGCGGCGGGACGATCAAGAAGTCCAACGGCGGCAGCGAACGCATCCGCTGTCGTTCCGCTTACGAGCCCGCCGGCGCAGCAAATCTTTCACTACGGTTGCGGTGTGCCAGTGACAGCTACAATTTCGACCTGACTGCGAACGTCGCTTACCAGGGCGGCACGATTTCCGGCTCGTTTCAAGAAGCGACCCGAAGCGTGGTCGGCGGAATTTCCGGCCGCTCGACCGCCGAAGGCCGTCAAGTCCAGGCCGTCGCGCAGGCGCCCGGCGTTACGTCCAACATCACCCTGACCACGCGCGGCAACCACCAGTCGGTGTCGATCGTCACCCCGGGAACCGAGGTTCCGGAGATCACCGTAAGTCTGGAAAAGAGATAGGGGCGCTTGTTTGTAGGGTGGGCAAAGGCGTAGCGACAGCCGCGCAACGTCCACGGCCTCTCCGGCGCCTTTGCCGACGCTGTCCAACGTTGCGGTTTGACCGCGTGGGCAAAGTCGCGCCAAGCCAGTCCCCATCTCATCGCCTGCGGCAGGCGACTTTGCCCACCCTACGCGTGATGCTTCACCGCGTCAGCCGGCGCAGGAACATGATGGTCGGCCGCAGGATCAGCAGGTCGGCCACCAGTGCGGAAATCATCGCGAAGGCGCTCAGCCAGCCGAACAGGCGCAGCGACGGCAGGTCGGACAGCACCGTCGCGATTAATCCGCAGGCGAGCACAATCGACGTAAGGATCAAGGCCGGGCCGACCAGGATGGTGGCCCGCTCGACCGCCCCGCCCGGATCCTCTCCCGGCCTTTCCTCCAACCGTAGCCGGTTGAGGAAGTGGATGGTGGCGCTCAGAGCGAGGCCGAACGACACTGTCAGCGCCACGATGCTGGCGAATTGCAGGCCGTCACCCAGCGCCCATAGCGCGTCTCCCGATACCAGGACCGGGAAAATCCCCGGCGGGATGACGGCCAGCGCCACGATCCATGACCGGAAGGCAAGGCCGATGAATGCCGCAACGAAGACGATTTCGACCGTGAGGCCGAGGTTGAGCTTGTTGATCATGTCGGCGCTGTTTCGCGCCGCGATCGCCGACAGGCCGGTCACCGAGATGCGGTAACCGGGGTACTTCGCCCGTACTGCACCGAACGATTTGTCGAGGCTCTCGACCACGGGGAGCAACTGGCTTGCGTCCTTGTCGGGAATCCGGCCGGAAACCACCACGGCGTCTTGATCCGCTGACAAGAAGCGGCGCACCAGATAGGGCGGCAGGATATCGATATATTGCTTGAGCGTCGCCACATCGGATTTGCCGGCTCTTTCGGCAAGCCAGCGGCGCAGCGTCTCGATCGACCACACATTGCCGACGCCGGCCTGCCTCTCTAAAATGGCGTGCACCTCCGCCATGCAGGAAAGTGTCGCCTCATCATAGAGTGAGGCTCCGGGTGGAAATTCGATCAGAATGTCGAGCGGATTGGCGCCGGTGAGTTTGGCGTCGAGGCGGCCGCTCGCCTGCACCGCCTGCTCTTTGTCGGGCACGAGGTCGGCGAGGCGGTAACGCGGCTGCAGATTGACATAAATCAAGCCGAGCGTCGTGATCAGCGCCACCGCGATGAGGGTGTAGAGCCCGGGGCGGCTCACCATACGGTGGGCGATCCAGCCGCAGAAGGAGCGCAGCACGTCGACGGCCGAGTCTGCCCCTTTTATCCGGGCGGAGAAGCTCGCTTCCCCGCGCACGAGCAGGACGCCGAGCAACGGCACGAGCGTGAGCACCGCTGCCAGCGCCACGATGGTTGCGATGATGCCGGCCTCGCCAAAGGTGCGGATCAATTCCGAATTGGCGAACAGCAACGAGAAAAAGGAGAGGCCCGCGGTGGCGTGGGTGAGCACGCAAGCCGGCCCGGCGATGAGGATCGCGTCGCGGAAGGCCTGATA
>WNFS01003522.1_pt1 | contig 17946 bp, 19 predicted proteins | sample 5400141 | NCBI WGS metagenome assembly WNFS01 (sample SAMN13153358, study PRJNA577476) | soil metagenome | isolation source: 60 cm saprolite under Madrone tree | place: USA:California | collected 2016-06-14
GGGCGGTCTCGCGGCAGGTACGCGAAATCTTCAAACGCCACACCGACTTGATTGAGCCGTTGTCCCTCGACGAAGCCTATCTCGACGTTTCGAAGAACAAGACTGGCTTGCCTACTGCCACACAAGTGGCACGAACGATTCGCGAACAGATCCGCTCAGAGCTGAGCTTGACGGCATCGGCAGGCGTAGCGCCGAACAGATTCCTGGCGAAGATTGCTTCGGACTGGAAAAAACCGGATGGGCTCTTTGTCATCCAACCGGAAGAAATCGATTCGTTTCTATTGCTGCTCCCCGTTGGCCGCCTACCCGGAGTAGGCAAAGTCACGGAAGAAAAGCTGAAGCACCTTGAGGTACAAACCATCGCCGATCTACGGCGAATGGATTTGGCGACACTCGAAGGCCGCTTTGGCCGCTACGGCGTGCGTCTCTACGAGCTGGCTCGGGGAATCGACAACAGCGAGGTAGTCCCTGACAGGCCAACACAATCCATATCCGCCGAGGACACCTTTGAGCAAGATGTCTTGCTGACCGAGATGGAGCCAATGATCCGAAAACTTGCGGAGCACACATGGGCTGCCTCGCGCAAGGAATCACGAATCGCGCGCACCGTTGTACTGAAACTGAAGACCAGCGAATTCAAGATTCTCACTCGCAGCCACACGCGAGGTTGTCCACCTTCCTCATGCGAGGAGCTGACAAGTATCGCCCTGTCATTGCGGGAACGCGTCGGCCTCGGCCCGCAGCAGCGGTTTCGCCTCGTTGGCGTGGGCCTAAGCAATTTTCACGACCCCGCGGATGCATCTGCGCAGCCCGCTCTTTTCACCTAACCATAAAGGGTTGTCGATCAGTTTCCGCCTTACCGATCCCACGTTAGGGAACCGCAAACCCCTTCGAGTCCACTTGAAATTCCGGCAGATTTCCTAAAGGCTGTCGAATGGGCCTCTTCCCGCCCGTCATACAGGCATGCGCCGTGAAGCCGCACAGCATTGCGTCAAAGGAGAAAACCGATGCAGTTTGCTCTGATGATCTACCATACACCGGAAGAGTTTGAGATGCGGAAGAACGACTACAACCATCCGCATCTTGGCGCCTGGCGCGCTTACTACAAGGCGCTCGTGGCGGCTGGAGTTTACGTCGGCGGTAACGCACTGGAACTTTCGCGCGCGAAGCCGGGCTTGGCCGGGGCATTTGACCGCGGAATTTACAGAAGCAGGTGCGCTACCGTGCACGGACCGTGCATTTCTGACTGAGGTTGAGGCCTTTGGAGTTAGCTTTGAACGAGAAGCAGGTTCCCCAGTTTGTTGGAAACAATAGAAACTCAAGCAGGAAATGGAATGGTTAGAATGAATTCCCGTGCTTGCAATGCAGGTGTTTCCACTGTTGAATTCGGAACTCACCGCGAAGGTTCGAGCAGGAGATCGATTCAGGGATAGGGGATCAGTGACAGTCGGCGTCGATCTTATTGGTGCACTTTTGGTGCACTTTAACCTGCGAATGAGGCTATCTCGGCGCAACTAAGAGCAACGTAAATCACTGAAAACACGTGAAAATCAGCGAGTGCAAACAGGGCAGGTAGGTTTAGCAAACCGAAGAAACTGAGCATTAATGAGCTGCAACTGGCGGGTTATTATACTTCTTGAGGTTAATCTCCTTCCATTTCCCCTCGATGATCTTCTCGCGAATTTCAGCAGGCATTTTACCCGCCTTCGTTTGGAGATACGAATACACAGCTTCCTTTTTGCAAAGCACACATTCCGAGCCGTGTTTGTCCACGAAGCAGTCAAGTAGGCTTTTGTGGCCGCGGTGCCGATCGCAGTGACAATAGCAAGGTTGCTGGTAGAGAACGGCCTTCACTTCAGCGGCAAGGGCATAGATGTTCTGAGTCTGAGTGTCACGAAACTCCTTCGGATCAATTGTTGCTGGCAAAGGGCCGCTGGGCGGTTCGGCGTGATATGCGGGAATGTCCTTGTCGCCAGCGCTTACCAGGGGCAGAACGCCCGGGCCATTACTGGCAGAATGACTGCTTACGGATCCAGAAAAAACAAGTACGGCTATTACAAACGAGAATATTCCGATGGCCCACATTCTGAGCACCATGACCGAGACCTCCTGTAAAAGCTTTGACCGCAACGAACAACTCCCATCGGAAGAGTGGCACCAGCCTATCACAAAGCAATTGCCTTCGTAGGCGCAAACAAAAATCATCCACGCAGGTTAGGCTGGAGCAAGCCTTCCTCTGCGATTCTGCAATAGACAAGACCCTCAGACATCGAGTCCGCCTGCTTAGTGGTGACGCCGCTGTGAGATGTGGCACACATATTTCACTGTGCTGGTGCCGAGCGATCAGCGGGCGTATTATGCACATCCGTGGAGTATTGGAGGCCTTCATGAAATATTCGATTCTCCGCGCCATCGGGTTCCTCGCGGCAATTGTCAGCGCCCAGGCCGCCCCTGATGGAACCGCGAGCGGGAATCTGATCAAAGAGCAAATTACTGCATGGAATGAGGGAGATGGCGTGGCGTACTCGCGGCACTTCGCGCTGGCGTCTTACTTCCCCAACGTACTAAGCTCACCTCAGAACCCGCCGACGGTCACCCTTCAGGAGCTGCCAGACCTCATCCCTGGCAAGCCAATCGAGCGCCAGCTTCAGGGACGGGCGAGCCACAAATATCGCGTGAAGTTAGGCCCCAACCAATATGCGCGGATCGTAGTCGATCAGCGTGGCGTCGATGTTGTCGTCTCCCTTTTTTCTCCCGCAGCACAGAAGCTGATTGAGGTGGATACACCTAACGGACGCTGGGGACCGGAGATCGTTATCTGGGTCACTGGGGACTTCGGGGGAACATTTCTCTTGGACGTGACAAGTTATGATCCAAAAGCGCCACCCGGTCTGTATGAGGCAAGAATCGATGAACTTCGCTCCGCAACAGATCAGGATCGCCAGCGGTTTAGTGGCCAACTGGCCTACGAACAAGGACGATTGTCATGGAGTCGAGGAGAGTACTCTGAGGCCGAGGCATGGGACAAGCGAGCGCTCGCACAGCTGGAATTGGCTGCAGGAGCGCAGAATCCCGAACTGGTCAAAGTGCTTCTCAGTTTGGCCTCGACTTACGATTCCCAGGAACGCTTCTCGGAAGCGGAACCACTTTTCAAACGGGCACTTGAAATACGAGAGAAGACGCTTGGGCCTTGGGATGCAGAGACTGCTTTGAGCTGCCTACGCCTCGCACACTTATACGTCGCATGGGGAAAGTATGTGGCGGCAGATGAATTGATTTCACGAGCGGGATCCATCTCCGAAAAGCTTCAGTTACCCGAAGACGAAGTGATGGCCGGGGTCTTGTCGAACAGGGCCGACTCATTGCGCGATCAGAAGAAACTTGATGAGTCGGAAATCCTCTATCGCCGCGAACTAGCTATCTATGAAAAGAAATATGGTCCCAACGATGAGAGCGTCGGCCTCGTGCAGGCGTCGTTAGCCCGAGTCTCCCAGATACAAGGTAAGAATGCGGAGGCTGAACAGCTGTATCTAGTCTCGATCCCCCGCGTGAAAAGACGGATAGGTCCTTACCACCCCGATGTGGCGGTCCTGGAGGCCGGGCTCGCGGAAATTTATCTGGCCCGAGGTGCCTTCTCGCAGGCCGAGCTGCTTTACAAGGACGCCTTGGCCATCCGCGAGAAGACATTGGGTCCGGAACACCTTGAGGTGGCCGCAACACTAGAAGGTTACGCAGCGCTTTGCAGAAAGATGGTACGGGACTCGGATGCCGCGAAGATGGAAGCTCGCGCCCGCGCAATCCGCGTCAAAGCCGCCGCCGCGTCGAAGTGATGCGCCTCCGCACACGCTTGTCACAAGTGGTGGTGAGGGATGGTGGTGGATGAAAGATCGTGACGTCACAACGTCGATGTCAGGCCCAAGACAGCCTTGTCCGCATGCCGTGAGACTGTGCGACTCGATGTCGCACCTTGTCGCTTGCGTCGGGCTTCTTCGTCTGTGAGATTTGCATGGTCGCCTCGTGAACGCACGTGGCTATATTAGAAGGATGTGGCTATTAAATTAGGCTTAGCAGCCGAACATTCGGATGAACTAACGAGTGTACTTCTTATTTGTTCGTGTCAGGCTACGGCACGTAGCTTTGGCAACGGCCTGGTCCCTCATTATCCTTTCGTGCCGCGGCTTCAACGCACTGGAGGCACTCCAGCTGGCACTTACACTCTGACGCTCACTGCCGCGTCCGCCTCGTCAACCAATCCGAATCAAACGGTCAATTTGAGTCTCAAGGTCAATTAGATGATGGTCGCGCTGTCGACTTCTGCTCTCTGCCTGGCGCTCGTAGCGCCTGGGACCTTCATCACTTGGTACGCGCCGGCACAAGCGCAGGCAGCCAACGGGTTGAAGCAGCAGCATGAACTCGCAACATTTCCAGACGCGAAGGATATCAAATCTGCAGTAATCTCCCTCAGCCACGACAGTGGTTTGTTCCTGTTTGGAACCGGCTACTCGCTGAAAATCACAGGAGATGGGATCGTCGAGTATCACGGTGAAGGTGGATATCATGTAACCGGACCGCATCGAGGTCATATCACCTACGAGGAAGTGCTCAAGCTTGTCGAAGCCTTCAAGGAAGCGGACTTCGATTCGCTCGAAGACGAATCGCAGATGCTAGTAATGGACGCGGGCCGGGCGACGATTTCGTTGACTATGGGAGGCCGAACGAGAAGAGTAGTGAACAGGAGTGGTGAGTCCCACAGATTCAACCAACTCGCTGAGACAATAGACCAGTTGTCTCATGCCGAGCAATGGCTCAAGGGGAATTCCGAAACTGTGCCCGGACTGCTGGCCGACAAAGAGAACCTCAATGTGCCTGACGGCGAAGGGAGAACGGTTCTCATGTGGGCTTGCCAACGGACGGACGCCGTCGTCGTGCAGAAGTTCCTCGGTGCCGGCGCCAACCTGCACGCAAGAGACCGCTATGGGCGCACGGCCCTAATGTATGCAGCTGCTCGTGGGGTGCCCGAGATTCTGGAAGTTCTTCTCCTAGCAGGTGCCGATCCAAATGGGCCTGATGACGACGGCGAGACTCCTTTGATCTATGCAGCCGGGATCTCGGACGTTTGGTTTGGCAGATGGTTTTCTGGAAAGCAGTCGGCTATCGAATCTTCGCGCTCTTGGTGGCCTATCATCAACCTGTTTGGTGATCCTTCCCCTGAAGTCATCCGAATGTTGCTTCGTGCAGGTGCTGACCCGAACGCTTCAGATTCTGACGGTGCAACGGCCCTGATGTATGCCGCCGAGAGTTTCAAGACTGGAACAGATGTTCTTCGAGTGCTCGTGTATGGCGGAGCCAACGTGAACCAGCAAGACAACGAACGACGCACTGTTTTGATGCGGGTAGTGGACCGATACCAGGTCGCTTTGATTCGGTTCCTTATCGAGGCGAAAGCCGAGGTTAATGCGCGCGACAGCAAAGGCCGCACCGCGCTGGGCCGTTTGCACCCTCCACGAGACAAATTATTCCGTCATTCGCCAGATTACAAGCAGATCCGTTTGCTTCTGAAACAGGCCGGGGTCGTCCACTGATGATTTCCAGGGATTGAGGGTGTGGTTGTCCGGGGAGGGCAAACAGCAAGCCCTGCGCGAAGCCGAGATGGAGCTGCGCGCGAAAGTTAAAGCCCGGTACGGTGAAGACCGGCCATTCTACTGGGGCGGCTTTGTCTTAGTCGGACGCTGAGCCGTGGGGGCAAACAGCCACACAATGACCGGGTTGATCCGACGGGCTCATGTAGGTCAGGACTTACGGGAGCGCAGGGGATCAAGTCTGAAGAAAATTGTGTCCAGGGAGCGAGCCTTGGTGCCGCACTGCCAAGATTTCGGTCCCACGAGCCACACGACCAATGCCACATGTCTTGGAGGTTCCGCCAGCGCCAACGTTACCCTAGTGATCTTTCCGCCTGCCACAGTTATCATGACCTGCGGGCTGTTTATCCATCCGTCCACGTAACGCAGGGACCTTCACCGTTACGATCCCACCCGTGCGCGTCGGTAATAACACTGAACTTTAACCATCTACATCTTCATACACGCAATCACCCGCGCCTGCTTCTGTGGCGCAACTGTGATTCTATTCTTGCACCTGACAGGGAGGTTGGCTCTAGATGCATGCTTTATCCGCAAACACAGCCTGCACAATTACTGCTTCAAGCAACGAGCGTCCGATGGCTGCCAAATCTCCAATTGCGGCCTCATCACCTTCTCGTCTTCAAACGCCCGGCGAGTGTCTCTCTTCCTGGAAGGAAATCGCTTCTTACCTTAAGCGAACTGTGCGCACCGTCCAGCGTTGGGAAAGGCATGAGGGGCTGCCCATCCACCGCCACAAGCACAGGCGTGCAAATTCAGTGTACGCGCACCGATCGGAGCTCGACAATTGGTGGAGTCGCGAAGTTCCTTCTAGCGACGCCAGGCAAATTTGTGGCCGTTCCGAACGCTCTGTGCGCGAGGTGACACACTCTCGGCCGCTCTCGCGGATTCATTTAGGGGAGAGCCTCCAAGGGACAGACCCTATCCCTCTTAAGTGGTCCGTTGAATGCGTCCTGGAACTGCGAATAAAGGGCCTTTTCTCTCCCTGCACTGCAACTGGCTGCCCTGTCAGGATGTTACGACTACGAATTCCTGTTCCAGGGCATCTGCTGGGTTTGGAATCACGGACCACGACAAGAAACGCCAAAGTGTCGCGTCGTTCCTTGTCGCTTGCTGCTTGCTAGCGGTCGCTCTACTGTATCGATTTGAGGAATGAACCCAATGAATACATTCGCCTTAGCGGAAGACAAGGAGCGGAAGACGCTTTTGGGAACAGCCACTCGATGCATGATTTGTGTCGAGGTCAGTCTGCGCTTCTTCTTCCCCGCGGCGGAGGTCGAACTCTTGGCCACTGGGCTGCGTTCCACGTTGCTTCAAGCCATGCTCTTTTGCCTTCGGCGGTACTCGCAACTCCGCAAAACCCTCCGCCAGGTGCCACGGCTGGTTGCTGACTGCCGGGGCTATGAGATTTCATCAGTGATCCTTCTGCTCGCAATGATGATAGCGATGACGGGGTGTTCCGTGCGGAAATTTGCCATCAACAAACTCGGCGATTCTCTGGCGAATAGCGGTACGACCTTTGCGTCCGACAATGACCCCGAATTCGTCGGGCAAGCCATCCCCTTCAGTCTAAAGCTCATCGAGGGGCTACTCGCGGAGAGTCCAAAGCATCGCGGCTTGCTCTTTGCTGCCGCTAGTGGCTACACGCAGTACTCCTACGTCTACATTCAGGAGTCTGCCGAGGAAATGGAGACCGAGGACGTCGCGAAAGCCCGCTTGCTTGGCGAGCGGGCTCGCAATCTCTATCTTCGCGCGCGCGATTATGGGCTTCGCGGGTTGGAAACGAAGCATCGCGGCTTCGCGGGGTTGTTGCGAGAGGATCCGAAAGCCGCGGTTTACACAGCTAAAGCGGAAGACGTTCCACTCCTGTATTGGACCGCGGTGGCTTGGGGCGCGGCGATTGCGCTTTCGAAAGACCATCCCGAATTGGTGGCCGAGCAGCCGCAAGTGGAGGCGCTCATTGACCGCGCCTACCAACTCAATCCTGACTACGACCATGGGGTCATTGATCAGTTTCTGATCAGCTACGAGTCCGCCAGGCAGGGTGTGAAGGGCGATTTTGCGGCCCGGTCCAAAGCGCATTTCGATCGCGCAGTTTCCTTGGCCAATGGGCAACTGGCATCACCTTATGTCGCCTACGCGGAAACTGTTTCGGTGCAGAAACAAAACCACGCCGAATTCGAATCGCTGTTGAAACAGGCACTGGCGGTGGACCCAGACAGCCGGCCGGAATGGCGCTTGAGCAACATCATCATGCGGCGTCGCGCTCGCTGGCTGTTGTCGCGTGAAAACGAATTGTTCCTGGAAGCCGCCTCTGTGGAAGCATCCAGATGATCACTCACGTCAAACAAGAAAAGATCGCTATCGCCGCACTCCTGCTCGTTTTGAATCCAATACTGTTTCCAGCCACCATGGCGGCCCAGACGCGCATACGTCTCGCCACGTTGCTACCACCAGGTTCTTCGCAATACCGCACATTGGAGCAGATGGGCCAGGAGTGGAAATCAAGCACAGGCGGCGCCCTCACTCTGACGATTTATGGTGGCGGCACCATGGGCGGTGAAGAAGACACTATTCGCCGCATGCGCGCCGGGCAGCTGCAGGCCGCGACTCTCTCGGCAGCTGGCCTCTCGGACATCGATCCGGCGGCGGGCGCAATCGAAAAGATCCCGATGCTCTACCACTCGCTGGATGAGATGGAATACGTTCGGACCAAACTACAGCCGGAGCTGGAACAACGCATGGAGCGGAAGGGGTTCGTCGTCCTTTCCTGGACGGACACCGGCTGGATCTACATCTTTTCCCGGCAACCTTACACACGGCCGGAGGAGTTCAGATCCAGAAGAAGCAAGGTATTCGTTACGGCTACTGACGGCAATGAAATAGAAATTGTAAATAGCCTTGGTTTCCAGGCTGTGCCGCTCGAGTGGCCTGATGTTTTGATCAGTCTAGAGACCGGCCTCGTGGATACCGTTCCGGTCACCCCTTTCTTCGCTCTGGCCAGCCAGTTCGACCTGGTCGCAAAACATCTCCTCGAGGTGAACTACGTACCTCTTGTTGGTGCGACGGTGATGACCAAAAGATCTTGGGACGCGCTTAACCCCGATCAACGTGAAAAGGTGCTGAAAGCCGCCGCCGAAGCCGGCAAACAAATTCAAGCCAAGAGCCGCGCGGAAAGTCAGGAAGCCATCGAGGCGATGAAGAAGCGCGGGTTGCAAGTGCATCAGGTTCCGCCGGAACTCGAAGACGAGTGGCGCCATTTTGCGGAAAGTGTCTATCCGAAAATGCGCGGCAAGATGATTCCTGCTGACGTCTTCGATAAAACGCTTAGCCTCGTTGCCGAATATCGCGCCGCGCAGAAGACAGGTCGCCCATGAGCAGCGAAGTCGTGTCGATCACCGAATTCCCGACGAACTTCGTGCCTCAATCGGGGAAATGGCAGCCGAAGCTCGCGCGCGGAGAGAACCTCCTCGTCTCTCTTGCGCTCGCAACGATGGTCGTTTTGCCGCTCGCCGAGGCGTTGCTGCGCCGCACGTTCCACGTCGCCATCCCGGCATCCATTGCCATCGTTCAACACATGGTCCTGGTTGTTGGAATGCTCGGCGGAGCCATCGCAGCGCGAGAACACAGACTGCTTTCCCTCTCCAACGTGGGAGAAGCAAAGCTCCGCGGCTGGTCCAAAATTGTTTCGCGAGTCTTCACGGCAGGCGTCGCAGTTGCTGTGTGTGGCTACCTCTGCTTGGCCGCTTGGGAGTTTGTGCAAAACGAGCGCGAGTCAGGAAGGATTCTCGCATATGGAATCCCGGTCTGGGTCGTGCAATGGGTCCTTCCTCTGGGTTTCGCGGCCATTGCCCTCCGCATTCTCTGGCACACGTCGGAAAAGTGGGAGCTGCGGCTGGCGGCTGCCCTCTTTGCGCTTCTCCTGGCGGGGATTGTGTGGCAGTGGCCCAACGGCGGACATCATTTCGTCGTTTTGGCCTTGAGTGTGGTGTTTCTCGCTTCGATTCTCGGCGTGCCGGCCTTTGTCACGCTAGGCGGCACGGCGCTGATTCTCTTCTGGGGCGCCGATCAGCCAATCGCTTCCATCCCAATCGCGCACTATGCGCTCGTCACGAATCCCACTCTCCCCACACTCCCACTCTTCACGCTGGCCGGCTACTTCCTCACCGAAGGTGGCTCGCCGAAGCGGCTGGTGCGCGTCTTTTACGCCTTGTTCGGTCAATTTCGTGGTGGTCCCGCCATTGTGACCGTGCTGGTCTGCGCTTTCTTTACCTCCTTTACGGGAGCATCGGGAGTGACCATCCTCGCCCTGGGTGGTTTGTTGCTGCCTGTCCTCGCCGGCGCTGGCTACACGGACAAGGATGCACTTGGGTTGCTCACAGGCTCCGGATCGCTGGGGCTTTTACTGCCGCCATGCCTGCCGCTGATTGTCTATGCCATCGTGGCCAAAGTGCCCATCGAGAAGATGTTCCTCGGCGCAATTGTGCCGGCCTTGGTGATGATGACCGCAACGGCGCTCTGGGGGATGCGTCGCGGACAACGAAACGAATGTACTAGACAGTCTTTCGATTTGAATGAGGCACGGCAGGCTCTGTGGCAAGCCAAGTGGGAACTTCTAATGCCTGTCGTCGCTTCCGTTGCGTTGTTCAGCGGGCTTGCCACACCGGTAGAGGCCGCAGCGGTCACGGCATTCTACGCGTTTCTTGTTGCAACGGTATTTCATCGCGAGATGAAGTTTTTTCGCGACGTCCCGCGCGTGATGTCCGAATGTGGTCTGCTAATCGGTGGCGTGCTTCTCATTCTCGGAGTCTCTCTTGGATTCACGAATTATCTCGTTGATGCCGAAATACCCGCGCGCGCCGTCGAGTGGACAACCCGGACCGTTCATTCACCGTTCCTCTTCTTGCTGCTGCTAAATCTGTTTCTTCTCGTCGTCGGCTGCCTGATGGAGATTTATCCCGCAATCGTCGTCGAGGTTCCGCTGCTAGTGCCCCTGGGAGCGGCGTATGGAATCGACCCGGTGCGCCTGGGAATCATCTTTCTGGCGAATATGGAATTGGGCTACCTGACTCCGCCGGTTGGATTGAATCTGCTGATGTCTTCGTATCGCTTCCGCAAACCGGTGCCGGAGGTGCTGCGTGCCGTCTTGCCTGTGATTGTCGTGCTTTCGATCGGGGTCCTGTTGATCACCTATGTCCCGTCGCTCACCACTGCGCTGCCGCGGTGGCTGGCGCGCTGAAAGGCTGTGGAGATTCCAATGAACCCTATAGGATCTATTGCTCTCGGTGTGCTCCTGGCCGCCACTACTTGTTCCCCAGCCACCGCATACGCCGAACCGGCCGTGTCGTTGCAGCATTTGCTCACGGATAAGGATTGCGAAGCTGTACCAGAACTCCTCGGAGACTGGACGACTGACGGCGACCTGAGTGGCACCTGGACGCTTCAAGAGCTCAGAGATCACAACTACCGTCTGATCTCGCAACGCGGTGAATCCGATACATCGAACAAGGCGGCTTTTGACATTTGCGTGGCGCATCTGGGCGGGTACTTATTCTTCGACGCAACCTTTCAGAAACTGCTGCCCGACGGCAAGAAAACCGTACTCGGCGATGACGATAATCTGTTTTGGATCCCCCTACACCTGATCGGAAGACTCGACATCGAGGATGACGCTCTCCATTTTCGGCTGCTCGACGACGACTGGGTGAAAGACTCACTGAAGTCAGAAAATATCAAGTTGACATGCTCTCAGGATGACGAAGGACAATACCTTCTAACCGCCCCCAGCAAGGAATTGAAGCAATTCGCCACGCGCTTCGCGACTGACCCCAATGTCTTCTCTTATGCAGAAGACTTCGAGCGGGCTCCCCGCGAGGAGGCGATTCACCGGCATCCACACTCAAGTCCAAGGACGGGAGGTTACGGTGGCGCTGTACTGGGAAGAGGTAAGCACACAGGGAATGCAGAGGCTGAGACAGGACGAAAGGGAAACTTCCATAAACGCGGCGGTGTGTCTGTGCCGCCAAGAACTGGTTAGCGAAGAATCTGACCCGCGGACCGAAGTTTGTCTGAACGCTAGAGGTGAGAATGGACGGCGCGCGCAATTCACCACTTGACCCAGCAGCAAACGGACGTCTTCCAGTCCACCACATTCAGCGTGTGATAGTGGCCACTCTTCAAGAGGCTCACCTCGGTACGGAGATATTACGACAGGTAGGAACGCTCCAAGGGCGTCCATACCTTGGCATAGCAGTAGGAATGGCCGTACAGAACTGCAGCAACCTTTAGCCGTAGCCAGGGAAAGACCTCGGTCTTCTTCCATAAAGCTTCTGAATTCGGCCAACATCTGGTCGCACACCGTTAGCGGTTTGGGCGCAGTCTGGAGACGGTTGAGAAAGGTCAGCCATCCAGCCGCCTGTGCCATGAAGTATTCCCGCGACCGCTTGGCATGCGAGCTTTCCGACGAAGGCCAGTTGTGACTCGACCATCGGGTTGCCGCTTTTTTGATCTCCGGAAGGCTGATTGTGTCGTTGGGCCGCTCGGCCAAACTTAAGTACTCAGCGACTGACAGCAGGAGGCGAGCCTTCATCTGCAGCGTGGACCTAGTCATTCCTTGCGCCGCACATTGAGCTAGATATTGGCGGTGTTCGTCAACGAGCGGAGCCGAAAGCTGGCGGGTTAACGCGTCGGAACGGAAGAACAATTGATCAAACATTGAGTCGGACTCCTTTCGAAAAATGGAAAAGCGGTCCGACCATACGTCATCAATCCTCAGTGATCACCTGACAACCGGCGAATGACCATTACTTCAAACTCGGCCAATGAGAGGAATCTGCTTCCGCTGCGCCAGCCATACGCTTGGGGTATCCCCATGCGGGAGACCCTGCTTATTCGACCCGTCCGATACTTTGTCCGGGCCTTTCACGCGCCCTTGTAGTTGAGGACCGGCCGGAGAGTGCGTGTGACTTTAACCAGTTCCTTTTGGGCCCTTAGCACAGCGCGGATGTCCTTATATGCCGAGGGGGCCTCATCCCGCAGCTTATCGGCCAGTCGATAGTCGTACCAGATCCCTTCCATCTGGCGTCGAAACTCCCGTTGAGTTACTTTGCCGCGGGCCGCTGTCCGGCTCAAGGCGCGGCCTGCACCGTGCGCACTTGAACAGAGTGCCTCCTCGCAACCACGTCCCTCCACATGGAAACTGAGAGTGCCCATTGAGCCTGGAAGAACTCCACTTTCGCCAAGTCGGGCCGGCATCGCGCCCTTTCTATGCACCCAGAGATCGTGGTCTTTATTGTGTTCGAGCGAGACATGGTTATGGTCGGTGGTGATGAGCCTCTCCCAGCAGATCTGCGCTTGCAACTTCCTAGCCAGTAAGTCGCCGACTTCCTTGGCCATTGCCTTCCGCGATGCGTCAGCAAAACGACGTGCGTGCGAGGCATCGTTCAGATATTCGCACCCCTCTGCCGATCTGGCGTCGAGCACGCGAAGCCCTCCCCCTACAGTTTGCGCTCGGGCCAGATGGTGCTCTTGGATCGCCTGGCCAAGAGCCCGTGACCCGCTGTGCACCATAAGCCAGATGCGATCATCCTCATCTGCCTGAATCTCGATGAAGTGATTTCCGCTGCCAAGGGTTCCGAACTCGAGCACGCCTTCATTCCGACGGAATGAATCCAATCTGGGATGGCTGAGCGTGTCCTTCCACAGGTAATCTGGCTGGAGAATAGTTGCGCGACGATTGCGGCGCCTGGCCGGCACAACACAACTGAGTTCGGCCAAGACTTGCCCGGCTACTTTCGGGTTTCTGAAAGCCGCAGCGTCGACATCCAATCTCACAGCCAGCATGCCACAACCAATATCGCCTCCAACCGCCTGCGGGTAAATCAGATGTGAAGTGGCTACTGCGACGCCAATGCACACGTCGGCTGATAGATGCACGTCAGGCATTACAGCTATCTGCTGAACGTCAGGGGCGCGTCGGAGGCGTTGAATTGCCTCCGACACGTCGTGATCCATTGGTGCAGCCAGCCAGGTTCGCATAGGGGCAAAAAGAGGTTCACTCATCGTTGCCTCCGTCCCCAAACACCGGAACAAACGACAGTTCAGGTGCCCGTTTGCGGGTAATGGCCATGGCCACCTCCGAGCGGAGACGCGGACCAGCTCGGCGAAGCGCACTCATTGCATCGGCGACATGGTGGCCGCCCGGGATGAGCACATGCACCAGGAGACGTCCGCAGTCCGGAGCCGGGGAAACTTCCTCGACGAACAGACCGCTGATGCCATCGCCCGGACTGCAATCTGCGAGGGCAAGATTCAACGCTCGCTGTACTTGCCGGCAGAACTGTTGCGCCTTCCGTTGCACTTTCCGACCTGCGGAGAGATTTTTGGCCTCACTTCCGTGCAGCGATTCCGCGAAGTCCGGATCCACGAACTCTGTTTTTCTACGACGGCGATACTGCTTTTTCACAATGGCTCCCTCTTGCGCGCACGCGCGCATAGCCGACAGGTACACACGTCTACCGCGGCCGTCATTTTGTGGATTGAAGGCGATGGGAGCCAGCCCGACTGGCCGGCTTTATGCGGCGGCGAGCAGGCTCGACGGCATCGGACGGTATGCAATGGGCGACATAGAGTCTTCCCTTATATCGTCGAGTCTCGATAGCAAACGCTTTGAACTATTCTAGAGCTATATTATTGCTTTTGCCGGGATTGGGCGCAAGCCCAAGCTGCATCTCAATCATTGATGACGGGCAAACCGGGAGAGAACCCAATTGGGGAACGTTTGACGACCAGGCCATACCAGACTTCCCGTGAGCCAAAGCCTCTGATGGGAATTATGTGGCATCGGAGGCGCTTCGGTGCGTCTTAGCAGTTGAACCGCATAACCCAGCGCCACATAACCGCAGACGCCACAGAAGAAATTAAGCTTGATGGTTATCGAGCCCTCGCGGTGAAGACCGGGACTGTAATGGAGATTCCCGCGGGCATTTGCGGCTGCAACGCATGCGCGATCATGTCTTCGACGAAGCAATACAACCGGTCGGCCGTGTGAGTCACGAACTCGGTCAGGTTGGCCGTCTACCAGTGGCTCCACGGCTCGCACCGTGTTCCCCTGGGTTTCATACCTCACTTTGGGCAGCACCCATGTCCCATGCTCAAGGTCGGTTCGGCAGTTGGTGAGACGTTCAGACCACTTTGAGCGGCCTTACTGTAGTCTTTCCCGGGCAAATAGCACGGATCGAAAACGTAGCGCGGCTCACAGCCAGGATTGGGTGGGTACCATCTTAAGTACTCTCCGTACTGTCTCCATGAGCCCGGGTTTCGGTCCAGCTTTCGCCAGGCCGGACACATCTGTTTGCACAGAGATTCGGACAGCCCCCGCCTAAAATCGGTCCCGGCGATTCTTTGCTTCAGCACTGCGTTCTCAGCCAAGAACGCGTTGAGCGTTCGACTGAGGTTTGCGTTGAAGGAAAGGCGACCGCGTCCATTTTCAATGATTGTCCAAGGAATCATAAAAGCGTGCAGCTGTGAGGATTCCAAAAGGATCACCCGACCGCGAGCGCGCTCGTAAATCTCCACATGCGTCCACGGAAAATCATCCGTCCAGTCCGATTCAAAGTACGCGCCGACTGCTTTTCCGATTGCGCTGGCGTTTCGAAAACGGCTAATAAACAACTCTCGTTGTGACGGGGCAATGCAGCTCGTTCGGCCGTTGAAGTACTCGTCGAACGCGGGCTCGGCATTTTGATCCAGCCAGGTCTGCGTAATGCCGAGGTCGGAGAAGGAGACGGACCCCTCGGTGCGGGCATCCAGGGCAGCTAGGAACGCCGTCACCTGCTCGTCAGGAATTTCCCTATTCTCGGCGTCCAGGTTCTGGGCGACATATTTCCCATTCTTTCTATCCACGCGAACCCATGTTGTTGTGGGATCACTATATGCCATCCATGACTGAGTGGTGTGAATTACGATCAGAGTTGGCGCCTTGGTGCAAGCGCTAAGAAAGATGCAGAGTAGCCACACCCACGCCTTAGCGAACATGCGCGGATAATACCATGCGTGCCAGGTGGGTCGCGCTAGTCACCCGCGTTTCGGAACCTCCTGGTTCAGGGAGGCGGGTAGTCTAGTCAAACTGCCGGTGACTGGTTCGCACCATGGCCGGTTTCAGGCATCCCCGCACCACCGTCTTCCTGACGCCGCTGTCCACGACGACAGAACTCAGAATCAGCCTGCAATCCCAAACCGAAGAGCTTGCGCGAAGCACGAAGAAATCCTTTTAATCTAGAGCACAACGATCTGGCGAATTACAGCTGCTATTCGCCTTTGCAATCGGAATCTAGCACTGTCACGAAAATGTAACGCAAATTGCGGAAAGCGGCGGCAAAAATGCGGCAAACGGCAACAAAGGAATGAGAAAGTAGGTTGCGGGAATTTGCGCCAACTTGCTGACTCCGTTCGATTAGCCACTCCTCTGGCAAGATTTGGCAAAGTAGATCGAACGGCTACGAACCAGAAGGTCGGGAGTTCGAGTCCCTCCGGGCGCACCACTTCTAGCAAATAAAACAAAGGCGATTTGAATAATAAGGGGAATAGGTGTGTCTGGCGGTGCCTTCATGCAACGTTGTCGGAAGTGATGGACGTTCAGAAGTTGGGTCGTTGGGTCGGATGGCGCATCGCAAAATGCTAGCAGGGCGGGGAATCATGGGCGAAATAACAATTCGCCAACCACAGGTTGCAACGCTTCCACATCCCCAAACTGATGGAATACGTGACCCACGGTGATCGCGCGGGTGTCGAAGCTTATGTCGACTCCACTTCCACACCCTTCTCAATCTTCTGGGACTTCGAACAGGGCGCCGTAATGCGCCTCGCGGGGATTCCTACCGAGTCGAAGTTCTACCTTGTCGGGAACGCTGTCATCGCACGTGGCCTGTTCGAGTACAGCGGTGCCGCCGGCCTTGGCGCTCCCGTGCGCGTCTGCGTTTCCCAGCGGGACGGCGAGGAGACACGGATCGACATGGACCTACCGTCGGCATTCTTCAGCAAATTCCCGGAGATGCGTCCGTCGTCTGTGCCCGCTCTGCTCGACGCGAAGATGGTAAAGGTCTTCGAGGAAGCCGCTGCCTAGGGTTCGATTCTCATCAGCCGGACCAGAAACGTCGCTGATTCGGTTCACCGATCAATCTACCCTGCGGCGCTTCGTGTCGTGGCGGTATGAGCGCAGGGAGGCCCTCGCCTCCATAGGTGGATCGCTCCCGCAGCGAAGCCGCAGTCAAGGGCGTCCACAGGGAGCCGCGCCAGCGGGCCTGCCCCTTGACGGCGGCGAGAGCAAAGGGAAATTTCGTTGGCGGTCAAACATTCAGAGTTGAGTCACAGACAGATCGGGATTCTCCGGAAATCGCGGAGGTTCAACGTGGCGACTTCGTAGCGGAGATGCAATTCCGTCGCGCCAATCAGTAAATCCTCGAACGCAAATTGGACACCTATCGCTTCCTGTTGACCTTCGATGCGCCCGGCTAGTCCGCGATGGCGAGCGTGACCGGATGCACCGGCACGTCGCTCGATAGTCGCTCGATGAATTCCAGTCGTCGTTGCGTTGCACTTGGGTTTGGGTGCGATAGGCTCCATGCACGAACTCAGCGATGGTCACGACCGACACGCCGATTTCGATCTCGCCCTGAACCGCTTTCACTTGTTCTAGGATTTCCCGGTTGTACATAGAAGGAAACCTTCGGTCTTCCTGTGTCACTACTCAACACCGGGGTAAGGGGGACAAAGGGCGTCACCCGGGTACTGACGTCTCTTGTCGCTTGTGCAACCCCTAGGAGCTGGCCACAATGCCAACACCTGAAAGGAGGGGTGATGAACATCGAGACAGTATCCTCCAGACCTGTGGTAGAGGGAATCTGCACGCGATTGGGACTACCGCTTTGGGCGTGTCGGTCCGTCGGAGTGACGTTGTGCATGGTCGCTTTGGGATGCCTTGTCGGGTGTGGTGGCGGCGGTTATAGCAGCCCGCCCCCGCCTTCAACCAATCCAACTCCGTCACTTGCAATGGGCTCGCTGAACCCGAGTTCGACCGTTGCGGGTGGGGCAGCGTTCACGCTGACTGTAACCGGCACCAATTTCGTATCCACCTCAACGGTGCAATGGAACGGGAATGCGCGAACCACGACGTCTGCCTCCAGTACGAGCTTGCAGGCGGCGATCACGGCCGCGGATATCGCCGCGGCTGGGACCGCGATGGTGAGCGTCGCAACCCCGGCACCCGGCGGAGGCACATCCAGTGGGTTGACCTTCACGATCAACAAAC
>WNFS01006463.1_pt1 | contig 17946 bp, 12 predicted proteins | sample 5400141 | NCBI WGS metagenome assembly WNFS01 (sample SAMN13153358, study PRJNA577476) | soil metagenome | isolation source: 60 cm saprolite under Madrone tree | place: USA:California | collected 2016-06-14
CATTTCCTCTGTCGCGGAAGCCAGTTCACCGGAAGCGTCGAGTGCCCGCGCGAGCGTGCGGTGCGCCTCCGAATCGGATGGGGCCAGCCGCACCGCCTCTTTTGACTCGCGAAGTGCATCGTCCCGACTGCCCTTCCGCAACAAGGCATTTGCAAGATTAATGTGCGCTTGGGGAAACTCTGGCGTGAGCTTGACGGCGCTCTGAAATTCGCGAATCGCGGGATCGATCTTCTCTTGTGCTAAAAGCACCCAGCCCAAGGAGTTGTGGGCCTCGGCACTGCCAGGCGCAAGACGCAGAACTTTTTCAAAAGCTGTTTCTGCCGCGGAGAGGTCGCCCCGCTGCAGTGCTTGCATGCCCTCCGCGTAAATTGCCTCAGCCTGCGCAGGCGCCTTCGTTTTCTGAGCGGCGCTCAGGAGCTGCGGCTCGAATCCCAGCAGAACCGTAAAGAATAAGCCCGCTGCGAGTACGGAAAAACGAAGCGCGAGACTGGCCACCATGCGAAGGGTCGTCACATAAATCGCTTTCACTCGAAATAGTAGCACGCAGACGACGAGCGCTTGCCACGTCAGGCATCTGCCTTGACCGGCCTGCGCGCGCAACCTACTATCCCGATGGGACATGATTTTCAGAAATCCTTCTTGTTCGCGCGGCTTTTCCCTCGCGTGGCGAATTTGCCTGTCAGTTCTGTTGCCGGTTTCGCTTGCGATAGCGACGGGGGGGTCGAGCAGCCAAAAACCTCAATCCCCCAAACCCCTGGCGTATTTTACCGACATCGCGCAACAAGCCGGCCTGACAATGATGAATGTCTTCGGCGGCGTGGACACGAAGAAATACATCATCGAGACCACCGGCACCGGCGTGGCAATTTTCGATTACGACAACGACGGCTGGCCGGACATCTTCATAGTGAACGGAACGAAGCTGGAGGGATTCCCACTAGGCAAGGCCCCGACCAATCATCTGTATCGCAACAATCATGATGGAACGTTCTCGGATGTCACGGAAAAGGCGGGGTTGGCACACACCGGATGGGGGCAGGGTGTTTGCGTCGGCGACTATGACAATGATGGATGGGAAGACCTCTACGTCACCTACTACGGCAAAAACGTTCTGTATCGCAACAACGGCAACGGAACGTTCACCGACGTGACGGAGAAGGCCGGCGTGGGCGGCTCCGGCAAGGCCTGGGGAACCGGCTGCGCGTTTGTCGATTACGATCGCGATGGCCGGTTGGATCTAATGGTCGCGAACTATGTCGACTTTGATTTGTCGACCGCGCCCGCTCCCGGCGACCGGCCGAGCTGCATCTGGAAGGGCGTCCCCGTGATGTGCGGACCGCGAGGCTTGCCGGGCGCGAAAAATATTCTCTATCACAATCGCGGGGACGGCACCTTTGAAGACGTCACAACGAAGGCGCACATCGATCAAACAACCGGACATTACGCTTTCAGTGTCACCACCTTGGATTTTGACGACGATGGCTGGCCGGACATTTTCGTCGCTTGCGACAGCACTCCTAGCATTCTGTACCACAACAATCGCGATGGGACGTTTACCGACGTAGCCATCACCGCCGGGGCGGCGTTCAATGAAGACGGTCGCGCGCAAGCGGGCATGGGTTCGACCGTGGCAGACTACGATGGCGACGGCAAGCTCGATATTTTCAAGACCAATTTTTCCGACGACACCGCGACCCTGTATCGAAATAACGGCGACGGCACCTTCGACGATGTTACCTATCGGGCCGGTCTTGGCCTGAACACGCAATACCTCGGCTGGGGCACGATGTTTCTCGACTTCGATAATGATGGCTGGCCTGATCTGCTTCTGGTGAATGGACATGTCTATCCCGAAGTCGACAGCCAACACCTCGGCAGCAACTTTCAGGAACCGCGCATCCTCTATCACAACAATGGGGACGGCAAATTCACGGATATCTCAGCGAGCGCCGGTCCAGGAATTACGAAAGCAACGTCATCGCGAGGACTGGCGGTTGGCGATCTTTGGAACGACGGCCGCATGTCCGCGGTGGTCAGTAACATGAACGCGCCACCAAGCCTGCTGGTCAACCAGGTGCGCACGGCCAATCACTGGATAGCGCTTCGCACGATCGGCACGAAGTCGAATCGCGATGGAATCGGCGCGCGCATCCGCGTGAGGGCCGGAGGCCGGACGCTTGTCGATGAAGTACGCAGCGGCTCCAGCTTCGATTCCAACAACGACATGCGCGTGCACTTCGGCCTGGGCCCGGCCGCCAAAATCGACTGGGTGGAAGTGCGCTGGCCCAGCGGACCCCTTGAGAGATTCGAAAACGTTGGGGTCGATGCCGTTCGCACCCTCCAAGAAGGAACAGGCGCGTCCGCAATCACTACTACCAAGAAGAATTAATTCTGCCCTGAGTAGTAGAATCGCTCACTTGGTGCGAGCTGGTGAAACGCGACACAAAACCAATTCCAAAAACGTTCCGCGCCGTGCTCGAGCGCATCCAATCGCGCCTCGGTTGGACCATTATTCGCATCCCGTTTGATGTCGGCAAAGTTTGGGGGACGCGCGGGCAGTTGCGCGTGAAAGGCGGAATCAACGGCTTCGCGTTTCGCACTTCGCTCTTTCCCGCTCGCGGCGGCGGACACATTCTGCTGGTCAACAAGGCTATGCAGAGTGGTGGCGATGTGCGCCAAGGCATGGCCGCTCAATTTCGCCTCGAGCCCGATCTTGAGCAACGTATCGCTGTCGTCCCCGCGGAGCTTAAACGCTTCTTCAAGGAAGACGCCTACCTGCGGCGATGGTTCGAGAAGCTCAACTACTCTACCCGTAGCGAGATCGGCAAGTGGATTATCCAGGTCAAGAGCCGGGAGGCTCGCGTTCGGCGCGCTGAGCAGATGGCTGAGCGCTTGCTCGCGGTCATGGAGGCAGAGCACGAGCTTCCGCCTGTCTTGCAGCTAGCTTTCGCGCACGATCGTCGCGCGCTCGCGGGCTGGAAGTGCATGTCTCCCTCGCACCGCCGCGGTCACTTGTTCGCAATCTTCTACTACCGTACTCCGGAGGCGCGCTCGCGCCGCATCGAGAAAACTCTTCAAGAAGCCTCCGCCCTCGCCGAACGAAAACTCGAAAGGGAGCGTGAAGTGCCCGAATAGTTGCCCCGATGCGTTCCGGCCGTTTTGACGACCGGCTTATGCATTCATATATAAGATACATTCCATTGGAATCTTAGTTTACGCTGCGTTTTCGGACCGGAGTACAATAGAAACCCAGCCGAAAGGAGTGAAAAATGGCCAAGACGATGGTGAGCTCCGCGCCGACAACACAAAAGCCGCGCGCCGCAAGTACCCAACCGACACAAGAAGAGATTGCTCTGCGCGCCTATCAAATTTACTTGAAGCGTGGCAGCGCGCCGGGGAATGAGTTTGAGGATTGGATGCAAGCAGAGCGCCAGTTGATCGGGGAAATTGGCAAGCCGCACCGCAAGGCAACCGCGAAGTCGGCCACAGCCTAGTCGTTCAGAACTTCCGCTGCGTTCACCGCGCGGGCGCCTCGGCCACTCCGACGCACTTGTCCGCTCCGCCGTAATAAAAGAGCCAGCGGTTTCCCTCACGCGCCATACCTTCCACGAACACAACGTTGGGCACTTGCCCGACTTTTTCCCATTCCTTTTCAGGAGCGAAGATGGGCTCGTCGGTTCGTGAGAGCACCATACGCGGATCCGTGCGGTCGAACACCGCAACTCCGGTTTGATAAATCAGATTGTCGTCAGCACCGTTGTAAATCAACACAATTCCGCTTGGCGTAAGAATTGGTGGCGGTCCCGGCTCGACCACGCGCGAATCGAATTTCCCGGGTCGCCGCGGCAGCACCGGAGTTTCGGTCGCTTCCGTCCAGTGCAGCAGGTCGGTGGAATACGAAATTCCCATTTGATCTGTCTTATCCGCGCTGGTTCCAAGCCAATACATCCAGTACTTGCCGCCGATTTTTTCCGGGACGATGGCGCCTGATTTCGTCCATCCTCGATTCCAATTTCCTTTGTAGGCTGGCAGGATCACACCCTTGCGTTGCCAATGGATTAAATCTTGTGATGTGGCTAGGCAGAGCTGCGCGTCTTTCTTGTTATACCCGGTATACGTCAAATAGTACGTGCCGCCGAATCTTTGCAGCCGCGGGTCTTCCACTCCGCCATCTTTTTCATACTCCGCCTCTGGCGACAGAACTGGCTCCGCGCGGCGCGTGAAATGAATTCCATCGCTGCCTTCCGCATAGCCAATACGGGACGTGCCCGCAGCGTCTTGCGCGCGATAAAGCATTACGAATTTTCCGTTGTGCTGTATGACGGCAGGATTGAAGGTGCCCGCGGATTCCCAGCCCGTACCCTGCGGAGAAAGAATCGGCGCATCCGATGCGTGCTGCCACTTGCCGAAGGGGAAAGCAGTCGCCGCGGCAAGTCCAGCGAGGACAACAGCCGTCAACGCCGTTGTAGCGGCGAGTTTATCTCGCCATCTTCGGTTTGGCGCGCTCGAATTGGACTGACCGAACAATTCCTTCGCCCTCCTTCACAAAAATCAGTTGACTCCCCTTCACGTCCTTCAGCGTATCGATTTGCCCGCTGGGCCAGCGAATCTCCAGGAGGTCAACTCTTTCCGCTTTGCCCAGTCCGAAATGAACGCGCAAGTCGTTTTGCGAAATGTAGCTGCCGCCGCTGCGCACTTCGTCGATTTGCTGGTGCGGCTTCGATTCATCGCCGGGATGCGTGACGCAACGCAAGCGCGCGCCGATGCCGCTGCGATTTGATTTTGTTCCGATGGTGCGCACCTTAATCCAATTGTGCCCGCTCGAGGAATCGCAGCGCAGCAACTGCGGATAATCGTTCACCGTGTTCACCACCACGTCGATGTCCCCATCGTTGTCAAAATCGCCAAAGGCGCAGCCCCGCGAGGCAACCGGAATGGTGATGCCCGGCCCCGCTTGCATCGAAACGTCATCGAAGCGCCCGTTGCGCAGATTCTTGTACAGCAGCTTCTGCTGCGGATAGCCGGCCTCCGTCTTTAGCTGTTCGACTTCCGGGTAGACGTGCCCGTTGCAAATCAGAATATCCGGCCAGCCGTCATTATCCATGTCGAAAAATCCGCAACCCCAGCCGAGAAATTGCGTGTGGCGCCCCAGGCCGGCGGCAAAGGTCGCATCCTCGAACGTGGCCCCGCCGATGTTGTGATACAGCGACGGCGTGTCGCCCGCGAAATTCGTTTTGACGATGTCCAGATTTCCGTCCAGGTCGTAATCCGCGGCGGAAACGCCCATTCCCGCCTGCGGCTTGCCGTCGGCACTGAGCGCACAACCAGCCTCCATGGCGATATCGACGAATTTTCCGTTCTTCTTATTCTGATAAAGCGCGCTGGCCGTCGAATCGTTGGCCACGTAAATATCCGGCCAACCGTCGTTGTCGAAATCGGCGGTAAGGACGCCGAGGCCAAACGTTCCGTTCGCCTCCAGAATGCCAGCCTGCTCCGTCACGTCCGTAAACGTCCCGTTACCATTGTTGCGGTACAGAATGTTCTTACCGCCGTTCAATCCCGGCGGACCGCACGCCACCATCACGCCCTTGTAGAGGCAAGGCCCCGATTCCGGCACGGGCGCCGTCGCGAGATCCAGGTCGATGTAATTGGCAACAAAAAGATCCAAGTGGCCGTCGCGATCGTAGTCGAGAAATGCACACCCAGTGTTCCAGCGCTTGCCGCTACCTCCCACCCCCGCCTTTTCCGTCGCATCCGTAAACGTGCCGTCGCCATTGTTATGGTACAGAACATTTTTTCCGAAACACGTCACGAACAGGTCTTCGTAACCGTCGTTGTCGTAATCCCCGATGCACACGCCCTGGCCCCAACCCGAATGCAGCAGACCGGCTTGCGCCGTGACGTCCGTGAACGTGCCGTCGTGATTGTTCTTGAACAGGTGCGAAGTAGGCGCTTGCCCGGCCGGAAAGCCCTCCAAGCGAGTGCCGTTGACCAGGAAAATGTCGAGCCAGTCGTCGTTGTCATAGTCGTAGAAAGCGACGCCGCAGCCGGTCGTCTCCAACAAATATTTATTTTTGTGTTCGCCGCCAAAAATCGTTTTAACATTCAGCCCGGATTCACGAGCGACGTTAACGAAATTAACGTCCAGCCCATTGGAGGGAAGCGGCGGCGAGGTTTTTTGTGCGGCAATAGGATTCGTCGATTGCGCGCCACGCCAACGAGCGTGTTTCGCCCAGGCCGGTCGAACCAAAGAAAGAATATTTTCCAGCGATAGCACCAGTGCAGAACGGCTCAGTGATCGAAGGAATGTCCGCCGCGAAGAGAACAAAACGTGATACCTTCCCGCACTGGGCGCGTGCTAAAGTTCGCGCCTCAATCTTAACGTAAGTGAAGCCATCCACGTAGCGGCGGCCTTCAGGCCGGCCAGCCAACCGCCGGAAAAAACATGCGTCCCGCGCAAAAACGAAAAGCCTGCCGATGAAAACCACTTCTTTGCGCCTGATCAGAAAGCATTTCGCGCTCGCTCTCTTCTCTGCGCTGATTCCGTGGCTTGCCACGGGAAGACCTTCGCGTAGCGCTCACGGACTTGGACGCGCTGCGGAAGCGCAATCTCGGTCGCTGGAATTGTCGCGTCCCGTGCGGCCTTGGGAATTTCTCAGCGCCGTGGGAACGCGAGCCGGACTCTTTGGCAACGAGGCCGGCCGCATGGAAGAATGGGTGTATCCGCTCAAATTATTGCGCGACTTTCATTTGCAGTTCCACACGGAGGGCCGCGTCTTACCGGCGGAAACTCTCGTCCGCACGCTCATCACCCGCCCGGAGTCCAGCACCATCGTCTACACCGGTGACACTTTTTCGGTTCGCGAGACCTTCTTCGTTCCCGTGAACGAGCCCGGCGCAATTATTTCGCTCGAGGTCGAAACGGAATTCCCCCTGGAAATCGAAGCCGCTTTCCTGCGCGATTTTCAGCTCGAATGGCCGGCCTCGCTCGGCGGCACCTACTCTTTTTGGGACAAAGACCAGCGCGCGTTTTATCTCGGCGAGGAAACCAGAAAGTTCGCCGCCCTCGTGGGCTCACCGAGCGCAACGGAAGAGCGAGGCGAGTACCAGACCAACTACTCCGAGTCGGCGGTGAATTCGTTTAGCCTTGGCGTCACAAACAAAGGCAAGGACACCAAGCTCATCGTAATGGCGGGTTCGCTCGATGGCCGTCCGCAAGCGGAAGCAAGCTATAAGAAATTAGCCGCTGGCTACGCGGAGCTATTGCGAGCCTCGGCGGAGTACTACAGAAAATATTTGGACGACACGGTGAGCGTGGAATTGCCGGACACGCAAATCCAGCAAGCCTATGATTGGTCGCGCGTGAGCATGGTGCAAGGAATCGTGAACAATCCGTTCCTTGGCACCGGCTTGGTCGCCGGCTATCGCACTTCGGGCGAAAGCCAGCGCCCCGGATTCGCCTGGTTCTTCGGGCGCGATTCGCTGTGGACTTCCCTCGCGCTCAACGCCGCGGGCGATTTCGCCACCACGCGCACGGCGCTGCAATTCATCAGCAAATACCAGCGCGAAGACGGAAAGATGCCGCACGAAATCGCGCAAGGCGCGAGTTTCGTTCCGTGGTTCAAGGATTTTCCCTACGGCTACGCTTCCGCCGACGCCACTCCGCTCTACATCATCGCCATGAACGACTATGTGACCGAGAGCGGCGACGTTGCATTCGCGAAGGAAAAATGGGACAGCGTGTGGAAGGCTTACCAATTTCTTCGCTCAACTTATGATGAGCAGGGCTTCCCGAAGAATTTCGGCATCGGCCACGGCTGGGTGGAAGGCGGCCCGCTGCTTCCCGTGACATCCGAGTTCTACGAAAGCGGCCTGGGCGCGGAGGCGTTGCGCGCACTCTCCAATCTGGCGCGTTTAACCGGCAAGGATGCGGTCGCCACTGAACTCGCCCAAGCCTTCGAAAAACAAGCTAGCAAAGTAAATGACGCATTTTGGCTGGCTGACAAACAGCGTTACGCCTTCGCCCTGGGCACCGACGGCAAGCCGATAGACGAACCCAGCGTCCTTGCTACCGTCCCGATGTGGTTCGGCTTACCCGACCAGAAAAACGCCAGCGCCATGATTACGCAACTTGCCGGCGCCGACCACCAGACCGACTGGGGCATGCGCATCATCTCCAATCGGTCGCCAAAATTCAGCGGCGGCGGCTATCACTACGGGTCGGTCTGGCCGCTCTTCACCGGCTGGGCCAGCGTCGGAGAGTATCGCTATCACCGCCCGCAACCGGCTTATGCGAATCTTCGGGCCAACGCGTTACTCGCGCTGGACGGCTCGCTCGGCCACGTGACCGAAGTTCTTTCCGGCGATTACTACCAACCGCTCTCCACTAGTTCGCCGCACCAGATCTGGTCCGCCGCCATGGTGGTCAGCCCATTGCTCCGCGGCATGTTGGGCTTAGCGAGCGACGCCCGGAACTCGACGCTCACCTTTGCGCCGCACTTGCCCGCGGATTGGAACTCGCTCGGCATTGACAATCTTCGCGTCGGTGAGAACAAACTCCAGCTCAACTACACCAGGACCGCCGAAGGCATTTTCTTGGCAGCCGGACGCACCGCGGGCACCGGCGAGTCCATCATCGAATTCCGTCCGTCCATCAGCTTGCGCGCGACGGTGCAAAAGGTCGAGCTGAATGGCAAACCAGTCGCTTTTCGAGTGGAAGCGAATGACGAAGATCAGCACGTGATCGTGCGATTTCCTGTCTCGGAAGGGTCGACGCTTCAGTGTGGAATCCGTCACAAATCCAGCGCGTTGAAGGCGCCGACCTTAAGAAAGACTCAGCCCGTTCATCAATAACTTTGCAGATTCCAAACAGCGACTCCGAGCCATACGTGCATGCGAAAGTTGTGTTCCACTTCATCGATGTAAAAGGCAAGGGCAAACGCCAGTAGCAAGCCTTTATAGGGGCGCAGCAACGTGCGCCCCTATCACCCGGCCTTCGCGAATCAGGAGAAACCGACCATGCCAAGAAAAACATTCGCAGCAACACTCACTCTCTTCCTCTGCGCGTGCGCCCAGCACGCCGCCGCGCAGCAGCAAAAGATCGACGCGGAGGGCCACGAATGGTGGCAGCACGCCGACCTCAAGGGCATCACCGCGAAGCTCGATTATTTGAAGGATCTCGGCATCGACGCCATTTGGATCACGCCGTGCTTTCCATCGCCGCAAGTGGATTTCGGATACGATGTTTCCGACTACGAAAACATCGATCCCATGTACGGCACGCTCGCCGATTTCGATCGCCTCGTCGCCGAAGGAAAAAAGCGCAACATTAAGATCATTCTCGATTTCGTCGTGAATCACACCTCCGACCAGCACAAGTGGTTTCTCGACTCCAAATCGTCACGCACTTCGGCTCATCGCGACTGGTACATCTGGCGCGATGGCAAGGGCCCGAACGATCCGCCCAACAATTGGACCTCCACTTTCGGCGGGCCCGCCTGGCAGTTCGACTCCACAACTAAACAGTATTACTACCACTACTTTTACATCCAGCAGCCGGATCTAAATTGGCGCAATCCCGCCGTGAAAGACGCGATGTTTGACCAGACGCGCTTCTGGTACAAACGCGGCGTCACCGGTTTTCGCCTCGACGCCGTCGACACTCTCTACGAAGATCCCGACCTGAAGGACAATCCGGTTCTGCCCGGCACCGACAAATTCGGCATGCCCAACACCAACGAGATCTACAACAAAAAACTTCCCGAAGTTCACGAAGCTCTTCGCGGCCTTCGCAAAGTTGCCGACGAATACGGCGCCGTCCTGATCGGCGAGACCTGGACCAAGGACGTTTCGGAGCTGAAAGACTACTACGGCGAGCACAACAACGAATTGCAAATGCCCATGGACTTGATGATGACTGGATTCAAAGAGCTTTCCGCACCGCAATATCGTTCGCACATCAATGCCGTCGAAAGCGCGGGCGGCTGGCCGGTGTTTGTCATCACCAATCACGACATCGTGCGCTCTTACACGCGCTACGCCGACGGCGCGCACAACGACGACATCGCCAAGCTGATGGCCGGAATGTATCTCACGCTGCGCGGCACGCCGATCATGTACTACGGCGAAGAAATCGGCATGGAGAACAACGATCCCAAGAGCAAAGAAGACGTCAAAGATCCCATCGGCCGCGCGGGCTGGCCGAAGGAAATCGGGCGCGACGGCGAGCGCACTCCCATGCAATGGAACGAAAGCGCCAACGCCGGCTTCAGTAAAGCCAAGCCGTGGCTGCCCGTGCCGCCCAGCTACAAGACGCACAACGTCGCCGCCGAGGTGAAGGATCCGAACTCCGTTCTGAGTTTTTACCGGCAACTACTCGCGCTGCGCCACAACGAGCCGGCCCTGCTCGACGGCAGCTACATTTCCATCAACGAAGATGATCCCCATGCGCTTGCGTACCTGCGCCGCTACAAAGACGAAGCGATCCTCGTCGTCCTGAACATGTCCGCATCGGACCAAAAAGTCCGCTTCGATCTCTCCTCCCTCGGATTCGCATCGCCCAAACTCAGCGTTTTGCTGACCAGCTTCCACAAATCGCTCACCGGCATGTCCGATGCCTTGCCCATGGAGCCTTACTCCGTCTTCATCGCGAAAATCTCGAAGTAAGGGATATCAAACTCTGGCCTGCACCTCCTTTCCGAATGGCGCTGTTGCGAGACCGTTCTGAAACCGTTGCACCCCACACCCCCGGGGGATTTGCATGGATGTGAAAAGAAAGGAGTTGCGACAAAAGGGATTTGTAAGAGTATGAAAACAAAGGGCGGACAAATTCGATTGCCCGGAGCCACCCCGACCGGATCGGGCAGGCACCCAGCGTAGAGGACGGGGGGGTACCACCCCCGTGGCGATAGAAAGAGTGCGGAAGCCATTGAGAATAGGAGAGATAGCGACGCGCCGTTGCGCAAAAGAGTGCGTAATTATGTGAAACTGCTGGATTTACAAGGATGTGATAGGAAACAAAGAAGTTAGTCAAAGTCCTGGCAGAGTCGATGGAGGCACATCGCGCACAAGTCGAAAGGTTAGGAGGAGCGGGCTTCGCGCGGAGGTTGCGGCGAACAGGCTGGAGCGCCGATTCCATGAGTTACGATAGCGCGAAACCGAGTTTGTTGTCAAGAGAAATATATTCTTGGTGAGTTACTCGTTCGAACGGACTGGGAAGTTGTTGGAGGAGCGAGAGTTACGGAAGTCAAGTACGCGCAGGGCTCAAGCGTACAGTGTCTCGGCTTGGGAATCCGAACTATTTTCAGACTCTCGTCCCTTTGCTCTGGACACCAACTGACAAAGGAAGCAGTTGTGTACGTGGCGTTGCTCTACGGCGTAAGCGCGAGCGTACTTGGCTTGCAATCTCAGGAGTTCGTCGCCTGCTGCCCTTCCGTTACGAGACTGACAAACGTTGGCACGAGCTTCGGTCCAGATTTCCAAAGCGCGTTGCGATTCTTCGAGCAATCTTTGATATTCGCTACAGACCGTTGTAATGGCGGAGAGTTGCGTGTTCATGCTTTTCTCCCTCCATCGATGCTGGTGCATTTTGTTCGCCAGGCACGTAAGTCACTCGTTTTAGGGATTTTGGGACTGCGAACAGGTTTGCCGAACAACGGTCCCAGTACGCAGAAAGGGAGCATTTCCCTCTCCTTGTTTGTACATTCTACATACTTCGCGCAAGCGGGATTTGAGACGTTGCTGTGCTGAGGAAGGGTTTTGCAAGCCGAAGACCGCAGGGGTAAGGACGACGCCTGGGGCACTCGGCAAGCGTCCCCAACTGAACTCCCACGCTAGTTCACGGTCAGCGTCAGCTTGAGGTCGTGCTGCACGATCACCGATCCCGTGGTAAACGTCGCCGTGACCACCAGGGAGTAAGCGCCGGCTGGCGTACCTGGATTGCGGACCACCGGAGTGCTGCCCCCGCCGCCCCCACAGGCGGTGCACATCACAGCCAGCAGCAGCGTCGCCACCGTCGCGAGTCGAGGGTCGGGCTTCAATTTTCGCCAGCGAGACGTCGCCCATACGCTCGACCATGCCAAGAGCAGCGCCAACACCCAAACCTCTAGGGGTAGGCTCCTGAGGCGGCCCACTGGTGTACCGGGGACGCTGCGCAGCAACGTCAGGCTGGGCGCGGTCGTGGCCACCGTCACCGTGGCGAGGCCAGAACTCGACCCGTTGAGCGTTACCGAGGCCGGCGAGACCGAGCACGTCGCCTCTGACGGCACGCCGGTGCACGCCAAGCTCACCGTGCCGCTGAGGCCGCCCGCAGGAGAGATGCTCAAGTTGTACATGGCTGTTCGTCCTGCCGACACCGTAGTGCTGGCGGAAGAACCCGAAGCTGCCGCGATGGAGAAATCCGCGCCGGTTCCCGAGAGAGCCACGATGTGCGGGCTACCCGGGGCGTTGTCAGTGATCGTTAGCGTGCCGCTCCGGGATCCTCCTGCAGTTGGCAAGAACGTGACTTTGATGGAGCAACTCGCATTCGCTGTGACGGTATTCCCACAGTCGTTCGTCTGAGCAAAATCTCCACTGATTACAAAGCTCGCGATCGTCAATATAACGTTGCCACTGTCGCTTAGCGTCACCGTCTGCGCCGCGCTAGTCGTGGTAACTAATTGACCAGCGAATGTCAGGCTCGAAAGTGAAAGGCTAATCGCCGGACCTATGCCCGTTCCATCTAGAGGAATTGTCTGCGGGTTGTTAGCGGCATTGTCGGTTACAACGACGGTTCCAATCCGGGTTCCCGGTGCAGTGGGCGCAAAGGTGACGTTGATGCTGCAGTTCGCGCCCACTGCGAGTTTGGAATTGCAGTCGTTCGTTTGCGCGAAATCGCCGGTTGTGATCGTGCTATCGATTCCCAACGGCGCCGCGCCGGGATTGCTCAGTTGCACCGGTTCCGGGCTGCCGTTGCCTCCAACAGCCTGGCTTGTAAAAGAAAGCTTTGCAGGGAACAAAGCTACTACTGGAGAATTAAGCAGAACTGCAAGCGAATTCCCGGCCCCGCCGCCGAAGTTCGCGACTGCTAAATCGAGGGCGCCCTGTCCTCTAAAGTCCGCCGCAGTCACGGCAAACGACGAACCTCCCGCCGAATACTCGTAGTCAAGGGCTGTGGGGAATGTTCCATCTCCCTTGCCTAACAGCAAGGTAATGGTGTTATCAAAATTGTTAGCGACCGCTAAATCGCGATTACCATCGCCATTGAAATCACCTACTGCCAACGCACTTAAGTTCGGATGTCCCGGACGATAGGTCGTTTGATTCTGGAAAGTCCCGTCACCGTTGCCAAGCAAAACAGAAACGCTACTGTCAGTATTGTTAGCAACCACCAGATCGAGTTTGCCATCGTGGTTAAGATCCGTAGCGACAATTGAAATTGGCCCTTGTTGGCCTAGCGAAGAATCCACATGGGCCTGGAAAGTCCCGTTGCCGTTTCCGAGGAGAACAGACACAGTCCCCGAGAATCCGCCTGCAGCAACGGCCAAATCAAGCTTTCCGTCTCCATTGAAGTCGCCAATGGTCACCGCTTGTGGATTCTGCGCCGTTGCATAATCAACCGGAGGCTGAAACGTCCCGTCTCCCTTAGCGAGGAGCACCGAAACCGTTCCAGGAGAGTTCCCGTTTGCGACTACTAAATCGAGCTTTCCGTCGCCATTGAAGTCGCCGACCGCGACCGAAACGGGGTAGCCGTTCACCGCGTAGGAAACGGGCGCCTGAAACGTGCCGTCCGCGTTCGCTATGAGTATGGAGACAGACCCGCCAGGCGTCGGGCACGGTGGGAAGATGATCAAGCAGCTTTCGTCCGCAACAACCAGGTCATCCCTACCATCGCCGTTCAAGTCCGCTGCTATCACTGCCCGCGGAGACGGACCAGCAAGGTAGGGTGCCGCCGGTTGAAAAGTGCCGTCGCCCTTGGCAAGGAATACGGACACGGTATTGTCCACCCTGTTAGCAACAGCGATGTCAAGCTTTCCATCTCCGTTGAAATCACCAGTTGTTACCGACATTGGAACCGAACCAGCGACATAGTCCACAGATGTCGAAAATGTTCCGTCACCCTTGCCAATCAGCACCGTAACGGAGTTCGCGGCCGTTGCCATGACCAAGTCAGGCTTGCCATCGCCGTTGACGTCTGCTGAGGCAACCGAGAAGGGTTGTGCACCGGTGTGGTAATCGACAGACGGCTGAAACGTGCCGTCACCATTTCCCAGCAGGATTGATGCGGTGGAAACGGGGACACCGCCGCTGAACCCGTTGGCTACAGCGAGATCCAACTTGCCATCTCCGTTGAAATCGTCGGCGGTCAGCCATCCCGCGTCAGGGCCACCGACGGCGTAGTCCACGTGAGGCTGAAAGGTTCCATCGCCGTTGCCTAAGAGGATGGACACCTTGCCGCCGCCACAGTTTGCCAGGTCCAGGTTTCCGTCACCGTTAAAGTCGCGTGTAATCAAAAATGTGGATACAAAGTTACTGATGCCAGAGCCGTAGTTGACAGGAGCCTGAAAGGTTCCGTCACCGTTTCCCAGCAGGATAGAAACGGCCGATAAACCGGTGTTGCCTACAGCGAGGTCGAGCTTGCCGTCCCTATTGAAGTCACCTGCGGCGATGGAGAATGTTGCGCCGTCCATCGGGTACTCAATGGCAGGAGCGAAGGTTCCGTCGCCTTTGCCCAGCAAAATCGAGACCGAGTTGTTTGCACTGGTAGTGACAAAGGTCGTGTTTACGGTCGCAATGTCGAGCTTCCGATCACCGTTGAAATCGCCAACGATCACGCGGTGCGGCGGATTCCGGGTCGGCAGCACCGCACCGGACTGAAAAGTGCCGTCACCATTCCCGAGCAGGATCGAAACGGTGAGGTCGGAAGAGTTAGCTATGGCGAGGTCCAGCTTCCCATCGCCATTAAAATCGCCCGCGACCACTGAGACCGGAGATTTCCCAGTGGCGAAGTCCTTTCTGGAGGCGAAGGTGCCGTCAGCGTTGCCCAGGAGAATGGAGACTGTGTTGTCGGCCGAATTGACAACGGCCAAGTCTGGTTTTCCATCCCCATTGAAGTCGGCCACGATTGCTGATTCGGGACCAATGCCACTGGGAAAGTCTGCCCTCCCGAAGATATACGTTTGGCCCGAAGCGGTAGAAGGGAGCGAAGTCAGAAGTGCAGCTAAGCAGAGCCCGACGCGAAGAAGTTGCTCGAACAGCGTTCGAGGTTGACTGGATTCCATGTGCGAAATCCTCGTTCGCAGACATGCCGGAATTTTAGTTTGGGCGAAAGCGGCAAGCAGTCTACACCCGTTTTGCCTCATATGCATTGCGTGAATTGGTCGAACGGGTGATATCGCCATAGGCGGCATTATTGAAGACGATATCGAGACGCCGGAACTCGTCAGTCGCCGCAAGTGTATCCAAGCGTGATAATTTTGCCGCGGCCGACCCAGACGTATCGATGAAGTCGCGGCGAAGGAGCCCCATTGCGTCCGCATCGAACAGCAGCATCCTCCGACGCTTCCGCCGAATCGTGCCTTCGGCCCCATTAAATCTGAGGAGATGAGGTAACGGAGATTCTCGTCGTGCCATCGGGGACCAATTCGCGGAATTAACAAGTGGTACTAGGATTGTGGATGCGCTAAGCCAGACCCGAGGAAAGGCATGCTGATGCTCGTTGAATATTCGGGAGGGCGAGTGTATGTTACGAGGCCAGAGCACAAGTATGCCTGGCATGTGCAACCCGGCTCCCCTGCTGGCGTACCCCCACCGGGAATAAGGTGCGGCCTCGAGTGGGGAAACCACTACCGGGGGAGAATTCCGCAATGACCATCCTCGCTGTGTCCGGGAAGCGCATTCTGGCGTTTGGCACGCTTGCGCTGATGGCCTGGACAGTGTCCGTCCGGGGACAATCCGCGGTCGTTGCCAAACTGGGGGACAAACTTACTGCGCCTGCCAGTCCGCCTTCCCTTCCCGTGAAGGTTGTGGATTTGATCCCAGCGAGCCTGAGCGGAGAGACGAATCAGGACAGCGAACCCTTTCTGGCGATCCAGACAGCCAACCCACAGGTCATGGTGGCCTCGGCGTTCACGCCCAACCCAGTTTCCAACACGGGGAACGCCCCGGTGTATGTCTCCCAGGATGGGGGAAATACGTGGGTTCTGAACGCGATCACTCCGGTGCAGAGGATCACTTGCGACATAACGCACGCCATGGCAGCGGGCGAGAACCATCCCCGCGGAGATCTCCACGCGGGGACGCTGGCTTGCAGCACAACCATAACGCTAAATGAGTCGGAAACGAACGACGTCGGCTCGAGCACAACCATGAACGTACAGTCCAAGCGGAGCAACGTGGACCAGCCCTTCGTGCGCGCCCTGGGCGTTTCCAATGGCGACCAAATCTACGTGGGCGTCAACGATTTCAATCAATCCGGCGGGCATACGGCTACGGTGGACGTGTCCGTGGACGGCGGAGCGACGTACAAATCCATTGCGATCGAAGCGCGCAATACAATGGGGCAGGACGGACCATCGATCCGTCCAGCAGTGGCCGCAGACAGTACGGTCTATGCAGCCTTTTTCGGGTGGCGCAAATTTGACGGCAAGACGGCGACCAGCGACGTCGTGGTGGTGCGAGATGACACGGGGGCGGCGGGGCCGAATCCCTTCCAGGCGCTGAAGGATCCGTCGGACAATTTGGCGGGGCGTCTGGTGGTCAAGGGAGTTGCTATCCCGTGGTCGAATTTGCCCACGCTAGGGCAGGAACGAATCGGTTCCACGCTGTCGATTGCCGTGGACCCCAACAACAGTTCCACGGTGTACGTGGGCTGGGCAGACCACGGAAGCAAGGGAGACATTTACACGCTCCACGTGAGGAGATCCACGGACCGAGGCGCGACGTGGTCAGCCGCAGACTTACCCAACACGACGATCAGGAATGCGACGAACATTGCGCTGGCGGTGGCGAACAACGGAGTAGCGGGGCTCCTCTATCAGCAATTCACCGGCAGCCGTTGGGTCACGCATGTGGCGCAATCGCACGATGGCTTCGCGACGATTCAAGACACCATTTTGGCGAGCGTCCCGGCGAATGCACCAACCGAACAGTTCTTGCCCTATCTAGGGGACTACGACTACTTGCTTTCCGTCGGGAATGAGTTCCGGGGGGTTTTTTGCGCCAACAATACGCCGGACCTGGGTAATTTTCCGCAGGGTGTGAGCTACCAACGCTCGGCCGACTTCAATAAGAAGAAGCTCACGGACGGGTCGGGCAACACGGTGCCTATTTCCATTGATCCGTTTTATTTCAGCGTGGCCGTGATTCCGTGAAGAGTATTTCCGCCACTGCGTGGAGGGGGCGCCCATGAATCATTCGCGATTTTTGTTTTGCAGCATGCTGTGGGCCGGCCTGCTAGCGCCAGCCGCCGTGGCACTTCCGCAAGGGACGGGGAGCCAGGCGGCGCTGGTGCAACAATCGAGCATTATATTTGCCGGCACAGTCAGCCAACTGGGGGCCACCTCGTTTGCCGACGTTCCGAAATCGGCGCAAACCATTGTGGTTCGCGTCGAGTCCGTGCTGAAAAAGCCGGCGGCTGTTTCGTTGAAGAAAGGCGACAACGTCACGATTGAGGTGAAAGACCCTGGTGCTTTTCGGCCGGGCATGGAGGCCACCTTTTATACGGACGGCTGGATCTTTGGTTCAGGAGTTGCGGTGAAGGAATTGAGTCATGCGATGAGGCCCAGCGGCGGAAAGCCTGGCAGGGCCGGCGCCGAGGAAAAGGTACTCGGACAGATTGAGGAGCAGATCAGCGATCAGGAACTGGAGCAGCGGCTGGCTTCGGCGGACTTCGTGGTCATCGCGAAGGTCACGGATGTTCGCCCGTGGACGGCACCTGACGTTGCTTCCGTGCCTCACCGCGTCACGGAA
>WNFS01003971.1_pt1 | contig 17943 bp, 18 predicted proteins | sample 5400141 | NCBI WGS metagenome assembly WNFS01 (sample SAMN13153358, study PRJNA577476) | soil metagenome | isolation source: 60 cm saprolite under Madrone tree | place: USA:California | collected 2016-06-14
CGTGCGTTTGATCTCAGCGACAGCAGTCATGTCTCCAGCCTCAGACTGATTTGATCAGTCTATTTCCATTCGAAAAACTAATAATCAGGATGAATCGGCAAACTAACATGCGCCGTGCGGTGCGTCAAGCAGGTGCTAATTGAGTAGGCGACAATCATGTACCAGGGTTTTGGTGCCGCCAGGCACGAGATGTTTATAGCGCCGTGCGTTCTTAAAAAACTGATGCGGAGCGAAGTGAAATATTATTCCACTTCGCTCCGCATACAACGGATAAATCCAACTCAGAACTATAAACATTTCGCCGCTAGGCGGCGAAGATACGGACACTTACTGCGATCTTTTGTTTGCAGGTTTGAACCCAGTTGTCTTAAAAACTTCGGTCGCGGACATCAACCTTTTGCACGGTGAAGACTACCCGCATTGTATCCGGGCGACGATCCAACGAGGCCGGCACGAAAGCAGCGCTCTGTCGCAACGCGACTTCGAAGTCAGCCAGCATTTGCCGATCGCGCGGAGCCTGCACCACGTCCGCCAACGATGCCGCGCCATTGCTGAAAACGTCTGCCACCACAATCATGTCATCGGCGTCCTGAAATTGCCCCGTGTGCGGATGTGCGTAGTTTCCAGTCAATGTCGCCAGGGCGCCGCCAGGATTGAGGCTCGGTGATTGTTCAGCAAACGGCGCACGCCGCGCAGAGAAGTCTTCCGGCGTGACCGGCCGCGTTAAATCGTAGGGCGTACTTGTTTCCATAACGAGGACAGGACCGTTTTGTTGTGCGGCCTCATGGAGCGCGATGAAATGTGGACGCAAGCCGACGAGCATGGCGGTGAAAAGTATCACTGACGCGAGCGATCCAACGCTATATGGCATCAGGCGCGGCTCGATCCAGTTAATAAGCTGTTCACGAAAAGTGGGCGTGGGAGACTGTCGACGAGCGGCGGCTTCGATCATCAAGGCATCGTTTATTGCCGGGAGCAGCGACATTGGCGGCGCCGGCCGCGCAAGTTGGCGCAGGCTATTCCTTATGGTGCGCAATTCAACGAGCTCCGCACGGCATACCGGACAGGAGTCGATATGCGTCTCAAGCGCTGTGCGCAACGTTGACGAGAGTTCGTCGTCCACGTATTGCGACAATGATCTTTTTGTTTCCTGACAGCTCATATCTGATATTTCCGATTTGCGATTGCCGATTGCCGATTGAAACAACTTTTTCATCTTACAGCGAATAAATCGGAAATTGGCAATGACCTGGATGGCCGGCCGGCCCCGGCTGTTGCTAAAAAGAAGCAACTTGGGCGTCCTGCGGAGTCAAGCAATTCCGATTTGGGCGATGCTGTAACGGGTGTTGCTGGCCACGTTTCAAATTCGCTTTGATCGTAAACCCACTTTGTCCTCAGATTCGCTTTCTCACTTCGACCCATTTGGCACCGAGTTTTGTGAACCGGGGCGGGTCAGCCATCCAATGTTTGCCAGTTGTCAGTCGCCCGTTGTCAGTTGCAATTGAACACCGCGATGCAACTAACTACTAACAAATGACGACTGGCGAATTTACAAAGATCCTTCCAACTTCTTTCGTAACTCCTGGCGTCCGCGCGCCAGTCTTGATTTCACAGTGCCGACATTAATTCCCAGAGTCGCGGCAATCTCTTCATAAGTAAATCCTTCGATATCTCGCAGGATGACGGTTTCGCGATAAGCAAGAGCCAAGCGTTGCAATGCGGACCGAAGGGCCATTTCACGTTCGCGAGCCAGCGTTTGCTGTTCCGGATTCTGCGACGGTTCGGCGAGCGTGCTGATAAGGCTTTGATTGGATTCGCCATGCGTGGCATCCAAAGACACGGTCGCATCGCGCCTGCGTCTGCGCCACCAGCGAGACCGGTTGCGCGCCTGATTGATGGCAATCCGATAGATCCAGGTGCGAATATCCGCTTCACCGCGAAAACGATCGATGTTCAGGAAAGCCCGCAGGAAAGTCTCTTGCGTCAGGTCGCGGGCTTCCTCGCCGTTCTCAGTCAGGCGAAACAACAGACCGTAAATCTCGCCGGAGCGTTCGGCGACCAGATCTTCAAACGCTGCCGCTTCTCCCCGCTTTAATCTTTCAATGAACTCGTGGTCGGCTGCTGAACGCAAACCGACAGGGGCTGCGATCGCAACCTGCTCCAGTTCCATTTGCCCGCCGAGGGCTATTGGCTCTCCGTAGCTCACGCGTTACCCCTGGGGCCCGAATCGGAGGAGCTGGTTCCTGCCCATTTACGAACAGTCGAGCGGTTAGACACCGTTCGCTCACCATTTGTTCCCGTTCCGGATCTCATCGCCGTCAATTGGATGCTGGTTTTGTTTTTCGCGCTTCGAATACTACACAAGCAGCCTGCTTGACAAGTTTTCTGACCACCCACTAGAGTTACTGTTTCTCGAATCATACACCCCAAAGAACGCAGTTCACTATGCGAACTTGCGAGAGAGTAATAAGTGGCAAAGTACAAAAAGAAACGCGCGCGCGAATTGCAGCACGATAAATTCCGCGACACGGCCGGCAAGATTTTTGACCGTGTAACCGACCGGCTCGAGGGCAAGGGCAAGGCTATTGTTTACGGAATAATTGGCGTAGCCGTATTGGCGGCGCTAACTGGCTTCTGGTTCAACTGGCGTCACCGGAAGACTGACGAAGCGCAACGCGCCCTGGGCCGGGCCATCACCATTTCCAGCACCCCGGTTTCCCCCGCAAGTGATAATCCCACTTTGAATCCGAGCGGGCCCAGTTTTAGCAGCGAGCAAGAGCGGGCGGAAAAGGCAATTGAAGAGTTTCAAAAAGTCGCTGCCAAGTATGGCGACCCTTACCGCTCTGAAGCGCAGTATTTCATTGCAGCAAATCTGCTCTACAGTGACCGCGAAAAGGGATTGAGTGAACTGACGGAGATGACCAAAAGCAGCGTGCCTGAGGTTTCAGTTTTGGCCACGTTTGCTTTGGCCCAGGCAAAAGAGGCGGACGCAAGGTATGACGAAGCGGCGCAGCTATACATGCAGCTTGCGCAAAGGAACAGCCCGGTAATCACTCCTGAAACTGCGAATCTACGTTTGGCTTCCGTCTACGAGAAGCAGGGAAAGAAAAAGGAAGCAGCGGATTTGTTGTTCAATATCGTCGAACCTTCCCGCAAGGCAAAGGACAGCGACGGCTTGCCGCTGCCACCATCTGGCGCGGCGCGAGAGGCAAGTGACAAATTGCAAAAGCTCGATCCGGATCGTTATGCCAAACTAACTCCCGAAGCGCCTGCAGCAGACCTTCCGTTCTAGTGGTTTCTGTCGTAATGCTCGACCTTTCCCATCGTGAAAACTAATGCCGGCGGCGAATGGACAACCTGACTCATTCCCTGGTTGGACTCGCTGCCGCGAAAGCCGGCCTGGAGAAACTCTCGCCAGGCGCCACAACGCTGTGTGTGCTCGCGGCTAATTCACCCGACGCTGACATTGTGACCCTCATCGGCGGACGCTGGATCTATCTTCAGAATCATCGCGGCATTACTCATTCAATCGTTGGCACCATTGTACTGGCGTTGGCGCTGCCACTCGTCTTCCATGGTGTTGCCTGGCTGATCGCCCGCCTGCGAAAGCGCAAGCCGGCAACTCGTCTGCGCGGGCTGATGATAGCTTCCATCATTGTTACCGCAAGTCATCCGTTGTTGGATTGGACCAACAACTATGGTGTGCGGTTGCTGCTGCCATGGAACTCACGTTGGTTCTACGGCGATTTGGTTTTCATCATGGATCCGGTTTTTTGGTTGATCCTGGGTGGCGCCGCATTTCTGGTAACTTCAGAAACGAAAAACCGGATTGTGACGTGGTGTGCCATCGCGCTGGTTCCCAGCCTGCTGGTTTTCTTCGGCCCCGCTGGTCGCGGTGGATTGGCGAACGCGATGCCCCTGCGTATTCTCTGGATATCTGCTCTCGTTCTCCTTGTAGTTTTCTATAAGCGGCAGGCGGGTCTACGATGGGGAACAAGAATACCGCGCGTTGCGTTGGTCCTAATAGTCTTTTACGTCGGCAGTTTATTTGCGGTGCATGCGCTGGCTTTGCGTCGCTTATCTAGAGTGGCTTCAGAGATCACAAAGGCTACGAACGAGCACCCAGTTGCGCTGGCGGCGATGCCCACGCTTGCCAATCCACTTCGCTGGCTGTGCATCGTGGAAACAGAATCTTCAGCGTATCGTTTTGAATTGGCATTAGGCGCCGGTGATGCTAGACCCGCGAATATTGTTCGTTATCAGAAGCCCGACGCGTTTTCATCACCGGCAGTCGCGCAAGCTTCGGCTGATTACCGCGCACAAGTCTTTTTGGGGTTCGCGCGGTTTCCGGTGGCGCAGTTAGCAGATCCAAATTGTACAATGCATACGCTCGTTCAGTTTGCTGACTTGCGCTACACTGAACCCGGCAGCAATGGAACTTTTTCGCTGGAAGTGCCGGTGGATTGCGTTACGACTGAAAGCACTAAATGAACGAAGCCGATCAAATTGAAAGTTTAAACGCTCTCGCTGAAGTTGCGGGTCAACGAGAACGACCGCGCAAGGCCTCGCGCCTGGCGAGCGTGCGCGTGTCGCCCGGTTCTTATCTCGCGGCTGCCAGTGTGTTGACCTTTGTATCTGCGCAGTTGCTGCGATCAGGGCGAGATATATTTGCGCTGGCGGCAATCCTCGTGGCCTGGCTTGTCATTCCCTTGCTCGCATGGCGCGATCGCATCGAGTTTGACGGGAGCACGTTGTCGCGGCGGGGATTCGCTCCGGCTTTGCTGCGCCTGTTGGGTGTTGGGCCAAAGAGCCTGCGCATCGAGCAGTTTGAAAAAGTTGAGACACAAGCCGTGCGAACTCTCAAGAAGGGAGGCAAGGTCCGTTATCGTTATCGCACGCAGATTGTGGGCAGACATGTTCAGTTCACCTTTGCCTCCGGCGGACAAAGCTATCGGAACATGGTGCGCCGCTTATTTCCGTTGATTCACCACGACAAGATGGACTTGAGAACTACGGAGCTGCGCGATTACCTGTCTGACCCAAAAGCGTTGGACGCCGAGGTGAATGAGTTAAAACTCGCATCTGCCGATGTGCTCGAAAGCGCAACCCAGGACTTCAAACTTGGAGGCAAGAAGCGATCGTCAACCGACGGAGTTACGGAAGCAGATTCTTCGCCCGCTTTGGAGCCGGAGCGCGCGCTCATGTTGGGCCAACTTGGCAATAAACTAAGAATGGCGGGACGGCTTGCGGAAGCGCGCGAGGCTTTTCGGCGGGCCCTAACCGCGCTACCGCGCGATGGCCGGTTGCTCTTTGAGTTTTCCCGTTTGCTGCGTTCGCAGGCTAGCAGTGCCAGGGATCCGAAACTGTTGCTGCGATCACGCGCTGCATTGCGCCTGGCGGCGCAACGTGCCGACGCCCAACCTGGGTTAATGACTTCGATTGGCGAGATCTTTCTTGAATGGGGAGAACTGAACGCGGCGCGCAGGAATCTGCAAAAAGCCGCAGACCTGGAGCCGCGAAACTTTAAGGCGCGCGTTGGCCTTGCGAACCTTGCTTTACGAGACGGAAAACTCGCGCACGTGATCAACCAGTATCGTGATGCCAGCATGGCAGCTTCAGACAAGGCATTGATCGACTATGCCCGGCGCGAAGCGGATTACTATGCACAACTCAACGACGACGATGATTATCTCAATTCCGAGTTACGTCGCATCAACTGGTTGCAGCATTCATTGCGTTTAAGACGGCTTGCGGCCCGCGTCACGAATGCCAGCATTCTTGTGGCCCTGGTTGCTGCCTACGTTGATTCGTCCTTTGCCGGTGTTTGTTGGTCCCTCGCTAGTTCATCGCTCTTCGCCTGGATACTGAGTCTGTTTGGCATCAGGCTTTTGGGCCGGCGCAGCACGCCACGCCTGGTTGATTAATCGTCGGGCAAATAATTACGAAGGCAAAAGCAAAAGGTAGAGCCGACCTGGCTCTACCTTTTTGTTACAAGTAGTTTCCGACTTAGGAGCCTTGCACAAAAACTAAACCTGCAATGCGAGTTGCGACTAGAAATCCTCGGCGTTTCCCAACTCTATCTGCTCGTAGGCTGACAAATACAGAACCGGGAGCGGTAGCGACCGGGTCTGCGTAGCGTTGAGTTCACCGTCATTGGAAGCTAGCGTTGCCGGCGACCCATTAAATGAGATGTTGTTCCTCGCAAGTCCGACCCGGTCGCTACCGCTCCCGGTTCCGTATTCGTCGACCCACAATGCAAATCGCGTCTACTTTTTTCTAAAGCCCGACTTAGGTCGTTTTCGAACGGGTTGAATTCCTTGTGTCCTTCCTTGTTCCAGAGCGCAGCGTTGTTTTTGATTTCTGCGTATCGGTTGTGTCACCAACATCACCAACCGCGGTTGCCGCCTTCGCTTCGGCATTGGGCACAATTGTTCGTGACTGTTGTTCGCTACGCGAAGCCACCGCCTCTGTCCTGGTCGGTTCAGGACTCAGCAAGGCGTCCCAGCGATAACGCGGCCGCTCGCGCTGTTCAGTAAGTCGCTTAAAGACTAGGTCGGTGACCGCGTTGGTAATCCAGTTGTGGTAGAACTCGCCGACTGAAGCAAGCTCGGCGTCGGGCGCCGGGTTCATGAAGTCTATCGCATAAGGAATGCCGTCCTTGATCGCAAACTCGACCGTGTTCAGATCGTAGCCGAGGGCCGTGCAAAGCGTGCGCACATCTTTTCTGACACGGTCAGCCAGTCGCGGCGATAGATAGTCCGGATTGTGGATGTATTGTTCGCCGGATAGATACGGCTTGCGCGGATCGTAGGCCATGATCATCACTTCTTCCTGGCCCACGCAATAGCAACGCACAAACTGCTCAAAGTCGACCGCTGCCTGCAAGGTCATGCAAAGCGTTCCGGTCTGATTGTATTCTGTCCACAACTCTTCGAGCGAGTTAACCTTCGAAACATTCTTCCAACCACCGCCATCGAACGGCTTGAGAAATGCGGGCAGACCCACGTAGCCGATGATCGCCTCCCAGTCGAGCGGAAACTCGAGGTTGCGCAGGCTCTCGCTAACGATTCCTTTGATGTAGTCCTTCTGCGGCAGCAACACTGTTCTAGGCACTGCAACTCCCAACTTGGCCGCCAGCGAGTAATTGAAAAACTTGTCATCAGCCGACCACCAGAAAGGATTGTTGACAATAATCGTTCCCTCAAGCGACATGCGCTTCAGCGTCGCTCGATAAAAAGGAACCTCATGGGAAATACGATCGATCACCAGATCGTAAGCCGGCGGCGCATCGTGTTTGATTCCACCCAGCTTGAGGTATTCGGCAATCACTTCGCCGTTCCCGCGTTCATTTATGTTTTTGATGAGGGCTTCGGGAAAAGTCTTCTCACGCCCAACCAAAATACCAACCTTCTTCATAATCACTCCATCCTGCTCGAAAGCCTATTTGTGCACAAATCACGCTGAACTGACATCAGTTTCGTACTTACGTTTTTAGCGTCTCTTGGAAAACTATGGAGACTACGATTTAAGCGGAAGCCTTGTCAATTCGAGGAATGTTGAACTGCTTTTTGCACGTCGCAGGGCTTACGGCGCAGCCGGCCATCGCTCGAACAGCGGCTTCAATTCTCAGGGCCATGGGCATCCCGATGACGCGGAAAAAGCATCAATTCAAGGCGTTTCCGCTAACGGTTTTCGAAGTGAGCGTGTGGTACAATCCGCCCGCTTGATTCAGCCAGCCTTTTGATTTGAAGATTCGGAGCCCATTTTCAGGAGAGTAACTTGCGTCGTTTAGTCCTAACCCTCTTAGTTTGCTTCGCCCTCTTGCTGGGAATTATTTCCAGTCGCACCGGTGCGTTTGCCGCCGATCAGCCAAAGACTTTCACGGCGGAACAACTAGCCGAATCGACAATATTTGTTTACGGCTCAAGAAATATTTTGTCGCAGATTCGTCGCAATGGGATTGAGCGGGGGCGCATCGTGCGCTATGGCACAGACGGCAGGAATGAAGAAGCTTCATACGAACGCCGCTTTGTTCGCGGCGAGAGCCTGGAGAAAGACAAGATCAGATTGGATCAGAAGGCGCCGACCCTCGAGTATTCTTTGATCTACGGTGGCGGACGCCTGTGGGGAATTATTAATGGCGCCGCTTTCACTCCGCGGCAGGATGCGGCCAATACTTTCCTCTCGCAGCAACGTCACAGCATTGACACGCTGCTGCGCTACAAAGAAAACGGTGCCACGCTTACTTTGGTAGGCAAGGAAAAGCAGAAGGGCATTGATCTCCACGTGTTGGATCTGGTGGACAAAGACAAGCAATCCACTCGCTATTACATCAGCGCGAAGAGTCTTCACATTCTCTGGCTTGAGTATGAGGAACCTGCTTCTGCCGGTGGCGCGCCAATTAAGTTCGTGCGCAAGTTCTTCGACTATAGATATGCTCAAAGCACGTTAGTCCCATATCGAACTGTGCTGATTGAGAATGGCAGGGACACCATCGAGACTCGGATCATGACCGTCACTTTCGGAATCAAGATCGATGATTCCGTGTTTAAGAGTCCTGAAGCTTAAAACAAGACTCCATTCGTCGTCGGTCTGCTGCGCGCCCTGCTTAAGTTTGGGCGCGCTTTTGTATACCTGGCCGGCGCAAAATCTTCAGTTTTTTGCGGCTAAATTCGAAGCGTAAGCCTGGGGCCATCCTTTCGGAACCTTGCCGCCGCTCAGGCGTGTATGAACTGCGGCCAGTGGTCGGTCAGGGTATAATCCAGTCGGAGGCCGCCTGAATACGCAGCGAATATCGCTCAAGAATAAGGACGCTCGTCAGTGCGTGTAAGAGCCTACCTGCCCTGATGGACATTGTTACCACCATAGAAAATCTCCCTTTCGCCGCCGCGTTGCGGCCGGAGGTGGTTGCGAGCCGAACCACTGACCACGCGTTATTGGAAGCGACGCGGGTAGGTGACGAGGATGCGTTTGCCGAGCTGGTGAGTCGATACAAAAACCAAATCACCGGCTACATCTATCGCATGACGAACGACTATGACGGCGCTGTTGATTTGGCTCAGGAGACTTTTGTGAGAGTCTACCGCGCCGCCGAGCGTTATCAGACGAGCTATGCGTTTTCAACTTACATCTATCGCATCGCCACTAACCTGGCGATTAGTGAGTTGCGAAAGCGGAAACGTCGCAAGCTGGTTTCGCTGACCGGGTTTTTCCAGTCGCGCGATGGAGGCGAACCTCAGGAGTTTAATCCGGCAGACGAGCGGCCGTTGCCTGATAAGGAGTTGGTTGATGCGGAACGGCGCAACGCTATCGCGCGGGCAATCAGCACGCTTCCCGAAAAATATCGCGCACCGCTTATTCTCCGCGATGTCGAAGGCCGCACCTATGAAGAGATTGCCGGCATACTGCAAACCAGCGAAGGCACGGTGAAGTCGCGCATTAGCCGGGCCCGAGGATTTTTGCGAGAGAAAATGAAAGCTTATTTCTGAGGAATACCATGAACAAAACTGACTGTCGCAATGTGCGTCGTGAACTTGAAGAAGCCGCAACTGGCGAATTGCTAAGCACGCCGGTGCGCGAGCATTTAACAAGCTGCGCTTCGTGCGCAAAGTTTGGCGATGAGCAGCAAGAACTTAGGAACATGGTGGCGAGCGTCGGCACGGTCGAAGCACCAGCCGATTTCGATTTTAAGTTGCGCGCGCGCCTGGCCTCGTCCCGCTCCGCGCGTCGCGACCTTTTGTCAGGCTATGGTTTTGGTAATCGGTCAGTTGCTTTTGCAACCTTGGTTTTGCTGCTGGGGTTCGCGGTAATCGTGATGAATGTGAGATCGCGAAGTACGGCGTCAGCGCCGGCAGCTCAAGCCAATGGACCAGCGTCAGAGTCAAATAGTAAAACGGCGCCGTTAGGTGAGAGCAAGCGAAGCGAACAAGCGCGTCAGGAAGTTGCTGGAACAACGCCAACTAATCCTTCAAACCCGACCGATGTCCAAACCAGTACCCCGGTACGGAAGGTTACTAAAGGCAACGGAAGCTCGGTACCGCAATACGCAGTCGCCCGGAATGGACGGGTGAAAGCGACAGACCTAAGCGCCACGCCTGCTCCAGTCTTGCGGCCGACGGAAACTGCAATGGGCTGGTCTGTGTTTCCCCTTGGTACTTCTTATCAATCACTAAAAGTTTCGGTTGATGATGGCCGGGGAAGCTCGCGGACAATTTCGCTGCCGACAGTTAGTTTTGGATCGTCACGCGTGCTGGCGCGAAATCCGACGCCGGTAAATGCGGCGCTGAGAGATTCCTGGTAAATAAGATCGGTTAAGCAATGATTACTGTTAAAACAGTTCGTTCGTTACAAGCCCTGCTGATGGGCCTGGTACTGTGCGTTAGTGTAACGGCGCAGACGCTTACGGTGTCGCGCACTGTCGAATCGCAAATCACCAAACCGCCTCGTCCGGCTCAAGTTGAAACCAGAACAGCGCCGCAGGTTGTTACTATCCTGCACCGTCTCAATGGACTAAAAGTCATCCGCCTGCTCCTGCGCGGGAATGAACAGTTTGGCGCGCTTGCAAATATTGATGAAGCGTTTCAGATGGGCGGCGAAGTTCACACGAACGTGATCGCCGGATTGGCAATGAGCGACGGGCAAACGATTGCGGCGTGGTTACCCGAAGCGGAGGCCGAGCTGCCACCACCGTTGCCGTTTGCTCCGGCCGCGCCGACGGCGCCTGCTCCGCCCGGTTCAGCGAGAGTCAAATCAGGGTCACCCGCGCCTCTGGCAATCCCTGCTCTCCCGCCAAATGCATTTCAAAGAAGTTTTGCTACGGTCGATGTGAAGATCGTCACGCGCGACGGCAGAAATCTCCTGGGGCGTTACGTGGGCCTCGACGGATTGACTGGGCTGTCGGTGATCACGCTGAGCGCCAGCAATCTTCCCAAGAGTACGGATGCAATTGAGGATTCCATTCAAGCCGGGCAGCGCGTGCGCCTGATTGGACCGGAACCGGTTTCACAAAATGAGCCAGGCGCGAAGGGCGGCATCTATGTTCGCGTCGGCGAAACCGAAGCTACGGTTGTCGATGTAACGCGGAGCGCAACGAGAACGCTCGCTCGAGTGCGAATCAAGTCGCCAAAGATCACGCAGGCAAACATCGGCGCTGTGGCCGTTAATGACTCTGGAGAACCGCTCGGCATTGTAAACGCGGTCGAAGGCGACGAGGCCTCGATATTACCTATCGAGTTGGTTCGCACTGCAGCCGGCACTGGCCGAGAAGCGACAGGGCATTCTACTTACTTCGGTTGTTCCCGGAAGCCCGGCAGCGACGGCGGAGTTGAAGCCCGGCGATGTCATCCTCCGAGTAAACGATGAAATGATTCAAAACGCCGAAGACTTTTCCATGTTTCTTCAGGACACGGCGCCCGGAAGCTTTGTTAATTTTACCGTTGTGCGTCCAGGCACGGCAGCGTTGGAGGCATTCAAGATCAAGTTGGCAGAATCTCCCGAGCCGTTCTTTGGTCCCATTATGTTTAACGCGCGGACATGGGCTCCGCCTCCAATGTTGGTGCCGGGAATTGAAGCCATCGCCATCAAACCAAGGGTCGCCGCGCGGTTGGGTGCAACCGGTGGCTTGCTCATCGTTTATGTGCAGCCTAATAGCGTGGCATTCGCAGCCGGCCTCCGGCCCGGCGATGTGATCGAATCGGTAAACGGTGAGTCGAAGGTTACCCGCTCAGCTTCGGGACTGGTAAATAAGAGCACCAACACCACGGTAGTCGTCGTTCGTAACAAAAAGAAGTTGACCATCGCGCTTCCCGCCCGATAAGTAACCAACGCAAAGATTGGTCTATTCCGGTACTGATGCAATTTGTCAATCTTATTTCATTAACACCGTCGCTTCAGCGCGGTGACCGTGGGTCGGACACAAACCGGAAACCGTTTAAACGGTTTCCCTTTGGAGCCTATTCACCGATCACCGGGCTAAAGCCACGGTGCTAATAAGAAAGGCCGTAAGTTCAAACTGCATTAGACTACCCCTCTTCCTCAACCTTGGCCGCGCCTCATGCGGCTGTGTTACTCTAACGCCCTCCTGACGCATTTCTCGATTTACGATTCGTAGCCGACGCCTATGTTGCATGACGCCGTTACGCGTTATCACGAACTGCTCCGCGACAACGAGCTGGCCGAGTCTTCGCGCGCGCTGCTCGATGAAGGGCTCGAGCAAGCGAAGCTGATTTTTGCTGGCCGCCGCTTGTCGCCCTATCTTCGTCCGCACTTCGTTGCTGAAGACGATTTCGCCATGATTCGCGTCGCGTGCGAAACCGTATGGGCTGCGATTCAGAAGGTGAAAGACGCCGCGATCGCCGACGATTCGATTGTCGTAGACCTGGGCGTTACGGAAATTGAGCGGGAACTGATCAGCATCGATCCGGGCTACAGCGCGGTTTCGCCTACAGCGCGATTGGATTCGTTCCTCACCGAAAAAGCTTATAGTTTTGTAGAACTCAATGGAGAGAGTCCGGCGGGAATTGCGTACGTCGACGCGGCCTACGATATTTTTTCGCGTCTTCCGGTGATGCAAAAGTTCGGCGAGAGCTATAACGTGCGGCCGCTGTACGGGCGGCGCTTCATGCTTGACGTGCTGCTCGATTCTTACGAAGAGTTTCTCGGGCGCACGCCTGACAGTACGCCGCAGATTGCCATCGTCGATCTGAAAGACATGCCGACGCAGAATGAGTTTGAACTTTTCAAAGAGTTCTTTGAAAAGGAAGGTTATCCGACGCGTATCTGTTCGCCCGACGAACTTGAGTTTAATAACAACCGGTTGCGCGCCGGCGACTTTCAAATCGACATCGTTTACAAGCGATTGCTGGTTAACGAGTATCTGCCAATCCTGCGCGAGTCTCCCGCGCTGCTGGATGCGTATCGCGCTGGGGCTATCTGCATGGTCAATAGTTTTCGCTCCAAGCTGATTCACAAGAAAGCGCTGTTTGCAGTCTTGACCGATCAGCGCCGCGCGTCGCTGTTTTCCCGCGATGAACAGGAAGCCATTCGCAAGCACGTCCCCTGGACCAGGCTGGTGCGCGATGAGACCAGCGATTACCATGGCGAACAGATCAACCTGTTGGAATTCATAAGATCAAACAGTCGCCGTCTTGTCCTGAAACCAAATGACGATTACGGTGGTCACGGAATCACGATCGGTTGGATGGCGGATGAGAATGACTGGGACACTGCGCTCGCGCAAGCTTTGAAAAATGGCGACTATCTGGTTCAGGAACGCGTGCCGACGGCCCGCGAAACATTTCCGGCCCTGCAACCAGACGGCACTTTCGAGTTTGCGGAACAACTGGTGGACCTCGATCCTTTGTTGTTTAATGGCAAGGTAAAGTCAGCTTTTACGAGGCTTTCATTCACCGAGTTGGCCAATGTCAGCTCGGGTGGCGGTATGGTCCCGACCTTCTTAATCAGCGAAAAGCACGACGGCTAAAAACGTGTACAATAGTCGCAACTTTTGACAAACTCAGGAGAAACTCACTGTGGTTGATGAACTTGATGAAAGCCCGCAGGAACCGGAACCGGACGAGCGGCGGCGTTATGATCGTTCGCGGCTGATCGTCGATGTGTTTTTTGATGGGAACGATGCGACCGGCGTCGCCAGCACCAAGGACATCAGCGTCGGCGGCTTTTACATGAACACGCAGGCAAGCTTGCCGGAAGGCGCATCGCTTCTGGTTCGCATTCCGCTGACAGATGGTAAACAGGTAGTTGCCAACGCGGAAGTCGTCTATAACAATCCCGGCCGCGGCGTTGGGTTGCGATTCCAGAATCTGACGGAAGAGAATCGTTCTTTGATTGAAAGTGAACTCGGAAACGGTTGAAACATCCGCGGACGTTCAGCAACTGGTATGGTCCGAGCTTGCTGCTGATTTGCGCGATGCTTTGAACGGCAAGCTGGCCGGCCTCTGGGATGCGCCAACAGATGAAGCAGCATTCAACGCGCTCTCCGTTGATAAGCAACAGGCACTGCTGCTTATTCTGGCGCGCTTGCAAGCGAAAGACGCCTGGCATTTCATCAGGAATGTAACCAATGTTTACGGCGAGGGCGGAGTCGGAATCGAATTTAATTCCTGGCCTTTGTTGGAAGCGACGCTCGCGCGCCGTAAAGATTTCACCAGGCGCTGGGCCAACCATCGAAATACGAGCGGTGGTTTCTATGAAAAATCGCGCATCGACGCGGTGCTGCATTTCCTTTTTGTGAATGGCGCGCCGCGACGTTGGTACGTTCACTTCGATCTTTATAGTCCGGTGCATTCCGCGGTCAGCGCTTTCAGGCATGTGCGCCATGAGTTTATTCGTAAAGCGACGCCCGACTGGCGCATGATCAAGAGAGCGCTGGCGCGCGGCGCGCAAAGGTAAGTTTGAATCCTTATGTTTAGTACTTTTACTCTGGGAATAGAGGAAGAGTTTCAGATCGTCGATCCGCAAACGCGTGAGCTGCGTTCGCACGTGGTTGAGATTCTCGAAGAAGGCACCATGCTGCTCGGCGAGCAGATCAAGCCGGAGATGATCCAGTCGATGGTCGAAGTCGGCACCGGGGTTTGCAAAAACATTGAGGAAGCGCGCGTCGACATCACCCGCTTGCGCAGCATTATTTCGAGTCTGGCGCAAAAGAATGGGTTAGTCATTGTTGCGGCTTCGACGCATCCAATTTCGCGCTGGCAGGACCAGGAAATTTTCGACGACGAGCGCTATGAACTATTGGTTCAGGAACTGCAAACAGTGGCGCGGTCGCTGCTGATCTTCGGGCTTCACGTTCACGTTGGCATGGCGGATCGCGAGCGCGCGATTCACATCATGAACGCGGCCCGCTATTTCCTGCCGCACGTGCTGGCGCTGACCACTTCTTCGCCTTTCTGGATGGGCCATAACACCGGACTGAAATCCTATCGTACCGAAATCTTCAAACAGTTTCCGCGCACCGATATTCCCGATCACTTCGATTCTTACGGCAGTTTTCAGCGTTATGTCGAACTGCTGATCAAAACAAAATGCATCGACAACGGCAAGAAAATCTGGTGGGACATTCGCCCGCATCCGTTTTTCCCCACGCTTGAGTTTCGCATTTGCGACATTCCCACGCGGGTCGACGACACGATTGCCATCGCTGCTTTGTTTCAGGCGATTGTCGCAAAACTCAACATGCTGATTGAGAAGAATCTCGGCTTTCGGCTTTACCGGCGCATGTTGATTCAGGAAAACAAGTGGCGCGCGGTGCGTTGGGGACTCGACGGTAAGATGGTCGATTTTGGCAAGCAAAAGGAAGTGCCGGTGCGAGATCTGATTCTTGAGCTGCTCGACTTTGTTGACGACGTTCTCGATCCGTTGGGGTCGCGTAAGGAAGTGGAACACATCCACACGATTCTGCAGCGCGGAACGTCGGCAGATGAGCAACTGGAGATTTATCATCAGACGGGAGATCTAAAAGCAGTCGTCGATAAGCTGATCGAACGCACCACGGAGAATGTGCCGCTTACCAAACAAATAGATCTGACTGCGCTCAAGCAGGCAAAAACCTCAACGGTCTCTAAATAATTCAACGAGCAGCAACATCAGTTTTGCGCCACTCTTTCCGTTGCGCCAGGTAGTACTGCCATAACATTCGCGCGGCCACTGAGCGAAAGGGCCGCCAGCCTTCTGCAATCTCGCTCAACTCATCCGGACCTGGCCTTGATTTCAATCTGTTTAATTGCTTTGCCGCTATTGCGAGGGCCAAATCGGTCGCCGGCCAAACGTCCGGCCGGCGCAGCGCCATCAGCAAATAAATGTCGGCGCTCCACGAGCCGATGCCCCTCACTTCCATCAGCTGTGCCTTCACCTGCGTGTCGCTGAGTCGTGGCAATTTATTGAGGCTTAACCGCTTCTCACTTAACGATTCAGATAGATGCAGGCAGTAAGCAGTCTTCTGACGAGTCAAGCCCATTGATTTCAAATGAGGCTCACCCAACAAAAGCATCTGTGCCGGTTGGAAGGGAACGATGCTTTTATTTAGGCGGGCGAACACTGCAGTTGCTGATGTTAATGAGACTTGTTGTTCGAGAATTATCTTTACCAGTGTCGCAAAGCCAGGCTTGCGTGCCCAGAGTGGCGGTGGACCATATTGCTTCAAAATGGCAGCGAGGTCTTTGTCGCGACGGGCGAGAAGGGTGGCAGCGCGCGCGAGGCTTTCTTTAGTTAAGGGAACTGACGACTGCTGTGCGCGAATAATGGCCGCCCATCTTTTTGTTAATTCTGATGTGCCAGTGCGAGGAAGAGAAAGTTCTCGAAGAGGATGCGGCCGTCGCGCGATTCGTTTTGATGTTCCCAGCGCGTGCGGCTCTTGTTCCAGTCTTCGAATGACTTCTCGAGGTGGAATTGTACAGTGTAGATAAGCTGGCCATCGGTGCGCTTCACCATCATCTGATTACGGCAAAGATATGAAGTCGCCAGAAGGTTAAACCCCTGCGGCACCCGATCGAGTTGCAAGCCGTGATTTTGCCACACGCGCAGCACGCGCGCCTGCATTGTGTTATTCGCAGGATCCGAAGCCTCGCCGTCGGCCATGCCGCGGAAAATCGGATCGCCCGGGTCGATAATGCGCACGAAGCGGTACTGGTATTCGATCGGCCGGGCCTCGCGTTGCTCATGTTGCTGCATGCGATCCAGCGTAATAACCCGGGTGCCAAAGCTCAGCCCAACGAGCTGGTGGCCTCCGCATATAGCCAGCACGGGAATTCTGGTCGTTCGGATAAAGTTCCCGAAGGTTTCAAGCACTGAAGGGTTGTAATAATCAAAGTCGCGCAGCGTGCCGCTGAGCACAATGGCGTCGGGGCCAAACTTCTTCGCCGCCGTGGCAATCGTGGCCAGGTGCGCAACCTCAGTTACCGGTTCCTTAATGAGGCGTTCGACGTTGCCCAAAATATTTTCGACGGCCAGACCGGCGATGTAACGCTCGCGCTTGATCTGCGCGGAGGTACCGCTACCCCACTCGCTGCGCGCGACATCCGAAAGATCGTCTCTTCATCACGCAACAGGCAATCGACGACAAGCACGCGCGCCTTTTCGATGCGCTTTTCAATCGGCTCGTAGCGGCAGAATGTGTGTTGGAATGGAAACGGGAGTGAAACGTCCGTTTCAGGTGGCAGCGATTCTTCAGTTCGCAATTCACGAGGTGCTTCAATCATCGCCGCTATTAAACTTCGATTCGTTAAGGTAACGCAAGCTGTCGAGTGGCACAGACCTCAGTCTGTGAGTGGCACAGACTTTAGTCTGTGGCGCCGTCGCGAGCACAGACTGAAGTCTATGCTACTACGATCGCTGTTTTGTACTTTGCTTGAACTCCGGAACAGGTGTACCGGCGCCGGCTTCTGCAATCTCAGCTCTTATCGCCGCCAGCAGCAGTTTCTTAATACGATTGCGAAAAGCTTCTGACTTGTGAAACGCAAGATGATCCACCAGCAGCAGCATTCTGTGCCAGGATGATTCCAACTCGTCGGCAAGTTGCGAAATTTTAGTAATGTCGTACGGCACCGCTGCCTGCTCGCAACCAGCGCGTGCGAAAACCGAAAGGTAGCGTGCTGTCGCCAGGTCCGGACACAACAGACGGCGCTGGCCAATTTTCAATTCCACACCCAGCAAAGTGTGTTGAATGTCGATGCGCTCCTTTGCTTTGAATTTTTCGAAACTATACGCGCGCGTGCGCGTTTTGCGAACGCGCTCCCGGTAGATGTACGGCAGCCAGGCCGATTTGAGCTCTTCCTGCACGCGTGCCGCATAGTGAGCAGCGCTTTCAGCGCTCCTGAGTGCTCCAGTTTTGGAGTGAGATGTCTCCAATGGAAAAACTCGATAAACCGGCGTGCGGCGTTGGAACTAAGCGATTGCAGAACCGCGAACGGTAGCGACCGGATGCTAAGC